>SDBV01006367.1_pt1 | contig 16388 bp, 12 predicted proteins | sample 2277081 | NCBI WGS metagenome assembly SDBV01 (sample SAMN10402039, study PRJNA504765) | marine sediment metagenome | isolation source: marine sediment core GS10_PC15, 223 cmbsf | place: Arctic Ocean: Southern Knipovich Ridge | collected 2010
GAGGGCGAAGGCGGATTTGCCCTGCCGCTGTGTGTCAATGTGCTGGACAAGGCGCAGATCCAGAGCGCTCTGAGTTGTGCTTGCGAGAGTATGGGCAAGATCGATATTCTTATTAACGGTGCAGGCGGCAATAAGAAGGAAGCGACGACATCTGAGGAGATGAGTTTCTTCGACCTTCCCGCTGACGCGATACGCTATGTATTCGACCTTAATTTTTTAGGGACGCTGCTGCCGAGCCAGGTGTTCGGTAAGCACATGGCCGATAACGGCAAAGGGCTGATCCTGAATATTTCGAGTATGAACGCGTTTTGTCCGCTTACGAAGATAGCGGCGTATTCGGCGGCGAAGGCGGCGGTAAGCAACTTTACACAATGGCTTGCTGTTCATATGTGTCAGAATTATTCGACGGACATCCGGGTTAACGCAATCGCTCCGGGTTTCTTTCTTACAGAACAAAATCGCTTTCTGTTGACCGAAGAGGGCAGCGGGGAACTTACGCGGCGCGGTAAAACCATTGTCGATCATACGCCTATGGCTCGATTTGGCGATGCGGATGAATTGTGCGGGACCGTGCGTTGGCTGCTTAGTGACGCGGCGAAGTTCGTTACGGGTATCGTAGTTCCTGTCGACGGCGGATTCAGTGCTTTTAGCGGAGTGTAGTTTTTGGAGTGAGCAATGCTGTATTACAGCAACGCAGGGGAAAACATATCTTTAAGCCCGGAAGACCTTAAAGAAGGCCTTTTCGAGGCTCTAACTGCGCTGGGGCAAAGACGAAAGGTGCTGGCGATCCCGCCTGATATTACGCGTTTTTATTCCCGGGCCGGTGAGCTTACGAGGTATGCGCAGCAGTATTATGATGACAGGATGACCGATATATTGCCTGCCCTGGGGACACATTTTGCGATGACGGGCGCCGAGATAAAGCGTATGTTCGGCGACGTGCCCCTTGACCTGTTTCGTGTGCACGACTGGCGAAACGATCTGGCTACGCTTGGCGAGGTTCCAGCCGAGTTCGTAAAAGAGGTAAGCGAAGCTAAAGTCGATTTCGCATGGCCCGCCCAGGTCAATCGTCTTTTAGTCGATGGCGGGTTCGACCTTATCCTTTCGATAGGTCAGGTTGTACCGCATGAAGTGGTCGGCATGGCCAATTACAATAAAAATATCTTTATCGGTACCGGCGGCGCAGAGGGCATTAACAAGAGTCATTTTTTAGGTGCGGCCTACGGTATGGAAAATATGATGGGCCGGGCTGATACGCCGGTTCGCAGGATTTTGAATTATGCATCGGACCATTTCGCCAGGGACCTGCCGATCGTGTATGTACTGACGGTTGTCGAGGCAACGGAAGAGGGGCAAGCTGTGCGTGGGTTGTTTATCGGTGACGATGCGGAATGTTTCGAGAGGGCGGCTGAGCTTTCGCTGAAGGTCAATTTCCAGATGCTGGACGAACCGCTTGGCAAAGTGGTCGTTTACCTGGAACCCGGAGAGTTCAAGAGCACGTGGCTAGGCAACAAAAGTATTTATCGCACACGGATGGCGATGGCCGACGGCGGCGAACTGATCGTTTTGGCGCCGGGCCTCAAAGAATTCGGCGAGGATCCTGAGATAGATCGCCTGATCCGAAAGTACGGGTATGTGGGGGCCGAGAAGGTGCTTGGTCTTGTTGAAAAGAATGACGAGTTGAAGAATAATCTAAGTGCCGCGGCCCATCTTATTCATGGTTCTTCCGAGGGCCGATTCAATATAACGTATTGCCCGGGGTATCTAAGTGCAGAAGAGATCGAGTCGGTTAATTTTCGGTATGCCGATCTCGACGAGATGCTGAAAATATACGACCCGGCAAAACTTAAGGACGGCTTTAACACCGTTGACGGTGAAGAGGTCTTTTATATATCCAATCCCGCGATGGGGTTGTGGTCATGGAAAGATAGATTTGTATTACGATAATTATAATTCATGGAGCAAAAAATGGCTAAAACAGCATCAAAAAAATATTCTCTAATTGTTGCAACCAGTATGGGTGTTCGATTAACTCCTGTTGATTCGCAGCCCTTCCACTGTAGCGACACTTTCAAAATGCAGGCAACCAGTGCAGAAAGCAACGTGGCAAGTGTTGCTTCGTATCTTGGTGAGCCGGTGAAAGTTTTGACAGCATTTGTCAAAAACAGTCCTGTCTCTCACTTTATAAAGGACAATATCAAAAGCCGTCGAATGGACTTTGAGGGGCCTGAGTTTGAGCAGGACGGTCCATGGGGCTATCGCCATCAGATCAATATGGCTGACAGCGGCTGGGGCAGCCGCGGGCCGAGGGTCCAAAACGACCGAGCCGGCGAAGTAGGTCGAGAGCTTAGCGCCGATCAATTCGACCTTGATAGAATCTTTGCTAAAGAAGGGGCCAAGATCGTGCACCTTTCGGGGCTTATTGCCGCACTGTCGCCTAAGACCAGCAAGTTCTGTCTTGACGTTGCCCGCATTGCCAAGGAAAACGGCTCGTTAATATCGTTCGACCTTAACCACAGGGCCAGCTTTTGGAAGGGCAGAGAAAAAGAGCTGGCTGTTGCGTTTGATGAAATCGCTTCTCGCAGCGATATACTGATCGGCAACGAAGAAGACTTTCAGCTCTGCCTTGGCATAGAAGGGCCGAAGTCCGGCGGTCAGGGGCTTGATGATAAGATCGACAGTTTTAAAGAGATGATCGGCAGAGTTCAATCCGCCTATCCCAATGCCAGCTACTTTGGAACAACGCTTCGTGAGGTTGTGTCAGCAAACAGCCATATGTGGGGGGCACTGGTTACTGACGGCAAAGAGTGGGAAGTTATCAAGCCGCGTGAGATAGGTGTGCTTGATCGTATTGGCGGCGGTGACGGATTTGTCGGCGGTTTGCTGTACGGTATAATCAAGGGCTGGGATGTGAAAAAATGTGCCAGGTTTGGCTGGGCAAGCGGGGCACTGGCTGCTACTATGCTTACGGATTACGCTCAGCCTGCCGATGAAGAGCAACTGTGGAGCATATGGGACGGCAACGCAAGAGTTAAGAGATAATAATAAAACTGTAACACGAATTTCAAATACAGGAGAAGAGTCAAAATGTCAAAAGCAGATATAGGCCTTGTAGGGCTTGCCGTAATGGGTGAAAATTTTATTCTGAATATGGAAAGCAAGGGCTTTACGGTCGCATGTTTTAACCGAACGGTTTCAAAGGTTGACGATTTCATGGCTACCCGCGCCAAGGGCAAGAATATCATCGGATGTCACTCGATCGAAGAGTTTGTAAGTTCACTTGATCGTCCTCGTAAAGTCATGCTGCTGGTAAAAGCAGGCGGCGCTGTTGACGCCTTCATTGATCAGGTACTTCCATTGCTTGAAGATGGTGACATAATAATCGACGGCGGCAACAGCCATTTCCCCGATACCATTCGCAGATGCGAATATGTCGAGAGCAAAGGCAAGCTTTATATCGGCACTGGTGTATCCGGCGGCGAAGAGGGCGCTTTGCTTGGTCCATCGATCATGCCGGGCGGGACACCGGCTGCGTGGGAACATGTGAAACCGATCTTCCAAAAATGTTGCGCACAGACCGACGATGGCGAGCCTTGCTGCGACTGGGTTGGCGAAAACGGGGCGGGGCACTTTGTTAAAATGGTTCACAACGGGATCGAATACGGCGATATGCAGATGATCTGTGAAACCTACCAGATGATGAGCAAGGGCCTTGGCATGAGCAATGAACAAATGCACAAGACCTTTACCGAGTGGAACGACGGGATTCTCGATTCATATCTTATCGAGATCACTCGCGACATCCTCGGCTATAAGGACGACGACGGTAAGGAAGTTGTTGACCTTATCCTTGACACCGCAGGGCAAAAGGGGACCGGCAAATGGACCGCAGTTGCGGCTCTGGATGTAGGGATGCCTCTTACCCTTATCGGTGAAGCAGTATTTGCAAGGTGTCTGTCGGCATTAAAGGACGAACGCGTTAAGGCATCTAAAGTTCTTTCCGGACCGGCTGGTTCATTCGACGGTGACAAGGCAGCACTTATTGCGGACCTCCAGCAGGCTCTGTACGCATCAAAGATCGTAAGTTATGCCCAGGGCTATCAGCTCATGCGTGCTGCTGCCAAAGAATACAGCTGGAATCTCAACAACGGCGGGATAGCTCTTATGTGGCGAGGCGGATGTATTATCAGAAGCGTCTTTCTCGGCAAGATCAAAGAAGCCTTCGACAATAATCCGGAACTCGAAAATCTTCTGCTCGACCCGTTCTTTAAAGACGCCGTGGAAACTGCCCAGGCAGCATGGCGAAGAGTGGTCGTAGTTTCGGTGAACCTTGGGATTCCAATGCCGGCGATAAGCTCGGCGCTCGCCTTCTATGACGGTTACAGAAGCGAAAGACTCCCTGCAAACTTATTGCAGGCCCAGAGAGACTATTTCGGCGCACACACCTATGAAAGAGTAGACAAACCGCGTGGCGAATTTTTCCACACGAATTGGACCGGACGCGGGGGTGATACGGCGGCTTCGACTTACATTGTGTAACGTCAAAGGTATTTTAATATTTTAGTTTGATATAGCGGAGTTTGCAATGACAGTTGAGTATATGAATGAAGATTTTTTGCTGCAAAATAAAACAGCGAAGGCGCTCTACCATGACTATGCGGTCAAGATGCCGATCTATGACTATCACTGTCACTTGCAGCCTGCCCAGATCGCAGCCGATAAGCAGTTCGAGAATTTAACGCAAATATGGCTTTACGGCGATCATTACAAGTGGCGAGCGATGCGGACCAACGGCGTCGAAGAAAAATATTGCACAGGAGATGCGACAGATCGCGAGAAATTTAAAATGTGGGCACGCACTGTCCCCGCCTGCATTCGTAACCCGCTGTACCACTGGACACACCTTGAGCTTAAAAAACCCTTTGGTATTACTGACAAGCTGCTTGGCCCTGACACCGCCGAGCAAATATACGATTCGTGCGGCAAAATGCTGAATACGCCGCAGTTTACCGCACGTAATATCATGCGCAAGTGGAACGTAAAGGTGGTTTGCACCACAGAGGATCCGCTGGACAGTCTCGAACACCATCAGGCTATAGCCAATGACGGTTTTGAAATAGCGATCCATACTGCGTGGCGACCAGACAGGGCGATGGCTCCGGAAAATCTCGACGCTCAGAATGAATGGATCGACAAACTGGCTGAGCTTACCGATATCGAGATCAATAGCTTTGAAACATACATCGAAGCAATTGAAAAGCGGCAGGACTACTTCCATGAAAACGGCTGTCGGTTAAGCGACCACGGACTGGACAAGCCCTATGCCGACGAATACACAGCCGGTCAAATCGATGCGATATTCCAAAAGATACGCACTAAGACAGAGCTTTCGCCGGACGAAGTTGGAAAATTCAAATCCGCGATGCTGGTCGAATTCGGTAAAATGAATTATAAAAAAGGATGGGTCCAGCAGTTTCACATGGGGGTCATTCGCAACAATAATTCTCGTATGTTAAAAAAAGTCGGCCCGGATACGGGCTTCGACTCGATAGGCGATTTTGAAATTGCTTTACCGCTGTCAAGATATTTCGACACACTTGACAGCCAGGGCATGTTAGCTAAGACTATACTCTACAATATTAACCCGAAGGACAACGAGGTGCTTGCTACGATGCTGGGTAATTTCCAGACCGATGTTGCAGGCAAGATGCAGTTCGGTTCCGGATGGTGGTTCCTCGACCAGATGGACGGCATGATAAAGCAGATGGACACGGTGTCGAATCTTGGCCTGCTCAGCCGGTTTATCGGTATGTTGACAGATTCGAGGAGTTTTCTTTCGTATGCCCGGCACGAATATTTCCGGCGAATATTGTGTAATCTGTTCGGCGAAGAGGTCGAGGCCGGTTACTGGCCAAAAGACATGAAACTGCTCGGTCAGATGGTTGAGGATATTTGCTTTAACAATGCCAAAAATTATTTTACGATGACTTTGCGATAAAAGTAGTATACAATGCGGGCCCAGCGGCTCGCTGGATTCAAGCCAAGTATAAATAGACCAGAATAGAGTTTTTTTTGTGGAGACGTATGATGATTGAAAAAGAAGTTTCAAATCTGAAATCAAATGAAGTTTCACGCCGAACAATGTTAAAGACGATCCTTTGGGCTCCGCCGGCACTGATGCTCAGCGGGAGCGGCGTTTTTGCAATGGGCAAGAAACCCTTATACGAGCCCAGGATCATACCAAAGGGACAGAAGATTCGGACTGCCCAGATCGGCGTCTTTAATCGAGGCGGTCAGGTCCTAAAGTCGTTTAGTGCGTATTCCGATAAGCAGATCGAATACAAGGCGTTTGCCGATGTTCTGTTTACCAAATATGATAGTAAAATGTCTGACTTCCCGGGTGTTCCGTGCTATCGTGATTATCGTCAGATGCTTGAGGAAATGGTCGATGAGATCGACGCGGTTATTATTGCCACGCCTGACCACTCGCATTTCCCGATGATCATGCATGCGATGCTGCTTGGCAAGCACGTCTATGTCGAAAAACCTATGTCCCAGAATGTTTATGAGTGTCGTACCATCGAAAATCTTACCAAGTCCTGCGGCGTTGTCACTCAGTTGGGTAACCAGGGTCATTCCGGTGCCGGAACGATCCAGTTCGGTCAGTGGGTCGAAGAAGGCCTTATCAAAAACGTCAAACGGATCGACGCGTGGATGACCAAGAGTCGCCGTTGGCATGGATGGACCGATACGGAATATCCTGAAACGATCCCGCAGGCTGGTTATGACTGGGATCAATGGCTCGGGCGCAGACAGTTCCGTCCGCACAGCCCTAAGATGACCGGCGGCAACTGGCGTTGCTGGTATGAGTTTGGCTGCGGGTGTATGGGCGACTGGGGTGCTCACGTCCTCGATGCTTTCCATAGATACCTCAAGCTCGGACAGCCTTATGAGATCAGCACCAAAGTCATGGGCCCAAGCAAATTGTATTATCCGCAAGGTTCTGTGATCACATTTAAGTTTAAGGCACGTGGCGATATGCCTCCGTTGGAATTGAACTGGTATGACGGCCAAGGCAATCTCCCAAAACGGTCTGCAGGATACAAAGGTGAAATGAAAGCCGTCGGTTCGCTGCTTTATATGGACGACGCAGTGGTCAGCGGCACCAGCCACGGGGCACGTTATCACTTTGCTCTCAATGAAAAAATGGAGCAGATGGAAAAGGCCGGGCAACTGCCTGGTCCAAAACGCAAATTGCCAAACCACTATAAGAATTTCCTCAACGCCTGCCAGGGACTTGAGCCATCCAATTCGCCGTTTACGGTAGGAGCATCGCTTTCTGAAATGCTGTGTCTCGGATGTGTTGGTCAGCGATTTGGCGGTACCCTCAAATATGACGCCAAGGCAATGAAGATCACAAATCACGCTGAAGCTAATGCGATGCTGAAAGGCCCGAAGGTTCGTGATAACTGGAATGCTTACGATGATAAAAAGCTGTCTAAATCTAAAATCTCCCTGATCAAAAAGCCTGCACAGGCCAAATGGGAAAATCTGCTCGACAGCAGCTTAAGCAAGTGGGAAAATCCCTACGATTTCGGTGAAGCTAAATACGACAATGGTGTTGTAAGCCTCAGTTCCAAGGTAAAAAAATGGTTCCTGCTAACCAAAAAAGAATATGCTAATTTTGTCTTTGAAGGCGAGATCAAAATGCCGGTAGATAAAGGCAACTCGGGCTTTATGTTCCGATGTCAGAAGAAAAAAAATAAAGTCTGGGGTTATCAGGCCGAAGTCGATACCGCGAAACGTAAGTGGTCCGGCGGATTGTATGATGAAGCTCGCAGAGGCTGGTTTATTTCACCGAATCGTGATAAAGCCGGCAGCGAGGAAGAAAAGCAAAAGTCGATCGCTGAATTCCGCGCTCGCGCCGGTGAGTGTTTCAAGCAGGGACAGTGGAACAAGTATCGCATTGTATGCAACGGTTCGCATATTAAGGTATCTGTTAATGGGACGGTAACCACCAATATTCACGACGAGATGGACCTAAAGGGATACATTGGCATCCAGCATCATGGTGAAACAGAATTGACCTACCAGTTCCGCAATTTGCGGATCAAAGATCTAGGTGCAGGCGGCGACGTCTTTTATCCGCACCGCGAAGGAGCCGAAGCAGCTCCGGTTGCGTCAAAAATAAAAGGCGATGTCTACGAAGCCGAAGATGCCAAGCTGGTTGGCTGTAAGAAGGCATCGAACCATAAAGGTTACCAGGGTACCGGGTTTGCTGACTTTGGTGGCAAGGGCAGTTCTGTAGAATGGGATAATGTGCTGGCTGATAGCGACGGGCAATACACCCTGACGTTTAGATACGCCACTCCTAATAATCGCCCTTGTAAGTTATTTGTCAATGGCAAAGATGTCGGGAAGATAGGTTTTGCCAGTACGAAAGAGTGGACCGATTGGGCGACTGTTGACATCAAAGCCAATCTCAAGAAGGGCGGCAATTTCATAAAAGTTGTTGCTATCGGTGACGGTCCCAACCTGGATGCGTTGGCGGTTAATAAATAGAAATTCGTGTTCCAATAGTGAAAGGATATTATGATGGAGATGACCATTAAATGGATTTGTTGTGTTACAGTCATGTTGCTGCTGATCACGGGCGGATGTTCAGAACAGCAAGAGATCTATGGCTCACAGGTTCAGATTTCCGAAGAGCCATGGGTCGAGTTGTTCGATGGAAAAACGCTCAACGGCTGGCAGCAACTAGGCGGAAAGGCGGACTATTCAGTTAAGGATGGTCAGATCGTTGGAAAAACGGTTCTTAAAACACCCAACAGTTTCCTTTGCACCAAACAACACTATTCTGACTTTATTCTTGAGCTGGAATTCAAGGTCGATCAAAATCTTAACTCTGGTATCCAGATCCGTTCCAACAGTTTTCCGGAATATAACAACGATCGCGTCCACGGTTATCAGATTGAGATCGACCCGTCAAAGCGTGCGTTTAGCGGTGGTATTTACGATGAGGCCCGTCGCGGCTGGCTGAATACGCTTGAAGATAATCCTGCCGCTCGAAAAGCTTTCAAGCAGGGCCAGTGGAACACTTTCCGGATCGAAGCGATCGGCGATACGTTCAAGACGTGGATCAACGACGTGCCCGCCGCTCATCTTTACGATACAATGACGCGATCAGGTTTTATTGCGCTTCAGGTTCACGGCATTGGAAATAAAAAGGAAAAAGAAGGTATCCAGGTTAGCTGGAAAAACATTCGTATCATTACTGACAGCCCGGCGAGCTATTCAAGACCTACTGCGATCCCGCTTCAGAGCATGGATAACAAATTTGGCAATCGCGAAAAGAAAGATGGATACAAGTTCCTTTTCGACGGAAAAACAACCAACGGCTGGCGCGGTGCAAAACTTGACGGCTTTCCAAAACACGGGTGGGTTGTCGAAGACGGCGTGCTGACGGTACTTGAATCGGGCGGCGGCGAATCTGCGGCAGGCGGAGATATCGTAACAATTAAAAAATACAGCGATTTCGAACTGCATCTTGATTTCAAACTGACACCCGGCGCCAACAGCGGCATTAAGTATTTCGTTGACCCGGAACTGAACAAGGGCAAAGGTTCTTCTATCGGCTTGGAGTACCAGCTTCTTGACGATCAGCGGCATGCCGATGCAAAACTTGGCAGTCACGAAGGCAGCAGGGCTTTGACTTGTCTTTATGATCTGATCGAATCTAATAATCGCAATAAGATTCCAAATCCGATCGGGCAGTGGAATCATGGTGCTGTTATTTCCAAAGGCAACCATGTCGAGCATTGGCTTAACGGCCGAAAGGTGCTTGAGTACGAACGTAAGACGCCCGAATTCCGAAAACTGGTTCAGGAAAGCAAGTATAAAACATGGCCCGGCTTTGGCGAATGGGAAAAAGGGCACATCCTTCTTCAGGATCACGGCAACACGGTTTCGTTCAAGAATATCAAGATCAAAGAATTAAAAGCTGCCAGATAAGACGGCAAATGTTATAGATGTCTATTAATGAACGATGGAGTCGAACATGAAAAAAGAAGTTTCGTTTCTGATATGCGGAATGCTTATCGGGGCTTTGATAGCAACCTGCGGGTTTGCATTGTTCCTTCGCGGGTCAAAAGATGTTTCTACCGGATCCAGGACCAAGGTCGTGCTCAAACTCGGACATGGGCTGGATGTATCTCACCCGGTTCATAAAGCCATGGAATTTATGAACGAGCGTTTGGGAGAACTGTCCAGCGGGACGGTTGAGATAGATATCTACCCAAGCAGCGTTTTAGGTTCGGAGGTGCAGTGTATCGAACAGTTGCAAAACGGCTCACTGGCGATGACGAAGACTTCGACAGCTTCTGTTGAAAACTTTTTACCGGAAATGTCCGTTTTCGGTTTGCCATATCTTTTCCGCGGCGAAGAGCATTACTGGGCTGTCCTGACCAGCGATATCGGCAAAGAACTGCTGGAGGCAATGCAGGCCAAAAATCTTCGTGGGCTCTGTTATTACGATTCAGGCAGCCGAAATTTCTATACAAAGGATAAGCCGATACTGACGCCTGACGACCTGAAGGGTCTTAAGATTCGTGTGATGAACAGCCGTACTGCTATGGATATGGTAAAGGCTCTTGGGGCAGCACCGACGCCGATAGCATGGGGAGAGCTTTATACGGCTCTTGCTCAGGGTGCAGTCGACGGTGCTGAAAACAACCCGCCCAGCTTTACCACGAACAAGCATTATGAGATATGCAGACATTTTTCATTGGATGGCCATACAATGGTTCCAGATGTGCTGATTATAGGCACCAAAACATGGCAGGGGCTTGATCCTCAGGTGCAAAAGTGGGTCCAGCAGGCAGCCGATGAGTCATCCGTTTTCCAGCGAAAGCTCTGGAAGGAAAAGACGATCCAGTCTCTGGAAGAAGCAAAAGCAGACGGGGTAACTATCTATGAAGTTGACAAAAGCCTCTTCGCCGAAAAGGTAAAACCAATGTACGATGCGATCGAAAATGAGAAAGTCAAGGATCTGGTAGTAAGAATGCGAAAGGTCAAACCATGATAGTCGACATGCTTAAAAAAAGTCGCATCGCACTGTGCCGTCTACTGGAGGCGGCACTTATAATAGCAGTATTGGTGCTGGTTCTTGATGTGCTGTGGGGCGTGCTGACACGATGGAGCGGAAGTTTCGTGGTTTGGTTGTCTGAGCGTGGCGTCGAAGCATGGAACTTCATGCCGCGGGGTCAGAATGAATTCAGCGAAGAAATCGCACGCTTTTTATTGATTTGGATTTCGCTTTTAGGCGGTGCGGTCGCGTTTGGAGAAAAGGCTCATTTGGGAGTTGATTATTTCGTCGGCAAGTTCGACGTCGCGGCCCAAAAACTCATTACTATTATCGGTCAGATAATCGTATTGATCTTCGCCGTGTCGATCTTTATTGTCGGCGGCAGCGATATTGTCATCAATAATATGCAGCAGACAGCCCCGGCACTTGGACCGCAGATCGGTTTGCAAATGGGCCATGTCTATCTTGCTCTGCCTGTAGCAGGAGCGTTCATGATAATATTCACCGTCGAGCGGATATTGGAACTTGTGCTTTCTAAGGAGCAGGGAGGGTTGGATTGATGGGTGCGACGACTATTATATTAGTGCTCGTTTTTGTGCTGTTACTTATTATGAATGTTCCTATCGCCGTTTCTATCGCAATGGCGGCGTTCGTTGCGATATTTGCCGAAGGTATTAATCCGTCGGTTATGATGGCTACGAAAATGGCCAATGGCGTAAACAGTTTTGCTTTACTTGCGATCCCGTTCTTTATACTTTCGGGGCACCTGATGGGGCGTGGAGGTATGGCAAGACGGCTTATCGAGTTTGCCAGTTCGCTTGTCGGTATGTTCCCCGGCGGGCTTGCGTATGTAAATACACTGACCTGCATGATGTTCGGATCGATCTCGGGTTCCGCAGCAGCGGCTGTTTCGTCGGTCGGCGGTTTCATGATACCGGAGATGAATCGGAAAGGATACAATCGTGAGTTCAACGTAGCTGTTACAACCACAGCCGCGACGACGGGGCTGCTCATTCCTCCGAGCAATGTTATGATCGTTTACTCCGTCGCCGCAGGCAGCGTTTCAATTGCCGCAATGTTCATGGCTGGAGTTCTGCCCGGTATTCTGATGGGGCTGTGTATTATGGTCGTTTGCGGATTCTTCGCATTCCGCAATAAATACGGCCGCGAAGAGCGGGTTTCGTTTCTTGTGGGGCTGATTTCATTCAAAAGGGCGATCCTAAGCCTGTTGCTGATAATCATTGTTATCGGCGGCATCTTAAAGGGCGTCTTTACCCCTACCGAAGCAGCAGCCATAGCGGTACTGTATTCATTCATCCTTTCTGTGATCGTTTACAGACAGGTCGGTTTAAAGCAAATGCCGGAGATATTGAGACAGACCGGCATAACAACCGCCATAGTTATGCTGCTGATAGGCGCCAGTTCCGGCATGAGTTGGATCATGACGATGGCCAATATCCCGCAATCCGTAAGCAACGCTTTATTGAATCTCTCGGACAATCCGATCGTGATCCTGCTGACGATCAATTTGCTGCTGTTGTTTGTCGGTACGTTTATGGATATGACGCCGGCGGTTCTGATCTTTACGCCGATCTTTCTGCCCGTTGTAACGTCACTCGGCATACACCAGGTCCACTTCGGCATCATGATGATCGCCAACCTGTGCATAGGGCTGTGTACCCCGCCGGTAGGAACGTGCCTCTTCATCGGCTGCGGCGTAGGCAAAACGACAATAGCAAAAGTCACAAAGACAATGCTGCCGTTTTTCGCCGCAATGATAATAGCGCTGATGCTAATAACCTATCTGCCAAGGCTCTCTCTCTGGCTGCCGGTTAAAACGGGGCAGTTGAAAACCGAAGATGTAGAACGTTCGATCGAAAAGTGGCACAGTAATCTTTCGGGTGATCAAGCTGGGTCAAAGTAAACAATAATGGCGGTAAAGGCAGAAGGTGTTTGTCGTCACATAATTTGGTATTTGGCTACATTTTTCAAGAGCACATATCGGCTAAGAAACAGGCTGATTCATCGGTAGTTCAAGGATGATGGAAAAGACAGATCCCTGCTCTATATCGGCATTAACCTTTACACCCAAAAATTTTGCCACTTTCCGAACGACTGACAGGCCGACCCCGCAGTGTACGCCTGTGCCGGTTCGTGCAGTATCAGCCCGCCAGAAAAAATCAAATACACGTTTGGTATCGGCAGGCTTTAACTGGCATCCCGTGTTGGATATGGTCAAAATTGCTTTACCGGCGCTGTGCTGTGCTTTGACCATGATCTGCCCCTGATCGTCACAATATTCGACAGCATTATCCAGAATATTGCTCAGGATCATGCCGAGATGATTTTTATCCGTCGCACAGCAAAGAGAATCGTCAATCAGATTTTCAAAGCTCAGTTTTTTGTCATGTGCCTTATCTGCAAAGTTTTGCCAGGTTTTGTCGATCAGGCTTTTAAGAGATATGGTTTGAATTTCGTATGTGATCTGTTGATTTTCCAGCCGGGACAGGGCCAAAAGTGTGCTTACCAGCCGGTTCATCGCCTTGCTTATCTCCAAACACTCGCCAAGTGCTTCCTGATACTCCTGCGGCTCTCTGTCACGTGACAGGCACACTTCGATCGTAGACTGTATCCCAGCCAGCGGCGTTCGCAGTTCATGAGCAACATCGGCGGTAAAACGCCGTTCCCGCTGGAAAGAGCTTTTTATCCTTTCCATCAGAGCGTTCAAGCACTCGCATATCGGGACCAGTTCCACAGGATAAGCTTCTGCTGAAAAGGACTGCTCAAAGGCCTCTTCATCGACGGACTCGATCTGGCCTGCAAGAGTGTGGACGGGTCGTAAACCGATCCTGGTCACTTTGGCTGCGACAAAACCGGACAGCACGATGACAGCAAGCGAGCAATTTATCATTAACCATCTAAAGAAACCGAGAAAATCATATAGTTGGCTTGCGTCACGTGCTACGACAATAATGAAATGCTCGTCCTGTGTTTGAGTCTCATCGTTCATTCTGGGAATGAATCTGTAACTGACAGCTCTGCCGGGCTTGTCGTCAGGGAGTAAGCATTGCCGATAAGTGTCAGCGGACGATTCTTTCCCGAAATAAGGTAAGCTTGCTTCGCCAAGAGACGGAGAACGCACGATCAGGGTTTTGTCTTGATTCCAAAACTGATAATATCCGCCGCCGTTTAAATTATTAAACTCCGGTGTCATGCTGACATCAAACTCAAAATCGAGCTCGCTGTCTGACCGGTTTTCAACGTACTTATTTTCTTCGTCATTGGGCTCTTCTTTTTTAACCTCTTTTTCAACACCTGCAGAAAGCACTCTGGCGGTCGAAAGCAGAGAGTTATCGAATTGATCGAGCAGCGTATTGCGGGTAACTGCATACAGAAGCGTACAAAGGACCCCCAAAAGCAATACGGAGCTAACGATCACTCCCAAAAGTAATCTTGTGCGAAGAGAAAGGGTCATATCTTAGCTCCCAAAAGATAACCACGTCCCCGAACGGTATGCAGTAACGGCTGCTTGTCTGACATTTCTATCTTCTTTCGCAGATAGCCAATGTATACATCCACTACGTTGCTCGTTGCAGATGAATTAAACTCATAGACATGTTCCCATATATCGGTTCGTGATACGACTTGGCCCGAACGCATACAAAGATATTCAAGAAGGGCATATTCTCTTGGAGTAAGGGTTATTTGCTGTTTGCCCCGCCAGACCGTTTGTTTAACGAGATCGATCTTTAAGTCCTCAATATTAACACATGGATTTTTCTCTTTATAGCTTCGCCTTATCAGTGCTCGGATTCGTGCGAGCAGTTCTTTAAAGGCAAAAGGCTTGACCAGGTAGTCGTCTGCACCCAGATCCAATCCGTTTATTTTGTCTTCAAGAGTGTCTTTTGCCGTTAGAATTAAGATGTGGCAGGTTTTACCTTTAGCCCGCAGCTTCTTGAGGATGGTTAAGCCATCCATGCCCGGCAGCATTATATCCAGCACGATAACATCGTACTCGTTAGTGGTGGCGTACCACAACCCCTCTTTGCCGTCACCGGTGGTGTCAACCGCAAAGCCTGATTCCCGCAAGCCCTTGGCGAGAGATTTCTGTAATGGTAGATAGTCTTCTATAAGTAATATACGCATGTCGATCACAAAATAATACGCCGCCGATTTATTATATTTCTCGGCGACGTAGATTGTAAGCAAAAAAACTTCAAATGTCATTTACATTTCAATACTTAATCCTCATCCTCATCCTCATCCTCATCCTCATCCTCATCCTCATCATCGTCATCATCGTCTTCGTCATCATCGTCGGCGTCAGCGTCATCTTCGTCGTCATCGTCATCATCATCGTCGGCGTCGTCTTCGTCGTTGGCGTCATCATTGTCTTCGTCATCTTCGTCGGCGTCAGCGCCATCATCGTCTTCAATTTCTTTGCTCAATAGCGTACCGTCAGGAGATATCCTTAATTCATATTCCTTGCCGTCAACAACAACTTCAACTTCATAAAAGGTTTCTCCATCTTCGTCTTCAAGCTCGATTTCTTTGATCTCGCCGCCTTGTGCCTGTTCCAGGATAGTTGCTTTAACGACTGCGGGCACCTGGTCAAGTGACAAATCTTCATCTTTGCTGTGTTCACCTGCGTAAGCCATAGCACAGATGACGATTGCGACAAGAATGATCAAACCGATAACTTTATAATGCTTTTTGTTCATTTTCTTACTCCTTAAAAAACCAACATTAATTCCGTTTTTAACTACAAGAAAACGGTTCGATAACGATTGATTCATATGCAATCAGTGTTACCGAGTGTGAAATTACCATAGATATGATGAGAAAATCGTGAGAAATGGGGGTTTTTAATTTTTTTTGTCCCTCTAATTCTACAGAAGACAATAAGCAACTCAAGCTGTGACAGGAATAAATCCAGTGAGAGTTTTTCAAAAACCTAAGTCCTGAGTTAATAAGGACATAAAGGGACTGGAGGCGGGGGGATTCGAACCCCCGTCCCGTGATATTTCAGGAAAAGCGTCTACATGCTTAGTCGCCAATTTAGATCTCGCTCGGGCAAGCGCCTAACGACAGGCTATTACCGTTGCCAGTCCGCGATTAATTTCGCCTTCGCGTCACAGACAACCCGCGTAAGCTATCCCGCTTTGTGACGCTCAAGACGGACCCGCAGGAATAGGTCCGAATGAACGGGCTGCTCTAATTAGGCAGCCATGCGCAACTGTGAGTTGCCAATTAAATTAAGTTGCCGGATTTTTAACCAGGCCAACCGACATCCTGGGCATGCGAC
>SDBV01006368.1_pt1 | contig 16384 bp, 14 predicted proteins | sample 2277081 | NCBI WGS metagenome assembly SDBV01 (sample SAMN10402039, study PRJNA504765) | marine sediment metagenome | isolation source: marine sediment core GS10_PC15, 223 cmbsf | place: Arctic Ocean: Southern Knipovich Ridge | collected 2010
GGCATCTGGAGTAAAAGTCAGGTTTTTTAAGCTAAGCTCGGATTTTGTGGGTTCGCCTTTACTATTTCCATGCATGCTCCAGAGCACAGTCATACTGCCAAGAACTGCTTCCTCTACTGTTGTCTCATCTCCAGGAATGCTAATGAATTTATACTTTTTGATTTGGGTGACCCTGAAGCTACCATCTTCTTCGCTGATAAAAATACTATAGCGTGTGGGATTTTCTTTGCTTTGTCTCAAAATAGGCTTATCATGCTCAAGGGTGAATAATTCAGGAAAATGTTCTCTTAAACAAAAAACGACGGGACTAAAGGCGTTGATAGAAAGGAATTTTAGCAGAGTAGAAAGACCATCATCGGAGATTTTACTATCTTTGCACCCTTCTTCCTTTAATGATTTTAACCACGAGCCGGATAACCTCGAAAGCTGTTTTCTATTATGACTATTCTTTAAGGTGTCAACTAGCCAATCGAGAAAACCTTGCTTTTCATCCTTAGTAGGTGTTTGATCAAGATCAGGAAGTTCCATAGGAATAGAGTTGAGCCTAAAAAAGGCTCTAGAACCTTTTTTCTTCCATAAAGCGCGAAATGAGTCTCGGATATCTTGATTGTTAATCTTGTGGAAGTCCGCGGCAAATTCTTTTCGAAAACGAAATTTTCTACCTTCAATTTCTTTAGTTTTCTTTTCAATTAGAAGAGTGTTTGCCTGCCACTCTGAAATAACTTCAATGAAGTTTGCTTCATCCTGGTAATATTCCAGGATATCTAAAGCTCCCTTGTCACCCACCACTGTTTGTAAGGTCTCTTTTTGGGCGGGGAGGAGTTTTTCATACTCTTTCCAAAATTGCAGTAGATTGTCAAGCCCTTGGAATTGTTTCAAAAAACCATACTTTTCCTTATCGTGATAAAGTTTACATGCCCCATCAATTCTTGCAGGAATTGTCGTTGTTTTTAAAATCTCCGCTTGGAACAATTCCAGGATAGTTGTTAGGGGAGGCATCTTATCTGTTACTGAGAGTTCCTTCAGTAAAGTCGAAAAAAAGTTTGTGATATTCTTTTTAAGAGTTTCGGCATCGGTTTGAGGGGCTGAAAGACACTTACCCTTAAAAAGGAAGGAAAAAGTTGAAGGGGAAGGAGCATCATAGTGTTTATAACGGATATTTGTCTTGCAGATCTTCTTGACAGCACTGGTGATGGGGTCGAATGCCTCCTTTTCTTGTTTTAATAATGATGGTGAACTAGTTGGACTATCATTTAATCTAGTGACTTTACGGGGCATTTTTATACCTCAGGTTAGAAAAACAGTAAAGATTTGTTTTTATTATAAATTATACCTTTTTCATCCGATTTATTCTAGTAGAACCTTGGTTCCCTTTCCTGCACCCACGAAGTGGGTGCTGGAAAATAAGGCAGAAGTCCAAGAAAAAGGCGGTACCCGAAGGTGCCACGATGTAACGACTATACTTTTGCCCCATCCTTATATTCTTCTACTTTTATCTTACTGAAGAGATGAGCGATGATAGGGGCGGCAAAGATCGTTCCCCGAGAGAGGCGGATTTCTCTGTTTTCTTCGTTCAATTCAGTTAATTCTCCGGTGGCAAAATCATGGACAACGGTTTTTAGGTTATCAGCAACGTGGTAAAAATCGTGGGAGGCGACAGCTCCAACTCCTCCAAGAACCACTCCAAAGCCAATTGCGAGAGGGGAACCTGTGGCAATCATGAATATCGATGCAGTTAACAATAGGAGGCCAGCTGCTATGGCAATGACTTTTGCTACTGTGCAGGCAATATTAATTTGTTTTTCATGCCCTTCGATTTCCTTTTTTTCAAGAACTCCATCCGCAAAGCCTTTTTTTAAAACCGAATAGGCCTCAGTAATTGCATTCATCTGTACTCTCCTTTGTTATTTGTTACTTTATAAGACCCCCTTGAAGAGGTTGCATCGGAATTTATGTTTGTTTTGCGGCCTTCTTCCTTGCAATGAGGAAGTCGACGAGCGACCGCGCAAAGATCGTTCCTTGAGAAATATACTTACTTATCGACTTTTCTTTTGCGTTCTTCAATTTGTCTTCACTAATTTTGCCTTGGGCAATTCTGTCAATGAGTTTTATCGTATTGTCAGCTACGCGGTAAAAATCATGCGTTACGATCAGCCCAAGACCTGCTAGGGTTACACCCAAAGCAATGCCGAGAAGGGAATGGGTAGTAATCAATAATAGCGATATGGCAATGATCGAGATTGCGGCGGCAACGGCAAGGATTCTTTCTGTGGAACACGTTTTACGGATATTTTGGCGTTCATTTGGGTCAAGAAGCTCACTTTTCAAACAAACGCCACCCTCAAAGTTTCTGTCCACAAAACCGAGCACGGGTAGAAAGTATTTCGATATAATAGCCAAATCCATCAGAACCTCCTTTTTTTAAGTTATTTCACAGGATCCCATTTGAAGGTATCTCCCGCCTCATCCAAGACAACAGGGTAGATCCAAGGGTCTTCATTCTCACGCATAAGGCGGTCGCAGCCCAAAAGAAACCCTCCCATAAAGCCATATTTTCTCATCGCATCCAAAGTGTATTGCGAGCTGCTTGGCTTGTGGTAGCTGCGAGGGCCATCAGCCGGGGAGATCACCTTTTGGTGAAAACGGATGAGAACCTCAGCAACTGGACCCAACATGGGTGTCCTGCATTTTGTGTCCTCATCATAGTTTTTTTCACTATTTCGCACAAGAGCGGCATCTTTCCCCCAGGGCTCCTCGCCAATTCCAAAAACCGAAACCAAACAGAGCATAAGTACAAGAGTCTTTTTCATTATCAACCTTCTTCCCGTAGGAATGCAATCTGTTCACCCCAGGGTCTGCCAGTAGGGCATCCCCCTAGAGTTTGGGCATTTGGATTCAGCCTGAAGGGCTGGAATTGCAACAGCCCAGGGCAGCGCCCTGGGAGAAGATAAGAGACATAGCAGCCTGTAGGGCTGCCAGAAGGAAAAGGTGTTTTATATACCGTCATAGGGTTTCATCGTATTTGATAAAATAATGTTCTAGTTTGAATCTGGCAGCTCTACAGGCTGCCGGATCTCTTTCAAACCTTTCCCAGGGCGTTGCCCTGGGCTGTTGCACTTCCAGCCCTTCAGGCTGAATCCAAATGCCCAGGGTCGAGGGGTCTGTTCGAAGGACATACCCTGGGCTGTTGCACTTTCAGCCCTTCAGGCTTATATATTAAAACGATGTTTCCAGCATTAAAACTGGAAAAAGTTGTCTTTTGAGCAATAGGTTCTTGCCGAATTCTTGGTAGACATGTTGATTGTACTCTTTGGCAGCAAGTCCCGCTCCGTTGATCCCTCCAAAGTACCACCCAAACTCTAGGCTGGTGGTGATTAAGCCTGCGCCCCAGTTTCCCCTTTCAAAAAAATGATAGGAGGCGGCAATAAAAGCGGCATTCAGAATAAAAGAGGTGATTGCAGATCTTTTCTGGCCGACATAGTAATACCCAGCCCCAGGCAATAGTGCATTCAACGTTTGTGCTTTTCGTGCAGACTTGGAACAACAACAGTACTGGTTGAAAAACTGAGAAAAATCTTCACAGTGGGGATGGCTAGAAGCGAGAGAAGACATGCAGGAAAGATATCCACCATCAATGGCGGAAAAAAGTTGAAGATCTAGAGCTGTTTCGGGGTCTCCTTTTTCCATGAGGGAGAGTATCGCTTCCGCCTTTTCACATTGACCGACTTTCTGGTAGGAATCGTAAAGAATAATCAATAGCTCTCGAAAGGCCGGAAAAGAACTAGGTACAGATGGCAGCTGGCTAAATTCAAAGGTTTCGACAGCATCTTGGTATTTCTTTCCGAGGTAGTAACACTGAACAATAGAAAATTCTGCTTGCAAGCGACGATCATTTTGGTCGAGAGGCATAAGGATGGTCGCACGTTTGAATCCGGTGATGGCTCTGTAAAGGTCGAGCTCCCGAGCAAAAGCGATGGCGATCTTCATCTCTTTTCCCCATTCCTGCTTCAGCTCATTTGGCGAGAGGTTATTAAAAGGGGAAGGCTGTGACTCAAACTGTCGTCTTTGCGGAGAGTAGGATATTTTTGGTTCTAGAATATAGCTGCGTGGATGACAGCTGCTGAGAACAAGCAGGCAACAGATTACAATTCCCACTTTACTGAGGGCGGCGTTACTCACAATCTTCACAACAGGGTCTCTTGATGTTCATAAAATCAAGAGCATGTTCAACTTCGTACTTCCAGCTCTTAGTCTGTCTGTTCTTCTGTTTTAGGTTTTCTTGCTGTTGTCGTGTTAGCGTGCTGAACTCTTCTGCGGTATCTATAATTTGAGGTCTAATGAAAATCATTAAGTTTCTCTTGGTATCTTGAATGGTCTTTGAACTACCTGCCGCACCTATAATGGGAATTCCTCCCAAGCAAGGGAACTGGTTTCTCGATTTTACCTTCGTATCGTCAATCATTCCGCTGATAATAACAAAATGTTTGTCAGGAATATGTACGGTTGTTGTTGTTCGATTTATACTGGTTGTAGGGCCAGGAGAGACATCAGAAATTACTTCCCCTTCAGCGTCTCCCGTACCACCACCACCTCCGCCTCCTGTGGTTCTGCTCACTTCTTGCTGTATTTCTAGGGTGATGATGTCGTTATTTCCAATGAGTGGCGTAACGTTCAAGGTTGTTCCTACATCACGGAATTCAAAGTTGTTGGTGATGATGCTGCCCTCATCATTAGAAACAGCTTGCGTCTGAAAACGGGTATTGATACCAACAAAGATTTCTGCCGTTTTGTTATCTTCAGTGATGATCTTTGGGTTTAGAACGATGTTGGTATTGCTCTGCTGGTGCAGAGCCGTCACCAAAGCTCCCATCGTTGCAAACTGTGTTCCATTGTGAGTAAGACGTTGTCCAATGATTCCAAGATGATACCCTGCTGCGGTGGCTAGCGAAGATGCTTCAGGTACTGCCGAGGAGAGCCCTCCAGTGGCGAGAGCGCCAATCAGCGGGGAGGCCCCTCCAAGAAAGGCTTGTGCTGTTGATGTGCTTCCACCACCTGAGCGTGTGCCCCAAGTCACACCATAGGTTAAGGAGTCGTCAATATCTGTTTCGAGAATGAGCATTTCAATAAAGACCTGCCGCAAGGGGCTGTCAATTTCTTCGATAAGCTCTTTAACTTTTGCAATCGTGGCGTCAGTGCCGGTAAAGACTAATGAATTAGAAGTTTCTATCCATTGTACACTTTGGATTGTGAGTACTAAATCAGTATTGGCCAACTCTTGCAGTTGTAAGCTGTCTCCAATTCTTTGGAGAGCATTGACAATGTCTTCTCCTTTACGAAATTGTAACTTGTGGATGAAAAACTTTGTTCTATCGATGTGCCCTACAGGAAGCTCTTCTCGGATTTTTGCTTCCCTAACCAACCGTATAGGCTGTAGAGGATCACCCTCGGGAATTTGGAATACCCAAGAGCCTTGTACGTCTTGTAGCCATTGACCTCGAGGTGTTTCTTCGGGTAGGAGTTCTTCTTTTCTTCTTTCAAAAGGTGGTTCTTTCCCTTCAGGGAGGAAATACCAGTTCCCTTGTGGGTCTAGTAGCCATTCCCCTCTGGGGGTTTCTTCTGTTGGAACGGCCGGCCGGAAAATCCTTTCACCCTGCGGTGATAGTTCCCAGCGTCCTTCTGGCGCCCTAACCCCTTCTGGTGGTACTTCTCTAGTGGGAGCCTCCCTTAGTCTGAGTTCATCTAAATCATAAATCCGGGTGGTGCCTCGAAGATCATCCAAATGTTGCAGAACAGAGATTGTTCGTTCCACGAGAAAAGGGGAGGAGACAATGAATATACTTCCGGCTGCAGGGTGTGGAACGAAGACCAGGGGTTGATCTTGGGCGATGGGTCCCATAATCTCCTGTGCAAGCTCGATGAGGTTGTCAATAAAGGCGTTTCTGACAACATACTGTCCGATAACATGACCACTTTTTGGTGAATCGATGCTTTTTAGGAGAGTGTCTACTTGTTTTACATTCGTCACTAGATCTGTAAGAATGATGTGTTGTGTTTCTCTTGAAGTTTCGATGAGCGCTTGTGCTGAAAGTAGGGGGCTTATAATGGTAGCCGCTTTTTCGGGATCAAGAGTGTTTAATTTGAAAACTTGTGTGACAAGTTCCGATTCCCTTGGGAATCCAGTCAGTGAGTCATCAACATTTACTCTTGAGATACTCCTCACCTGATCATTTTTGTGGATAATGAAATTATTTCCTTCTTCAATAAGGGATAAATCATGGATGCGCAACTCTTGGATGAGAGCTGTGATCACATTTTCCAAGGTAGTGGGCTCTTCGGAGATGATTGTTACATTGAACTGAAGGTCGCTTTCATCGAAAACAAAGTTCCTATTGGTGATTCTGCTGATGAAGCGAATGTACTCGATAATGCCTACATTGTTGAAGTTGATCAATATCGTTTTGGGTGGTGTCTTAAACTGTCCAGTAGTAGAGAGGGCGCCGTCGGGCCGATCTTCAACTTGGACGACAGTTTCATCAATCGTAGAAGTTGGTGGGTTGGCCTCATTTTCCTGCTTGACGTCGGGCTTTTTTTGCGCAGACTGTTCCTGGATGTTTTCTTCTCCTTCGGCTTGCTGGTCTAGGGTCGCCGGTGCCGTAGCATTGTTTGGAGATGGTAGAGAATATAGCTGACCAGAAGAGGCGTCGTTGTTCGTCTTCGTTTCTTTGACGGCTGGGATGACTGTAGGAATGCTTTTCTTTGCGGTAGATATTCCATCCGTTTGACGTGCTTTTTCTTGTTCTTGAGTTTTTTCCTCTGACAGGTCAAGGTTCCAGTCAATTTCCCATTCAGAATCATCAATCTCGGGAGTATTGGTGTCAATGATAACGGGAGTAGAACTTTTCTGTTTTACGACACTTTCAACAGGAATGACGTCAGTAGGTGAATCTGTATTTTCTTCTCCAAAATTCCAAAGATGCTCTTGGCTTTCAGATGAAGGAATACTTTGAGCGGAACATAGTGCAACTAAGATGCTGAAATAAAAGATCTTGCTAGAAGTTTTTCTTTTCATTGAATATAGGTTCGTTATATGTCACCCATTGGAGTCTGGTTATCCTGTTGGATCGTTCAGAGCCACAATGGGAAGTTGTGTTAAAAATTAACTTTTATACAGCTAGAATTCACCATTCCTAGAGATAAACGAAATTCATTTATCCCAAATATACCTATTTATTTTCCATGAAAAAAACACAGTAGTTTAGAAGGGTTTTGAAGGAAAAATGCCCTAAAACACCTTAAGTCATTGATAATTAGTTCTTTTGATGCTGATGAAAGTGATCGATTTGTCTTGCAGAGCTTCTTTTTCTACAAGACGTGTTTTAAGAAGGATATTATCGGCCTGTTGTTGAGGCGGGATCTTCACATTGTCTTTGAGTACTCTAACAAATTCCTTCTCATCAAGCCGCCATTTTTTCGTTTCTTCAACAGGGAGTTCAAATGAAGAAAATGAGTTCAAAAGGAGAATGTCTCCGACGTTCCATGGTGTGGTAGTTTCTTCGAATTCTGCTTCAGCATCGCTCCCTAATGCTATTTGCTTTGTCGAACAATTTTCTGGTGTGTTTGAACCGCAAGGGAAATACCATAGATTACCATAACCGCAAGTAATGTAGATGTGTAGGTTCTCTTTAGGTTTGAATAGGAGGTAATTCAGGTTGAAAAAGGGTCCTAACTTATCTTTGAACAATAAATTGTTGAGGGAAGTGATGAATTCTTTTGGATTTATCGTCTTTTGATACAGTGCCCTAATCATTCCCCTGAAGTTTGCCGTTGCGATGTAGCTCTCAGCACCCTTTGAGGAGGGGTCACCCATGATCACCCCATAAACGTCATCAGATAGCCGAAAAAACTCATAATACGTTCCGGCGTCGCCTAAATTCTTGAAACTTGAGATTCCAATTTCAAAACCAGGCCATTCCGGTGGCTGTGACGGGGTGAGAGTCATTTGTATTTGTCTAAATTCCTCAGAAAGTTCGCTCAGCTGGTCTCCAAGAATTCGATCTTTTTGCAAATTTGTGGAATTTAAATATCCCGAAACATCGGTGATGAAGTCGACAATATCTTGATAACGCTTTTTAGGATTTGGCTGGAGACATTTATGTAAGATGGATTGAATTCCTTTTGGCATCAGCGATAGATGAACATGGCCGTGACTCAATTTTCCGAGAATTAATTCATAGGCGATGATGCCTAAGGAGTAGATGTCAGAAGGATAAGACACTGCTTCGGGGTTCTTTTTCTGTTCTGGACTCATGTAGATAGGCGTTCCGATCAGTCTTTGTTGACCCGATTCGTCCGGAGAGGGTTTTGTGGTGAGGATTTGAGAGATGCCAAAGTCGATAACTTTAATCGAATCATCTTTGGTGACAAGAATATTTTCCGGTTTCAAATCGCGGTGAATCACTCCATGGGTGTGTAGATGGCATAACGCATAAGCAATGTCGATGATGATTCCCAGAGCCCGTTTTAATGACAGGGGATTTTGTATGATGTAATTTCTCAAGGAAACACCCTCGATGTACTCCATGGCGATATACAATCCCCCCTCCCATTCCCCATGCCCGAACATTTTGATGATATTCGGATGATTTGTCATCGAAATGATTTCCGCCTCGTTCAAGAAATGTTGTACAATTTCTGTGTTGGAAAGGTGCTTCTTTGAGAGAACTTTTACGGTGAGAGGTTCTTTGGTTTCGGGGTGGGTGCCAAGGTAGAGATAGCTCATACCTCCTTTGTTTAAAAGTGCTTCAATTTTGTACGGTCCTATTTTTTTTGGCAGCTCGGTGGGAGTCAAACCCTCTTGATCAGACGTGAGATAGGGTTGGGTACGTCTTTTGTAAAAGTCGTTTTTTTTCGGTTCTTTATCCATAAATACTTAATCTTCAATTTTTTACAAAGGCGAAAACACAGAGAAGCAGAGACACAGAGAAAAAAGAGAATTTAATTTTTTTTTAAATTTATTCTCTTTTATCTCTGCGTCTCTGTGTCTCTGCGTTTAGTTTTTCCCCTCTGCACCGTTCCTCTCTCTCTACCCCATTTTGAGGATTCTTACCCCGAGGGTTTCCCCGACTTGGATGAGTTCTCCTTTTCCTACGCGACTGCCATTGATGACCAAGTCTACACTACGCTCAGGGTGCACATCAAGTTCGAGGATGTTTCCAGGTTTGAGGTCCATAAGAGTTTTTACTGTCATTTTGATTCTGCCGACTTCTACAACTACAGGAAGAGGGATTTCGTTTGGGGAGACCATTTTTTTTTCTTTTTCAGGAACAAGACGAGCCTCAGGCTTTACTTCTTCTTCTATTTCTTCCTCTTCTTCTCCTTCCTCTTCTACTTCTTCCTCTTCTACTTCTTCCTCTTCTATTTCTTCTTCCTCTTCTACTTCTTCTTCCTCTTCTACTTCTTCCTCTTCTATTTCTTCCTCTTCTTCTTCGGGTCTATACATGGCTTGGCTTACCTCTTGATATAGGGGATGTTCTAAAATTTTAATGTTTCCATCTTTGATTTTTCCTCTAAAGAGGGGTTGGCCGTTGATCGTTAATATGATTCGACCTTGTTCTCCTCCAGGCTTTAGGGAACATTTGTCTAATAGGAGAAAATCTCCCGATTTAACTTGGGACCATTCCGGTAGGGTTAGGGTGGTCGAGCCGGCTTCAAGGTGTACGGTCACTTCGAGTGTGTCTGCTAGGGGGGTGGTAAATGGAGCCTCTTCAGCTTCTTGAGAGAAATGCTTCCTGATCGATTTGCGCAATTCGGGGGAGAGAAAGAGTCGACCTAGTGCTGTATGATCTCGGTAGGTAAACGAGACATCCATACAGAGCATATCTCCTGTGGGAAGTTCGGCGTTTTGAATCATTTTAGGGGTTAGATTAGCGTCGTAACGGCTCTGTTCGATAGAATGTAGGACCTCCAGGGCAAGAAAGAGGTAAAACCCTTTTTGGTACCCTTTTCCTAAGATATTTGTTGGACTGCCACCATTAAGCAGTAGCAGGGACATCAGCTTTTTGATGTCTTCTTCGGCCATAGCCCAGTAGGTTTTACCTTCTAGGGGGGCTATGGCGAAACATAGTGGGACTAAGGGGTCTCCCATACCAGAAAACAATTCTTCCTGGGTACGCCATTGAAATTCAGAGGGTTGAACCTTTAGATCATGAATTTCAAGGTTTTGTGCCAACTGTGATATGAAATTTTCCCAAGGGAAAGGGGGTGGATATCCGACCAAAGGAATTTCATCCATTTCCACGATTGGAGTAGGGATTTTTTTCAACCATTCATAGGGTGTCGAAGTTGTTGTACTCACAGGTCTCTATCCCTAGTGTTGTTCGTTTTCTCTTTGTCCTTGATCGTCACTATCTTGACGTTCTCTTTCCTCTTCCGATGTTCGTTCCCCTTCAGCTATGTTGAGGGTTTCCGAAAGCGTTGTCGTTGTAACAATATGTACGGTATATCCCTTTTGTTCAAGACCAAACTTTAAAGACTCTTGGTTTTGCTTAAGGTCGAGGATCTGCTTAGCTGCCTGGGTCAAGTTCTCAAAGGTGATATTAAATTCACCTTTAGCTGTATCAAAAGCGGTAACAACGACACTTGAACCCGCAAATAGTGGCGGATGCTTCAAGGTAATTAAGGTGTCCGTTTTACCATCTACTTTAAGGGTGTATAATTTGTCGATAATTTGGTCAATAATTTCTTGCATATTCTGGGCTGCGGATTGTGCCTGTTCGGCCCTTTGAACGCTCGAAGATGATGCTGCGGGGGAGGTAACCATGGGATTGATCGCGGAGAGGTCTGGAGATTCTTGGATAAATTGGGAGGCTGTTTTTCCTTTTCCCGCTGGGGTTGATTGCTTGTCCGTTTTGAGGTGATCAGCAAATTTAGTCATGTCTACTTCTTTTTGTAGAGATGCCAGCTTATCTTTGGAGCCTAGCCCTTTGAATAGGGCGGATAGGGATTCTCGACGAACATCTTCGGAGAGTTCGGAGACAGGGATTTCTTCTTCGACGACATCGGCTGCGACTGCTTCCTTTTCCTGTGCGGAAGCTAGATCGAAAAGGGAAACTTCCCTTTTTTTTGTGGAGGCTTGTGCTGCCTCTAATTGGATGGAGACGTTTTCGTAGCTTTCTTTATCTTTTACGGATTTGTCGCCCTTGACTTTTTCTTTTTCTCCGGGGTGTTCTCTTTGTTCTCTTCTATCTTTTGCGAGGACCTTCTTAAATTCTTTTTTGGGCTTTGCACGTGTGATCTTTTTTGAGCGAAAGCTATCATCCCCTGTTGTAAATTTAATATTAGATGTGTTGTCTACCATAATATATCCCTCCTTTTTAGGAGTTACACAGATGAATAAAGTTTTTGTGTTTTCTCTTTTTTCTCTGCTTCTCTGCGTTTCATCCCTCTTCCCCCTTTTCCCCCTCTTTTCCCTCTTTCTTCTCTATCTCTCTTCCAGCCGTTTGTGGAAGCCAAACATCACCTGACCGATTTCATCCATTTCTTTCTCTTCTTCCCGTTCGAGTTCTCTCTGTTTCTCTTTCAGCCAGTCTTCGCGGTGGGTTTTGAGTTTATCAACCTCTTGACGTTTAAGACGAAGGTCCTCTTTGGCCATCTCCAGGTTTCTTTCGGCAGTGCGGACTTGTTCTTTTTGGTCTTCCACCTTTTTTTCTTCGACTGTAACCCTTTCCTCAACGACTTTAATATAAACTTTCATCTGAATGATTTTAGGACTTGTCGTTCCATGATCCAGTTCGTCTCGTAACTGGTTGAGCTTGTCGAGGCGGTGTTGGATCACTTTGTCCCGTTCTTCTTCGCATTGTCTGAGTTTTTCCTCTTCCTGGGCAAGCTCTTGTTGCTTTTCTTTGACTACCTTTTCAGCAGCTTCAACTCTTCTCTTTTTGATATCCAGCACCCTCTCCAGAGGATATTCGAGGTTCTTAACCATTTTTCTCACTTTGCTCTAAGGATACTTTTCTTGATTGATGCCTACTTGAAGATGGTTCGCAATAGTTGCATGGCTTCATCCCAACTGCATTTCTCTTCGATCCCCTGTTTTAGAAAGTTGTTCACCTTGTCGATATGATCGATGGAAAAATCGCCCGCTTTGTCAGCTCCTCGCTTGTATTCTCCGATCTTTATCAACAATTCGTTTTTCATGTAGTTAGCAAGAACCTCTCTGAGTTTTCCCACTAGGGCGAGATGTTCCTTGGAAACGATACCCTGCATAACACGGCTTACAGATGCTAAAATATCTATAGCGGGGTAGTGGTATTTATGCGCTAGTTCCCTCGAGAGGATAATATGTCCATCCAATATCGAGCGAACTTCATCTGCGACCGGTTCGTTCATGTCGTCGCCAGCCACTAATATGGTGTAAAAGGCTGTGATCGATCCTATGTCGGAGTTTCCACTTCGTTCGAGGAGTTTTGGCAGTATGGAAAAGACCGAAGGCGTGTAACCGGCTCTGGCAGGGGGTTCGCCTGCGGCGAGACCAACTTCCCTGATGGCTCTAGCAAAACGCGTTACAGAGTCTTGCATGAGGATAACGGACTTCCCCTGGTCGCGGAAGTACTCTGCAATAGCGGTTCCAACGTAGGCGGCATTTATTCTCAACTGCGCAGGTTGATCCGACGTTGAAATCACAAGAACCGACTTCTTGAGCCCTTCCGGCCCCAAGTCTTTCTCTATAAAGTCGCGCAGTTCGCGGCCGCGCTCTCCAATGAGGCTGATCACGTTTACGTCGGCGACAGCGTTTCTAGCGATCATTCCCAGCATTGTGGATTTCCCGCCTCCGGCAGCGGCAAAGATGCCCACACGCTGACCAAGTCCGGTGGTTAGACAGGCGTCGATGGCGCGAATCCCTATCGAAATAGGTTCGCTAATCCTTTGCCGTGTTAATGGGTCTGGCGGTGCTTGAATGATGGGATAGGTTTCTGTGAGTTCGAGAGGACCTTTAGTTGATTCATCTAGAGGTTCTCCAAGACCATTGAGGACTCTTCCAAGGAGCTGTGGGCCCACTTTTATGTGCAAAGGCATGTGTGTGGGGATCACTTCTGAAGAGGGGCCTATGCCTGTCATCTCGCCGAGAGGGGACAGGTACACCTCATCTCTTGTGAAACCGACGACTTCGGCGCGAAGGGGTTCTCCTTCTCGTTTTATCAGACAAACTTCACCAATCTTTACTTGGGGGACAATGGCTTTGATTAACATACCAACCGTTTCGGTGATTCGACCGTTTACGGTTGTTAGCTGGACATCTTCCAAACCTTCAAGAATTGTATCGAATTGTTCTCCTATACCCATAAAAAACCTCTTTTTGGGCAAGTTGTACCCTCATTAACACAGCCTCGTGGCGGGTGTGTAAAAGCTGCATTTATACTTGGACGTTCATAATTGTTTTCGTGGACTCGAGCGCTTTATTCAGCATACTTGTGAATAGTTCGATCTCCTGCTGGATGAATGATACTTTAATTTGTATCAACAGCATGTTTGCAGGGGAGAGCTCTTTGTCCATGAGGGCCATGGTCTGAACGTCACTAGCAAGGGTTTCTAGCTGACTCTGAGAGTGTGTTAACAGCCCCAAAAAGCGGTCCATCGGTGCATTTAACGAGGTCGGCTTTTCTGGCGGCTTGTATTCTAAGCCGGCATTATCTAGCGCTATCTTTAAGCTTTCGTCGATATGACCCAGTTTATTTCGCAGGATCGTTTGAACGGAGCCTTTTATCTCAAGGTTTGGCGTTTCGAGTTTGTTTTTGAGCGTGTCGATTTGCGCGATCACGTCCTCAGCTTGGTTTGCAAGCTCTTGTGGCGAGGATCTCGTAAAGTTATTCACTTTCTGGTTGAGATCGCGAACTTCATCGAAAAGATTGTTTGCGGTTTTGGCCGTTTTGTCTTTATGCTCAGTGCTTACAGCTTCCGTTTTCACACTTCTCTGCCGCATTAAGGCCTCAAAATGGTCCTTATTAGGTTCCTGTAGTGGAATCTGCGGCTTCAGCTTCTTGCCGAGTTGTTTAATTTTCTCAATTTTATTTATTGCCATGATGTCAACTTCCCCAGGTTATTAGGATTATTTCCATGGATATTACAAGCTAGGGATTTGCTATTTTACTTTTTCTTTTCCTTCGCCGGTGCTTGAAAGAAGGGGGATTTGGCTTTCTTAAGGTCTTTTTCTGCCCATTCCAAAGAAATCTCACCTAAGCTTTTGATGGTAGAATCATCGCTTTTCTCCATCGCTTCTTTGATGATTTTCTCCCCTTTTTTCCGCTTCGGCTTGGAAAGCAAATAACTAATTCCCAAAAACGTTTGTGCTAAGTAGTTGTCCGACTCTTTTTTCGTTATCTCTTCGAAAATGTGGGTCGCTTCCTTAACATTCAATTGGTTTAGAGCTATATATCCCAAACCTATTTGCGGTGCAGTATGATCTGGACTGATCATTTGCGCTGCAATAAAAATTCGGCTTGAGCTTATCGCATCCAACTGTTTTACTGCGACGAATCCCGCTTCAATCAAGAGGGAAAAGTCTTCTTTGAGTTCTGCAATCTTTTCTTCGACGCTCATCCTTTTTCTATCCTTGTTTCGCTGTTAATATTCGCGATCCTTCGTTATTGTCGATTCTTTATTTCCCCTTCAGGCCTCCTGCCTGAAAGAGCTTTGCTAAGCTTGCATTTCCTTTATTAAGACAGACGCCATCGTCTGTCACTTTATACGTCGCAGGGCAGGCTTTCTTGTCTGTCGCTGGGTAGTCACAGGCAAAAAACCTGCCCTACGACCCATCTAAACCACTCTCTGATCAATTATCCTTTGACGTTCCTAGCCATCGATGAGATTGCTGTGTTAGTGGCAGTCACAACCGATGTGGACATCTCAGATAATTGCGATAGGTGGTTCATCATCATTTGCATTTCAAACATATCGCCGATGCTTATAGCGCTACGTCTTGATTGTATATCAAGCAATTTTTGTTTTGCGCTTAATGTGGCGGTATTTACAAGGCTAAAAAGTGCTTGAACACTAAAGCCACTTTGTACATTTCCTCCACCAAACTCATCAACATTTGTTAATGGTGTAAAAGACATAACTTATCCTCCTAAATATATTTCTGTTCTCATTATTCAGAGAATAAGCTTGACTAGGGATTCGTACTAGAAATTTCATTTCCTGAGGCTGCGCCAATGTTAGGCCGCCGCTTTTCTGAATCTCCTCAATACTTATTATAGTTTTTGTGTAAGCGTTTCAGTGGGACTGCGTTTCGGCTAGTGGTTCACTATTCGGCACATTCACTTGGATTGTGCATCTACCGAAACGCAACCCTACTGAAGCGCTTACACGGAAATTTTCCTCCCTATTTGGGGCTCACTCTTGACATCACTTTTAACAAAGAGGTGTAACCATGGAGAATGAGTCCAAATCGTTCGAATTCTTTCTTATTTCCTCCATCTCTCAGGATTTTTTTAATGTCCTGAATTCTCTTTTCGACTTTATCTTTAAGCTCTTTGTGTTTCTTTGGGTCTTTCAGCTCTTTTTCCAGTTCGAAGACAAACTCTTCACCCTTCTTTTTTTTCCCTTCGAGTCCAAACATTAAATACCTCTTCCTAGGTTCTTATCTTTCCTCTATTATTATTTTAGCATAATCTCATTATTTTCGCAAGTTTCAGCAAATAAAAGGGATAAATTGCCTGTTTTACATAGAGCTACTCTCGTTTTTAGTGGTTTAGGCGGTTTTTTTTTAACCGCAGATGCACACAGATAAACACAGATGAATTTTTATCCTAGAAAACGCAGTTGAAAATGATCTAATAAGTGCAAAATTTTGGTTCATAACCACTTACAATGGAGGGTCACATTCCCATACGGTGAAGGGGCCCTCCATTGTAAGCGGTTGTGGGCCAAAAGATTGTGCTTAGAGATCATTTTCAACTGCGTTTTCTAGGTTAATATTGATAGCCTTTTTTTTTCTAAACTTTGAGAATAAAGAAGGGTGAATTATTAGGCGCGGTAGCGCCAAAAGGTGCAAGCCCCTTGTGAAGCGTTAGCGGAACGGGGGGGTAAGTGTCAAAAAAACATACAGCTGCGGGAGCAGCGCAAGAAACACATTTCTATGACATATTCTTATGTAGAACTGCAAGGACAAGTCCCCGTATTCCCAAACTCCGTTGAAATTTCTATCCTTCAGGTTTTAGGAAACAGTTTTTCCACTGCAAGCGCTTGCAACGAAGGAGTTGTACAAGGAACGATCATGAATCCACGGTACCGTTGCGTTTCCTAAGGCCTGCAAAGCGGACATCATCACAGGATGATGTCGTTTTTTCTTTAGCTGTACAACCGCTTGCTCCTCATTGAGATTCAC
>SDBV01006369.1_pt1 | contig 16384 bp, 11 predicted proteins | sample 2277081 | NCBI WGS metagenome assembly SDBV01 (sample SAMN10402039, study PRJNA504765) | marine sediment metagenome | isolation source: marine sediment core GS10_PC15, 223 cmbsf | place: Arctic Ocean: Southern Knipovich Ridge | collected 2010
TTTTGGTTACCAGTAAAAGCTATTATATCCGCTAATTCAACGTGAAAAGATCGAGAAAAAGACAAACGGGTAGTTCTTTATTAGCATCTGGCTACCTGCCATCAACAGGCACATACGCACACCACAATGCTGATAAATGTGCTGTTGCAAATAGTACCGCAAGTCAAAAGAACTATTGGTTTTGTCGAACTTTGCCCGTTACTTTTCTTCGGAAGCCTGTTCAGCTTTTTCAGCGGGAGCTTCATCTGCTTTTTCGTCTGAGGTCTCTGCAGTTCCTTCAGTTGAAGCCTTATTAGGTTCTTCCTCAGAAGTCTTAGCAGCTTCTTTGGCAGATGCCTCATTAGCTTTTTTCTCAGAAGCCTCAGCCACCCTTTCAGTAGAAATTTCATCCATCTTCTCTTCAGAAGCCTTGACGGTTTCTTCGGCAGAGATTTCAACCGCTCGAACAGATACGCAAGTTCAATTAACTGACATTATGGCTATAATTCTTGAGCGATTGAGAATAGATCTTCCTGATGGCGTCCAGGGAAATGCCCCACCCAATCTTGGCCATCCAGTTCTATCCGAGGTCTACCCTTTGCCAATGGAGGCCCCGAATGGAGACTGGCGGGCAATCTTTGATGGAGACTTTAAATTTATCTGGAACAGTAAAGGCAATCATTTGCTTTTCAATCTGAAAAATGACCCCGGCGAAAAAGTCAATCTATTTGGCCGGCAACAACATGCCGATAGGATGTTCTCAGCGCTGAATCGGTACATATCAAAACTGCCGGCTCCGGGACCTGTCGCCGAAAAACAACAATTGGACGAAGAAACGAGAAAGGCGCTCAAGAGCCTTGGGTATGTGAATTGATCGTTGGCAATTGGCAAGGTTTCGTGGCTTTGGTTTCGATTCCATTAGTTCCGATTAGTGCCTGCCATTGGATTGCACGTTGAATTCCATCTGCTTTGATTTGAGCACGTGACTTACAAGGCTGTTTTTGGGTTTTGGGAGCGGAACTTAAGGCAAGTATGACGGATTGTCGCCTGCGACATGTGTAAAAAACGAAATTAAGCGTTGGTGGAAAAAATCACAGATAAATGAAGTCAATTGGATTTGCTTTTCTCATTAAGCTTATAGACAGCAAGTAATCCACGCATCACGTCTGTCACAGTAAATATTCCAAGGAGAGTTTTCCCCTTGTCAGTTACCGGAAGACAGCTTATCTTTGTGTCATAAAGTATTTCCACCGCAGTAAAGAAATCGCAGCTCGGCAATACGTGTGTTACGTCTTGTTTTATGAGCTGATGGAGTTTTTGCTGCAGAGCCGGCTCGTTTGACGCAGCGTGGAACAAATTGGCACGAAATACACCATCTTCCGGCCTGGATTGCTTGCTATGAAATGGAAGATGTCGGAGAATATCTCTATCAGAGACTATCCCCACTAATTTCTTTTGCTTTTCTACTATCGCCACATGCCTGAAATTCCCTTTCTGCATAACCTCTATAGCCTTGGCCAGAGTTTCGTGCCCCTCTAAAGCAACCACCGACCCGGTCATAACATCTTCGACTGTTCGCAGCACGGTTGCGAGCCCAATCGGTGCCTCTTTCGAATGTCCGGAAAGCAGGTCGACAAAACTTCTGGTTTGCGACTTTTTTTCAATCTTCCGGCACAACTGGCAGATTTTGTTGAGCCTTGCAAAGAGCCTTAGGATGTCAGAGGTAGTAATGATGCCAATTAGTTCCTGGCCGCAGAGGACAGGCAACATGTCAATGTGATTATCAATCATTATCGTAATTGCATCTTTTATTGTCGTATCAGGGAATGCGGACTTTGGATTTCTGGTGACGATCTGTGTTATAGGCTGTTTTAGTGCTTTTGAGTCCGAATCAGATTCGCCGACTTTTCCCAGGTATGGAGATATTTGCCGGAAAATATCTCTCTGAGAAATGATACCAACGAAGTGTTCTTCTTTTTTTTCTTCTTCTTTTTCTTCTTCTTCGGTGGGGCTGTCAATTACAGGTGCGTGTCGAACCTGGTTTTCTTCCATAAACTTAAGAGACGTCTCTACGGTATCATCCAGGGAAAGTGTCTTGACATTTTTGGTCATTATGTCTTCGACATGGCGCACGAACTGAAAGAAGATGTCTTTCCCGTTGGACATATCATCTAACAGGTCTATAAGTCTGAATTGTTCATTCGACATATCGTTCTCCTTGCATGTGATTTAGCAGATGCAGCCGCTGGTCGAACAAGTGTGCTCTGCGATAAAGTCGGTTATAGACTTAGTATGTCAAAGGTTTTATCGGCAAAGTCTGTGAGCCACTTTAGCAGAGTTGCCGGCCCTCATGTTAATTTCTCAGGAATTAGGCCGATACTGTGTTATGGCCTTGACGAGACAGGTAAATTGCCAGACTGCTCACGGGTTTTACCTTATGATGCCGGGTGCTTTGGCTTGTTTCGCTCGCTGAATATAAGTTTTCTATGCGAAGTGAAGGGCAAAAAGTGCCTCTGCACTACTTCCACACTTTGGCAGCATACTTTGCGGCGTATGCTGCCAAAGTGCGTACAGTAGTAACTTACGAATTAGGGAAACAAATAATTCTATACAACCGCTTTCCTTCTGTAAAACAGATAGAAGATGATACTCAGTGCGATCAGGCCGACAAGCCCGTTATCGCCCAGAGTGCCAAGCAGTGTGGTAAGATTGCCAACAATTCCTCCAAAGAAAGGAACTGTGGCGCCAAAGAGGATTTCAACCGCAATCCCGATGGCGATCAACAGCAAGAAGATTTCAGTAATCTCACCAAGCCATTTTTTGATTTCCTGTAGAAATTGCATCATTGACTCTCCCTAAATTGAGTAATAAAAAAAGGTTTATCCCTTCCAATGCATCTTATTCGGCTTATCCGGTGATTTTCTTTAATATTTAGGCCTAAACATTGAAATTATATGGTTTAATCTGGCCCGGGCTGTCAAATTGGGCTGTTTTAGGCTTGACTTCGGCTGGTAAAATAGGTAAAATGATAATATGTTTGTTGATTTTTTACTCTTTATCCTGCGTTTGCTGCTTATTGCGGCACTGTGGGTATTTGTTTGGAAGCTTGTGAAGCCCAGAACGCAATTTTTGCGTATATTGAGGGCAGCGTTGCTGCTCGTCAGTTTTTTAGGCATTTTGGCGGCGTTAAAAATCGCAGGATAGGTATTTACACCCCGGCATTACGCCATATCAGCACAACTTTTAATCCCATCTGTTTCGACGAATATCTCCTGCCGCACAGCCGGTTACCGACACAGCGGCCCTTGCAAAACATCGAATTAAAGCTTAAAGTAGTTATGATTCGTGGCTTGGAGCTAAAATGGCGGATGTGAAGAAACAGATTGAGCAGTTACGCAGCGAGATTCGCAGGCACGATTACCTCTACTACGTACTCAATCAGCCCCAAATCACCGACCGGCAATACGACAGACTCTTTGCCGAACTCAAGGCCCTGGAGCAGGCCAACCGGCAATTGATAACGGCCGACTCGCCTACCCAGCGGGTATCCGAGCAGCCTGTAGAAGGTTTTGAGAGTATTCGCCACGCGGTGCCAATGCTCAGTATGGACAATACCTATAACGCTGAAGAACTAAGGGCATTTGATGAAAGAGTTGCCCGACAACTCGAAAGCAAAGATTACGATTACGTAGTCGAATTGAAAATTGACGGCCTTGCGATAAGTCTTCGCTACGAAAAAGGTACCCTTGTAAGTGCCGCTACCCGGGGTGACGGAGAAACCGGCGACGATGTCACGGCCAATGTTCGAACGATCAAAGCGGTGCCGCTTGTATTGGTAAGTGATGGTAATATACCGGATGTTATTGAAGTCCGTGGCGAAGTCTTTATGCCGACAAGCGCGTTTGTCGAGCTAAACAGGCTTCGCAAAGAAGCCGGTGACCCGGTCTTTGCCAATCCGCGAAACGCGGCAGCCGGTTCATTAAAATTGCTCGATGCAAGAATCACCGCCCAAAGAATGCTTTCATTCTTTGCTTATGCCACCGGAGAACTTTCTGAGCCGTTGGGAAAAGACCATTACCAAACGCTGCAAAAGTTCAAGAAGCTCGGCCTGCCGGTAGACCCGCATATTAAAAAAGCCCGGAGCATACAGGATGTTATAAATATCTGTCTTGGCTGGGACAAGGAAAAGGACGAGATGAACTACCATATTGACGGGATGGTTGTAAAGGTCAACCGGTTCGACCAGCAGGGGGTTCTCGGCGCTACCGGCCGAGCGCCTCGCTGGTGCATTTCATACAAGTTCCCTGCCGAGCAGGCCCGGACCGTAGTTGAATCGATAGATGTACAGGTGGGCAAAAGCGGCATTCTTACGCCGGTAGCGAATTTGTCGCCGGTTCAATTAGCCGGGACAACTGTCAAAAGGGCGAGTCTGCATAACTTCGACCAGATGCAGCGGCTGGACGTTCGAGAAGGTGACGCCGTGGTAATTGAAAAGGCAGGTGAAATCATACCGCAGGTGACCGAAGTGCTAAAAGACAAACGCCCCGAATATTCAAAGAAATTTGCTCTGCCGGAAAAGTGTCCGAATTGTGCCGGCCCGATAGCTAAAGACCAAAGCGGTGTTTACATTCGTTGTCTCAATCCGGATTGCTCAGGACAATTGAAAGAGCGATTGAAATACTTTGCCGGTCGAGGCCAGATGGATATCGAGAATCTGGGCAGCGCGTTGATAGAGCAGTTGGTTGATACAGGATTGGTGACCAACTTTGCCGACCTTTACAAGTTGCGCAAGGAACAACTGGTCGAATTAGAGCGGATGGGCGATAAGAGTGCTGACAATGTCGTAGAAGCGATCGAGAAAAGCAAGACCCAGCCGTTATGGCGGCTGGTGACGGCTTTGGGGATTCGACACGTTGGAGGACAATCGGCGCAAATCCTGGCTGAACACTTCGGGTCGCTGGAGGCGCTCATGGCAACTGAGAAAGAGAGCCTCGAGGCCATAGACCAGATTGGTCCGACGATGGCTGAAAGTATTTACGACTATTTTCGAAATCCTAATGACCGTAAGGTTGTAGACCAGTTGCTGGAAGCCGGTGTGAAGCCGAAAGCGGCTCCTGCTCGGCGCAGCGACAAGCTCGCCGGCAAAACGATAGTTGTCACAGGCACACTTGAAAATTTCTCACGGCAGCAAATAGAGCAGGCAATCAAGCAGGCAGGCGGAAAGACTGCTTCGAGTGTCAGTAAGAAGACCGATTTCGTTCTGGCCGGTAAGGAGGCTGGAAGCAAACTCGATAAGGCACAGAGCCTCGGTGTTAAAGTAATAAACGAAAAGGAGTTCATGGAAATGATTGGAGCACAAGCCGGCACAGAATGAGCAGCGCGGATGAAAAATATATGCAGGCAGCTTTGCGGCTTGCCAAACGCGGGACCGGGGCCGTTGAGCCGAATCCCGCGGTCGGGTGCGTAATCGTAAAGGACGGCAAAATCATCGGCCGCGGCTGGCACAAAAAATTCGGTGGCCCTCATGCTGAAATCAACGCTATCGAAGATGGCCGGAAAAAAGGCCACGACCCAACTGGTGCGGTGATGTACGTCACACTTGAGCCTTGCTGCCACGAGGGCAAAACCGAGCCCTGTACCGATGCGATTATTTCAGCAGGATTGACGAAAGTAGTTGCAGCAATGGCAGACCCTTCGCAGCACGCCGCAGGTAAGGGAATCGAACAGCTGCTAAGTGCCGGCATCGAGACAGAAGTCGGCCTTTGTGAAAACCAGGCCAGGTTACTGAATGCCCCGTTCATCAAATTTGCCGCAACAGGCAAATGCTGGGTGATATTGAAGTGGGCCCAGAGCATCGACGGCAAGATGGCATGGGCTGATGATAGCGACGGCCGGAGATGGATTTCAAACGAACTGTGCAGAAAAGACGTGCACAAACTGCGGCGACGCGTTGGAGCGATATTGGCAGGTATCAATACAGTCTTAGCCGACGACCCATTATTAACGCCCCGGCCGAGCAAAGGAAAAAAACCAGTAAGGATTGTTCTGGATAGCCGATTGAGAATGCCGCTGGATTGCAAGTTGCTTGCGACAGCAAAGAAAACGCCTGCCCTTGTGGTGACCGGCCGTGATGCTATTGAGGCAAATCCGCAAACAGCAGAGAAAATCAAGAAAAAGGGCGCAGAAATATTGGCTGTCCCGATTACAGAGGGCAGATGTGATATAAAATTCCTGCTGGATGAATTGAGCAATCGCGGAATCGCGCAGTTACTTGTCGAAGGCGGGGCCGAAGTGATAACATCATTTTTAGCCCAGGCCCTTGCCGACGAGGTTTGTGTTTATATCTCGCCGGAAATACTCGCCGCTCGCGGTGCGGTAAGCGTATCTTCACCAATGGAAAAATTGGTCAAGACAATCGATTTAAGCCATATTGAGATTAAGCATTTCGGCGATGATGTACGCATCACAGGTTTGTTAGAAACTCAGCTATAAAAAAGGGCTGAGCGTTGAGCCTTCGGCTCAAAAAAAGTAGATAGTAGAACAGGTGAACAGTAGAGCGTGGGATTTCAAATGATTAGTGATTAATGATTAATGATTATGTATCGAATTTTGCTCTGGCAAAATGAAAGAGTGATTTAAGAATCAATCATATGCGCTAGTTTTGGCAAAAATTCGGGTGAATTTTTGGGGTGAAGTTTGTTTTTCGGCTATTATGGCGGATTAGTGTCAATCAAATGCGCAAGTGTTAAAATGGGTAAGGCAAAAAGCGTAACTTTTAGTGGTAAATTCGTAAGTTTTGGCGGGTTTTTATGAGGAAATGGGAAGAAATTGGGCGTTTTTAGAGACTTTTAAAATGCGAACTTGCGCGTTTGAAGCGAAATCGGGGTTTATGGGGGTAAAAAGCGGGGGGAAGAAAAAACGGTGGGATATATTGTCTAAGTTAACATAGGAGAATTTCAAATCCCAAATGTCACATCTCAAATTACAGATTGGCCGGCTGAAAAATTTAAAAACCTTAGACACAGATTGACGCGGGATTAACGCGGATTCCTTCGACAGGCTCAGGACAGGTAACACGGATTTTTTTAACCACCCTTCGACAAGCTCCCTTCGACTTCGCTCCCTTCGACTTCGCTCAGGGCAGGCAGGGTAAACTCAGACACAAAAAACATGAAGGAAAAGCTGAAAAGTGTTTAAGATTCAAAAAGAAGCAGACCACCACGAAGGCACGAAGAACACGAAGATTTTTGCCAAGTGAAAAAAGGTACCGGACACCTTTAATTCCCCCCAAAAAACATGAAGGAAAAGCTGAAAAGTATTTAAGATTCAAAAAGAAGCAGACCACCACGAAGGCACGAAGAACACGAAGATTTTTGCCAAGTGAAAAAAGGTACCGGACACCTTTAATTCCTGAATTCCTGGGCATATTCAATACAAGCATGAAGACACAATATATTCTCTTCATACCCAGCAAGATTTTGACTAAACATTGAAAACTCGCGCATTAATGGAAAACCTGCATTCCTAGAAAAACCAGCACCAAGAAAAAAAACAACTCGCATTTCCAACTCCTTAACAACAAGCGAAGAAACTAGGGGCCGTTACTTTTGTCTCATTTTTATTTCCGGCTATTTTTTTCTGCGATACGCATCATTCATCCTTCGTAGTAAGACCACTACGGAGAACGGGCGAGCCGCTTTATGAGCAACCCATTGAGTTACCGCAGTTGAAGCATTTGTAGCAGGTGCCGTTTCGTACGGTGATTGCGCCGCAGACGTCGCAGGCGGGGGCGTCGTCCTGGAAGTGATGGAACTGAGCGTTGAACTGCTGCATGATATTGGTCTCTGTCTGGAGGGCGCCGGCGGGTTCTGAGGCGATGGCGGTAGCTACGAGTGAGTTGATACGATTCGCAGGCCCGGGGAGCCTGTCTTTTACCACCCCGAACAACCGATTGGTCGCATCCTTAGCCGGCAATGGCTCTACAGTCGTCGGTATTGATTTGCCCCCCCCCTTTGTCTCTGCCTTTACTTCGGCGATTCTGTGGGCGAGGTCTTTGGTTTTTTCAACGAGTTGTTTTGCTGTCGTGGTGTTCTTACTGACGGTGAGTACTGGTGTGCGGTTTGGAGTGTTGTTTTCCGCGTAGCCGGGTATAAACTGGCAGCCGAGCCAGCAGAAGATATAATCGATGATGCTTTTTGCGAATGGAATATCTTTGTTGGAGGTCATTCCGGCAGGCTCAAACCGTGCGTGGCGGAACTTGTCTACCAGTGTAACCAGCGGCACGCCATACTGCAGCGACATCGAAGTGCATGTGCCAATAACATCCATAAGGCCACCGACGGTGCTGCCCTCCTTGGCCATAGTGATAAATAATTCACCAGGCTGACCATCCTCGTACAGCCCCACCGTCAAATAACCTTCGTGATTTCCAACAGAGAATTTATGCGTAATACTTTGGCGAGTATCCGGCAGCCGATTTCTGAAAGGCATGGCCTTGGAAACCTCGGCAACGGCCTTGACTGCGGTTTTTTTGTGCTTCTCGGTTTTGACCGGCTGAAGTCGCTTGGAGCCGTCACGATAGATTGCGACCGCCTTTAGGCCTAACTTCCAGCCTTCGGTATAAGCCTTGGCGATTTCTTCGGCGGTGCAGTCGTTTGGCATATTTATTGTTTTGCTGATGGCCCCGCTAATGAAGGGCTGAACCGCGGCCATCATTTCCAGATGCGCCATGTAAAGGATATATCTTTTTCCGTTACGCGGCTTAAACGCGCAGTCAAAGACCGGCAGGTGCTCGGCGCTAAATCCTGGAGCACCTTCGATGGTCTCTTTCTCGTCTATGTAGTCGCAAATGGATTTGATATCGTCGGCACTGTAGCCGAGCCGCTCAAGGGCCATCGGTACGGTCTTGTTGACAAGCTTGAACATTCCTCCGCCAGCCAGCAGTTTATACTTGACCAGGGCGATGTCCGGCTCAATGCCGGTGGTATCGCAATCCATCATAAAGCCGATAGTGCCGGTCGGCGCAAGTACTGTAGTCTGTGCGTTGCGGAAACCGACCTTGGTGCCGGCGTCAAAAGCACTGTCCCAGGCGTCCTTGGCTGCGTGGTACATATCGGGCGGGCAGTGCGATTCAGGAATATCATAGGCGTGCTGGCGATGCATACTTATTACCTTCAGCATCGCCTCGGCGTTTTTGTCGAATTCCTCGAATGTTCCCTTTATCGAAGCAATCTCGGCGCTTACCGTATAGGCTGTGCCGGTCAGCAATGCGCTAATCGCGGCCGCTATGGCCCTTGTCTGGTCGGAATCGTAAGGAAGCGCCAGACTCATTATAAGTGAACCCAGATTGGCGTAACCGAGGCCCAGCGGGCGGAACAGATGGCTGTTTACCGTAATCGTTTCTTCCGGGTAACTGCCGTTATCAACCAGAATCTCCTGGGCGATAATATATATCCGAATCGCTTTCTTGAAGCCGGCAATATCGAAAGTCCCGTCTTCGGTGCGGAACTTCATAAGGTTCAGCGAAGCCAGATTGCACGCAGAATCGTCGAGGAACATATATTCGCTGCACGGATTAGAGGCGTTGATAGGCCCGGAATTCGGACAGGTATGCCAGCGATTGATGGTGCTGTGGTACTGCAGGCCGGGGTCACCGCATACCCGTGTACCCTCGGCTATCAGGTTCATCAATTCACGAGCAGAATGGTCACCGAGTTTTTCGCCTGATGTCACCGCATGGGTGGTCCACTTGCCGTCTTTTTCCACCGCCTGCATAAACTCATCGGTCACACGCACCGACAGATTGGAATTTTGAAACATGACACTGTTGTAAGCCTCGTTGTTGTAATCACCGCTGTAGCCGGCATCTATTAGCGCCCAGGCCTTTTTCTCTTCCTTGGTCTTGCAGGTAATAAATTCCTCAATATCGGGATGGTCGACCTTCAGCGACTGCATCTTCGCGGCACGACGGGTCTTTCCGCCGGATTTGATTACCGCCGCCACCTGGTCAAAGACCCGCATAAAACTCAAAGGCCCTGAGGGCCTGCCGCCGCCGGAAAGTTTTTCTTTACTGCTACGAAGTGTCGAAAGGTCGGTTCCCGTGCCCGAGCCGTGCTTAAACAGCATCGCTTCGCTCGCCGCTAGGCGCATTATGTCTTTCATCGAGTCGTTGACCGATTGAATAAAGCAGGCCGACGCCTGCGGATATTCGTAACTGCTTTCGCACTCAACAGCCTTTTGCTGCTGCTGGTCCCAGTGGTAATTGTGCTTGCTGCCCTTTATGTCATAAACATCGAACAGCCCGGTATTGAACCACACAGGCGAATTGAACGCGCCGTACTGATTGGTGCACAGCCAGGTCAGTTCATTGTAGAAAACCTCAGCGTCGGCATCAGTGGCAAAGTAGCCGTCTTTTTTGCCGCGGTCGGCTATCGTTCTGCAGACACGATGGACAAGCTGTTTTACCGAATGCTCACGTTGGCCCAACTCCATATCACCATAGAAATATTTGCTGGCCACAACCTTGGTGGCCAACTGGCTCCACGAACCTGGCACTTCGATATCGTCCTGCTCGAAGATTGCTTCGCCGCTGTCACTGGCAATCTTTGCCGAACGATTTTCCCATTCGATTTGCTCAAAGGGATGTGTGCCCGGCGTCGAAAAGTGCTGCTCTATTTTCAGGCCGTTTGATGTATCAGGTGCGGCTTCAAATGCCTGTTTGGGTTGCGATCGTTGATTTTTAAAAGGGTTCTCTGGGTCGAACTTTTGCGACATTTACTTGCCTCCCTGCAAATTACTGGGCCACTATATATGGTATAATTGCCCAAGATTAATCAAGATATAGTTGAAAACTACCATTTGGAATATATGCGATATTGCCGGAAGTGCCAAGATAAAAATCGAAATTTTTAAGTATTTTTTTTAATGAAGTCGTTAATCCTTATAATACTTGAACCTATGAAAGAAAATTTTTTTCCGCAGCGCTTAATGTGTCTTTGATAACTTAACACAAACTGACCAATGGCCAGTTTGAAAAATCAAAAATCAAAAATTAAAAATCAAAATTGAGGATTCAGCCCGTTCGACTTCGCTCAGAGCAGGCTCTGCGGCTGATACTGATTTTATATTATTTTGTCTTCGCCATAATTTTTTCATTAGCAAAAGGTTAAACAAAATATATACCACAAATTGGCCGGTTTGAGTTAATATACTAATATGTCAACTGAAACTACGGACAATTTTGAAACGATTCGTCAAAAGATAAAGACTTTCCCTGCCGGTCCGGGTCTGTACTTTATGAAAACCTCCACAGACAAAGTCCTTTACATCGGAAAGGCCAAGAACCTTCGGTCCCGTGTCAGCAGTTATTTTCAGCCGGCTGGTGACATAGCCGCCTCGCGCGGGCCGAAAATTGTTGAGATGCTGAACAAAGTCGAAACCGTTGACTTTATGGAAACCGAAACCGAAGTAGAAGCAATGCTGGCAGAAGCCCGGCTGATAAAAGATACCCGCCCGCCCTACAACACGGTCCTTGCCGACGATAAAACCTTTCCGTATCTGGAAATCACTACCTCGGATGATTTTCCCGGTGTTTATATCACCAGAAAACCACAGCCAAGAGGCTCAAGACTGTTCGGTCCCTTCGCAGGGGCCAAAGACCTGCGGGCCGTGCTGGTGGAGATGCAAAAGATATTCAAGTTTCGAACCTGTAATCTTAATATCAGGAAAGACGATGTGAAACGGCGGTTCTTTCGCCCCTGCATCCTCTACAGTATTAAACAATGCACCGCTCCGTGTGCTGCCCTGATAGAAAAACGCCAATACAAAAAAATCATCACCGACCTTGTAAGGTTCCTGCGCTCAAAGCGTTCGGTAATCCTGCGACAGCTAAAAAAGCAAATGGCCGAGGCCGCCGAAGTAACGGAATACGAAAAAGCGGCGATGTTCCGCGACCGTATCCGGTTGATTGAGCGACTCGACCGCAGAGGCACGCCCGATGAAAACGTCCAGCCGGAAGTCTTCGCCGCCGACCCGGCCCAGGGGCTTGCAGAACTTCAGAAATTGCTGAAAACCACCGGCCCTATAAGAATTATCGAGGGAATCGACGTCGCCCATATTTCCGGGGCTCAGGCTGTGGGCTCTTTAGTGAAATTCATCGACGGCAGACCTTTCAAGAGCGGCTATCGTCGCTTTAAGATCAAAACGGCAAATCCTACTGATGATTACGCTATGATTGCCGAAGTCGTAAGACGCAGATACAAATACGCGCTGCAGGGGCGGGAACTCTGGCCTGACCTTATCTTAATCGATGGCGGCCTGGGCCAACTGCACGCCGCAGAAGCCGCTCTCAAAGATATGATAAATTCATACGAACCAGCACAAAAAGTCAAAGACGCAATACGAAATACAAAACTCGCCTCAATTGCCAAAAAACAGGAGGAGATTTTTGTTCAGGGAAGCAGCACATCGTTGAAACTGCCTGCCAATTCACCTGCTCGCAAACTGCTGCAGTACGTCAGGGACGAAGCCCACCGCTTCGCGCAGCATTATCACCATATCCTGCGAACAAAAAACATGTTAGATAACAACTCAAACTGACCGTCGGTCAGTTTGAAATATCAAAAATCAAAAATTAAAATGCAAAATTGCGGATTCAGCCTACGGCTGATACTGGTTATATATTATATTATTTTTGTCGTAACCCGTTAATTAGTAAAAGTTTAATTGAGAAGCTTATAGATAAAAAATGAAAATATAGACACACGAAAATAGCCCTTGATCATCCAGCTAAAGCGATATACAATCCTGACAAATCATTTTTGATCTCGAAGATATGACAACCTAAGCTTTTACTTTAATGCAGGAGATGTTTTATGTTTAGAAAACTTATACCTTTGATTTTGCTGGTTTTAATGTTGGGGCAGAGCCTCGCTGAGCAACAAAAAACCAAACAAGGCAAAGAGTCCTACGAAATGAAAACATACGTATATAAAGTAGTGGACGGTTGTGAAATAAAGGCGGATGTGTCTGGCGGTAAATCCGCAGGTGCTCGGCAGCCGGTGGTGCTTTTTATTCACGGCGGGGCGTTAATAAACGGGACCCGTAATGCATGGGGCGATAAGGACATAAAAAGCCGGTTTTTGGACGAAGGATTTATCGTTGTTTCTATCGATTACCGCTTGGCTCCGGAGACGAAAATCGCCGGTATAATCGAGGATGTGCAGGACGCATACCGCTGGGTTCGCGAAGATGGCCAAGGGCTTTTTGGCTGCGATCCTAACCGCATTGGTGTGGCTGGCGGTTCGGCTGGCGGCTATTTAACTTTAATGACAGGATTCTGCGTTCAGCCGCGGCCTAAAGCACTGATGGTCTATTGTGGTTACGGTGATATTGATGGGGATTGGTATAAGCCGGCCCGACCCGTTTTACTGCGCCCAATCACCGGTCTCCAAGCAGCAGGCCTACAGTGGTGTGGGGGGCAAGGTAATAACAGAAGTGATTAACCGTGACCAGAAAAAACGTCGAGGTTGGTTTTATCTTTACTGTCGTCAGCAGGGCCTGTGGCCTAAAGAAGTAACCGGCTACGACCCGCACACCGAGCCGGAAGCTTTTAAACCGTACTGTCCGGTACAGAATGTTACGCCTGCTTATCCCCCTGTGATACTCATTCATGGCGACAAGGACACTGATGTACCATACGAACAGTCCGTCGAGATGGCAGCGGAACTGGCCAGGGTCGGTGTTGAACACGAGTTTATTACGCTCAAAGGTGCCGGGCATGGTTCCAAACTTAAGGCCAATCCTAAAGAATTTGCAAGAGCCTTTGACAAAGCTGTCACCTTTTTTAAACACCACGTGAAAAACGCCAAAAGGATGGTTGATAAATAGCTGACAGTGTAGATAATACAACGTTATAGGATTTCATGGGTGCGACAAATCTGTCGCAGAAAAAGTTTTATCCGGAAAAGCCCCTTTGAATCCAAGCACTAACCATTATGACTGGCTTGGTCACGGGATTTATTTTCGTGAAAACATAGCCTGCCCCTGCCCTGACCTCCTTTTTATAGGTGAGGTTTTATACCCTTAAGGACGTGTAAATGTCCGCGGATACCTGTGGCACAAGTAAACGGGGAAATTCAATTGAAATCCGTCTTAGATAAAAAATGAAAATAGAGACACGCCGAAGGCAGGCCTTGGCAATTTCTTTCACGAACGATTGAGATTGCTTCATCGCTACGCTGCTCGCAATGACAGCGGCCACGATTTAACCGCAATAAAGCTTAAAATGTCACTGGCAAAAAAATGATAAAAATTTTCAACCTTAGATATACCTTACTTAACAAATGTAAGTCTTTGGCTTTCCAGTACTTCCCCCCCCCCTTTTTTTGTGATGTCACTCTGTGCTAATCTTAGGATAAAAACTGCCCTGATTGAAAGTTTACCATTCAAGTTTTTATTAAGCACTGTCCGATAATTTAATTAATCGACACTTTACACCTTAAAGACTGAAAAACCAGAAAGGAGCCGAAAGATGAAAAAAGATGAGTCTATGAGTCGTAGAGATTTTCTGGAAAAGGCAGGGGCAGCGGCGGCCGGCCTGAGCCTTGCAGGTCCGGTAAAATCCCTGATGGCGCAGGGAATAACCGGCGAAACAGGCGAGAGCCCGCCTTCAGTCCAGTCGCCAAGCGGGTCCGGGGCAATAATCACTGTTATCAAAAACGGCTTGGGTGATTATGACAACATTCAGGACGCCATAGATGCCGCTGTAAATGGCGACACGATTCAGGTCTGGCCGGGCATTTACGATGAAGGAATAGATTTTTTGGGCAAGGCCATAACGGTCGAAGGCAAAGTCTGTGTGCATCCGGTAATGGCTGAACCCGGGGTCGAAGTCATATCTCTACCAGAAAGGGGTGTGGACAGTGCAACTGATACCTGGCTCACCCTGGCAGAGAGTAGTGCTTCTGTGGGCAGTTTTAACGACTCTAAGGTTACACTGACAATTCAGTTTACCGATAGCGATGACACCTCAAATGACGAAGGCGCAATTGACGTTGTGCTCGACGCGGAAAGTTCCGGCACAACTTATTCACTGGCCGATGTGGTATCAGAGATTAATTTAGCATCTCAAGCGCTCGGTTGGAGCCCCGAGGGTAAAGACCTGCGTTACGACGCTGCTGAAACATATTACGACTTCGGCAGCGGAAAGTACCTGCTCAGGCTTTGCTCCAGAGAATCCACTTCTGATGACTATTCAATGGTTTTGGCAGGCATTAATACGTTGGTCGAGGGTGCTATCGGTGCCACCGGCGGGCTTACTGTAGCAGCTAATTATACATCTGACACGGTAAGCGACGATATGCAGGCTCCAACAAGTGTCGGGGTTGTTATAAAAAAGCTCGCCGCACCTGTGATAGCACCCGTTTCCAACGATGTTGGCGTATCGTTTCTGATAAGCCAGAGCCACGGCAGCGAGTTAAAGAATTTTCTCATAATTAATACTGTAAAAGCAATCTCTGTCTCCCCCGCCAGCACCCCGAAAATCACCAATGTAACGGCAATAAACAATGATTATGGCGTCTATACGGACGACGGAAGCCCGGACATCAGTAACAGTATCTTCTGGGGCAATAATGACGACTTGTACGGTTGTCAGGCACGCTATAGCTGTATTGAAGATGGTGACGCGGGCGAAGGCAACATAAGCGCCGCCCCTCAATTTGCCTACGGTTGGAAATTGAAATCCCAGGGAGGCAGATTGGATTCGAATAATGAACAATGGGTCCAGGACACAGTTACCAGTCCGTGTATCGACGCCGGAGACCCAGACAGCCCCATCGGAGATGAGCCTTTTCCAAATGGCGGTCAGATAAATATGGGGGCTTTCGGCGGTTCGCCTTTGGCCAGTAAATCATACTTCGGTTCACCGCCCTGTCCGAAGCATGTTGCCGGCGATGTAAACGGTGACTGCGTGGTCAATTTTAAGGACCTCGCGTTTGTAGCCCGTGATTGGCTCAAAAACAACAGTCCATAACAACTCACCGGCATAGCAGAAAGACAGAGGGCTGAGACTCATGTATTTCTCAGCCCTTTTTTTATAGCTGAGTTTCTAACAAACCTATGATGCGGGTATCGTCGCTACGTTGCTCGCAATGACCCGCCTTCGGTAAACCTACGGCGAGGCGGGCAGGGGGGGATTACCTATAGCACAAGTTACAATTTTTGTGATTTTACGTGCTATTTAGTACTACAGCGCGATTTATTACAAAATCACGCTGAAATGCTAAGCACTAAACCCTAAATGCTAAACAATATCGAATTACCAAAATCCTAATTTTCAAAACAAAAGCGGGCTTTTCTGTTCATCGAGTGTTTTGAATTTTTGTCATTGTAATTTTGAATTTGT
>SDBV01006370.1_pt1 | contig 16383 bp, 14 predicted proteins | sample 2277081 | NCBI WGS metagenome assembly SDBV01 (sample SAMN10402039, study PRJNA504765) | marine sediment metagenome | isolation source: marine sediment core GS10_PC15, 223 cmbsf | place: Arctic Ocean: Southern Knipovich Ridge | collected 2010
TCAGTGTTGATATGTGGAAACAATCGGGACATTTTGACTTTTATAAAGATAATATGTTCTTCTCTGAAATTGAAAAAAAGGATTATGCCGTACGTCCCATGAACTGCCCTGGCGCCATATTGCTTTATAAAGAGCGACCACGTTCATATCGCGAATTGCCACTGCGCATGGCAGAATTCGGTCTAGTTCATCGTAATGAGCTTTCAGGAGTGCTGCATGGGCTGTTTCGAGCACGCTCATTTACTATTGATGATGCTCATATCTTTTGCACACCTGACCAGATAGAACAGGAAATATTAAAGACCATTAAACTGATTCTTGATACCTATAAAAAATTTGGGTTTGAAACAATTAAGATCTATGTCTCAACTAAACCAGATAACGCTTTGGGCACTGATGCCTATTGGCAGAAAGCAACTTCTGCACTTACCAATGCACTTGATCAAGCTAACGTACCCTATGAAATTCAAGAAGGTGAAGGAGCCTTTTACGGACCTAAAATTGAATTTCATATCGAAGACTCTATGGGGCGCACATGGCAATGTAGCACCATCCAGGTCGATTTTTTCCAACCTGAACGATTTGACCTTTCTTACGTTGCACCGTCAGGGAAAAAGGAGCGCCCGGTACTCATTCATCGCGCAATATATGGATCACTTGAGCGATTCTTGGGCATCTTGCTCGAACATTTTAAAGGCAATCTACCATTCTGGATCGCACCAGTACAGATGAAGCTTTTGACTATTACTGATGAGCAAAGGCCATATGTTGCTCAAATTTTGAAAGAACTATTAAAGCATGATATACGGGCTACTTTTGATGAAAGCTCAGACCCCATTTCAGGCAAAATTAAAACAGCACAGCTTGAAAAGGTTCCTTGGATGTTGGTCATCGGCCCAAAAGAGGTTGAAAACAATACCATTACACTCCGTTATCGAAATGGAAAGCAAGAATTTGGTTTGAGCCTCAAAGATATCATTGATAAAGCAAGCGATTATATCAAGCACTATACAGTTTAAAAACCCGATGTGTTGTAACGTTTCAATTTTGCTTTCGCCTCGTCTGGCCTTGTTCCCTTGTACTCTGTATCTATAATTACTGCATCCCCTTGCTCATCAGCAAAAATATTGTCATATCCTATATCAAATGGAGCATCTTCAACTAACAGTTCAAGATCTTGAAATGCAGCAGAACTCAAAATCTTATGATCTATTACCCTCTCAGCAACAATATGAAAACTATAATCATCATCTTGATCATCAAGTAAAAAGCTAAGCTCAAGCATAGTTGGATCGAAAACAAACGTTTTAATTCTTTTTCTTAAAACCTCTTTGATTTTGTTAGGATCAGTAATATATGTATCAGTTTTTTTATCTTTCATTATCAAAAATTTGAGTGGTAGCCGAATGTGGTTGAGATTTTTAGCTTTAATAGTTTCATAGATTTTGGTGTAAGTATAAAGTCTATGTTCAGCACGAATTTTTGGGATAAAAGCATCATTTTTTAATAAATCATCTAAATCATTATGTTCCGGTGGTAAAAATGATTCCAACAAGATTAATGCATCATCACGTAGCGGTTTAATATAACTAAAGGGTATCTTTTCACGGCTACGTTCATTCACTATTTTTCGTAATAGCTCTACATCTTCGTCTTCCTCCTCCTCCTCTTCCTCTTCTAATTCGGGGAGCTTAGGATTTTTTTCCTCCACTTTTTTTCTGAGCTGTTTTAGGCTCTCTTTTGTTCTATTTTTACGCTCATTAAGGCTTGCCATAGCCAAATTCCAATCTTCTTGACTCCATGCCATCCACTCAAAGTTTTTTGTTACTAGTTTAGCAATTTCAAACAATTTTTGGAGCTCTTGTATACTATGAATATTTGAATGTTCTTGTAAGACAAGGATTGGCATTTTGCCAGTTCCTGTTGAGACATATAATAATTCTATCGCACCAGGCAATTTTAGTTTTAAAGCTAAGGAAGCAAGTTGTTGGTCTTGGTATTCCCTTAGAGTTGCCATTTTATCATCAGCTGCGTACATCGTGCTTTGCGCGATTATCAGAAATAAACCAAAGACGAACGCAATTCTTTTGATAGTCATGCTACTATACCCTTTTTCATTTGCTTAATTAAACCTTAAAATATTACAATACCCCATAGCGCCCCAATTTTTGTGTGGCGTCACGTGGCGTTGCTCCCTTATACTCAGTGTCTATAATTACTGCATTACCTTGTTCATCAGCAAAAATATTATCATATCCCACATCAAATGGAGCCTCTTCAACTAATACTTCAAGCTCTTGAAATGCAGCAGGACTCAAAATCTTATGATTTATTATCTTCTCAGCAACAATATGAAAACTATAATCATCGGCTTGATCATCAAGTAAAAAGTTAAGCTCAAGCATAGTTGGATCGGAAATAAATGTTTTGATTCTTTTACTTAAGATGGGTTTGATTTTGTTAGGATCAGTAATATATGTATCAGTTTTTTTATCTTTCACTATCAAAAATTTGAGTGGTAGCTGAATGTGATTGAGATTTTTAGCTTTAATAGTTTCGTAGAGTTTGGTGTAAGTATAAAGTCGACGTTCAACATTAGCTTTTATTAAAAAAGCATTATCTTCCCCTAAATCATTATGTTCTGGTGGTAAAAATGATTTCAGCAAGGTTAATGCATCATCGCGTACCAACTTAATATCACTAAGAGGTATTTTTTCACGTCCATATTCATCTTTTATTTTTAGAGATAGGTTTCGATCTTCGCCTCCATATCCCCCCTTTAAGAATAATTTCCAGCTAGGAAAGGGAATAGGATTTTCTTCTATTCTTTTTCTGAGCTGTTCTAGACTCTCTTCTGTTCTGTTTTTACGCTCATTAAGGCTTACCATAGCCGTATTCCAATCTTTTTGGCTCCAATTTCGTGATTGTGCCGAAAACACAGGGCTTGCTGTTACTAGTTCAGCATTGTCAAACAATTTTTGGAGCTCTTGTATACTATGAATATTTGAATGTTCTTGTAAGACAAGGATTGGCATTTTGCCACCAGTTGAGCGATATAATAATTCTATTGACCTATCTGGTATTTTTGAAGCTAAGGAAGCAAGTTGTTGTTCTTGGTATTGCCTCAGAGTTGCCATTTTATCATCAGCTGCATACGTCGTGCTTTGCACGATTATCATAAATAGGCCAAAGACAAATGCGATTCTTTTGATAGTCATACCACCATACCCTTCTAATCTAATTTTAGTTACTATGTAATTAAGTTTTAAGCCTTTTAGCAGGTTTTATCTGCTCAGCAGGATTGCTATATTTTAAACCAATATCATCAGCAATAATCTCAATATCTCGACCAATCCGTGCTGCTTCCTCTCTGAGCATATGTATACTTTCTTGGGTAAGTGGATTTTTATTTAAATTAAGATAGATTAGCCTGGGAAATTGAGCGAGTATACTCTGATACTCAATACGGTCAATATAGTTTTCATCAAGATCAAGATACTCTAATTGAGGAAGGTTAAGATCGGTAGGTATGGCCGCAATCTCGTTATTTGAAAGAAAAAGAACTTCCAATTGGGGAAGGGAAAAACCGGCAGGTATGGCCGTAATCCAGTTATTTTCAAGGTGAAGCGCTTCCAACTGGGGAAGGTTAAGACCAGCAGGGATGACCGTAATCCAGTTATTTTCAAGGTGAAGCATTACCAACTGGGGAAGGTTAAGACCAGCAGGTATAGTCCTCACACTTTAAAAGTTCCATGAAGGCCAAAGAAGCTATATTTAAAAATAGCATTATTGAGAAATTCGACTGCCTCTTTTGCAGCTGTCTCAATATCCTTGATAAGCCTATTGTTAAGGACTTTATCTCGCATTTCCTTCCAAATATGTTCCTGTGGGTTTAATTCGGGTGCATATGGTGGGAAGTTATACAGCTTAAACTGATTTGTTTTGGACAAGAAATCTCGAACGGCCTGACTTTTATGCCAAGACGCATTATCCCAAACAATTACAATTCGCTTACGAGGATAAGCGCGGGCAAGTTTTTTGAGTATGGATATAGTGATTTCTCCGGTTTGAGCCTTTGTCTTATACGTAAGAGCCTCTCCGCTTTGGATATTCAAAAATCCATATAGATGAACAATTTTTCTCTTTGTTGTGTCTTCCACAAAGGCTGATCCATTAACTGGAAGCCACACTTTTTGCGTTCTTGTTTGAGAAGTCATTGCAGCCTCATCTCCTACCAAAACAACCGTATCATCACGTTTGCATTCTGCATTTAAAACTGGAAGCTTTTCCTCCTTCCATTGTTGAATGAGCTTTTCATCGCGCTTTTCAGACACTTTTTCTGGCTTGTGAAATGTAAATTTTGCATCCCTAAAAATAAGATATATTGTGCTTTTCGATTTATATTTAACTCCATACTGTTCTAAAATAAGATTGGCTAAGACGGTAGTTGTCCAAAACTCTGATACATAGCCAAATTGCTTTGGAGTCTGTGTATTTAAAATCTTAACAATTTGTTTTTTCTGATTCCTTGTTAGAAAGGCTCGTCCCTGTTTCTTTTGTCGTTTCGAATACAATGATTTGATACCATCTTTTATAAAAATTCTTCTGGTCTTTACTACCACTTCCCTTTTATATCCAGTAATGGCTTCGATTGTGCTCGCTGAGGTTTTTTCCTCCAGAAGAACTATTGCTTGTGATCGCCTTATGGCAAGCTTATCTTCTTCAAATTTTATGCAATGTTTGAGTTCAGCCATGTGGGTTTCTGTTAACTTATTCAAGAAATTCATCCTGTAATAACTCCTTTTTTTGCAAAAGGTTACCACAGAATTTTGCTTCACGGAATTTTTAATGTGTGATCACTATATGACCTCAATCCGGTTATTTTCAAGGTAAAGCGCTCGTCGATTATTTATGGGCTGGTATGGCTGAACTGCACGATCCCAGCTGCTTATAGGTTCATCAGCTGCTGCTTTACAAAAGGGTATTACAAACAAAGAAATAAGCATAATCTTTTTTATAAAATTATCTGCCATGCCGACCTTCATACAAATAGGAATTGTTAAATTGTTTACAATCGTCCTGCCGATACTAATAGAATTATACCAAGGGGCTTGAGCCCTTGTCAATGGGCTAAGTGATATAGTTATAAAAAACCTATACTTCATCTCCTATTTTTAGTTATGATAGCCCCAAACAGGAGGTAATTATGAAATATATGGCCCTTATGATGTTTTTGTGTTGCACAGTTCAAGCTGGCGACACAGTCGTGATGCAAAGAGAATACACCATTGAATATGATGATGATGATGGTCATCGGCCGATCGTATTCTGTCTTAATCAGAAATGCAATATTGATAATGAGCAAAAAACAGAGTGCACTCACCCAGTTGTTGAAATACAGCAACCTAAACCACCGCAAGAGCCAACATCTACACCAACTGAAGCCATAGCAAGCTGGTTTTCCATTAAAGACCTGTTAAGCCCATTGAAACTCAGCATTGCAGGATGTCTGCTCGGGGCTCTTTATTATTTAAAAACAAAACTGACCCTGTATAGCTTAAGCAAAGCATGTGTCCAGCAAGCATTCTGGTCATTATGGGAACTTAAGAAAAATCAGGGACTTATACATGATCAAAATCAAGAAACCACGCTTCTTTATGATATTCTACAAACCTATCAAACTGATCAATACGCGATAGCAATGGCCAAATTCCTGCAGGATGTAGATATCGAAACAAAACTATTACACCGTTATCTTGAGCAGGCTCAAACAACTCAATCTGGTATTATGCAGTTTGCACTGCCTGATATGAGCAATGATATTATGGAGACACAAGCTCGACTTGCCAAGCTTGCTTCACTCAAACAGACGGTTCTTGCTTGGCTTGCCCATAGTGCTACCAGTTTATGGGAGTAAGACAATGAAGCGCAGCATCGCGCGAAATTCTTCATAGCTTTACCCATTTCGCAGTAGACTACTGATTATTTGGCGACGTAGAATCAACGATGGCGTTTAACCCCCACCCGCTTGCATTCGGTATAAATGGCACATTGTGAACAGAATGGCGATATGGGAACGCAAACATTTTGGCCCCAGGTAACCAGCAAGCAACTATATTCGTTCCAATAACGTTTGGGAATGATCCTCTCAAGCTCGATCTGAGTCTCTTCTGGCTTGTTGGTTTTTACCAACCCAAGCCGATTTGAAATACGATGCACATGAATATCAACATAGAGAGCTTCTTTGCCAAACCCTTCACCAAGCACTAAATTAGCTGTTTTAGGACCAACTCCCTTTATTGAGATAAGCTCATCATACGTATCGGGGACCTTACCCCCAAAGCGATCTAACAAATCTTGCGAAACTGCCTTTATCTGCTTTGCCTTGCTGCGATAATAGCCCACTGAGTAGATAATCTGTTCAATCTGATTTAAAGGCAATTGGACCAGTTCTCCAGGCGTTTTAGCCTTTCCGAAGAGATGCAAAGAAGCGGGCAAAGAAGCAGTATCTTTAGCCCGCAAACTTAATAAACAACCAATGAGCACCAAAAAGGGATCTCGACCATACTGCTTGACTATCTCAACGCTCGCAGGATCAGGCATCCCTTTGGTTGATTTTCTGAGGATCTCAATAATCCTAATTGCGCGATTTTTTTTTGTCTCAATAGACACGTCCTAATCTACCTCTTCCCTTTGTATTCAAGGGAAATCATGGTAAAATGAAACAATTGGAGCTTACTCTGAATTGATTAATATCTACAATTAACCAGGAGGAATACCAGTTGGACCGCAAATGAATGGTATTATGCCCATGAATGCCAACAATAGCTTGCTTTCAGATAATGCACATGCTATTCGTAAAAATTTACTCATTGAAGGTTCCTTATTGTTAGATAAATTACAAAACTAATTATATTATAGTTAATTGATATACAAAGATCAATATTATGCTAAACATTATACCATTGGTTTACCTGTTAAAAAGCGAAGAGTTTCTTCTGGGAACCATATCAGTCTCACTGCTGGTAAAAACTATTATTATCCTATTTCTTGTAAAAAGAGGTTTATCAAGCGGCATCAAAGGCCCCCTATTGTTTGTTTTTAGCATGCTAGTAAGTAATACCTTTTCAGACTTTGCTTGGTTTATAAACTCAGTCGATAGTTGCATACTGAGTAAGCAGCTTGATTATAGATACATCCTCATGTTTGCAAGACTTGGCTGGGCTTTCACTATAATTCAGTATCAATCATTAAGCTTTTTTTTAGATAGCCTTGTAGAACCACATGCATTTCGATTTAAAAACTATCAAAAGGTCTTTCTTGCTATCAGTTCGATTTTTTTTCTTTTTTTTATAGGAATCATATTTTTCCATTTTAACTGCTATCACCGATTAGAGAAATATCCAATCGAACTTGCCATGCAAAAAATGTTGGCTTATTATGGCTTTCTTATCGTTATTCCCAGCATTATCAAGATGTTTCAAAACCTACGTAAAGACTCGTTGCCAAGAATATTAAAAACACAAATAAAGCTCCTTTTGTATTCGCTCATTCTTCCACACCTTGCAAGTGACTTTATTCAAATAGATCCGCTAAGTCTCTCCTGGGATCGTATAGCAAACAATTTTTTCGTAGTAAGCACATCAACTACCCTATTGACCTTAGCGGTTATTTTCTGTGCTTTGCGCATACTACATTTACGTTTTTTGAACTTTACGAGTCACGTTAAATCCAGAACACACTCTCATTTCATCGATGGCTTCAAAGATATACTTGAACAACTCAGCCATGCAACAAGCGCTAAAGAACTGCAACACTTGACCCAGCTCTCCTTCAAAGATATGTTTCAGATTCCTATTTCGCGTACCGCACTCTATGTACGTTCTAAATCACCCCCAGAACAACGAAATAACATTTCACATATTGAAAATACTGTTGAAAATTTCATATTACTCCAAAAAGAGGTCCTCGACAATTTCATTATAAAAGATCGCACCTTGATCTATGATGAGATTGCTTTTAGTAATTTCTATGAAAAAAGTAAACATTCAGACATAATACTCAATTTTCTTGATGCGATTAATGCAGACGTATTCATTCCTATCTACCTCAAGCAGAAAATATCTGGCTATATTATAGTTGAACGCTTTGCCCGACCCAATGAACTGTATAGCAACGTTGAGCATGATGAGATGGTTGTATACAGCAGCTATCTAGCAAATATCATTAATCTGCTGCAAACGCGCAATATAGAGGCCGTTATCTATCGTGAAAAGGAGCTCCAAGAAGAACTGTATGGTAAACACCAGGAAATTAATCAGTATAAAGAAAGCATACGTTCATTTTTGCGTAACTATCGACAAAAAGAGATTGGGGTCATTTTTTATAAAAATAGACGCTTTACCTTTGCAAACCAGGCAGCTAAAGAATTAATTGATATAAATATCAATCTGGCACAAGGTCACCCAATTACCTTAAAGCTTAAAGACCTTGCCAAAAAGGTGCAGGAATATAAAGCACCTCAAAATTGCTTTATAAAGGATAAACATGGGCAAAAGCTCGTATTGGCTGCGGTACCTCATTTAGAACAAAACACCATTATCATTACAGTTTATTATCCCGAAGTATCCGACTTAGTTAAAAAACAACTAGAAGCACTCAAAGATCCAACAAAGTGGGATTACTTGCTCTATCTTGAAACGACAGAATCGGGCAAATTAATCAATCAGCTTATTCCAGGCTCGGGTGAACAACTATTGAACTTTAAAATTGCCCTTCTGCAATCGGCCTTAAATAAAAAGGCTACGTTACTTGAAATGCCTGAAGAAGACCTTATTCCAACCGCAAAACTGCTTCATCATATTAGCTTGCGTGAAACACTTCACATTATCAAGCTTACGCACTATAGCACCAATAACGATATCCCAATCAAGCTATTTGGTATTAATCCAATCTTTGGTGTCCAAGTTTATGAGAAACCACTCTTTGAAAAGCTTGATAATACCGGGACACTCTTTATTCAAAACATACATTTCTTGGATATCGAAACTCAAAAATATCTTGCTGAGTATTTGATGTATGGGATGTATCGCACCTTTAAGAGTGATCAAAAAATGATCAGCAATGTGCGCATTATAGGCTCAACAAACAAAAATCTCCTGGTCTTGGTGCAAGAGGGTAAATTCAGCCAAGAGCTCTTTAATCAGCTCAAAAAGCACACCTTAAGCATGCCATCACTTTTGACACTCTCTGAGCATGAAATTCATCAGCTTGCTGAAGGATATACTGAACAGGCAATTAGAACCGATGATTTTAAAAACTTACTTGAGCTGACTCAGAAAGAAAAACACAAAATTGCAGTAAAAAGACCTATCAGTTTGCATGAACTTAAGAATAAGATCCAGCAGTTACTTTTGAATAAATCAAAAAAGAATAACATATATAACGAAACCCAATTTGACCCTGCTTACGAAACAACTGATCCGGAACTGACCGCAGCTGCACGGCTGGGTAAGCATGCATTACGTGACGAAAAAACAATGACCCTACTATGGAATAAGTTTCATAGTCAAAGTAAAATCGCCTCATTCCTTGGAGTAAACCGCTCATCAATTAATAGACGATGCAAAGAATACAATCTACGGTAAGAAACTCATATAGCTAAACTGCATGTGAAGCCCCCTTTTATAAAAAATAATTAACATATCCAAAAATTAATGGTACTAATTAACTATCGAAAGAAAGTATAAATGATGTGCATTAGGAAGATCAATAGCCCATGCTTAAAGATTTTTTCAGTTTCACGATACACAGTTCAGAACTTTTACTTATTGTTACTCTGATATCGTTCATAGTAAAAATCTATCTCGTCAAGCTCTTGATCCCATCAGGATTTCAAAAGTTTACCATAAAGCATTCTTGGTTTTTTTTATTAGGAACCTTGATTGGCACTTTTTTCAGTGATTTGGCTTGGATTATTAAACTCATGCGTGAGACGGGATTCATTAGCGTTACATATCCCTCTTTAGTATTTATTATTCGTATCTCCTGGGGGTTCTTGATATTGCAATACCAATCACTTTCTCTTTTTTTGGAATCGTTAATTATTAAAAAATTCGTTCTTCTGACACGGCATAAGCTATGTTTACTGCTCAGCACTCTTATGTTTGGATATTTTTTTTATATAGCCTTATTTGAATCGCGCCTTACAAGCAAAATAATCAGGAGTGCTACACTTCACCAATCATTATGGTCATTTGAAATACCATTGGAAATCAAAATGATGAATATCATCATATATTTTTCATTGTTTTTCTTGATGGTACCCAGCATTATTATTACGCTCAGAAAAAGTAATAAAACCGATCTCCCAATTATAGTCAGACATCAACTTTCTATACTTCTTAAATATCTCATTGGCTCTTATCTGCTTGTAGAAATTCTGCAAGTTATCAATTTTATATGTAGTTCACAAGCGGCATATGTGTATCCTATAGTTAGTGTTTCTACACTCATTTTATCATATGCTATCTACTATAGCATTACATCGGCACTAGGCATTCGCTTTTTGAATGCGCATACTCAAGTTCAATCAAATCTAAATCTCAATGTAGTTCATAATTTTAAGAACGTTTTTGAGCAGATGAGCCACGTAACCGGCATACAAGAGGTATGTCAAATTTCAAAAATATTTTTTAAGGATGCTTTTGGCGTTCCCTTGCGCAAAGCACAGCTCTATTTACGCACCAATAATCTAGATGAAATACCATGTGCACCTAGTGAGCAAAAGGTGCAATTAATTGTAGAGGACTTTATTAGCAACTACTGCCCTCGTATGTGTGAATATATATTGCAAGAGAAGATATTAATGTATGATGAGCTTGCTTTCAGCAATTTTTATCAGCCACATAATGACCGCACCATATTGCTAAACTTTTTAAAGGATATTGGCGCAGATATATTTTTGCCAATATATGAAAAAAAAAGCATGATAGCCTATATTCTAGTTGATCACTGCCCTAAAAAAAGAAAATTGTACGGCAACCTTGAACAGGATGAAATGATCATATTTGCAGGTTATTTAGCCAACATCATTAATCTTCTTCAAAAAAGAAATTTACCCTTACTCATTCACCATGAAAAACTGTTACAGGAAGATCTTTATCACTGCCAAGAGAAGATCAAGCAATACGAGGAAAGCATTCGCTTTTTTATATCCAAAAACCATAAACATATTGGTGTCATCTTTTTCAAAAATAGGCGCTTCATCTTTGGCAATCAAGCTGCACGTGAGCTTATTAATATAAATTTAAACACACAGGATGGTCATTATTTAACAAAAGCATGTCGTAAAATTGTGCAAGAAGTAGTTGAATATAAATCTGCTCAAACTACCTTAACTTCCGATGAACGAGGAAATAAGCTGATACTTTCCGCCGTGCCAAACTTGGAACAAAACAATATCATTCTCATCGTGCACCCTCCTGAAATGAACGACATATTAGCAAAGCAAATAAACATACTTCAGGATCCGACTAAATGGGACTATTTGCTTTATCTTGAAACCACAAAAGCCGGACAATTAATTAATCAATTCATTCCAGGCAATGGTGAGTTACTTTTAAACTTCAAAATCGACCTTTTGCAGACCATTTTAAGTAGAAAAACTACTTTGCTTAAAATGGCTCATGATGATCTACTGCCTACCATTGAACTTCTACATCATCTGAGTAATGGAGAAATACTGCACGTAATGTCCCCAGAACAACCATATACTATCCATGATATTGCAATGAAACTTTTTGGCATTAACCCACAACTAGGGATCAAGCATGTGGAAGCACCTCTTTTCAAACAGATTGATAGAAACAGCACACTGGTCATTAAAGATGTGCATCTATTGCCTCTTGAAATACAAGAATGTTTAGCTGAATACATTAAATACGGTTACTACTCAGTTTTTAATAGCGAAAAACGAATGAAAAGTAATGTAAGGCTTATCCTTTCAAGCAATGAAAATCTCATCTCCCTCATGCAAGACGGCACATTTTCAAAGCTTCTCTATGAAGAGATTAACAATTCAGTATTGCACATGCCATTACTAGAAACGTTGCCTGAAAAAGAGTTGTATAATCTCATTGATGGCCTGACAGAACAAGCAATAAAAACAGCTGATTTTAAAAAAATGCTTGCATTAACTGAAAATGAGAGGATGAAAATTGTGCATAGTCGCCCTAATAGCCTGCAAGATTTGCGCATTAAAATAGAACAAATATTGATAAAAAAATCGAAAAAAAATAATATTTTTCAAGAAACCTATTTTGATCCAGCTTATCACATTACTGATCCAGAACTCACAGAAGCCGTTCGGCTAGGCAAACATGCTTTACGTGACGTGCGAATAATGGGATTATTATGGAATAAATTTAAAAATCAAAATAAAATTGCTGATTTTTTAGGAGTTAACCGTTCATCAGTAAATCGACGTTGTAAGCAATATAATTTACATTAAACAGATATATTAAACTGTTGCAAAAGGAATTATTTGAGTAATGAATATTGATCAATTCAAAAAAAAGATGCGTGAGTTTTTCACTTACTTAGAAGTTGAACGTAATTTCTCAGATCACACGTTACGCGCCTACAAGAGTGATCTCAAACAGTTTGTCTGTTTTTGGGAAACACTACCTGTAGATGAACAAGCGCATTTAACTATTCGGCAAGTTATAGAGCGCTACCTCATTAACCTGTTTTATAAAAAAATTGATAAAAGCACAATTGCCAGAAAGTTTTCGTGTTTTAAATCATTCGAGCGCTTTTTACATACCCAAGGCATCGAACTCAACTTAAAATTAACTCGCCCAAGATTGGATAAGAAGCTGCCTATTTATTTAAGCGTAGATGAGATCTTTCATTTGCTTGATAAAGTACCTGATGAAGAGCTTCCCACCAAATATCCATTGCGCGATAAAACAATTTTTGAGCTGCTTTATGCTACAGGCATTCGTTGTTCTGAATTAATTAATATTCGCTTTTCAGATATTGATATGAACAATAAAACAATTCGCATATTTGGTAAAGGCAAAAGAGAGCGCCTCGTTCTTTTTGGACACAAAGCAAAAAATCGCATTGTTTCGTATCTCACGTATGAACGACCAAAAGCTCTAGATCACCATGAAGCTCTCTTTTTGAACTGTCGCAATCAACAATTAACCAGTCGTTCAATACAGCGTATTTTTGAGATGTTTAGACGTTTTTTACAACTAGATCGTCACATTACTCCTCATAAAATTAGACACTCTTTTGCCACACATATGTTGAATCAAGGAGCAGATCTGCGCATTGTCCAAGAACTGCTTGGACACCAAACACTATCAAGCACAGAAAAATATACGCATGTTTCACTAGAAGATCTAACCCGTGTATGTGATCAAACTCACCCCATGAGATCTCCTGATAAAAATGACAAACAATGATACCAGAACAGCTCTCTATCGGTACCGGTGCTTGGACCAAGCTTATATATCTATTTGGTGCTCTATGCATTTCAATACGCCTTTTTTATCTACAAATATATTTAGGAATAAATTATGATATACAGAGTAAAAAGAACTATATACGTTATGAGGCGGTTAATGCTACGCGTGGCCAAATACTTGATTGCCACGGTCGAGCATTAGTAACTAACAAACCGATCATTAATCTATACTGGAACCCTACTAAAGATTATTTATCACAAAAGGATAAAGAAACGATTGCTCATCTGGGTGATATATGCAACATAACACCCGATGCAACACTTATACAAAAGATTGAATATGCACAGAAAAAAAATTGTCCAACCGTACTTGTTACCGATATTTCATTTAATCAATTGAGTATCATTGAAGAACAGTTTTCACATAATCAAAACGTCCTCATTCAAACTGATTTCAAAAGGCATTATCCCTATAAAAACATGGCTAGTCACATTATTGGATATTTAAGTAATCTAAAACTGAATGTAACTGGCAAAATGGGCCTAGAAAAAGCTGTTAATGAGAAACTACAAGGAACCAGCGGAACTCTTGTAAAAACAATTAATTCGTATGGCAAAGAGGTAACATCCTGTAACGTACAAAAATCATCTGCAGGCAACGATATACAGATTACTATTGATATTACCTTACAACAGATGGTCGAAGCTGCATTTACCGCAAATTATGTGGGCACCTTCATTGTTATGGAACCTGAAACCGGAGCTATTCGAGCGCTTCTTTCACGTCCCAACTTTGATCCAACCATCTTTTTGGAACCTTTACACCCACACCAATGGCAAGCTTTACAAGAGAACAATCCTTTTTTGAATCGTGCGATCAACTGCTGCTACCCTCCAGGGTCACTCTTTAAACTGATCACCATCTGTGCTGCGATTGAAACAGGAGTTATTGCAACCCACGATACTCATATATGCAAAGGATATATCAATTATGGTAAACGGAACTATTGGTGCCACCGTCGTTATGGGCATGGTGCAATATCTATCACACAGGGGCTGGCCTTATCATGCAATACACTATTTTATGAACTGGGTAAAAAGCTTTCAATTGATGTACTCGCCGATTATGCTCATCGCTTCGGCCTGGGGCAAAAAACCGGCTTTTTACTTAATGAAACTGCTGGATTAATTCCAACTACTCAGTGGAAACGAGAAACAAAGGGAGAGCACTGGTGGCCAGGAGAAACATTATCAGCATCAATTGGCCAAAGCTACTTGCTTACCACACCATTGCAATTTGCTCGCATGATTTCCAGTATTTTTACGAAATATTTAGTTAAACCACGCATACTCAATGATGAAGCCATCGAGAAAAGACCCCTTTATGTAGATTCAAATACCATTGCATTTCTCAAACGCTCTATGCGATCTGTCGTTACAGAAGGAACTGGTCGACGAGTCAATCGCATCAAGGATATAGAAATATATGCAAAAACAAGTACAGCGCAGGTCAGTACTATTGACAAACGCAACCTTGGTCAGCAATATTTTGAACATGGTTGGATGGTTGCATATTTTACCTATAAAAACCAAAATCCGTTAACTTTGGTTATATTAGTAGAACATGCAGGAACTTCACGTATTCCAGTGCTCATTGCAAAGCAATTTTTGTTAGCCTATCGCGATCAGTTTGAAAGGAAATCAGAATGAAAGTATATGTTATCGTATTAGCTCTATGCTGCCAACACGTATATGCTCATGAGTCATACACACAGCGAGCGCCACTCTATAAACCACACTACCCAGATGATACTCGTGATAATAATGAATATACAAGCTCCCTATTGGCCGCTGCATTTACAGGAGCTGCAAGTGGCTTACTGTGCCGACAGTTTGAAAAAAATATCTTGCAGGATCTTTCACTGTTGCGCTTCATCAATATCATCATCTGGGGAAGTCTACAAGCGACTTTTATGAATGCCATCACTGCAGATCTGCATGAGCAAAAGATCAAACACAGTCCTGAAACAATGAAACGAATTGCTTGGCTTATAAGCTGGATAAGCTATTTTCTAGGCAACTAATACAGATTAAGCAAGGACTTATTTTTATTTTGTAGCAGTAGCACGTTGAGAAACGGCAAAACGTTTTGCTAAATTACTAATTTTACGTTGAGCAGTGTTTTTATGAATCACTCCCTTGCCCTTTGCGCGAGCAATTTTTGATTCTGCATCACGAAGTAACTTTTTTGTTAATTCACCATCTTCACTCGTTGTAATAGCTGTCAAAACCTTTTTGATAGCTGTTTTTAATGCTGATTTGCGTGCAAGATTTTTTTGATGCTTTTTAACTGTTTGACGTGCACGTTTTTTCGCTGATTTAATATTTGCCATTGGGTACCTTACTTATTAAACGATTTTCTGCACTTTTTTTGCTTTTACACATTTGGTACATACTTTATCATGATATACTTTTCCTGAATTCTGATGAGCAAACGTAAAACGCATCTTGTGTACATTAGGAAATACCCAACGCTTAACCTTATTTTTCGCATGACTCACTAAATTTGCTACCTGTGGGCGTTTGCCACATACTGCACATATCCGTGCCATTGCCAGTTCCCTTTCATTTATTATTTCATATAAAATTAAGCTATAGTATTAGTAGTATACGCAAAAAAACGATTTTTTCAACTTGAACTGTTTTTTAAGATCTTCAGCAGCTCCTTATGAACGGCTCTACTACCTGCCAAATAGGAGCGATAGTCCTTTGTGATGTTTTCACCTTGAAAATCTGTGATAACGCCACCAGCCTCCTTGATCAACAGCATGCCAGCAGCAATATCCCACCAACCAAGGCGAGGGAAGAAAATAGCATCAAGCCCCCCCCGAGCAAGATAGGCCTGA
>SDBV01006371.1_pt1 | contig 16382 bp, 20 predicted proteins | sample 2277081 | NCBI WGS metagenome assembly SDBV01 (sample SAMN10402039, study PRJNA504765) | marine sediment metagenome | isolation source: marine sediment core GS10_PC15, 223 cmbsf | place: Arctic Ocean: Southern Knipovich Ridge | collected 2010
TTGAGCTGCCTGCTCCGCAAGGGTGAATGCTGCCTGGCGTAGCGCCGGTTCGAGGGCGACAAGCACAGCCTCCCCCGCTGCTGCCACTGCAGGGTCATCTCCCGCGATTGCAAGCTGCCCTTCGGCAATGCTTCGAAATCGTTGAACAACACTTTCAATGTCCATTCCTGTCTCCATACGTCTGGTTGGTCTTGTCGGTCAATTGATGTGTCCAGATCGAACCAACCGCATGAGCCGGTCGCTTTCGTCGATCCTCGATACGCCCCGACCATCCCGAATCGCCTCGACCATCTCCGGGTTGTTGAACCACAACATCGGCATCCTCCGCTCTCTTGCTGCCGTAGTGATGTCATTATAATGTCATACCGACATTGCCTTGTCAAGTCCTCATTCCTCCCAGCGGTCTGGTATCATGGAGATACAACCACACCGGGGAGCTCGGAACGACCGGGCTGAGAGGGTGGCTTTGCACCGCACTGCCGCCGACCCGCTGAACCTGAGCTGGATAATGCCAGCGGAGGGAGGAGTGGCATGACCACGACAAAGACCAGGACAGTCATCCTCGCCGGCGGTGAGATGAACACCTCCCCAACAATGTCGGATGCTGATCTGGTGATCGCTGCAGACTCCGGCTACGACCACGCAATGGAGCGTTCGATCCCTGTCGATGTCCTCGTCGGTGATCTCGATTCGATCTCGCCCACAGGACTTCAACATGCCCGCGACAACGGCGTAGTGATCGAAGAGCACTCACAGGACAAGGACGACACCGATCTCGAGCTTGCAATCAGGGCTGCAGTCCTTCGTGAGACGACCACAATCGACATCTACGGCGGTGAAGGCGGGCGACTCGGACATCTTCTCGGTGTCGCCCTGTCGACAGCTCACCCTGGTTGGGGGTCCATGGATATCGCGTGGCACACGGCGACGGGAATCGTTCGGACAGCCACACGAGATCACAGCGTTGCGTTTCAGGCGCCGATCGGACAGATCGTCACGCTGCTCCCCGTCGGAGATGCACACCGTGTAACGACGAAGGGACTGAGGTGGTCGCTCGAAAACGCGACGCTCGAACGAGGCACGTCTCGAGGAGTGAGCAACGAATCGGTCTCAGATCACGTGACGATCGACGTAGGAAGCGGCGCCGTCCTTGTGATTCAGGAAGGAGCAGAGATCAAATGAACCGAAACGCCCTACAGGTTGCGGTCACGATCCTCGCGACGTTCCTCATCGCCACCGGTTGCTCGTCTGAATCGACTCCGGATGAGATCGTGCTGCTCACACACGAATCCTTCGCATTGAGTGATGGCATCCTTGATGCATTCACAGATCAGACGGGTATCACGGTCAAGGTGCAGACGGCCGGAGACGCAGGCACGATGCTCAACCAGGCGATTCTGACCATGGACAACCCCATAGCCGACGTCATGTACGGCATTGACAACACTTTCCTGTCCAGGGCAATCAACTTTGGCCTGTTCATCCCCTACACAGCCGTTGGAATCGAGACCGTCAACACGCTCCTGCGGGTGGAGGGCGATGCCGCGACTCCGATCGACTTCGGGGATGTATGCATCAACTACGACATCGAAGGTCTTGCCGGCCTCGGAATACCTCCTCCCACAGATCTCGAGGATCTCCTCGGCCCCCGGTACGAAGGACTCCTGGTCGTCGAAGACCCGGCAACGTCGTCCCCCGGTCTTGCGTTCCTCATGGCAACGATCGCCACGTACCCCGATGGAGCTGAATACGACTGGAAGGCCTACTGGACGGACCTCTTCGACAACGGGGCGGTCGTTGCTTCGGATTGGTCCGAGGCCTACTACACACGATTCACCCGGGCAGGAGGCAGCCAGCCACTTGTGGTGTCATATGCGTCGTCGCCCCCTGCAGAGGTGTTCTTCGGTGACCTCGACGAAGCGCCCACGGGCGTCATGACCGAGGGATGTTTCCGCCAGATCGAGTACGCAGGAATCTTGGCCGGGACGCAACACGAGGTGGCTGCCGGGCAGCTCATCGACTTCCTGCTTTCGACGACCGTGCAAGAGGACATTCCCCTCAACATGTTCGTATTCCCGGCAAACCGCGAGGCGCTTCTCCCGCAAGTGTTCGCCGACCACACGACGCTCCCCGACGCTCCTGTTGTCATGGATCCAGGGACGATCGAGGAGAACCGGGAGAGATGGATCAAGGAATGGACCACAATCGCTCGCTCATAGCGCGCAGCCCCTTCGGGCGTTTCGGTACGGCTACGCTCGTCGCCATACCCACGCTATTCCTCGCGTACTTCTTCCTCTACCCCGTCATCGTCATCACAGTTCGAGGCCTCACACCCCAAGGCGTGTTCAACCCGGCGGTCTTGTGGGATGTCCTTTCGGACCCGACACTCCAGGGAGTTGCTGCCTTCACCCTCTGGCAGGCGGTGTTGTCGACCATCCTGACGGTTCTCGCAGGCTTGCCCGCGGCATGGGTGTTCGCACGGTTCGACTTTCCTGGCAAGTCTGCGATGCGCGCAGCCACGCTCGTTCCGTTCGTCCTCCCAACCCTTGTCGTTGGTACAGCATTCCTTGCACTCATCGGTCCGAAGGGCGCCACCGGCATCGATCTCACGGGGACGTTGTGGATCATCCTCATCGCCCACGTGTTCTACAACTACGCGATCGTCGTGCGAGGTGTCGGGGCGTACTGGGAACGAATAGATCCCTCCCTCGAGGACGCTGCCAGAAGCCTCGGAGCATCAAGGCTCCAGACGTTCCGAACCGTGACACTTCCCCTCCTGCGGCCCGCGATTGCCTCGACGAGCGCCCTCGTCTTCCTGTTCTCCTTCCCGTCCTTTGGAGTAGTGCTCCTTCTGGGCGACATCAACCACTCGACGATCGAAGTCGAGATCTGGAGACAGACCACGGCATATCTGCGCCTCGACATAGCGTCGACCCTCGCGATTCTCCAGCTCATCGGCGTTGGTGTCATCCTGATAATGTACAGTCGCTACCAGCAGCGCACCGCAATCCAGTTCACTCATAGCGCGATCCGGCCGCCTCGACCCAGCTCGACGTCCGACCGCCTGGCCGTCGGGACCGTCCTGACGGCTACAGGAATCCTCCTTGGCTTGCCGCTCGCAATCCTCATAGGACGATCGTTCATCAACCCTGGAGGTGGCATCGGGCTTGAGAACTACGTCAACCTGTTCAGCCTGCCAGACCGCAGCGCAGCCTTCGTGGAGCCATCCGAAGCGATCGTGAACTCGCTCAGCTTTGCGTTCGTTGCCTCTGTGATCGCTCTGCTCATCGGCGTCCTGGCAAGTGCAGGACTTTCGTACTCCAGAAAGCGTGCTGCCAGAACCTTCGACGTGTTCGTGATGCTCCCGCTCGGCACATCGGCCGTGACCATCGGATTCGGGTTCCTCGTTGCTCTCGACTGGCCCATCGACATCCGCACCTCGGTGATACTCATCCCGATAGCCCATGCACTTGTTGCGATACCATTCGTCGTGCGCACGACAAGCCCATCGATAGGCAGCGTTCCGCACCGCCTCCGCGAGGTCGCAGCGACGCTCGGGGCAACACCGGCGAAGGCATGGTGGACGATCGATCTGAGACTGGTATCACGCTCGATCGCGGTCGGTGCCGCGTTCGCGTTCGCAATCTCCATGGGTGAATTCGGCGCTACCTCGTTCATCACCCGACCGGACACACCAACAATCCCCATCGCGATCTTCCGCCTCCTCGGACGTCCGGGGTCAACGCCATTCGGCGCAGCTTTGGCACTCAGCGTCATGCTGATGTTCATCACGGGAATCGCCGTCTTTGCGATCGATTCTCTGCGAACGCCAAGTGCAGGTGAGCTGTGAGCCTCGCCGTACTCGACCTCGCCGTGAGCTACGGCGCCACGCCGGTTCTGGAGAGCATCGACCTCTCCGTTGCGACCGGTGAGCACTTTGCGATCATGGGTCCTTCCGGTTCGGGCAAGACCACGTTGCTGAGGGCCATTGCCGGACTCACCGCTCTCGACTCAGGCACGATCGCGATCGATGGCACAAATATAATCGATACGCCGGCCCACCGGCGACCTGTGGGGCTGATGTTCCAGGACTACGCTCTGTTCCCGCACATGACCGTCCTCGAGAACGTCGGTTACGGTCTTGCGATGTCTGGCGTGCCGACGAGGGAGCGGAACCGCCGAAGTGGCGCGCTCCTCGATCTTGTCGGCCTCGGTGGATTCGCTGATCGGAAGCAGATGACCCTCAGCGGTGGGGAACAGCAACGAGTTGCGCTGGCTCGCACGCTTGCACCGTCACCCTCCGTGGCGCTGCTCGCCTAACCCCCGGGGTCGCTCGACATCTCGCTGCGAGAATCCCTGCTCACAGAGACGAGGGCGATACTCGATGCGGTGAACGCCACGAGCGTGTACGTGACGCACGACCGGGGTGAAGCCTTCGCGTTCTGTGACCGGATGGCGATACTGCACCAGGGCACCTTTGTGCGCGTCGGGACACCTGATGAGATCTGGCACGACCCTCAGTCCGAGTTCGTCGCTCGATCGATCGGCCAAACGAATCTTGTCCCGCTCAACCAGATCGATGAGACACGATCAGGACTCGCATATGTCCCGCTCGACGCGATCAGAGCGCATCAGGCAGGACGGCATGTCGGGATCGCAATCGCGAGCCGATTCGACGATGGCGCACAGGTGGTTCAGGTGCAGGTGGGATCCGACGGCTTCGTCATGGAACTACGAACGAGTGACAACGTGGCAAAGAACTCCGAGCTGCGGTTTGACATTGACCCGAGAAGTGTGATCGTCGTGTCAGCCGACGAGGTCTGAGGTGCTGACGACCCTCCCGAAGTCTGCGTCGATCGTCAGCATGGTGTACCGGGCGATTTCTCGTGCCCGGTATACCTTCTTGGTCTCGGTGACAATGTCGAACGTGTGTGTGGCGTCGGCGACGAAGAGGACCTCATAGCCGAGATCTGAAGCCATCCGGGCGGTGGTCTCGCAGCACATGTTCGTCTGGATGCCACAGATCGCCACGCCGGAGATTCCGTTCCGCTTCAACCACTCGTCCAGGTCGGGGCTTCCGTAGAACGCGGAATGCACGTCCTTGACCACGAGAAGGTCGGGATCGCCCGTCAGGGTCTTCTTGAACTTGTTCCCCTTGGTCCTGGCTGCGATCGGGGATGAAGGTGTGGTGGAGTCGTGACGCACGTACACGATTGGCCAATCCTGGGCGCGCCAGGCTTCGATCAGCTGCTCAACGTTTGACTCGCAGTCCGGGTTGTTGCGCGGACCCCAGTACGAGGCATCCTCGAAGCCCTTCTGCATGTCTATGACGATGAGTGCAGTACTGCCGTTCCAATCTGTCACATCTTCCCCCGATCTGTTACGTCTGCCCAGCGTGCCCGGCTCGCTGCGATCAAGCGATCCAGTGCGATCGCAAACACAGTGTCGGGTGTTCCACCCGCTGACCAGACCCAACGGTAGCGGGCAAGGCTACTGTCCGCCACGATCTTCACCGATTTCAGCAACCCGATACCAGGCGTCCCACCAGCGACGAACGCGGTTCAACCACTCGTGCACCCACCATCTTGACCGCCCGACTCGGCGAGCGGTCTCAGCAACCGACACTCCGTCTTCCACCAGCCGAACAGCCTCACGACACCGATCAACGTCAGAACCGAACTCCATCGAGAACCTCCCACGTAGCTGGGACAATTCTCCAATGTGTTAGGGATGTGGTGAGGGTTCCCTCGTAAACCGTGAACTGTGAACTGTGAACTGCTTACTGTTCTCCCATGGAGGCATGGGACGACGATCCACAGGTTCGCCCGGTTCCGATCGCGGACGACAACGGCGTACTGCTCCCACCTGCGGGTGCATCTCCGCGCAAACGCGCTCGGCGCAACCGCCGGCCCTGGCTTCCGCTGGCCGTCACCGGCGGTGCGGTTGTGGCATTGATTGGCGCCATCGCACTCCTCGGTGCTGTGGAATACCAGGACGCACCTGCGACCGATCCCAAGGTGTTCTCCCTCACAACCATCGCCGATGCAGACACCCCACAACGGCAGTTCTGCCACCGACCCTGGAGGATGCGATCCCCGGGATCACTGAGCGACTCACACTCATGACAACAGACGGACACGCCATATGGACGCTTGTTTGGGACCCTTCGTTTCGGGTACCCACGACATACGCGATGATGATACCGGGAGACATTGTGTGGTCGTTCGCCGCCTTCGACGCCGGCGGTAGGGTTGTGGCCGCCTCAGGTGCGGGCCCGAACGAGATCCGTCCTCAGGATGTGTGGCTGGGACCACCATCGCAGATCGACCACGTACCTGACCTCGAGGGCGCCTGGTCGATCGCGTGGCATGCCACGGAGGTATCGAGACTGGCGTTCGTGACGATGGCCTGGAATGCGGAATCACAGTCTGTATTCCAGGTGTGGGCGACCAAGATCGACGCATTGACGAACTCTCACACCGAGCCAACGCTCGTGGCCGAACTCGACGAGATGGCCAACCTCGTGCGATGGGACAGCAAGGGATTCGTAATGCAGATCGGTGACAGGACTGTCGCCCTCAATCCGACTGGTGAGGAGATCTGGAGCCATGACGGTTGGGGCTCCAGCGCGTCTCCGAACTTCGTTCCACATATTCGCCAAACCGGCGAGGAACCCCAATGGTATCTGATCAGCCGGGCATCAGGAGACCGAACGTCGTTCGTCGACCTCGGAATCAACGCCACAGCATCCGTGACCGATGTCATCGCAGCCCAGAGCAATGATCTGTTTGCCGCTGCGACACATCGCGAGGCAGGAACCACTCTCACCGTTGTCGGACCTGACATGGGCGCCCCGAGAATCGTCCAGCTCGTGGGCAACCCATCCCCTTATCAATTCACCTCGGACGCAGCATTCCTCGTTTTCAGGATGGCCGATTCGAACGACCTCATATTCGTCAACTGGCGCTCAGGCGCAACGCACAATCTCGATGTACCGGACAACCACACGGTGCTCGCGATCAACATCGGCTGACACTCACATCCGTTCGCGCAACTCGGCTGCGAGGTTCCCCTTCTCCCCTATGTCGATGTCGCCAAGGTTGAGCCATGCCGCAAAGGTTTCGAGTTCCCCAGACATCGCACCGGCAACACGAATGGGATCTGTCCCCTCTTCGCGCCATGCTGAACGGACGAGAAGTGTCCCTGCCCTGCGGTCGGCTTTGAGGTCGACGCGCCCCACAAGCTCGCCATCGAGCATGAAAGGCAGCGTGTAATAGCCATACACCCGCTTCGGCTCGGGCACGTAGATCTCGATTCGGTACTCGAATCCGAAGAGCCGCTCTGCTCGTTCGCGATACCAAGTGATCGGATCGAAGGGACTCAGCAACGTTACGCCCTCGATCTTCCTCGGTCTGACGGCTTCAGGGTCGAGGTACACCGGGCCATCCCATCGAGGGATCTCGACTTCTTCGATCTCGCCTGTCGCCGCCATCCGGGCAAGGATCGGCGCCGACCGTGACATGTTCAGCCTGAAGTAGTCGGCAATGTCATGCACCGTTCCGATTCCGTGGTGTCTCACGGCGTCGCGCAACAACACGCGATACGCCTCATCCTTCGACAACGCGGGGGCCCCGAGGTAGGTCGCTCCAATCATGCGTTCCGGGGCGTCGTAGAGACGCGTGAAGTTGTTGGTCCGTAGCGCGCTGATGGCTCCGTTACCGAACAGGACCTCAAGCGCTACCTTGCCGGGGCCGTAGCCCCACCAAGGCTCCTTTCGCCGATTCGGAGCGTCAAGATCGCGAACGGTGAGGGGCCCGTTCTCATGGACCTGTCTTCGGACGTCATCGAGCAGTTCGGGGTGGACATCGAGCAACGCCTCGGCGCGACGCCACACCGTCATCTCACCCATCTTCCATCGCCATCTCGGATAGCGGTCGACGGGGAGCACGGCCGCGGCGTGGGCCCAGTATTCGAAGTTCTCTCCGCTCTCGTTGAGCCATCGGTCCAGAGCAGCACGGTCGTAGGTACCAAGGCGGGAGTAGAACGGCATGTAGTGGGTCCGCACACAGATGTTCACCGAGTCGAGCTGTACGAGACCGATCTGGTCCATCACTCGCCTGAAGTGCCGTACGTCAATCCGTCCGGATGGCCTGCCACCATTGAATCCCTGTGCTCCCAGCCCTATTCGGCGCGCTGCATCGATCGGGATCCTTCTCATCGGTCTGCCTTCACCATTCCGTCTACGCTACCGGCCATGCTCCATATTCTGCTTGCAGGGATCAGAACCTTCGTGTTTGTCCCTCTGTTCTTCCTGCTCACGTTGGTTTTCGCTCTGTTCATCATCGTGTACGGCGCCTTCCGCCCTGCTGCTCCTATCCACGACAAGATCCTCAAGTTCTGGTCCGGTTTGTGGCTACGAATCCCCCCTGTTCGAGTAGAAGTCGTTGGTGCCGACAAGGTCGATCCTGCGCGGCGGTACGTAGTCACTTCGAACCACCTTTCGATGTTCGACATCCCACTGCTGCTCCGTGAACTGCCTCTCCACGGCAGGTTTTTCGCCAAGAAGGAAGTGTTCAAGGTCCCTCTCGTGGCCCAGGCAATGCGAACCGTCGGCATCATCGAGATCGATAGAGCAAAAGGGGTTTCGTCTCGACAAGCCATCAACAGAGGCGTCCGTGTCGCCGCCGAACGCGGGTATTCGCTGCTCGTGTATCCAGAGGGCACACGCAGCACAGAGGGTGTGCTCCTACCGTTCCACAAAGGCGCTTTTCGCATCGCGATCGACACAGGCCTCCCGCTCCTTCCGGTCGTCATCGAGGGCACAGAGCGCGTCTCTAGGCCTGGTTCAAAGCTCTTCTTCCCCGGTCATGCGACGATGCGGATCCTCGACCCGATCGAAACCACAGGTATGACGAACAAGGACGATCTGAAGGCACTGGCCGCACGGGTTGAAGCGGAGATGAACCGGGTGTATGCAGGAATGCGACTCATGACGGGCGATTGAGCTTCCAGTTCACAGTCATCAGTTCACAGTCAGCAATTGGAGAAAGCCGCTTCTTCTGACCAAAAACTGTGAACTGTGAACCGTGAACTTCTTAGTCGTACACCCCGATCAAGTACGTCCTTCCCTCTCTCACCTCACACAGGTATGCCCCGGCAGATGTCACGATCTGCTAGCGGTCCGATGCTCCCTCCCCGTCCCACCAGCGTCCCACTCGTCGCCACGGACCTGCCCACGACAACACAGGTACCCACCGACTACGAAGCCGCACCTGGGAAGGCATTCCATCCACCCATGTGATCTCGAATGGCACCGGCTCAGGGGGCACAAGCGCCGGCGCGGGGCTCGGGATCTGTCCTGGCCACGGTGCGTCGGGGTCACGCTCAGGCGAGCTCTCTTCCTCCCCCCACCGTGCCCACAACATCTGTTCCCCCGGATCGCGCCCTCCCTGAGGGCTCGCCACAAGCATGTTGTCCTGTCCCGCAATGACCTGCACCTCCATGAACGCACGCTGGGTCTCCTCGAGCCCCTTGGCATCCTCGGAGAGTGCCATCTGACGACCGGACCCGGAGATGTCTGCCGGTTCCAGTCGCAATGTCTCGAGCCCACCCCTTATCCCAGCTGACACCCCTTCGATCCACGACCGCAGTTGCCATCGCACTCGCTCAGCAAGGCTGCGCTCCGAGAAGGGATCAACGCTACGCCACGTCCTCGACCGTTCAGTGCCGTCGGCTGCAGTGGCTGTGATAATCACCCGGTGGGGGGCGACCCCGTAGGGTGCAAGGTTCCCGACAAGGCGTTGAGCGAGGTTTCGAGCAACGAACGCTGCCTGTTCGAAATCCTCGATTGGTGGATCGAAGTGTGATGCAATCACCAAATCGTCCGGGATCCCCCTCGGAGCGGCGTCACGACCGACACCTCTTGCTCTGCGATGTGCTTCCAGGCCGACGCGCCCGAATCGGGAGACGATCGCGTCTCGCGGCAACTCAGCAACGGCACCAAGTGTGGTGATCCCGAGCCGGCGGAATGTCACAGCAAGATCGTCGCTCCCCAAGCTCGCCACGTCGAGGTTCGCGATGAATGCTGCATCGTCCGCGACGATGTGCATCGGCTTGGAGCGGGTAGTCTGTCTCACCGCTTGGTAGGCAGCGAATGGGCCTGCTGCGAGACCGATGCGGCGATCCCCCCCGATGGGATCCAGCTCCCTGGCGATGCGTTCACAGAGCGCTTCTTCTCCCCCGTAGTACTCCACCGCGCCAGAGATGGGGATGTACACCGTACCTGGCTCTTGGATCTCGACACGTGGGATGAGGGTCTCGATCATCTGTACGACCGGCTCGAATCTCGCCATCTCAACGGCCAGGTCCTGTGTGATGGTGGTAATCGTCGGACAGATGGCCTCTGCCGATCTTGACAGCATGCCAACGGTCACGCCGTGGACGGCCGCTGCCTCGTTGCACGCAACGACGCGACCATCTTGTCCTACCACCTGGGCTGGTTCATCCTGCCCGGATTCGTCCCTCAACAGGCCTGGTTGTCTGAGTGCCCAGGTGGGGTACCACACGCAGATCGTTCGTTCCATCGTCCTCTACTTCGATTGTTCGAACCATGCCCCTGGTTGCCTTCCCTGATGCAACGAGCAGGGTGCGACGGTTCGTCAGATTTCCGTGACCGGCCTCTGTGCCCTCCCACAACACTTCGCGCACTTCGAGGTTCAGGTGTGCCACCCCACCAGGGAGCCCCCCTGAGAGGGGGCGGAGCACAAGGGGGGTACGTTTGGTCCTTGCCAGAGCCGCAAGCTTGTACAACACCTGGTCCCTGAGACCTGTTGGCACCTCGGCGTATACACCTTGAGCACCATCAAGCAGGATCGCAACGATCCGGCTCCAGGTCACGATGTCGTTGCTGCGCACGACTACGAGCCGTTCTGGTTCGATACCCATCTCCCACGCAGCCATCGGGCTCGCCCACCCACGCACATCGAGATACACGAGCGGGCCACGGGCGGCGTAGGGAGCGAGCAGCGACATGCCGATACGGGTGAGTCCAGACCCGGGGATGCCGGACAATCCTGCGATCTGGCCCGGAGCAAGCGTCAACAGATCCTTGACGTGCTCGAAGTCACGCTGGTGGAGGGTTGACGAATTGACTGGATGTTGAAGGGTGGTAACCACCGCTGGTGTCCTCTCATGCGTCTCACACCAGCGTGCGCCCACCGCTGGAATGTCACGATAGTCGAACATACGTTCGATGCCAAATGACATAGGACATAGGGGGATCTACGACACACGACTGATGGCTGACGGCTGAAACCTGATGGCCTGCTCTTCCCACACTGACCCTCCCAGGTGTACCCTGACCCCAGAGTTCTCAACTAGCAAAAGGAGCACCAAACGTGTCAGTAGCGAAGGTGATCGAGATCACGTCTACTTCCCCCGGATCCTTCGAGGACGCCATCCGCAAGGGCATCTCCAAGGCCCAACAGAGCATCGACGGCATCCGGGGAGCCTGGATCTCAGAGCACAAGGTCGAGATCGCAGAGGACGGAACCATCAAGCACTTCCGTGTCGACATGAAGCTGACGTTCGTTCTCGAGTAACGACCCGCAGAGCTGGAACGCAGAGAGGCTCCGGATCGCTCCGGGGCCTCTCTGTAGAGGCTTCTTGCGCTGATTCGCGCCGGATATGGCCCAAATCAACGCAGGAAGCGTGTGTGTGTCTCTAAATGCTGGACTCGAACTCGTCCTCGAAGGACACAACCTTGCGGCCAGGCTTGTCGGTGGGAGCGTCACGGCGACCACCGCGATTGTTGCGTCCGCCACGATCGTCACGACGCTCGCCACGGTCTCCGCGACGATCGCTCTTCTTCTCCCCACGAGGAGCATCAGAACCACCGTCGCCGTCACCGGACGGAGCGTCAGCCATGTCGAGGCTCACCTTGCCACGGTCGTCGATCTCACGGACCACGACCTTGACGGCATCGCCGAGGTTGAGTACGTCTTCGACCCTGTCGATGCGCCTGTTGCCACCAATCTTTGAGATGTGCAGCAGACCGTCACGTCCAGGCAGAATGTTGACGAACGCACCGAACTTGGTGATGTTCACAACCTCACCGTCGTACACCTCGCCGACCTTCGCCTCAGGCGGGAACCCGATGGCAAGGATGCGCTCCTTGGCCAGGTTCATCGATGCGGTATCAGGAGCGCCAACGCGCACCGTGCCGTCGTCGTCGATCTCGATGACTGCACCGGTCTCTTCTTCGAGCTCGCGGATGGTCTTGCCCTTCGGGCCGATGACCTCACCGATCTTGTCCTTCGGGACCATGACCGATTCGATCTTCGGAGCCTTCGCAGCAAGCTCGCTGCGTGGCTCCGCAATGACGTCAGCCATTGCGTTGAGGATGGACAGACGGGCATCGAATGCCTGGTTCATCGCACCGATCAGGACCTCAGCGGGCAGACCCTCGATCTTGGTGTCAAGCTGCATCGCCGTGATCATGTCAGCGGTGCCGGCAACCTTGAAGTCCATATCACCGAGGTGATCCTCAACACCGAGAATGTCGGTGAGAGTGACGAACTTGCCGTCCTGGTAGATGAGACCCATTGCGATACCCGCAACCGCGGCGGCGATCGGTACGCCGGCGTCCATGAGGGACAGAGACGAACCACAGACCGAAGCCATCGAGGAGGAACCGTTCGACATCAGAACCTCAGAGACGAGGCGGTATGCGTACGGGAAGTCCTCAGCAGGTGGGATCACCGGATGCAGCGCCTTCTCAGCGAGGGCGCCGTGTCCAATCTCACGACGCTTCGGGCCACGCATGAAGCCGGCTTCACCAGTGGCAAATGGCGGCATGTTGTAGTGGTGCATGAACCGCTTCGAGTCCTCAGGGGAGATCGTGTCGAGCATCTGCTCCATCTTCAGCATCCCGAGCGTCGTGATGTTGAGCACCTGGGTTTCGCCACGCTGGAACATGGCAGAACCGTGGACACCTGGCACCAATCCAACCTCGATCGTCAGCGGACGGATCTCAGTGAGACTACGACCGTCGATACGGACCCCTTCGGCACCGGCCCTGGACCGCATCACGCTCGCCTGGACCTTCGAGAACGCGGCCTTTGCCTGTTTGAGCCCGTCCGTGTCATCTTCGTCAAGGTCGAGAGACTCGATGGTCGCTACCTTGATCTCTGACTCAGCGTTCTGACGCTCGTGCTCGTTGACGATGGTGCCGAGACCTTCGAGCTTCGCCTTTGCGAGTGCTTCGACCTTTTCGTGGATCTCATCTGAGTAGTCCTCCAGGTGGATCCACTCGACGGGCTCTGGCTCGCCGTGCTTCTCGAGCAGTTCGAGCTGGAGGTCGACGAGCGTCGCAATGTATTCCTTGGCAAGCTCGAGACCTGCCGCAACAGTCGCTTCGTCTGAGGCCTGTTGGCCTTCCTGCACCATGCGGTAGCCGTTCTCGGAAGCACCGGCCTCGACCATGGTGATGTCGATGCTGCCGTCGGCATTGCGCTTGCCTGCAACGACGATCTCGAACACGGCTTCTTCGCCCTGCTCGTATGTCGGGAACGGGATCCACTCACCATTGGTGAGTGCAAGCCTGACGGCGCCGATCGGTCCCTCGAACGGGATCGGGCTGACTATGAGGGCAGCCGATGCGCCGTTGAGCGTGATGACGTCGTGGGGGTTCTCAAGGTCTGCAGCGAGGACGGTACCTACGACGTGCGTGTCGTGGCGATATCCCTTTGCAAAGTTCGGACGCAGTGGACGGTCGATGAGACGGTCGGCAAGGATCGCATTCTCAGATGCGCGCCCTTCACGGCGGAAGAACGACCCCGGGATACGGCCGACTGCGTAGGTTCGCTCCTCAACGTCAACGGTGAGCGGGAAGAAATCCACGCTCTCCCTGAGGCTGCGCTTTGCGGTTGCGGTCACGAGGACCTCGGTGTCTCCGATGCGAGCAACGACTGCCCCATCGGAGAGTTGTGCGAGCTTACCTGTGCTCAGCGAGATCTCTACCTCGCCAACACGCCCGCGTACGGTGGTCTCTGCCACTCGTTTCTCCTTCTGTATGGGAGGAGGCCCAATTGGCAGTGGTCGACATTCGATGGTTGGTTCGAATCGCGACCACTGACAACTGGATCACTTCCTCCGTTCAACGGTCGATCTAGATACGACTGAAGGCGGCCAGAGCCACCCTCCGGTCGGTGCTAGCGACGCAGTCCCAGTTTTGCAATCAGGGACCGGTAACGCTCCATGTCTTGTTCGTGGAGGTACCGGAGCAGTCGCCGACGTTTTCCGACCATCATGAGTAGACCTCTCCGGCTGTGATGGTCCTTCTTGTGGACCTTCAGATGCTCGGTGAGGTGGTTGATACGCTCAGTCAGCAACGCAACCTGGACCTCAGGCGAGCCTGTGTCTGTGGCGTGCGTGCCATAGCCGTCTACAACAGTTTGCGTGTCGTTCACGAGGTACTTTCTTACGCGAGTAAGCGGTCGGGCGAATGCCCACAGAGAATGATAGCAAGGTCGCGTTGTATCGATGCATCGATTCTTGGACGACTTGCGACAGCCGACTGACCACTGACGACAAAGAGTCGTTCATCGTGAGCGAGGCGCCAGCCGAGCGGTCGTCTGTCGTGAGGGCGTCCTGATGCCTGATGCCTACTTCACCATCACGTGACCGCCGCCACCACTACCGCGACTCGGCCGCCAGGTGGGACGCTCGCGTCTGCCGTCGTTCCAGACGCACGATCCTGCCTCTTCCACTTCTGCCGCGATGCAGTCGGCGACGGCTTGATCCTCGAGCACCGACCCGTGGGCCTGCCACACGCGAAACGATGACAGCAGCGGGCTCAACGGAAGGAGGAACCTGGCTGGCACTCCGCCGTCGTGAATCAGGTCATACACACGGAGACCGGCAGGGCTGTCACGGAAGTTCGTGATCTCGGCATCCGGATTCCTGATTGCGATCACTTCGACACCAGAGGCCTTGCCGAGATTCTCGCGAACGTCTCTGCATTGGCCGTCGGTGCACCTCTCCACCTCGAATCCACCGTTGTCGGGTAGCCATGCGCTGAAGCCGCCGATGCGCTGAAGCCGACCGAGCCACCCATCACCGATCGCCGGATCGAGCAATGCAGCACCCAGATAGCCGTCGATCGGCGGCCGCGTTCCATCATCGAGCGAACCGATCATCGATACACCAACCGCTCCCCCTCTCGAGTGATGCAACGAGTAGATGTTGCTGTGGTCATCGGCGAGGCCGCGAATGAGCCTGTCGAGAGCTTCGGCTGCACGTTCGGTTGAGGCAGTACGACTCGCCTCGGTCGAGGAAGTACCCGAACCGACAACCGTGTAGTCGAAGGCCACCACTCGACCCTGAGATACGCCGAGCTTCTCGAGTAGCTCGTCGAAATCCTGTCTTGAGCCGCCATTGCCATGCACGACCACGAAGAACGGTTCATCATCCCGTTTCCGACGGACCTGGGCGATCATTACTCCGCCGGCCACGGCTGTGATACCGACAACGCTACCGAAACCGATAGGAACGTTCGAAGCGGCCGAACCAGGCAGACGCACCGGGGATCGCACAATGGGAGTCGGTGAGAGGACCAGTCCATCTCCCGGAGCGATCGGATCTGTGGTGGCGTCGGCTGGTACGACGAGGAGTAACCCTGCGACGAGAAGATGAAGCATCGGCGTTCCCTTCCGGGAAGCGCGGAACGTGGTCAGCATCTACCCCACGGGTACGCGAGTCAATAGGGCTGATCACGACAGACGACCACCGACCAACGAGGAAGAGTCGTTCGTCGTGAGCGAGGCGCCAGCCGAGCGGTCCTATGTCGTGAAGCGAGCGGTCGGCTCGCAGCTACGACGCGAGCACGGCTCTCGCTCGCTCTACGTCCTGTCTGATCTGAGTGACGAGTGCCTCAGCCGACGTGAAGTGTTGCTCGTTGCGGAGTCTGTCGATGAACCGAACACGCATGCTCTTTCCGTACAGATCCTCGTCTGTATCGAGAAGATGGACCTCAATGGTCTCGTCTCCGCCTCCGAACGTAGGCCGCGTACCTACGTTGCTCACTCCGTCGTAGTGGACTCCGTCGATCTCACAGCGAACCGCGTACACACCGGTCGCAGGGTGAACGAGACGATCAGGCATCGTGATGTTCGCCGTCGGAAAACCGATCGCTCGCCCTCTCGCATCACCGGGAACGACCACACCGTCGATCTCAAAAGGGCGACCCAGCATCCGTGCCGCAAGCGCAACGCCCCCTGACGCAATGGCTGCTCTGATCGAGCTGGACCGCACCTCGGTGCCATGGAGATCAACGATTGGAGTCGAGAGAACCTCGAAGCCGTATCTAGCCCCGCAGAACCGCA
>SDBV01006372.1_pt1 | contig 16380 bp, 14 predicted proteins | sample 2277081 | NCBI WGS metagenome assembly SDBV01 (sample SAMN10402039, study PRJNA504765) | marine sediment metagenome | isolation source: marine sediment core GS10_PC15, 223 cmbsf | place: Arctic Ocean: Southern Knipovich Ridge | collected 2010
AACCGCTTCGGCCTTCGTGTCGATGATGTCATTTCGCTGGTCCTCTCCTGAGGCCAGGAACCCTCTCAAATGTGGTCTGAAAAACCGCGGATCCTGTCGCGCGAAGTCAGATGCAACACAGTGCCGAAAGATCGCATGGGCGACTATCGGGTGTCGTTCGACCAAACTCTGTGTCGATGTCAACCGTGGCATCCACGTCGGAATCAGACCGACCGTTCGACTCCGAGCGCCCCGCCGCCAGTTCGACGAGTGCGTCGGCGCGGGCTGTTTCGAGGCGGTCGACACCGGGCGATCCGTTGGCTCGGGGACACCCCGGTCGACGGGTCGTTCCATTGGTCGGTGATGCGTTGTTTTGCGAGCCGGTCGATTGTGTCGACGAAGAGTTGTGCGTCGGTGTCTGCGAGACGTCCGTTGATGCGTAGTTCGCTGTTGCGCCAGCGACATCGTAGGTAGCGGTTCTCGTGGATCTCGGCAGCGTCGTCGGTTGACGGGGCGCATGCTTGTGCGGCGAGACGCCGGACCTGACGTACCGACAAGGCGGGTAGTTCGGCTGCCAACGTTTTGTCGGTGTCTGGGGTGGCGAAACGACAGGCGGTGCGGTATTGGTCCCATGACAGTTCGCCTCGCCCGAAAGCGTCCGCGAGGGCTGGTTGGTCGTCGACGCGGTCGGCGACGGCGGCGAGGTCGTTGGCGTGTGTTCGGCTCACCGACAGGCGAGCACAAAGCCACTCGCCCATAGAACGAGCCCCATCGCCACGCCACAGTTCCGTTTCGTCGATCTGTTTGATCACATCGAGGCGAACACGCCGCACGGCACACTCGAACGCATGCAACTGTCCGTTGAGTTCTGTCAGTTCGTCGGCCGTCAAACCATCGAAATTGTTCGTCCCAAACATCGCCATCCACCCCAAAACCCGACTCGAACACATGTTCGAGCCTACACCCGTTCGCGCAGGTAAACAAGGGTAAACTCACGATTTTTCGCCTAAATCGAGAGCCCCGGCCTCGCGGACGTAGGCACGGCTGATGAGTCGTCTATTCTGGCATCTGCGGCATGGGTCGGCCCGCAGGCGAACCCGCAATCGTTGCGGATTTCGACGGCATGTCGATGGACAGTTCGAATCTGGGATTCCTCGTCACTCCCCCAGCCCGGTGATCTCGACGGACCGAACCCACCGCTTGCGAGCACGCCGGCATGTTTCTACACATTTGCGAACGAATATCTCGCCAATTTCGCAGACGGTTGGCAGACCGCGATCGGCTCGTTCAAGATCCCGACCTGTGGCAACTTCGCTCTCTTCATCACGAAAACAGCAGATACCAACGTCATCGAGCCAAACGACGCCGTAACATGCAAGATCATCGATGGCAACAACGGCGCCGGCACCGCCTACGGCGTCGTATTGACCGAGACAGTTCCGGTCTACGCCGCGTTCACCGGCCCAAACATCTGGCATGACTGCACCCCAGGCGCCGCAATCACGGACGCTCACCCGTACGCTCGGACTGAACCGGCCTGAAACAGCGCCTCAAGCGCCCCGACCAATCTCGACCGTCGCATAGCGGAACGCCGACACGCCAGCGCCCCAATCGTTGTGCGACAATCCGGCTTTGCGCTCGAGCTGCGCCACAAACTCGGCTGCGTCGGGGATTTTCGACCAGACCGAAGGCAAGAAAGTTCCACGGTTGGCGCCCGCTGCGAGCAGGAGCCCGTCGAGCCCGGGGCGCAAAGACTCGACGAGATCGGCTCTCGACTCGAACGCTATCGGCGCGAACTCGCTCAGCACCGAGATCTTCACGGCCAGCTTACTTAGCTCGTCTGATCGCACGGGGGCGAATCGCGTGTCGGTCTCGACGGCCTTGGCGGCGTTGACGGTGACATCTTCGACCAATGGCCGAACAGGCTCGAGCGTCCCGATGCACCCACGCAACGCCGATCCGTGCTCGACCGTGACAAAGCTGGAGCCGAGCGAGCCGAGCGAGCCGAGTGCGGCAACGGACGGCTCGGCAACCGGTCTGTCGGGGCCTTCCGATCGCCCCCCTTGCGGCCGCCCCCCTTGCAGCCGCCCACCTTCTGGCTGCCTCCCTTGTAGCCGCCCCCCCACCGGATCGCCTCGCACGGTGCGTTCGATCGAGTCGACCGCAGCGCTGTAGAGCCGGCGCCGGTCGTCGCCGGTCAACTCACGCGGCTGCGGAAACACTGAACGCGCCATAGCCGACTACTCGGTCTCTCGAACCGGCCGTATCACCCGAATTGCACAACTCGAGACATTCGATGATAAGACCACGCTGTGCAGCGGCTGCGACGAGACCGGCAACCGGCAACGCACCACATGCCCGAGGCAGCGAAATTGCAGCGACATCACCGGCGACGATCGAATCGGCCGTCGAGGCATCGAGCCTTCGAGCCGCCGCATAGTCGTGATAGTGGCTGAGGTCAGAACTCGCCACGATCACGGTCCTCGGGCCACCCCACACCTCGCCGTATGCTCGAGCGACGTCATCAGGCGCGGCTGCGCCGACGGCGACCGGGACGATCGACGCCGACGGAAAGACCGTCTGGACGAACGGCAACTGTACTTCGATGCTGTGTTCGGCGGCGTGGGCATCGTCGTTGACCGAAACGGATCGCAATCGTTCGAGTCTTCCGACGGCGTCGATATCGACGGCGAGATCGCCGAGCGGTGTGCGAAACGCCTCGGCGCCACTCAGAGCGAGCCCGTCGACGGCGACACGGTGGCTGGGGCCGAATACGACCACGCGCTCGATGTCGTCTCGCACGCCACCAAAGCTCGAAAAGGCCGTTGCTGCGGTCGCCCCGCTGTACGGGTAACCCGCGTGTGGCGAAATGATCGCCTTCACGAGACTCACCACCCCGACCGACCGCGCGGCACCGCCGAGCAATGAGTCGACGGCGCCGGCGAGTTCGTCCCGGTCGCGGGGGTAGAACGTCCCCGCGACCGCCGGCATCCGGATGCTCCGATGATGATTCACCCAACCATTGTTGCACGCCCACCAAATCGTCGCACACGATCAGGGGAATTCCCCGACGCAAGCCGCCCGGGCCCTACGATCGAGACATGGACGCCAACACGGTTCCGACAAAGTATTGGCACCGACTCGACGACGGTCGGATCCAATGCGACGTGTGCCCACGAGCCTGCAAGATGCGTGACGGCCAACGGGGCGTCTGTTTCGTCCGCTCACGTGAAGACGACCAGGTCGTCCTCACGACTTACGGACGCTCGAGCGGATTCTGCGTCGATCCGATCGAGAAAAAGCCGCTCAACCACTTTCTTCCGGGCAGTTCCGTGCTCTCGTTCGGGACGGCCGGATGCAATCTCGCATGCCGCTTCTGTCAGAACTGGGAGATCTCGAAGTCGAAACAGATCGACACACTCGCGACCGAGGCGACACCGACCCAGATCGCCGAACGCGCCGTCGAACTCGGCTGCCGCAGTGTCGCGTTCACCTACAACGACCCGGTGATCTTCTTCGAGTATGCGATCGACATCGCCGATGCATGTCACGAGCGCGGCGTGAATGCGGTCGCCGTCTCGGGTGGCTACATGTGCGCTGAGCCGAGAGCCGAGTTCTACGACCACATCGATGCGGCAAACATCGATCTCAAGGGATTCACCGAAGATTTCTACAAGCACCGCTGCGGTGGCCGCCTCAGCACTGTGCTCGAAACGATCGAATACCTCCACAACGAGACCGATGTCTGGGTCGAACTCTCAACACTGCTGATTCCCGGCGAGAACGACTCCGACGCCGAACTCGACGAAATGACGAAGTGGGTCGTCAGCCACATAGGCAGCTCGGCGCCGATGCATTTCAGCGCGTTTCATCCGGATTTCAAAATGCGCGATGTCCCTGCGACGCCGCCCGAGACGCTGACCCGAGCGCGCAAGATCGCGATCGACAACGGCGTCGAGTTTGCCTACACGGGCAACGTAAACGACCCCGCGGGCGACTCGACATCGTGCCGATCGTGCGGGTCGCTGATCATCGAACGTGACTGGTACCGGATCGACGCTTACCGGCTCACCGACGACGGACGTTGCCCGGAATGCGGCGAACGCTGCCCGGGGCGATTCGACGAACCGGTCGGCGACTGGGGACGCCGCCGCGCTCGCGTGCGCTTCTGATCGCAAAACGCCTACCGGAGGCCAAACTCGGCATCTCCAGAATCGACCACCGTGCGGACGTGTACCCGGCAGTAGCTGAGGGGCGCCTCGACCGCGTTCACGCCCACTCTGACATCGGACGGCGCCCCGCGCCCGGCGGGCCGGCAAACGCCTGGGCAATCTCGAGCCACTCGCGGGCGGCATCGCCGTCGGCTTCGAGGGTCGTGTCGTCGAGATGACGGCGTTGGGTGACTATGAGAGCGAAGTCGAGCGCGGTGCCACAGATCGACTCGGGCGCGTCGGCGTCGCCGAAACACCAGACATCACCGTTCGGGCCAACCAGTTCGAGCCGCACGTCTGCTGCCGGCAGATCGCGACCGTGCACGACGTAGCTCCACTTTCTCGTCCTGAATCCGAGTTCTACGACGTGGCGGATCCGGTCGGTCGCGCAACGGTCGTCACCGAGCGCGTCGACGATATCTTGACCATGCGCCCACGTTTCCATGAGGCGAGCCGTGGCAAAAGACATCGCCGACATGTCCGGCCCGTACCAAGGGATCCGATCTCGCACGCCGAGTTTTCGTAGCCGGATCGACAGATCGTTGCGTTTGTCACGCCACCAGACGACCAATTCGGCCGGGGTCATCTCGCGGCCCGGCGCGAGATCGACGGGACGCCCTGCGACCATGTCAGAGATCATGTCTTCTGCATGCGAGCGAAACGCCTTCACGTCAGAAATCGCGAGTGCAGCGTTGTCGTCGAAATAGGCGAGGTGGCGGATCTCGTCGTGGATCGACCAGCCATCGGACGGCGTCGCCCGCCGCCAATCTTCGTCGTCGAGGCCGGAAACAACGATATCGAGCGCCTGCTGTTCGTCGGCGAGATCGTCACAAAGCATCACCATGTCTACCGCGGCCATTCTCGCTCCCCTTTCCGCTTCGCTTCCCGATCTGATCGTCGCGACCTACCGACCCCTCCGGTCACCCGAAATAGTCTGGCTCGTTGCCGGGGCGCCACTTGATGTTGCATCCAAGCGACGGCTTCTGTTCGGTCGCGACGACTTCGCCCGCAAGCACGTCGTCGATCGCGCTACGCAGATGCGAGCCTGTGACCGGAATCGAGCTGCCCGGACGACTGTCGTCGAGCTGGCCCCGGTAGACGAGCGTACGGTCAGAATCGAAGAGGTAGAAATCGGGAGTGCACGCCGCACTGTATGCCTTGGCGACCTCTTGGCTCTCGTCATACAGGTATGGGAACCCATATCCGTGAGTGACCTTTTCGGTCGCCATCAGGTCTGGATGGTCGCCCGGATGGGTCTCGACGTCATTACTCATGATCGCGACGACACCGACGCCCTTCGAGGAATAGTCGTCGGCAATACGAGCCAGTTCAGCTCGGACGTGATGAACGAACGGGCAGTGGTTGCTTATGAACATCACCAACAGCGCCGGTGATCTGTCGAAATCGCTCAGAGACACGAGCTGCCCGTCGGTGTCGACCAGCTCGAAATCGGGCGCCCGGCGCCCGAGCTCGATCATCTGGGAAGGCGTGCTCGTCATCGAGAACTCCTCATCGGTTCAATCGTGGAATATCGGACCGCACCCAACCATGGCGCGGTCACGAGGTTTACCGTAGCATCGCGACCGACAGCGCCGACAGAAAGAGCCATGTACGCATACATATTCCCCGGTGGCGACAGGCCGCTGTCGATGCCGGCACTTCCTCGCCCGGGCGACTTGGTAATAGCTGCGGACTCCGGTTACGAGCATGCTGTCGCGTGTGGGCTCGATGTCGACATACTCATCGGCGACATGGATTCGATCTCGCCGACAGCTCTCGCAGCAGCGCAGCGATCGGCGACCGAGGTCGTCACATGTCACCGCGATAAGGACCAGACCGATCTCGAACTCGCCATGCTCGAAGCGAAACATCGCGGCGCCAGCCGAATCGTCGTTGTCGGCGGCGCCGGCGGACGAATCGACCATTATCTAGCGAATTTGCTGCTGCTCGGCTCAGCCGAGTTCGCCGGTATCGGTGTCGTGGCCTGGATCGGCACTTCGCACGTCACCGTCGTCCGGGCTCAGGCTCGCATTCGTGTGCGTTTGAACGAAGTGATCAGCTTGATTCCGATCGGGGGCGCCGCCACGGGCGTGACGACAGCGGGTCTGAAGTATCCGCTCAACAACGAAACCCTCTATCCGGGATCGCCGCGGGGCGTGAGCAACGTCTGCGAGAACACCGAAGTCGCAATAACACTCGACGGTGGCACACTGTTGGTAATACGCCCCGAAGCGTCCGGCGACCTCGAATCAACCTCGTGACACTCGACCGCGCAATGTGAGCAGAGCGAGCGACATGCTGACCAACATGACAGCGCCGATCGCGACAAATGCCTGCCCGAGCGCCACGATGTCCCAACCGTCGGTAATCAGCGAACGGAGCCCGGCGAGGATGTAAGTGATCGGATTGTATCGTGCGATCGCTTGCATCCATCCGGTGAGTGCGTCCATCGGCAGATAGACAGTGGTCAAAAACGCGAACGGAAAGAACAAGAGGAACGACGAGCCGACAGCCGCCGGACTTCCGGTGCGCAGGGCGATCGCGTACGGGAAGCCGGTGAACGCCAGGCCCCAGAGGCCTCCGATCACGAGGAAGGCGATGATGCCGAGTATTCCGGTCGCAAAACGCACGCCGACGATGTGTCCGAGCGCGACGACCGGTACGCCGAGGCATATGACGAGCATCAGGTCGGCGATCATGAGCCCGAGCAACAGCGCGAGCCTATTGGTCGGCGTCGCGAGCAGGCGATCGAAGTAGCCGGTTTGGATGTCGGTCACGAGCGTCGACGCACGTGAGACTCCGGTGACGGCGAAGATGATCGCGACCGGCAGCTGGAATTCCTTGATGTCGAATCCTGGTGTGGAAGCGGTGATCAGCTCGAACGAGCCAATCGCGACGGCGTAAAAGAAGATCGGGACTATCAGCGCCGGCGCGATCGCTTCGGGCTCTCTCGGGATCGATCTCAGCGACCGGCCCACGATCGGTACCAGCGAAACAACGAACGGGAGCTTGCGGCCGTGGATTTGAGTGCGGGCAAGCCGCGTCGTCGCCGTCATTCGATCTCGCTCGCTTGGATGTGCTCACCGGTGAGTTCGAGAAACACGTCATCGAGAGTCGGTCGGCGCAAAGTCAGTTCGGAAACCGCCACAGACGACCGATACAACGCCACGGCGACGGCGCTCACGAGACGCGGGCCGTCTTCGGTGTGGATAGCGACATCGGCGCCGTAGATCTCGACAGAGTCGATTCCCGAGATCGACCGGACGACCTTTGCCGCTATTTCGACATCGCCGTCTATGCGTGCGACGATGACATCGGCGCCGATCGAGCGTTTGAGTTCGTCGGGGGACCCCTCGGCGACGATCTTGCCCGAGTTGATGACGCCAATGCGGTCGGTGAGAGCGTCGGCCTCTTCGAGATACTGCGTCGTGAGAAAGATCGTCATGCCGAGTTCGCTGTTGAGCCGCCTTATCTCGTCCCATACTCGCAGCCTGCTCGCGGGATCGAGCCCGGTGGTCGGTTCATCGAGGAACAGCACTCGAGGATTGTGGACGAGCGCCGCGGCAAGATCGAGGCGGCGTTTCATTCCGCCCGAGTATGTCGCGACGCGCCGGCCGAGCGCTGCGCCGATGTCGATCAGTGACGCGACAGCTTCGACACGCTCGTCGACTTCGCGGCGGTTCAGCCCGTAGAGCTGAGCTTGGAGCCGCAGTATCTCGATGCCGGTTTGGCGTTCGTCGAGCGAAGCGTCTTGAAGCGCCACGCCAATGCGAACGCGTACTTCGTCGGGATCAGACGAGATGTCGTAGCCGGCAACGATCGCAGTGCCCGACGTCGGGCGCAGCAGCGTCGTGAGCATACGAATCATCGTCGACTTGCCGGCGCCGTTCGGGCCGAGGAACCCATAGATCTCGCCCTCGCACACAACGAGATCGACATGGTCGACCGCGACCTGCGCGCCGAATCGCCGCACCAGCCCGACCGTCTCTATTGCGTCCATGGTAAACCAGCGTAGCGATCGGGTTCAGCGTTCCGGCCGCGCAGAGTAGGGTTTGTGTTGCGTCTGACTTCGCGCGACAGGCGATGCTGGGGCAACCGTGACGAACGACAAACCCGTCAACGTGAAGAAGATGGGCGTGCTCGTCCTCGGCATGGCGACGTTTTCATACACGACGTCACTCGCGAACGCTGCGCCAATGGCCGAAGCCGGCCTCGTGTTGATCTTTTTCCTCGTCGCGGCCGCCGTCGTGTTTCTGGCGCCGACCTCATTGATCGCGGCGGAGCTGACAACAGGATGGCCCCAGACGGGCGGCATCTACGTTTGGGTGAGTGAGGCCTTCGGAGCGCGTACCGGGTTCATGGCGCTCTGGCTCCAGTGGATCACCCACGTGATCGGAATCCCGTCTTTCGTCAGCTACCTGGCGGCAACGGCGATCTTCGCGTTCGAACCGAAGCTCGCGAATAACAAGCTGTTCCTCGTGATCACGATTGCCGCCATCGTTTGGATCATGACTTCGCCGAATTTCTTCGGCGTAGCGGGCGGCGCGACTCTCAGTTCGATCGGCCAGGTTGCAGCCGTGGTAATTCCGACGATCATCCTCATCATCGCGATGGTCGTGTTTCTGGGCAGCGGGGGTCCGTCACAGATCAACTTCGGATCTGTCGGAAACTTCTTCCCGAACCTGTCTACCATCGGGGTGCTCGCACTCGCCACATCTGCCTATTTCACCTTCAGCGGAACCGAGGTGACGGCGACCTACATCGAGTCGGTCGACAATCCGCGGCGCACGTATCCGCGAGCGGTCGCCCTTGGCGCATTGCTCATGCTCCTGTCGATGATTCCGGTCTCACTCGCCGTTGCCGTGGTCATTCCGAACAGTCAGTTGAGCCTCTTGTCGGGAGTCAGCGCCACCTTCAAGGCCTACTTCGCGCCGTGGGGCATGGAGTGGGTCGTGACGACGATGTCGATCATGATCGGCATAGGCGGCATCGTCGCGAGCGTGACCTTCATGCTCGGCCCGGCCCAAGGCATGCTCGAAGCAGCCCACCAAGGCCAGATCCCGGCCTATTTCAAGAAGGTCAACCGGAAAGGAGCACCGGTCCGCTTGCTTGTGACCCAGGGGATACTCGTCACGGTCGTGTCGCTCGTCTTCGTGGTCACTCCAAGCGTCTCAAGTTCGTTTTGGCTGATCATCGTCATGAACACGCAGGGTCTTCTTGTGATGTACGTCCTGATGTTCGCCGCAGGCGTCAAGTTGAAGTATTCACATCCACACGTTCACCGCGAGTTCAAGGTGCCCGGTGGCAACGCAGGCATGTGGCTCGTCGCCGGCATCGGAATCATTTTCGCTGTAGGGGTCTTGATCGTTGGGTTCATCCCACCACCCCAGATCGGCAACATGAGCATTTTCACGTTTGAACTCATACTCTTCGCCGGAATCATCATCATGTTCGTCTTGCCGTTTGCCCTTCCGGGCATGCGGAGGGTCCGCGGCTTCAAGGTCGACACAGGCGTCATCGAAGACACGGAGGTGCTGGCTCAGAGTTCCGGCGACGCCGAGTAGTTGTCGGCGCAAACACGAACAGCAACCCCAACCCCGGCACAAACTAACCTCGCTGGGATGGACTTCGATGTCGTGATCATTGGCGGCGGTCCGGCCGGGGCGTCCGCCGGCCATTGGGCCGCCCGCTCCGGCCTGTCGACTGCGATCGTCGACAAAGCACGATTCCCGCGTGACAAGACGTGCGGAGACGGACTGACTGCGAGCGCTCTTCGGGAAGTGGAGCGGATCGGTATCGACGTCCGCCCGCACTCGCAGCCGATCCGAACGGCCGAGATCACAAGCCCGTCCGGGCACCGCATCTCCATGGCGCTCGAGACCGGATTGGCTCGGGGCGCAATCATGACGACCGTGATGCGTCGTGCCGACATCGACGCGGAGCTGATCTCGACCGCGGTCGGCGCCGGCGCAAAGTTGTTCGAAGACACGAAGGTGACGCGAATCGGCTCATCCGCCGACGGCGTCGAACTCGAAGTGTCGACGCCGTCGGGGGCGCCAATCGATCAGCTCGCGCTTCGCTATCGGCGCCGACGGAGCGCACAGTGCGGTTCGTCGGGCCGTCTATCCGAGCGAAGGTCGACGCCTGCCCGGCGCTCACGCGATCCGTCAGTATGTCGACGCCCCCGCGAGTGACGTATTGTCGATCTATTTCACAGCCGAGCTACTGCCCGGCTACGCCTGGATATTCCCCATGCCTGGAGGCGGCGCAAACATCGGCATCGGCATTCAGCGCGATGTCGCCAACATGGGAGCGTCGTGCCGTCTCGCCCTGACCAACGATAAGGGCCGGATTGCGCTCGGCGGCATCCGACGCCTGTACGACGAGTTCCTGAGCCGCGCCGACGTGATCGAACGCATCGGACGCCACAATGCCGACGAATCGAAATTCCAAGCCTGGCCGCTTCCGACAGATACGTCGGTCACCCGCGTCGGCCGCGGCAGAGTCTTGCTCGTCGGCGACGCCGCCCGGCTCATCGACCCGATGACCGGAGAGGGAATCGGCCAGGCGATGGCCTCGGGGCGGATCGCGGCCGCAACCATTGCTCGAGACATTGCCCCACCCGAACTCGCCGAGCAATACCGTCGGCGTATCGACGCAGAGATCGGCCACGATCTGCGGCTCGCCCAGGCTGGGCTGCGGATCATGCGCCGCCGTCGCGGCGCTGAGTGGAGTCTGCGACTGGCCGGCGCAACGCCGTGGACGCGGCGCAATGTCTGCCGCTGGATGTTCGAGGACTACCCACGCGCTCTGCTCACAACCCCACGGCGCTGGCGCGGGTATTCGATGCGCGGGCGAGGCGCCTACTAGTCGCCCCGAAAGACCTCGCTACGCCCGTCTTTCGGGGCGAGTTCTCGCGACGTCTCGGCGTCCGCGGTGGATTCCGGCCGAAGTAAATTCGGCCTGGGCGAACTCGGTCCTTCGTCGCAAGGTCTCGTGATCGAGGTGCCATGTCAGGGATAGGCCCCAGAATTGACCCAGGTGACGAGCTGGGGCCCCGCAGGTGGGGCTGGCACGCGTCATGCGGCATGATTTCGGGGCAAATCCGCTACATAGGTCCACCCAACAACCGTCTGTTGCCGTTGGCAGCCTCGGCGCGATGCGTCGCGAAGTGATTTCGGCGGCAATCATTCCTGTCACGGGGTGTCCCCGTTGCACCCCGGCAGCACCCCGAAGGACCGGCGTGTTCGTTACCCGCAAGTGAAAATGCAGCCGCCCGGGGAAACCCCGGCACCCGGGGACACCCCGGCACGACCCCGAAGGGCGAGGGAGCACTTTCTCATTTGCAGCTCTTGCGGCGCCGTTCCTCGAATCCCCATTGCGTGGTGCGTTTGAGGGCCTCGATGATGATCTTCGAATCCATCTTGGATTCGCCTTCGGTTCGATCGCGGAACTCGATCGGAACTTCTTCGATCGCCAGACCGAGCTGCACGGCTCGATATGCCATTTCGATCTGGAATGCGTATCCGTTCGAACGGATACGCGTGAGGTCTATCGCCCCGAGCGAGCGCGACGGCCAGGCGCGAAAGCCGGAAGTTGCGTCATTGATCGGTAGCCTGCACATCCACTTCGCGTATACATTGCCGAATTCTGACAGTTTGGCCCGGCCAAACGACCAATCACCGTTGCTGCCACCGGCAATCTTGCGCGATCCAATTGCAATGATGCCACGACACGCCACGTCGATCAGGCCGGGTAGGTCTTCGACGCGGTGCGAGCCGTCGCAATCCATCTGCACGATGATGTCGTAGTCGCCCTCGAGCGCCTCGGCGAAACCGGCGCGATAGGCGGCGCCCAAACCGTCTTTGGTCGTCCTATGCAGGACGTGGATCGATGCGTCACTCGAACTGCGTTCGTCTGCGATCACGCCCGTGCCATCGGGAGAGCCGTCGTCGACAACGAGTACAGAGAGGTCGTCGGGATACTGGCTCAACCTGTCGAGCAGACCCGGCAAGTTCTTCGCCTCGTTATAGGTAGGCACAACGACGATGACATCCATGTAACACAAAGTAGCGCACCGTCACAATCCGCCCGGCGAATACATCAAACCGGTTTGATTCGGTCATTGTCAAGCCCCACAGGCTGGGCCTCACGATGACCAGTTGGGATTTGTTTACAAGAACAAATCGATTCAGTCGAAATCACCCAGCAGTGTGCGCATCACGCCGCATTGTCGATGCTCGGCTAACTCACACCGGCTCATCGACGAGTATCGCGTCACGTCCGAGAATCGACTTGAGTTCGCCGTATAGCCCCGGCCGCGCTTCGACGGTGACACCGAGACGTAACACGGTCTCGCGGTGTCCGTTGAGTAGGTGCAGATAGACGTCGGAATGCCCGGGATGGGAGCGCAACGCTGCGTTTAGCCGACCGACGACAGCCTCAGTGACATGGCTGACCGGCGCCCGCAGACGCATCGGGGCAGCGTCGGTAGACAGATTCGGCTTTTTGATCCCGATGACGATCGCCCGCATTTCCTCGTCGGCCCGTTTCGAGATCCGGCAATTGAACAGGTACAACTCGTCGGCTACGACATTCACGTCGGATTTTGCGAGCGTTCGGGCGAACACGATGAGTTCGATCGATCCAGACAAGTCTTCGAGTTGAAGGATCATCATGCGATCGCCTTTGCGGGTAAATCTCTGCTCGACGTTGACGACAACACCACCGAGCCAGACTGAACGGCCGTCGGGCGGAGATTCGACGACGGCGGCGATACCAAAGTCGACTCGTTCGGCGAGCTGGCGCTCCAGTCCGTTGAGTGGATGATCCGACACGTAGAGCCCGAGCATCTCCTTTTCGTGGCGGAGTTTCTCTGCCCGTTCATACTCGTCGTGCGGAATCGGAGGAAGGTCGATCGACGCCGACGTGTCGGTATCGTCGCCGATCGCGTCGAACAACGAGAACTGTCCGGCATCTTCTCTGCGGCGTTTTTCGAGCACGACGTCGATGACCACCACATGAACACTGACGAGCCCTTTGCGACTGTGACCAAGCGAATCAAACGCCCCACCTTTGACGAGAGACTCGATCGTTCGTTTGTTCAGGCATTGAGGATCGACACGCGCGCAGAAGTCGTAGAAGTCGGCAAAAGGTCCGTTCTCTTTTCGCTCGGCAATGATCGCTCGAACGACACCCTCACCAACGTTGCGCACCGCCGAGAGGCCGTAGCGGATGGTCCCGGCGTCGGTGACCGTGAAGTCGACGTCAGACTCGTTGACGTCGGGCGACTCGACTGTCAGCCCCATCGAACGCGCCTCGGCGAGGTAGACCGCCGGCCTGTCTTTTCCGTCTTTGACCGACGTGAGCATCGCAGCCATGAACTCTGCCGGGTAGTGCGCTTTGAGATACGCCGTCTGATAGGCGATGTACGCGTAACAAGCGGCATGCGACTTGTTGAACGCGTAGTCGGCAAATGGTTCGATCGTCGCGAAGAGTCGTTCGGCGAGTTCTCTGTCGTAGCCGTTCGCGAGGCATCCGTCGACGAATTTCACACGTTGTGCCTGAACGAGTTCTCGGACCTTTTTACCCATCGCCTTGCGGAAATCATCGGCTTCTGCGGCCGTGTAACCGGCGATGCTGCGCGCCACGTCCATGACCTGTTCCTGGTAACAGATCACGCCGTAGGTCTCCGCGAGGACCGGCTCGAGGTCGGGGTGCGGGTACTCGACCGGGCTGCGACCGTTCTTGCGCTCGGCGTACTCGGTATGCATGCCTTCACCCATCGGCCCGGGCCGATACAGGGCGACAAGTGCGATGATGTCTTCGAAACGGTCGGGTTGGAGCTGGCGGATCAGCGCTCGCATCGGCCCGCCCTCGAGCTGAAACACACCGATACTCTCGGCCCGACAGAGCAGAGCGAACGTCTCAGAATCGTCGAGCGGGACGTTGTCGATGTCGATATCGCCGCCCCGCTCTATGACCATGTCGACTGTGTCTTCGATTACGGAAAGATTGCGGAGGCCGAGAAAGTCCATCTTGAGCAGGCCGATCTCTTCGACCGTGTCCATTTCGAATTGGGTAATGACCGCGCGGTCGTCGGTTTTCGTGACGGCAAGCGGTACATGGCCGAGCAGGGGCTCTTTCGAGATGATGTACGCGCAGGCGTGCACACCTTCTTGGCGGACGAGGCCTTCGAGACCGCCGGCGAGGTCGTATATTCGTCGCATGTCCGGATCGGCATCGTAGAGTTCGGCGAGATCTTTCGATTTCGTGAGCGACTCGTCGAGGCCGGGCGGGCGGCCGAACTCTGGCGGCGGCATCAGCTTGGTTATGTCGTCACCTGCCTTGTACGGATAGCCGAGCACCCGGGCCGCGTCTTTCACGGCTTGTTTCGCGAGGATGCGGCCGAACGTGATGACTTGGGCCGTATTCTCCGCGCCGTAACGTTCCGACACGTAGTCGATCACCCGGCCACGGTAACGATCGTCGAAGTCGACGTCGATGTCGGGCATCGACTTGCGACCCGGGTTGAGAAAACGCTCGAAGATCAGGCCGTAGCGCATCGGATCCATGTCGGTGATCCGCAGGCAGTACGCGACCGCAGAGCCCGCCGCAGAGCCACGCCCCGGGCCGACACGTATCCCGTTGTCGCGTGCCCAGTCGATGTAGTCGGCGACAATCAAGAAGTAAGAGGGGAAACCCATCTCGTCGATGACTCGCAGCTCGTAATCGAGCCTGTCACGGTATTCGGGGGCAAGATCGTTTCCCCAGCGCTTGGTTGCGCCCGCAGACACCAGCTTCGCGAGCCAGCTCGCTTGGGTTTCGCCGGCCGGGACCTCGACTTCGGGCAGTAGGTCGAGCCCGAAATCGAGTTCGAGTTCGGCGCGCTCGCAGATCCAGAGCGTGTTGTCGCACGCCTCGGGATGGTCGCGGAAGAGGTGGCGCATCTCTGCGGCCGGCTTCACCCAAAACTCGTCGGTCTTGAACGAGAACCGGTCGGGGTCTGCGAGCTGTGACGCCGTTTGCACACACAGCAGGGCGTCGTGGGCCTCGGCGTGAGAATGTTCGGTGTAGTGGCTGTCGTTGGTTGCGACTAGGGGGGCGCCGATCTTGCGCGAGATCTCCACTAGCTGGGGATTCACCTTGGTGTCTTCAGGAAGTCCGTGGTCTTGAAGCTCGATGAAGTAGTTCTCAGTACCGAATATGTCTTGGTAGCTCCCCGCTACCAAGACGGCGGCCTCGAAATCCCCCTCGAGCAGGCGCTGGCACACCTCACCGCCGAGGCAACCGGTCGTCGCGATCAAGCCCTCGGCATGTTCGGCGAGCAGACCCTTGTCGATCCGGGGCTTGTAGCTGAACCCTTCGAGGAATGCCTTCGACGAAACGTGCAGGAGGTTGCGATAACCCGTCTTGTTCTCGGCGAGCAGCGTAAGGTGATAGTTGTCACCCGAACTCTTGGCTTTCGCGGTGCGATCACCGCTCCTCGCTATGTATGCCTCTGTCCCGATGATCGGCTTGATCCCGGCGTTACGCGCAGCCTTGTAGAAGTCGACGACGCCGTACATGTTGCCGTGGTCGGTGATCGCAACACCGGGTTGGCCGTCGCGGGCGACCTTGTCGACGAGTTCGGTGATCCGCGACGCGCCGTCGAGCATCGAGTACTCGGTGTGAACGTGCAGATGCGCGAATGAATCCGCCATCCTGACACGATAACTGCAATGAGGCGTTCGACCGCGGCACTCCGACGAGTAGTTCGAAATCGGCCGATCTCGTCACTGAGTGATAACAGCGGCGCCTTTGTTTGCTCACATAGCCAAAGCCTCCTGGACAGCACAAACAGGCTAGTCTATGGTACGAATGTGCTAGTTCGTGGTGGGGCTGGCAATCGGGGTCGGACTGGGAGGCGTCTCGCATTCTCAGCCTGAATCCACGACCTGATTGTTTCGGTAGCGCTTTTTCGTGGTTTCGGCGGCGTGTGTGTCGAAACACGGCCTGACCCCACGTACACGCCACCCTGCACTCGCATCAATAACCCGATCCGACCGAAGTCAAACCCTCAGAATGTTAAAGACCCTCGCATCGGGGCCCTACAGTGAATGCCACTGACAGCGAGGATGGCACGCAGTAGATGTACGCACTTAGCGGCGCGAACGAACACGGTCACGGCGACGAGACGCGGTCGCGACAA
>SDBV01006373.1_pt1 | contig 16378 bp, 20 predicted proteins | sample 2277081 | NCBI WGS metagenome assembly SDBV01 (sample SAMN10402039, study PRJNA504765) | marine sediment metagenome | isolation source: marine sediment core GS10_PC15, 223 cmbsf | place: Arctic Ocean: Southern Knipovich Ridge | collected 2010
TCAATTGTCAGGTTTTGGTCTCATAGACGACCAATAGAACGAACATGACTTATTATGAAAGCGATATGGAATAACAGGGTGATTGCTGAGAGCAAGGAAACCCTGCAATTAGAAGGGAACCACTACTTCCCGGTTGATTCAGTTAGTAAGGAATTTTTAAAAAACAGCCAAACCCATACTGACTGCCACTGGAAGGGAACAGCAAGCTACTATGATGTACAGGTAGATGATAAATTAAACAAAGATGCCGCTTGGTATTATCCTGATCCTTCCTTTGCAGCAGAAAAGATCAAAGATCATATTGCCTTCTGGCATGGTGTGGAAGTAAAGGAATAGTTCCAAGGCATATATGGCGGAAGGAATGGGGCAAACCGGCCTCTATGATTTATCTTTGACACGGTTATATTTCATAGCCTTTAATATCCAATTAGCGAGGGGCTTCTCCGGATTTCTTTTCTTCAGATTGATGTACCAACCCAGTTTTTGACTGACAGGGAGTTTATGTGACTCAATGAACTCAATCAGGGTTCCGTCAGGATCTTCTACATATGAGAAATGGCCTGCCGCCTCTCCCATATCAAAAGTTTCATCATGCTTATGAGTTGAATCCACTGTGAATGGGAACCCTTTTTGGGCGCATTCCTTTCTAAGTGCATCCATACCCTTAATATCATAGCACAAATGTATGAACCCAAGGTCGCCCCATTGTCTGCCTTCATATATTTTATTTGGTTTTCTGTCCTTGACCTCGATCAGTTCAATCTGACTGGGACCGAACAGGCGGCTGAATGCACCGCGGACACTTTTACTGTGCTTCAGCAGGACCCTGCGAAATATATTGTCTCCTCCGGGAAGTTGTGAGAGGTCTTCAAATCTTCCTTCCTCATCATATACAACCAGGTCATAGCCCAATATACCGCTGTATAACTTACGGGCCCTGTCCACATCAGAAACCCCTATCCATGCACCATATGTTGCTCCGGTAGGTTTTTTCTCATCCCTAAAAACAGTACTTTCTTTCACAATCTGGAACAGGTTATCATAGGGATCCCTTACAAAGAAATGCTCTTCTCCAACAGGATCGACAGATATGCCATTCAGACTAAGGCCTTTCTCCTTGAAGAAGGAGTGGCTGTTTCTCACATCAGGTGATTTGATTTTTGCGGCAATAATTCCCAGGTCACCTACCCTAATCTTGTTCTTTGGTGCTTCAGGTTCTCTCTGTGTGTACTGCCAGATCTCAAATCCACCACCACCCTGGAGGTTTAGTGCAAGTGCAGCATGTCTGGCCTGTGGTTGTCCACCAGTATATGGCAACATCAGATCGGCCACTGCCTTCTCTTCGAAGACCCTGATATCCATCCCAAAATGTTCCCTGTACCATTTCCAGGCTTCATTGAGATTTCCTACTCCAATTCCAATTTGCTGAATCCCGCTGATAATTTTTTCCTTAAGTTCTCCTGTAGCCATCTGTCCCTTTTTATTTTTTGCGAAGATAGAAAATCCAGATTACATATCCGTTAAAATACTGCTAAACAAATAATTCAGAATTTTTATAGATAGAAACTGAGACAGGATTTGGCTAGTTTGCCGAAGGTACATTGATAAAGGCTTCAGCCATATCAATGATTTGTTTTCTCAGGTCCTTAAGCTTCCTGAGATCCTTATTTCCTGCAAGCGATTTAAACTGGTAGCTCCAGAGTGACCTGAGTTTTTTCAACCATATATACCATGTATGGGCAAATAGTCCGGTCAGGGGCAGACTACCCAGAAACGCCCACTTAACCCATCCCGGATCTGCAAAGATCCAGGCAGCTATAAACAGGATCAGATAGTATAACGGGAACAGCAATGATCCCGCAATAAATTTAACAGAACTCTTGAACGAGTTGTCTTTAATCAATTTCTCAGTAATCCTGCTTACGACCCAGTATACCAGGTAATTGGTTATAACTCCATACACAAACAAGGGAAGAGTCAACAGCATACCAAGGTCAGCAAGTATCAGAAGTAGAAGTGAATGTTTGTTTTTTCTGAAGACCCAGTCCCTCATCCCAAACCTCTTTACTCCATCAGCATACTCCTTACTTATTTCAGAAAGCTCAGACATCTTTTCCGGTTCTGCTTCTTCCACACCTGCAAGTTCTCTGATCATGGCCTGATCAGCTAATAATCTGTGATACATGTCCTTCTTCCGGAATCCCAGTCTTTTGCGCATTCTTTTATTATAAACCTGACGCATTAACATATAGGTATCGTAATGATCCTCAGACTCAATATTTATAATGTATTTTTTCATTTCAATTGAAAGCCTTTCCCGGATGGTATTAATTGCCCTGGGCTGATTTTCCATATATTCGGCCCAGTACTCGTTTACTTCGATGGGTTCACCAAACTGGACAAACATATGGCCTCTGAATGCAGGGTAGTTTGAATAGTCAATGCCTACCGGAACAATTACAACGCCAGGGTTTTCGCCATAGCTCTCCTGGGCCTGGAAGGCAACACGGAATATTCCTTTTACAAGTGGGCGGAGCCTTCTTTTATCACCATGATTTCCTTCAGGCATGATGGCTACCGGACATTTCTTGCGCAGAAGTGCTCCCATTGATTCTTGGAAGATTGCCTCATTCTTGCCGAGCTCGCCGGCCCCGTCCCTGATCCTGTAAACAGGTAGCATCTTGAAAGATCTGAAAATTCTTGCAATGATCTTATTATTAAATACATCTGCACGGGTCAGGAAAATTGGCTCACGCCTGCAGGCCATTATTGGTCCAATAGCATCCATTAATGCATTCTGATGATTTGGAGCCATAAGGACCGGTCTGTCTTTGGGTATCCTGTTGTGGAATTTGGACTGCATCTTCCGGTAGAAAATCCGGTGAGTAATCATCATATGCGTCCTGAATACAATATACATTATGGAAAACCTGTCGATTGCCTTTTTTGTCATTTGATATATTTGAGGGTTTCTTTCCAGAGTTACCCGGAGACCGGTATGGATAATAAGTCCAAGATAAAAAAAAAACCCGAATTTGAAACAGGGAGGATTATCCCGGAATGGCTATATTGCATGTATAAATAAGGAATAGAATGTCTAAAAATTTTAAGCAAATAGTTCCCGGTAAAATATCCGGTAATGTATTTGATCTCATTGGGGAAGATTGGATGCTGATAAGCGCGGGAGGCCCTGAAAATTTTAATACCATGACAGCTTCCTGGGGTACCGCAGGTATACTCTGGCACCTTCCGGTCGCCATCTGTTTTATCAGACCCCAGCGTTATACCTTCGGGTTTGCAGAATCATCTGAATATTATACCCTCAGTTTTCTTGAACCCGGGAACCGGGAAATCCTGCAATATTGCGGCACCCGTTCAGGAAGGGATACAGACAAGGTAAAAGAAACCGGTCTGATACCTCTGACCACTGCCAATGGGAACGTCTACTTTGAACAATGCAAACTGGTGATCGAATGCAAAAAACTTTATGCAGATCGCATAAAAGAGGATTCGTTTATAATCCCTGAATTAATCGGGAAAAATTATCCGAAGAAGGATTTTCATAAGTTCTATATCGGGGAGATCGTTTCCTGCCTTGTTCCGGAATGATTTTGGTTCAAATCCAAGATCAATTCAAATTCTAAGGCTTATGACCAGATCCAGATTGGATAATGCAACAATTATTTTTGACGGCTACTGCAATTTTTGTTCAGGGTCGGTTTTGTTTATAATTAAGAAGGATCGAAAGGAATATTTCAGATTCAGTCCCTCACAAACTCCAGGTGGAAAAAAAATACTCCATGACCACAGGATCGGAGAATTGGCAAATCATTCTATAGTCCTTATACTTGGGGATACCGTCTATTCAAAATCTGATGCTGCACTCCGGATAGCAAGGAGACTGAGCGGATTCTGGCCCGTTTTTTACAGTTTAATACTAGTGCCCAGGCGGTTCAGAGACTATTTTTACGATCTGATTGCCAGAAACCGCTACCGGTTTTATGGTATGAGAGATGATTGTTTTCTTCCGTCAGAGCAAATTAGGGAAAGATTTCTTTAGCCCTGTTATCGTGTATTTGAATGATATTGCACATCAGTGATACCCGATCTGTTTATGGCAGTTCTCTGGTCCCTTCCTCAATTTCCCTGAACCGGGTCGAGAGGGCCGCCAACAAGTTGCCGAAACTTATCATTGCATCCTTTGTTTCGGTGCTGATTTCTGTCTTTTTAAGTCGCAGCATAAGGTAACCGTATAGACCTGTAAGGCAGGCTTCAATTTCTGAGGAAAAAGGACCCGGACTCTTTTCTTTAAAAGATTTCACATTTTCATGTGCGGTTCGGTATATTTCCTGGTATTTTTTTTCTTCGGGCGACTGGAGCAGTCTCAAATGAAGGTCATTTAATTCCCTTATCAGGTTGTTAAGAAATGTCATATGGCCCTTTTCGACGATCTTTTCTTCGGCCATCAGGGTGATCAGGTTTGCATACCAAGTCCTTATTTCATCCAGTTGTTCAGGGGGCAGATCAAATTTACTGATAACGATCTGATCTACCTGTCCGAGCTCAAAACCCGCAGCCCGGATTAGATCCTCCACCTGCCACATATAGATTATAAATTCGGCAATATTAGTTTTCCGTTTTTCTTGTGCAATGATCATTCTAATTGAATTTATTCTCCTTTTAATTTATCGATTACCCTTCTTTCCTTTTTTGTTGGTCTTCCTGCTCCTCTATCCCGGACAATAAAAAATGTCTCCCTGATTTTTAGTTTATCCAGTTCCTCCCGGGGGGTGATATTCTCGACATATTCATGGATTGCTTTTGCGCCAAGCCTTTTGCCAAGCAGGCCAAGCACCCTGAAGGAATAAACAACAGGTGGTTTTTTAACCTGCACAATATCGTCAATCTTTAGAATTCTTGAAGGTTTTGCCTGCTGATCCAGGATGAGGACTTTCCCTTTTCTGCAAGCCTCGGAAGCCTGGCTTCTTGTTTTAAATATCCGGACTGCCCATAGCCATTTATCAATCCGGACCTCGTTATCGGTAAGCATGTTGGACTTTACTCGTTCACCTCCAGCATAAATCCAGTCCGGTGAATGTTGGTAATATTAACCTTGGGATCATCCGCTAGAAATTTCCGCAGTTTTGTGATGTAAACATCCATGCTGCGTCCCATAAAATAATCGTCTTCCCCCCAAATCATTTTCAAAGCTATTTCACGCCGGAGGATTTTATTCATGTTTATGCATAGCAGACGGAGTACCTCGGCTTCTTTTTTGGTGAGCCTCTTTTCTTCAACAGGTCCTTTAAGAAGCTGGCTGGAGTAATCGAATGTGTAATTTCCCAGTTTATATATACTTTCCTGTTCTCCATCAAGGAGTGAATATCTTGTTCTTCGTAAAATTGCTTCTATTCTAAGGCTGAGTTCTTCAGTGCTGAAAGGTTTTGTGATATAATCGTCCCCCCCAATCTTGAATCCTTTGATCTTGTCTTCTTTCATAGTCTTGGCTGTCAGGAACATAATAGGCACGACCTCATTGATTACACGTATCTCTTCAGCAAGGGTGAAGCCATCCTTAAGTGGCATCATCACATCAAGAATACAGATATCATACTTGCCGTTTTTAAATAATTCAAGTCCAGCTACCCCGTCTTCAGCATGCTGAACTCCATAGCCCGACATAGAAAGGTAATCTGTGAGGACAAAAGCCAGATTTTTATCATCCTCAACAAGGAGAATATTAGCTTTGGATTTCTTTTTCATTATATAATTAGCTAGACAGCTAATTTACAGAAATTATATGGGTGTATCAAGAGGCAGGTAAACGTCGAACCGGCTTCCTTTGTTGGGTTCGCTTTTAACATGGATTTGTCCGCCATGAGCATCTACCATATTCTTTACGTAATACAGACCCAGGCCAAATCCCTTAACATTATGAATATTTCCGGTGGGGACCCTGTAAAATTTATCAAATATATGACGGGTCGATTCTGCTGACATCCCTATTCCGTTATCTTCAATGGACAGGGTGATACCTTCTGAGCTGTTTCGGGTATAAATGTTAAGCGTAGGACCCCCATTCGAAGAATACTTTATTGCGTTATCAATAAGGTTAACAACAACATTTTTGATATGCATCTCATCGGCATTCAGATTGTAGAGGTCTGCGTTCAGGTGATAATTGACAGTTGTTTCTTCCTCACACTGCTCAAAACAAAGGTTCTGAACTGTATCCTTTACAAGCTGGTGAAGATTGAATTCAGATTTGGTCAGACTGAATTCATCTCTGTCAAGCAGGGCAACCTGAAGAACCCTGTCAACCTGCGAACGCATCCTGACATTTTCATCGTAGATGATCCTGGAATATTTTTTTATTCTCTCGGGGGAGGAGTCAGATTTGGTATGGAGTAATACCTCCGCAGCCAATGAAATCGTTGAGATCGGTGTTTTGAATTCATGTGTCATATTATTGATGAAATCATTTTTGATCTCAGAGATCTTTTTCTGCTTAATAATGGTATTGATGATATATAAAAAAGTAAATATTACAATAAGGACGAATATTCCGGAGAGAACAAGCCATCCTGACATTTCAACCAGAACCTCCTTTCGCTGGGATGGAAAATAAACCTCGAGATGAAAATATTCCTCTTTCCACAGGCATGACAAACACGTTTTGTGCGCATTTTTTTTCATGGACTTTGGGATAATAGCAGTAGAAGCATGAATTATTGAATCGCTGGAGGTTTTTACAATAGCAAATTCATAATCACTGTCAAGCCTGTGATAATTAGTGTATTTATTTAACAATCTCTTCAGTAATACAGTATCGATAACACTGAAAAATGTCATTTCCTCACATGCAGATTTGATAACAGGCCGTTCCGAGAAAACAAGATCCTGATCATTTGCCTCAACCAGTTCCTCAATTACATCCTCAAGTGCCATATCGATGCGGTGATCATGCTGTTTTTCTGTCAGCTTAACTGCATTCCACACCCAGAATGACTGGGTGAGGGTCAGCCCAACCAGCGCAATGGAGGTAAATAGAATGATCATTATGATGTGAGATCTCTGCATAATAATGCTTTGGTCGAGACAAAGATAAATTTTTAAATCACTGGACTGAGGGCTTTAACAAATCTTTAACAGGCCTTATGAATAAAGGCCTTCAGAAGGATTTGTTTTACTTGTTGTTGTATGTATTCATGGTCTGCTCAAGTCCCGCAGTACCAAAACTCATAATAATTTCACCAGCGGCTTTCATTCTATCATTAAGTGTGGATTTTTCCTCATCGGTCCAATTACCGAGGACATGGTTGATCTGCTGGCCACGATTGAATTCGTCTCCGATACCGAATCTTAATCGGGCATAATTCTGGTTGTCGAGTATTTGGCTGATATGTTCAAGCCCGTTATGTCCCCCGCTGCCACCATGCGGTCTGATTCGAAGTTTACCATAGGGCAGAGCAATATCGTCAAGTACAACAAGAAATCGATCAAGAGGTATTTTTTCCTTTTTCAACCAGTAGTGAACTGCTCGTCCACTAAGGTTTACATAGGTGCTGGGCTTAATCAGAACGAAAGTTCTGCCCCGATGTTTCAGACTGCATCTGTCCGCCAGACGGGCAGGCTCAAAAAAAGAATTGGATGCACCCGCAAGTGCATCCAATATCATAAAACCAATATTGTGCCTTGTTCCGGAGTATTCAACTCCGATATTGCCTAATCCAGCAATAAGATACTTCAAGGCCTGTTATTTTATTCCCCTTCGGGCTTGACTTCTTCTGCAGCGGGAGCGCCTTCTTCACCAGCGACTGCTTCTTCATCTCCTTCAAGGACTTCTTCAATTACCTCCTCTTCTTCAACAACTGCTTCCTGCATACCTTTTGCAATAAGTCTTGAGGATACGACACCCACCACCATTGCCCTTTGCGGATCAAGTACTTCCAGGTTTTCGTATTCAAGATCACCGACCTTCATACTGTCTCCTATATCAAGTGATGTGATATCAACTTCAAGGTAATCCGGCATATGTTCTGCAAGTCCCTTTACCTTCAGAGAACGTCTCCGTTGCCTTAGTTTTCCGCCGTCAAGCATTCCCAGTGAATTTCCGGTAAGTTCAATGGGCAGGTTTATGGTGACGGCTTTGCCATCAACCACCTGTGAAAAATCAACATGCAGTATCCGGTCGCTTACCGGATGGAACTGGATATCCTGAATTACCGCATCGTACTTCTCTCCATCGATGTCGAGTTTGACGAGAAATACATCCGGTGTATAAATAAGATTTTTGAAATTCTTTTCTATGACGGCAAAATGCACAATTTTTTCACCACCATAAATAACGCAGGGTACAAGTTCCTGCTTTCTGAGATTCTTGGATTCTTTTTTTCCGGTATCCTTGCGTAAGGAAGCCTTTAATTCAAATGTTTTCATCCTAACAATTTTGCGGTGCTACTCAGAATTAGAGGGTGCTAATTCCCCATCACACCATTGTTTAATACTTTACCCCTCGAAAATGAGCCGCAAATATAGTATTTATTGGATAAAATTAGAACTGATGGACTCATAATTGTATACTTTGTTTATTACATCAGCAAAAAGTTCGGCAACAGAGATGATTTTTAATTTGGGACTTTTCTTTAGAACCGGGATGGTATCAGTAACAATAACTTCACTGATACTGGAATCTTCAATCCTACTGATAGAATCTCCGGAAAGAACAGGATGAGTTGCACAAACCCTGACTGAACTGGCATTTTCCCTCATCATCATATCTGCAGCGAGGCATATTGTTCCTGCTGTATCTATCATGTCATCAACAATGACAATATCCTTATTTTCAATATCCCCGATTACCTTGATGTCTTCAATTACATTTGCTTTCTTTCTCAGCTTATAGCCAATCACCATGTCTGTATTCATAAACCGGGAATAAGCATTTGCTCTTTTGGTTCCTCCCATATCCGGTGCCGCAATGGTCAGATTTTCAAGTTCAAGTCTTTTCAGGAAAGGGACAAACAGTGAGGACGCGTACAAATGGTCGACAGGGACATCAAAAAATCCCTGAAGCTGATCTGCGTGGAGGTCCATTGTCATTATCCTGTCAACCCCTGCAGCAGAAAGCAGATTGGCCACCAGTTTTGCACCTATGGCAGCACGGGGTTTATCCTTTCGGTCCTGCCTTGCATAACCGAAATATGGCATAACTGCGACGATATTATAGGCTGATGCACGTTTAGCAGCATCAATAAGTAACAGCAATTCAAGAAGGTTATCTGCTGGTGGGAAGGTTGACTGTATAATAAAAACAGTACATCCCCTTACAGATTCTTCGTAGGAAGGTTGGAATTCCCCATCGGCGAATTTCAATACATTGGTCTTTCCAAGTTCACTCCCGAAGGATTTGGCAATTTTTTCAGCCAGGTACCTGGACTCGGTCCCGGCAAAAAATTTAATGGGTGAATTGGGTCTCATCCGTTATGATTTAGTTTATAATCGATGCAATATGCACTATGTCTCTGAGAATAGTCCCGGTAAAGTTAAAATTTGTGTTAGAACATATATTCTCAAACTAATGTTTTTTGTATAAAATCCAGGATTTTCTCCCTTCCTGTATTTTTTAAAGATGAGCTCATAAAAATATCAGGAAGTGATTCCCATGTATCAAGCAGGCTGGTTTTGTATTGCTCCAGGTTACGCGAAAGCTGTGTTTCGGTTAACTTGTCAGTTTTTGTGAATACCAGCACAAATGGCACCTGGTTTTTTCCAAGGAATTGAAGGAACTCCATATCTGCCTTCTGCATCTTCAGACGGATATCAATCAAAAGGAACAAACAGACCAGGCGTTCCGCTTTCAAAACGTATTCCTTTATCATTCTCATCATTTTTTGCCTTTCCCTATCCGGCATCTTTGCATATCCGTATCCGGGAAGATCCACAAGATACCATGAATCATTAATCAGGAAATGATTTATCAGCTGAGTCTTTCCCGGAGTTCCTGAAGTTTTGGCAAGCTTTGTCCTGTTGCAGACCATATTGATAAGTGAAGATTTACCAACATTAGACCTGCCGGTAAAAGCGTACTCTGGTAATGGTCTTGTCGGACAGTCTTTTATTCTGGTACTGCTTTTAACAAATGAAACCTGTTTTATGATCAGCTTCGCCATCCTGGATTATTTAATATATATCTCTAGAAGTTTTGTTGGTTCCCGGGGCAGTAGACTGATATTATTCAGCGAAGCCGGGACCAGAACAGTTTCCCCTTTATTGATCGCCACCGTTTTAGATTCTCCATAATCTATTTCTGCCCCTCCTTCTGTGCACATATAGATTACAAATGAGTCAATAAAACTGAAGTCTTTTTCAACCGGTTCATCAAAACTAATGATACCCGTTGTAAACCAGGGAGAGTCAACTACAGTTACCCGTTGATTTTTTTCAAGTTCATATTCCATTCTGTATCGTTCCGGATCATCGTAAACAATCGCATCTATCGCCAGTTCTGTATGGAGCTCCCTTCCTTTACCTTCTTTATCCAATCTGCCCCAGTCATATATACGGTAAGTTATGTCAGAGGTCTGCTGGATCTCAGCAAGTAATATCCCCGAGCCAATAGCATGAACCCGTCCAGCAGGAATGAAAAAAACATCTCCTGGTTTTACGTTTTCGTAGTTGAGTATTTCCGGAAGGGTAATATTCTTGAAATGCTCAAGATAGATTTCCTTGCTGATTGGCTTCGTGAACCCTGAGATCAGTTTCGCATTTTCCTCAGTGGCAATAATATACCACATTTCAGTTTTTCCGTATGCGTTATGCCTTTCCTTTGCCAGTTCATCGTCAGGGTGAACCTGTATTGAGAGCAGATCATTGGCATCGAGGAATTTGATCAGGAGGGGGAATTCGAGACCATATTTTTCATAGATTTGATCACCAAGAAGCTCACCCATATATATCTCAATTAATTCCTGTAGGTTATTCCCCTTTAAGAAGCCATTGTCCACTACAGATATCTTGCCCTGTATAGCTGAGATCTCCCAACTCTCTCCGCAGGTATCTGAAGCGTTTGCCTTGCCAATGACATTCCTCAGCCGTGTACCTCCCCATATAACGTCTTTTAATATGGGTTTGAACTTAATAGGGTAGAGCATATTGTCTGATTATCGGAATTAAAACTCAAAATCAACTGCGGCTGACTGGTCCTTTACCGTGGCAATGTAACTTACCACCTTCTGGTGGTCAGGGTGTACCCTGTATGTCTCAAGATCTTCCAGGCTGTCAAAGGTGGAAACCAGGGCCACATCAAATGCCCTCTCAGATTTCACAACATTGATTCCGACTTCCATAGATCGGATTACACTGATAAGTGAAAGCAATGCCTCAAGCCTGTTTTTGACTTCCATCTTGGTCTCTTCAAGAGACTCCTCATTGCCCGATCTCATGAGCTTGAACATAACGATATGCCGGATCATTTTCTAATCGTATTATTAATTTGTATTTTGTTGCTAAGTTAGTAAAAATTACAGCAGATTATTATGTTGGTCGTAGGTATAGCAGGGGGTTCCGGCTCCGGGAAAACTACAGTGGTTAAGAGAATAATGGAGAGGCTTCCGGAGAATGATGTTGCCATTTTGCCCCAGGATGCTTATTATTATGATAACAGCCAGTTGGACCTTGCAGCCAGGCAGGAGGTAAATTTTGACCATCCCGACTCACTTGAATTTCCACTTATTATCAATCACATTGATAAGCTTAGATCAGGAAAGAATATTGAACGTCCTGTTTATACCTATATAACCTGTACTCGCTCAGATGAAACCATCAACATGCAACCCAGGAAAGTAATTATACTGGAAGGGATTCTGATTTTTACGCATGCAGTTCTAAGGGATATTATCGATATCAAGGTATTTGTTGATGCAGATGCGGATGACCGTTTGGGCAGGATTATCAGCAGGGATATACAGGAGAGGGGGCGGTCTGTTAACAAGGTTTTGGATCGGTATGAGAAAACAGTGAAACCAATGCATCTTCAGTTTATTGAGCCTTCAAAGAGGTATGCTGACATCATTGTTCCACAGGGAGGTAATAACCTGGTTGCCATTGATATACTTTCAGCAACAATCCTGAAAAAGCTTGAAGCCAGATGATGCAGGATATTAAACTTGAGAATATTCTGTTTCTGGATATTGAAACAGTACCTGCGGCCGACTCCTTTGATGGCTTGAATGAGAGGATGCAAAAATTATGGGACAGTCGTTCGGCTTATTTAAGGAAGGATGGGGAGGACGCTGCTGAGGTTTGGGGGAGAGCTGGACTGTTTGCGGAGTTTGGCAGGATAGTATGTATATCTGCAGGAATTTTCTCCAACACTTCAGAGCCAAGACGATTCAGGATTAAATCATTTTATGGGGATGATGAGGTAAAAATCATCCGTGAATTCGCCTCACTCATCGGTAATTTCAAGAAGGGAAGGGAATTACGTCTCTGTGCTCATAATGGGAAGGAATTTGATTTTCCCTATCTGTCTCGACGGTTTATAATTCTGGGAGAAAAGCTTCCGGCGGTACTTAATATTGCAGGTAAAAAGCCATGGGAATTGAACTTCTTAGATACCATGGAGTTATGGAAATTCGGAGAATACAGGAATTTTACCTCGCTGGCCCTGCTGGCAGAGATACTGGGTATTTCCAATCCGAAGGATGACCTGGATGGAAGCCAGGTAGCCGAAGTATTTTACGGGGACAATGATTATGAAAGGATTGCGCGCTACTGTGAGAAAGACGTTCTTGCAGTTGCCCAGGTGTTGTTGCGTCTCATGGGTGAAAAGCTTATCCCGGAGGAGAATGTAGAGGTCAGAGGAAGTACCGGATAGTCTTAACAAGAAGGGAAGGTTGTTCAACATGTAGCCAATGTCCCGCTTCGGGAAGAGTAGTCACCCTTGCCATCGGGAATATCTGGTTAATTACAATGATATCATCATCAGTGATATAACCCGATTTTAGTCCCCGAATAAATAAAACAGGAAACCCTGCAATTTCTTCTCCGCCACTGTATTTTTTCGGATTTAATCCTCCAAGTATATTCTCAAGATTTGCATATAATGCGGGGACATTCAGCCTCCACCTGAATTCATTTTCTGCAGAGTGGTAAATATTTTTTAAAAGAAAGCTTCTTATTCTGGGGGATTGAATGGTATCAGCCAGTTGCTTATCTACATCATCCCGGTTACTCACACGGGTGAAGTCGACACCAATCATAGCTTCCATAATGGTTTTGTGTGTGATTCCTGAATGATCTTCTGAGATATAGGGTGTTGGCGCAATATCAATAATTATAAGGGATTCGATTCTTTCGGGGTTAGATTCTGCCAAAAACATAGCAGTCTTTCCTCCCATGGAATGTCCTATAATAATCGCCTTCTGCAATTCATGGCTATCCATGAACGTTAGGAGGTCGTCTCTCATAGAAGGGTAGTCGTGGGTTTTACTGTGAAGGGATTGTCCGTGGTTCCTCTGGTCAAGCAGGTACACCGTAAACTTTTCAGCAAGGGACTTTCCGATTGAGAGCCAATTATCGGATGAGCCATACAGTCCGTGTAGGATTAATAGAGGGGGACCGCTACCCAGTTGCCTGTAGAATAGTTTCATGGTTCTCATTACAGGGAGGACTCTTTCAGCTGTCGACTGTACATCTGAATAGTGTTTTCCAGGCCGAAATATAGAGCATCTGATATAAGAGCATGGCCGATTGAGACTTCCAGCAGTCCCTCTACATTTTCCTTGAAATATCTGAGATTCTCAAGGCTAAGATCATGTCCGGCGTTCAGTCCCATTCCCACTTCAACCGCCCGTTTACCCGCTTTCCTGAAAGCTGCAACCGCATGAAGGGGATCAATCGGGAAGTCCCTCGCATAAGGTTCAGTATACAATTCTACCCTGTCACATCCTGTGTAAGCAGCATTCTCAATAAGCTCAAGATTGGTATCGATGAAAATTGATGTCCGGATGCCAACCTTTTTCATCTCCTGGACAACCTCCTTTAAAAAGTCTTTGTGTTTAATAGTATTCCATCCTTCCGAGGAAGTGATTGCATCGGGGGGGTCGGGGACCAGGGTAACCTGATCTGGTTTTATGGAAGTCACCAGGTCGAGAAAGGATTTCGAGGGATAGCCCTCGATGTTAAATTCAGTCTCGATGATTGGTTTGATCTCATGCACATCCTGGTATCTGATATGTCTCTCATCAGGCCTCGGATGTACGGTTATTCCCTCTGCTCCGAACTTTTGGCAGTCGATTGCAGCCTTCCTGACATCCGGTATAATTCCACCGCGGGCATTCCTCAATGTGGCAATTTTATTTATATTTACGCTAAGTCTGGTCATAGGGCTAAAATACAAGTATTTTAACAGAAGGAAGAAACCATTGCTGGCAAAAGAATTGATATCCGAAGTTGTACCCGCGCTGAAAACCTCCGATACCGGAGTACAGGCCCTGTCCTGGATGGATATTTTCAGGATTTCGCATCTTCCGATCGTTAATAACCTTGAATTTCTGGGATTAATTTCTGACAAGGATATCTATGATCTGAATATGGCCGAGGAAGCCATAGGGAACCACAAGCTCTCACTTTTCAGTCCCTATGTAATGATGAAACAGCATATTTACGAAGTGATTGAGATCATTTCAAGGCTTGAACTTACCGTTGTACCTGTGCTGGATGAGAATAAGCATTATAAGGGACTCATTACTCTTAACGACCTGCTCCGTACATTTGCCAATCTTTCAGCCCTGAAACAACCCGGTGGTATCCTGGAGCTTGAGCTAAATGTGAATGACTATACACTCACAGAGATCAGTCAGATAATAGAGGGCAATGATGCAAGAATTCTCAGCCTGTATGTTTCCTCCCCTGAAGATTCTACAAAAATGACTGTCACGCTTAAGGTTAGTGCGACGGATATCAGCTCTATTATCCAAACTTTTAACAGGTATAACTATACTATAAAGGCTTCCTACATGGAGGGCGATGAGATGGAAGACCTTATGAACAACCGTTTCGATGCATTCATGAAATACCTCAGTATATAAATGCAAGTAGCTATCTATGGACGACCTTTCAGTCGGGATTCAGAGGGTAATATCGCGAACCTGTTTAACTTTCTCCGGAAAGAAGGTATCGAAGTATTTATATATAAACCATTTGCGGATTTCCTCAAGGCTAAGAATATTTTGAAAAATAAACCAGATGGATTTTTCAATACCCATGAGGACATAATAGGGCATGCTGATATCATGGTAAGCATTGGCGGGGATGGAACTTTCCTTGAATCCGTATCTGTGGTTCAGGACTATGGAATTCCAATTGTTGGTATCAATACAGGAAGGCTTGGATTTCTGGCTGATATTCCATCCGACCAGATAGAAACATCCCTCACAGCCATTTTTAATAAGGAATACACAATAGAAAACCGCAGCCTTGTCACCCTGGAACCTGTAGGATCAAAAATTGATGGCTTTTGCTGTGCTCTGAACGAAGTGAGTGTTCAGAAACAACATGCATCCATGATAACCATTCATACATACCTGAATGATATATATTTAACTTCATACTGGGCAGATGGACTGATCATTTCAACACCCACAGGCTCAACTGCCTATTCCATGAGTGTCGGAGGACCCATTCTGACACCCGATTCAAGTAATTTTATTATTTCCCCCATGTCCCCTCACAACCTGACCATAAGGCCTCTGGTTGTGCCTGATACAAACAATATCAGGATTGAGGTGGAGAGCCGGGAGAAGTCCTACCTGTTGACCCTGGATTCGAGAACATATGTACTCGATGGTAAAGTCAGTCTATTGTTGAGAAAGGCCGATTTCAGCATTAAAACTCTCAGGATCAAGGGTGCTGCTTTTTATAATACCCTTAGAAACAAACTGATGTGGGGCGTTGATAAAAGAAATTAATTTTTTACATTTGTTAATATTAAGCCGAGTGATGGCAAGGCGAATACTACCATATCTGATCCTGCTCTTTTTTTGTCTCCCGCAAAACAGCGAGGCACAAAAATGGAAGTTAAGACGGTATGAAGGTTTGTTCGGAGTTGGTTTTTGTAACTATTTTGGTGATATCGGGGGTTCTGCCAGCAGTGATAATTTGTTCGGACTGAAAGACATCTCACTAAAAAGCACCCGTCCTTCGTTATATTTAGGAGTAAGGTATAAGATCATGCCCAATGTTGCGGTAAAAATGAACCTGATGTACGGATTTATTGCCGGGGATGATGAAGGGGGTAAAAACAACGACAGGGGATTCAAATTTTCCACCTCTATATTTGAGCCCAGTTTCCAGGCCGAATACTCCCTGATTTCTG
>SDBV01006374.1_pt1 | contig 16378 bp, 18 predicted proteins | sample 2277081 | NCBI WGS metagenome assembly SDBV01 (sample SAMN10402039, study PRJNA504765) | marine sediment metagenome | isolation source: marine sediment core GS10_PC15, 223 cmbsf | place: Arctic Ocean: Southern Knipovich Ridge | collected 2010
TTTCGATGGACGGCATCATTGCCGATCTCGCCGGCATCTGCGATCTGGCCGACCGTTACGGCGCCCTCGTAAGGGTGGACGATTCGCACGCCGTGGGTTTTATCGGCGAACACGGCCGCGGCACGCCGGAACATTGCGGTGTGCTTTCGCGCGTCGACATCATTACCGGCACACTCGGCAAAGCCCTGGGCGGCGCATCGGGTGGCTATGTGGCAGCGCGCAAGGAAATCGTCGAACTGCTGCGGCAGCGCTCGCGCCCGTATCTGTTTTCGAACACGCTCACGCCGAGCATCGCCGCGGCGTCGCTCAAAGTACTCGAACTGCTCGCCAGCACGGAAGGCGCGCAACTGCGCGCACGCGTGCGGGCAAACGGCGCGCATTTCCGCAGCAAGATGAGCGCGCTCGGTTTCACGCTGGTCCCGGGCGAACACCCGATCATCCCGGTGATGCTCGGCGACGCGCAACTCGCTTCGCGCATGGCCGATGCGTTGCTCAAGGAAGGCGTCTACGTGATCGGCTTTTCGTTCCCGGTGGTGCCCAAGGGCCGGGCACGCATCCGCACGCAGATGAGCGCGGCGCATACGACTGAACAGATCGACCGCGCCGTGGATGCATTTGCACGCGTGGGCCGTTCGCTCGGCATCATCTAACCTGGAGGCGCACATGAAAGCACTCGCAAAACTCGAACGCGCGCCGGGCCTGACGCTCACCGACGTACCGAAGCCCGAAGTCGGCCACAACGACGTGATGATCCGCATCAAGCGCACGGCAATCTGCGGCACGGATATCCACATCTGGAAGTGGGACGATTGGGCGCAGAAGACGATTCCCGTGCCGATGCACGTGGGTCACGAATACGTCGGCGAGATCGTCGAAATGGGCCAGGAAGTACGCGGCTTTGCCATTGGCGATCGCGTCTCGGGCGAAGGCCATATCACCTGCGGTTTCTGTCGCAACTGCCGCGCGGGGCGCCGGCATCTGTGCCGCAATACCACAGGCGTAGGCGTCAATCGTGAAGGCGCATTCGCCGAGTACCTGGTGATTCCCGCGTTCAACGCCTTCAAGATTCCGCCTGAAATCTCCGATGATCTCGCGGCGATCTTCGATCCGTTCGGCAATGCCACGCACACCGCGCTGTCGTTCAACCTGGTCGGCGAGGATGTGTTGATTACCGGCGCCGGACCGATCGGCATCATGGCGGTGGCGATTGCGAAGCACGTCGGCGCACGCAACGTCGTGATTACCGACGTCAACGACTACCGGCTCGAACTTGCCCGCAAGATGGGTGCGACGCGTGCCGTGAACGTTTCACGCGAATCGCTGCGCGACGTGATGGCCGATCTGCACATGACGGAAGGTTTCGATGTGGGCCTGGAAATGTCCGGCGTGCCGAGCGCGTTCACCAGCATGCTCGAAGCAATGAATCACGGCGGCAAGGTTGCACTGCTGGGCATCCCGCCCGCCCAGACGGCGATCGACTGGAACCAGGTGATCTTCAAGGGGCTGGAAATCAAGGGCATCTACGGCCGCGAGATGTTCGAGACCTGGTACAAGATGGTTGCGATGCTGCAAAGCGGCCTGGACCTGTCGCCGATTCTCACGCACCACTTTCCCGTCGACGATTACCAGCGCGCGTTTGCCACCATGCTCTCGGGCGAAAGCGGCAAGGTGATTCTCGACTGGACCGCCTAACCGCCTGCCACCGGCCGGTCGAATTCCGCCTGAATCCGCACGTGGACGTCGTCGCCTACAGCGGGATACCACGTCCCCAGGCCGAACTTCGACCGGCTGAAACTGCCCTCGGCGGAAAAGCCGAGCGTGTCCTGTTTGGTCAGCGGATCGGGACCGAAGCCGTTGAACACCACATCGAGCGTGACCGGCGCGGTTGCGCCGCGAATCGTCAGATTGCCGCTGAGCTTGCCGCGCGCCTCGCCCGTGCGCTCAAAACCCGTGCTGACGAAGCGGATCTGCGGATACTGCGCCACGTCGAACATGTTGTCGCCCTTGACCAGCTTGTCGAGCAAGGGCACGTTGGTATCCACGCTCGCGGCGTCGATGGCCACCGCGACCGAGCTCTTGTCGAGACCGCCTGCGTTCCAGTCAAGCTGAGCGGTGGCGCGGTCAAAGCGCATCGTAAAGCGCGAGTACTTCAGATGGTCGACATCGAACGTGATGCTCCAATGATGCGGATCGAGCGTGTACTGCCCGACCGGCACGCTCGCTTCGGTTTGCGTCACCGAGTGCGTGACGACCTGTAGCGGCGTACACGCGGCTGCCGCAGCCACCGCCACCATCGACAATGCGCGCGCCATGACTGCGCGGACAGCGTAGTGCTTCATCGCTTTGCTCTCCTGATTCGCCCGACGCCACGATAACGCAAGCCGCGCCCCAACGGCAAAAACGCGGGCTGGACTATTCGCGCGGATACCCAATACGTGCTTTCGAATTAAAACGCCATGGGAAGCGGAAAAATTCCATCGCGCGAATTTTTCTTGACGAAGGAGAATGATCGTTCTACCCTTCGTTCATGGCTACTTCAAACGATCCCTTGAGCGCAGGCAGCGCTCGCGAACGCTTACTCGATGCCGCCGAGGCGTTGATATACGCCGGCGGCATCCATGCAACCGGGGTGGATGCGATCGTCCGGCAATCCGGTACGGCGCGCAAAAGCTTCTATACGTATTTCGAATCGAAGGATGCATTGGTCGCCGCAGCGCTTGAGCGTCGCGACGAACGCTGGATGAACTGGTTCATCACGCACACGCTGCGCCACGGCAAGAGCCCGCGTACACGGCTGCTGGGCATGTTCGATGTCCTGCGCGAGTGGTTTGCCGCGGACGATTTCCACGGTTGCGCGTTCCTCAATGCTTCCGGCGAAATCGCCACACCTGAGGATCCGATTCGCGTCGTCGCACGTGAGCACAAGGAGCGCCTGTTGGCGTTCGTGCGCGCGCAGTGCGACGAACTGATGGCCGAGGGCGGCGGCGCAGATAGCCGGCACGCGGCGCGCCTCGCGCGGCAGTGGCTGATTCTGATCGACGGCGCGATCGGCGTGGCGTTGGTGAGCGGCGAACCCGACGTGGCACTCGACGCACGCGCCGCCGCCGAGCAATTGTTGAATGCGGAATCCACCAGCACTCGCACGCCATCCCGGCGCGCGTCCACCTGACCTTTGGAGCAAACATGGCCGATAGCATCGAAACTCGCCCACCTGTGCCGCCCTTCACGCGCGAAACCGCGATCCAGAAAGTGCGTGCTGCGGAAGATGGCTGGAATACCCGCGATGCGGAACACGTGTCGCTCGCCTACACGCCGCAGAGCGTGTGGCGCAATCGCGCAGAGTTCGTGACCGGGCGCGCGGAAATAGTCGGACTGTTGCGCCGCAAGTGGGCGAAGGAGCTCGACTATCGCTTGATCAAGGAGTTATGGGCCTACACGGACAACCGCATCGCGGTGCGCTTTGCTTACGAGTGGCACGATGATTCGGGCAACTGGTTCCGCTCGTACGGCAACGAAAACTGGGAGTTCGACGCAGACGGGTTAATGGCGCGCCGTCACGCGTCCATCAACGACAGGCCGATCCACGAAGCCGAGCGTCTGTACCTCTGGCCGTTGGGGCGTCGTCCGGACGACCATCCGGGGCTGTCCGATCTCGGCCTGTGAGTCAGCAGGAGACGCCGGATACGGGAGCCGCATGAGCACGCGGTTCCCATCGAAATCGTGAACGCTTGCGGGCATTCACCGATCTGCCACTGCTTTTCCGCTATTGTGCTGTCTGGGTAGGGACCGCGCAGGTCCCGTGCCAGTTGTTCCGAGTGTGACTTCAAGATTGATCGCGCGGGTTTGAGGTACAGTGCGCGACGGACGGCGAACCAGACAATAACCAGCACATTCAATACACCGGCGCTCGACCGGTGACGGAGAAGATATGCATTTGCGGCAGACCAGCAGTAACATCCGGCGCGCGCTGGTGACGCTCGTCGCCGGCTTCGCGGTAGCTTCTACTGCGCATGCGGCGGACTGGTGCGGAGGCGGCGTCTGGGTCGACGCAATGGTCGGCTCTTACCATATCGATCCTGATCCCGGTACTCACTTCAACGAATTCAATCCCGGCCTTGGCGTCGAGTGCTGGGTCAATGGCCAATGGGCCGTGACAGCGGGAGGCTTTCGTAACTCGCTGCGCCGCCCTTCGTACTATGGCGGCGGCGTGTGGGCACCGGAGTTCGCGCACTGGGGCGTGATTCGACTGGCGGCGATCTCCGGCATCATCTCCGGCTATAACTACGGTGACTGGGGCCTTGGCCGGAACCACACCATCGGCCCGGTGGCGGCGCCGATTATCATGTTCGACTACAAGCGTGTGGGGGCGAACCTGATCTTTATTCCGCCGATTCCTTCAGATAATTTGCCGTTCACGATTGGGTTTCAGGTGAAGGTGAAGTTCTGAGTTTCGGGCGAACATTCAATTTTTTCGCAATTAAGTTACGAGTCGCTTTGCTGGGTGGTTCTTTCCGGTCCAGGAATCGAATTGACCGGAGCGATTTTTTGCCTGGTTATACGAAATAAAAGATCCGAAACGACGCAATCGACACAGACGACTACCGGCCAAGATTTATGGCCGCCTCCTGGATATCCTCACCGTACTTCAGAGTGATGTCCAAGGGCAGGCTCAACTCACCGGTTGAGCTTGGTGACGGCCTCCTGGGTTTCCTCACCCCACTCAACAGTGACGCGCAGGTTCAGGTCGACCTCACCGGTTGTGGTTGGTGCCGACCTCCTGGATTAGCTCACCTTGCGTGGCGTGGTTCCGCGTGCCGCGCTCCGACATGCAAAAACAGCATCGCCGCGCCGCCTTGCGTTACGGCACGTTACGTCGAGCGCGCTTCGTAAGCACCGGTAAGTCTTCAGATTCGGGTTGCAATAAACGCGGCAGTACGGCGCTGCTATGCTTGATTCGTTCATCCCGTCTGTTCAGGTTTTACCTGCACGACCAGATACGGGAGGTGTCTCAACCTTCGCTTCACCGGCCCGCAAACACCGCATCACGTCGCGTCACGTTGCGCGCATGCGGTGTTCCTCACTCATGTCCATCGATCCTGTTCTTTTCCTGGCGTCCTCGTATCATGAAGAGGGACGTCTCGACCTGGCCGAGCGCTATTACCGTGAAGCAATCAGTATCGAACCAGATCACTGGGACGCATGCTTAGGACTCGCACAAGTGTTGATCCGTCAGGATCGATTCGACGAAGCAATTGGCCGGCTGACGCGACTGCTGAACGTGCATGGCGATAGCGCAACCGTATACCGGCAACTGGGCCTGGCCGAGGCATGCATGGGCCGCAGGCAACGCGCGCTCGATCATTTCAAACGCGCTCTTGAACACGACCCCGACGATCCGGCGACCCTGCACATCGTTGCAAATTTTCAGCAGGCGCTAGGTCTCGATAGCGAGGCGGACGCAAACTATCGCCGTGCTGTGAAATCCAAGCCGCTGATCGCCGTCCCCGCCGTCGTCGCACCACCAGATTTTCGCGTGCTCTTTGTGTTCGGACCGGGCGCGGGCAATACGCCCATCGAGTATCTGATCGAGCAGGCGCGTTTCGAAAGCAATATCGTCACCCTCTTGCGGGATGTCGACTACGATGTCGATCGGCTGCGCGTCTATGCTGACGTGGTCGTCAATCTGATTTCCGACGTGGATCGAGGGCACGCCTTCCTCGGGTCAGCGCAAACGCTTATAGAGCGTGTTGGTAGCCCCATCATCAATCACCCGCAGACGATTGCCGGTACGAGCCGCGAGTCGGTTGCACTGCGCCTCGCGGAAGTACCTGACTGCTGCGTTCCGCAAACTCGGCGCTATCCGGCCGCCGAACTGCGCACAATGCTCTCGCATTCCTCGCTGGCGCAGTTGTCGTTTCCGTTGCTGGTGAGGCCGGCCGGCACGCACGGCGGCGACGACTTCGAGAGAATGGAGGAGCACGCGCAACTGCGGGCATTCCTGGACCGGCACGATGCAAACAGCTACTACGTCACGCCGTTTGTCGACTACCGGTCCGACGATGGCTATTTTCGCAAGTACCGTTTCGTCTGTGTCGGCGATGAAATCCTGCCGTACCACCTCGCCATTGACGACAAGTGGAAGGTGCACCATGTCTCAACCAGTATGGCTAGCCATCCCTGGATGCAGGCCGAAGAACGGGCCTTTCTGCTGGATCCGTGGCGCGTCTTCGGTCCGGCTCAACGCACGGCATTGCAGTTGATTCGTGACTCGATCGGCCTCGACTTTTTCGGCATAGACTGCTCGCTCGCCCGTGACGGCGCCGTCATCGTATTCGAGGTCAATGCGAGCATGCTCGTTCATGGGAATAACCATCGATTTCCGTACAAGACGGCCGCGGTGGAGCGCATCAGGCAGAGCTTCCATGCCATGCTCGAACGGCGAGCGCGCAATGCGCCGGTCCGGCCGGATAGTGCTCAAGAGAAGTAGCGGGGAAACCACCGCAACTATTACTCGCCCGGTACTGGCGTAACGGCGACGCTAACCGCCCGCCATACCCCATTCCGACACGCAAAGACGCGGAGGAACCGTTGATCGATGCGCCGATCGCCCAATTGCAGCTGAAGCCGCCCACGGGTTACAGCGGTATCCCCTAAGACCTGCGCGTCCTGCTCGCTGAATGCCACCAGGCTGGCGATCTCTGACGGATTGACCATGAGTAACGCCTTGGTGATTGCGTCACCTGCGGGCGTCAGCGCAAGAAAGTCATCTGCAAGGACGTTTGCCAATTGCTCGCGATTATGGCTTCGATACGCTTCGTTCCAGGCATTATCGAGGCGTAGCACTTGCGCTTTTGCATCTATTTCCACGGTGATGAGCATCCTGAGTGATTGTCGTTGTGCGCATCACGCGAGCTTACACAGATTTTCGAGCCATCAGGATGGGATATAGCTCAAGCTGACAATACGATCTTGTGCCGGACCTCTGCGGCTTGCGCAGCGTTGCGATTCAAGGTCGCGGCATCGTTGATACCCACGCGATCGTTCGGTTTTAAGATCTAAAGCAGATTCGGCGTCCCGACCCAGATCGCGAGCGCCTCAGTGGCCTGGTTATTCAACCATCCGTGGGGCAGCGTCGATTGATAATGCGCACTGTCCCCTGCTTTAAGCACAAATGTCTTGTCCTCAAGGGTCAACGAAATTTGACCCGAAGTGACGTAAAGAAACTCTTCTTGTGCGCTGGTTGGCATATCGGCGGGTCCGCTCTGACAGGGTGGGAATCTCACCAGGACGGCCTCGAGCTGCCGGCGTCCAGGCTTATGCGTTAGTCGGGCGAACGAGTTCGCGGTATCCGCGAACTCGAAGAACCTCACTTCTCCGCCACGAAACACAGATTGCTGCTCGCTTGGAGCATCGACAAAGTATTGCACGGCGACGCCGAGCGCGTCGGCAATGCCTTTCAATGAGGTAATCGAAGGGGTAGCCAAGCCACGCTCTACCTGTGACAGAAAAGGTTTCGAAATCCCTGCAGCGCTTGCCGTGCATTCAAGAGTGCGCTTTAGTCGCTGTCTCAACGCGCGGATCTTGCTGCCGAGTAGCATGGATGGCGAATTTTTTTCCATTTCGGTGTACATAGTAAGTGAAGTGGAATTCGAGGCGTATGGCATCAATGTATTCACATGATCAGATGTGAGGCTGCGGAGTGCGGTGAGGCCACCTGTGAAACTGGGCTTTGTCCACCGCCATCAGCCGAATCCTCCCTGTGCTCGGGAGATGCCTGCAGGCGCGACACCTTAGAAGCTAGCAGCACATTCTTTTCCGATGTGGAGGCCGAGGTTCTCTGCGCGAAGGCGATAGATCGCGCCCACCCCTGCTTTTCAGTGAGGCACGTCAGCAAGGAGCCGGCCGCAACACCGATGACGAACCACAGCGCTGCCACCTTCCGCAAACCGTCCCCGGCAGCCCGCCCCATCCAACGTAGCTCGCAAGGTCGGCTCGGAGATGCCGGGCGCGGCGCGATGCGCAGTGTCCCGGAACAAGCGTCTACCTCGCGCAGCGGCCGGGGCTGCCGTAGGCGGGCGCCGGTTTCACTTGCGTTCTCATATACCGCCCATGCGTCATCGACGCTCGCTACGCAGCAGATAGTCCCTAGCGGGCGCCAACCAAGCGACATTGCGAAGAACATGTCGGTTGACGTCCCTCGATACGTTACTTCCGTCACGCGAAAGCTTTCAAGCGGCTGCGTCAGACGCTTTGTCGCGATCGTTCCGTCTCCCGGTGCATGCGTAACTCGCTCGCCCGGCCGGTTGCCTTTTCGATGCATTGTTCCTCCTCACACGGAGCAAGATCCAAGAATATATCCACACCGGGCAAGCAACTAGATGGATAATCGTGGACGAATCATTAAGTGAGACAGGATAATGCGAAAGCACGGATTGACTGATCTCGACGCCATATTGACGCTCGCCCGTTATCGCAGCTTTCGGTCATCGGCGGCCGAACTCGAGATTTCGACCTCTGCATTAAGCCAGATGATCGCCGCGTCAGAGTCGCGCATTGGCGTGCAACTGTTCCACCGCACTACCCGAAGTGTGTCGCTCACCGATGCTGGACGGGAGTTCGTAGAAGCCATCGCGCCTGCGGTCGCAGTGATTCGTGACGCGACCGAGCGCGCGGGAGAGCGAAAGGATTCGCCTTCCGGGCGGATTCGCGTGAGTGCAACCACGGGTTTCGCACGACAGTCCATGCCGATGTTTCTCTCCTTTATGGAGCGTTATCCCGACATCGAACTGGAGCTAAAGGCTGAGGACCGTATCGTTGACATTGTGTCGGAGGGTTTCGATCTAGGCATCCGTTTCTCCGAGAGCGTCCCCAAAGACATGATCGCAGTCCCGTTCGGGCGTCCTCAGCGCGCTGCCGTGGTAGCGACACCCGAATACTTTCTGCGGCACCCTGTGCCGAAAACACCCCATGATCTGCTTCATCACGAATGCATTCGCTCCCGCATGAGTGACGGAACGATCAATACATGGGACTTCGAGTTCCGGAGCAAAAAAATCCGGATAGAACCGAAGGGGCGCCTAACAGTCAATTCGGGAAATCTGGCACGCGATGCCGCCCTTAGCGGAGTGGGCATTGCCTTCGTCAACGATTGGCATGTCATGGGGGACATTACCACTCAGAGGCTGCAACGCGTGCTTGAAAAGTGGCTGCCCGCCTACAACAGGCCCAGCCTGTACTTTGCCAACCGTCGGCATAAATCGAGCAGTTTGCGGGCGCTCATCGCATTCGCAAGGAGCTGGACGCCGGATTCGAACATATGAGGTGAGCGTTTCCGGGAGCCGGCAGCCGAAAGGTGAGGACTTCCAGGAGTCAGCCTCTGGCGGTGTGTTCCCACACCGCCATCCCCGCAACCTCAGTGAATCAGGCAGATCTCGTGCAGTGCATCCAGCCTTCGCACAGGTTCGGCCACATATGGATTCGACTCATCCCACGCATATCCCGCCAGAATCGCGCTGATCATGCGGCGAATCAGCGTGGTCTGGCGCGGATAAAAAATGATGTCCTGCAATGCGCCCGTGTACCACCGCTCCACGAAAGCGCGGAACGTATCAATCCCTTTGCGCAGCGGCACATCGTAATCGGCCTGCCAATCGACCGCTTCGCCTTTCAACTGGCGTTCGAGCGTCTGCACGGCGAGATGCGCCGAACGCAGCGCGATTGTCACGCCGGACGAAAATACCGGGTCCAGAAACTCGCCCGCATTGCCAAGCAACGCGTAGCCCGGCCCGTGCAGCCGTTCGACGTTGGCGGAATAGCCGCCAATATGCCGCACCGGCATCAGAAACGGCGCGTTGCCGATCAGCCGTGCGAGGGTCGGCTCCTGCGCTATCAGGCTGCGCAGCTTTGCGTCGCGTTCCTCCTCAGGGCCGGCGAGAAACTCGGCCTCGGCCACGCAGCCCACCGAAGAGCGCCCGCCCGCCAGCGGAATCATCCAGAACCAGACATCGCGGCGTTCCGGATGGGTGGCGACGCAAATCTTGTTGCGGTCGATGGCGTCGAGCGTGAGGCCATCGCGCACATGGGTGAAGATGGCCGCGCGCGTCGGCATTCCCGTGGGCGCTTCGAGATTCAGGAGACGGGGCAGCACACGGCCAAAGCCGCTGGCGTCGAACACGTAACGGGCCTGTACCTGATACTCCCCGCCTTCCTCATCCAACACCTCAAGCACGGGCGCGCTGCCGGTTTGCATGGCCCGCACCGTATGCCCGAAGCGCACATCGGCGCCCTGTTCGGCTGCGCAACGAATCAGGATGTCGTCGAACACGGCGCGTTCGACCTGATAGGTCGTGCCCCAGCCGGGCGAATGCTTGTCGCGGAAGTCGAACGCGGACGACTTGTCCCGCCAGATGAAGTGCGCGCCGTTCTTGTGCTGGAATCCCGCCTGTACGACGGCCTGGAGCATGCCAGCCTCTTCGAGGTAGGCCATGCTTTGCGGCAGCAGGCTCTCGCCAATCGAAAAGCGGGGAAAGTGTTGCCGTTCGAGGACGAGCACCGAACGGCCCGCCTTTCTCAGCAATGCCGCCGCGACGGCGCCCGCCGGACCCGCGCCGATGATGGCGACGTCGACGCTGTTGTTTCTCGATGAAAGGGGATTCAATCTTTCCTCTAAGGGTTATCTAAAGTGAACTGTGCCGTGGCAGGCTCCACATCCCGACGCTCCCGCTTGCCATTACAATGGCGCGCATTCGATCAAAAATCGTAATCCGCCGGGAAAACACATGTCGTCATCTGAACTGTCCTACGTGCCCTTTGTGCATGAAACGGCCTTCGGAATATGGTTTCTGCGCACTCATACCTGGGAACACCATGTTTTGCGTGTTGCGATCAACGACCTGAAGCGCCTGATCGACACCCCCTTGCCTGACGCACCCGTGATTGCCGATGTCGGTTGCGGGCAAGGCATATCGTTTCGCCTGCTGGCCGAGGCGTTTCGTCCGAGCCGGATCATCGGCATCGATTACCACGAGCCGTCGCTCGAGCTCGCTGGCGAGGCCGCACGTATCTGCAAGACCGGCACTGCTCCGGTCGGCGAGATTGAAGTGCTGCATGGCGACTGCGCACAGCTTGCGCTGCCGGACGCGAGCGTCGATATCGTCTTCTGCCATCAGACCTTCCACCACCTTGTCGAGCAGGAACGTGCCCTTGCCGAATTCCATCGCGTCCTGAAACCGGGCGGCGTGCTGCTGTTCGCCGAATCGACTGATGCCTACATCAAGTCATGGGTGATCCGTCTGCTGTTCCGCCATCCCATGCACGTGCAGAAAAGCGCCGCCGGATATCTTGACATGATTCGCCACGCTGGCTTTGCGTTTGGGCAACAGAACGTCTCGTTACCCTATCTGTGGTGGAGCCGCGCGACAGACTTCGGTCTGTTCGAGCGGCTCGGCCTTCATCGTCCGCAGCCCGGCAAGCGCCGCGAAACGCTCGTCAATGTTGCGGCGGTGAAAGCGGGCTGACGTACACCAGCGGGCGTTCTCCGCGCTCGTCCGCCGGACCCGCTTTACCGGCCTTTCAGCTTCACCACATCGCCCACCAGCGCCACGCCTGCGATCACAGCGCCGGCGCCGCACGTGAACTCCGTGGGGCTTGCCGTCAGTTCGTTGTGGTAGTTGCTCTTGATGTTGATGACCGCGTTACCGCCTTCCTGGCGCGCTTGCTGCTGCAACTCGATGACGGCAGACAGGAAGACGTGCTGGCAAGCCTGGACGTCGGTCTTGGCGAACGCGTTGGTCTTCTTGTTCGTTGCGATCGCGTTGAATGTTTGCGCGACGGCCGGGTGGCTCTGGCCGGCGAAGTAGAGCGCGATGTCCGGCGTTACCTTGCCCGGCTCGCTCGCCAGTGCGGCGTCAACCGGATAGGTGCCAACGCTGTCGCGAGCGAAGGCGTGGGATGTAACGAAGGTGGCGCACAGGGCCGCAAGCATCAGATGGCGTTTCATTTAGGTTCCTCGTTTTAGGTTGTTGGTTAGTTGGATTGAAGGACGGCGAGATCGCCGTGCACGGCGACTGCCGCCGCGCTTGGGCTCACGCCACAGGTGAAATTGGTGGACGAACTGGTCTCGGCGCTATGAAAACGTGTCTGGACGTTGATCACGGCATTCGCCTTTTTTTCCTGCGCAGCGGCGCGCAGCTTGTCCAGCGCCTGCTCAAGCGCCTTGTCGCACGAGGCGTCTGCACCGTCCTGGGCACGCGCTACCCGTGCCGAAACAGACGCTTCGCCAAGTTGCTGCTGCACTGCCGGATGAGTTTGCGAGCCAAAATACAAGGCAACCCCGCTCCCCGCTGCGGGCTGCTGCACAGAAGGCTGCAACGCTACCGATTTGACCTGGGTCCCACAGCCGGCCTGCGTGATTACCACGGCAGCCAGCGCTCCCAGGATAAGACCGTTCCTCATTGTGTTTTTCCTCTTCTTGTTAAAACGACCAGAAACGTCATGCGCCCTTCCAGGCGCGAAACATCAGGCTCGCGCAACTGCCGCCGAACCCGAATGAAACCGACATGGCCGCGTCGATGCGCGCCTCGCGCGACGTGCGCACGAGCGGCAGCTCCGCTACCGCGGGATCAAGCGTCTCAATGCCGCTGGTCCCCGCGAAATAGCCATCCCTCATCATCAACAGGGTGTAGATGGCTTCGTGTGCGCCGCATGCGCCGAGCGGATGGCCGGTCAAACCTTTGGTCGACGAAAACGGCGGCACTTCCTTGCCGAATATCCCGGCGAGCGCGTGCAGTTCTTCGAGATCACCGCGCGGCGTCGAAGGCGCGTGCGTGTTGATATAGTCGGGACGCACCTTCGCTTCGTCGAGCGCCTCGCGCATGGCGCGGGCAATGCCCGGTGCACGCGGCGCCACCATGTCTGCACCGTCGGTGCAATGTCCGAAACCAATCAGCTCCGCATGAATACGTGCTCCCCGCGCCAGCGCGTGGTCGAGCGATTCGAGCAGCAACACACCCGCGCCCGAGGCCATCACAAAGCCGTCACGTGCGACATCGTAGGGACGCGACGCGTGCCCGGGTGCATCGTTGAAACGTCGTGACAGGGCGCCCATGGCGTCGAACATCAGCGTCATGTTGTCGTGCAGCGCTTCGCTGCCGCCTGCGAGGACGATCTGCTGACGGCCGGTCTGGATCAGCTGCATAGCCTGGCCGATTGCGAGCGCCGAGGTCGTACATGCTGACGACGGCGAGTACGTCGCGCCTTCCAGCCCGAACACGTGCGCGACATTGGCGGAGGTCGTGCTGCCCATCGCCTGCGGCACGATGTAAGGGGGAACCCGATCGACTCCGCGTGCCCCGGCGATTTCCATGGCGACGTCGTAAGCCGACATCGTCCCGACCCCCGAGCCGATCACCGCGCCCGCCGCCGGCGAATGCAAGGCAGCGGGGTCGAGACCGGCATCGTCGAGTGCGCTGCGAACCGCGTGACACGCAAAGCGTGCGGTGTCGCCCATGAAGCGTTCGAGCTTGCGCGCGAACGGCGCTTCGTCGGCCACCGAAGCGACGCCCGCCACCTGGCTCGCGAAACCGCGCTCGCGCCATGCCTCGATGCGCGAGATGCCCGAGCGTCCGGCGCGCAGTCGCGCCGACACGCCGTCGAGCGTGTTGCCGAGACAGGACACGAGACCCATGCCCGTCACGACGACGCGGCGCAGGCCGCCTGCGGTATGTGCTGCCTGGCTCATCCGGCGCGCCTGAAGATCAGCGAGGTATTGATGCCGCCGAACGCGAAATTGTTGCTCATCACGTATTCGGCCTCGAGCGTGCGGGCCTCGCCGACAATGTAGTCAAGCTCTGCACACGCCGGATCGACATGGGTCAGATTCAGCGTTGGCGAGAACCAGTTGCGCTTCATCATCTCGATGGTCCACCACGCTTCAATGGCGCCGCACGCGCCGAGCGTATGGCCGATGTAGCTCTTCAGCGAGCTGATCGGCATGCGCGAGCCGAAGATCTGTGCGGTAGCGCGGCTTTCCGCCACGTCGCCGAGATCCGTGGAGGTGCCGTGTGCATTGACATAGGCAATCGACTCCGGCGGCAGTGCGGCGTCTTGCAGTGCAAGCCGCATGGCGACCGCCATGGTTTCGGCGGTCGGCTGGGTCATGTGCGCACCATCCGAATTGCAGCCGAAGCCGACAATTTCCGCGTGAATCCGCGCTCCGCGGGCGACCGCATGTTCATACTCTTCGAGCACGAGCGTCGCCGCGCCTTCGCCGACCACGAGACCGTCGCGTGCGGCATCGAAAGGCCGCGGCGTCAGGTGGGGTTCATCGTTGCGCGTGCTGGTTGCGTAGAGCGTGTCGAACACGGCGACCGCCGGCCCCGACAGCTCCTCTGCTCCGCCGGCCAGCATCAGGGTCTGCTTGCCCTGGGCGATCGCTTCGTATGCGTAGCCAATGGCCTGGCTGCCCGACGCGCAGGCGCAGGAGGTGGGTATGATCCGGCCTTTCAGATCCCAGAACAGGCTGACATTGACCGCTGTGGTGTGCGGCATCATCTGCACGTAGCTGTTCGAGGTCACGTCGCTCATCGAACCGGTATCGAGCATTTTTCCGAACGCGCGGATCGGCTCGACGGAGCCGGACGACGATCCGTACGCGACGCCCATGCGCCCGTCGCCGATTGACGGATCGTCGAGCAGGCCGGCATCGGTCAACGCCAGTTCGCTGGCCCGCACCGCATACTTCGAGACGGGGCCCATCGAGCGGGTCTTCTTGCGCGGATAGTGCCCGGGCGTGACGAATTCCGGCAACGGACACGCAAGCCGCGTATGCAGCGATTCGAAGTAGTCCCATTCGTGAATGCGCTGCACCGCATTGCGGCCGCGTTTCAGGCCCGCTTCGACTTCGTCCCAATGATTGCCGAGCGCCGATACGCCGCCCATTCCGGTAATGACGACGCGCTTCATCACACCATCCCGCCGTTGACGCCGATCACTTGCCGCGTGATATAGGACGCCGCATCCGACATCAGGAAGCCGACCACCGCGGCTACTTCGACGGGCTGTCCAACGCGGTTCATCGGCACCGCCTTCAACGCGTGTTCGAGCGGCACCTCGTCGAGCATGCCGGTATCGATCAGGCCCGGCGCCACGCTGTTGACGGTGATGTTGCGGGTCGCGAGTTCGACGGCGAGCGCCTTGGTCGCGCCGATCAGGCCGGCCTTTGCCGCGCTGTAGTTGACCTGGCCGCGATTGCCGGTCACCCCGGAAACCGACGCGACGGTCACGATCCGGCCGCCCTGGCGGGCGCGGACCATCGGCATGGTGAGCGGGTGCACGACGTTGTAGAACGCGTCGAGACCGGTCTCGATCACGATGTCCCAGTCTTCGTCGGTGAGCGCCGGAAAGGCTGCATCGCGGGTCACGCCTGCGCAGCAGACAATGCCGTAGTAGGCGCCGTGGGCCAGGACATCGGCCTCGAGTGCGGCACGGCACGCGGCGCGATCGCGCACATCGAACTGCAAGACGCTGGCCGTTCCGCCTTGCGCCGCGATGCCCGCCGTCACCGCTTCGGCTTCGCTGCGCCCGGTACGGCAGTGGACGGTCACCGCAAAGCCGTCAGCCGCCAGTTGATAGGCGATTGCGCGGCCGATTCCACGGCTCGCGCCGGTAATGAGAACACGCCTGCTCATGACCTGAAACCCTCTTCGATAAATGTCTGAAAATCGCGTGGCTGAAAAACCTTGATCACCGCCTCGGCCGCCACCACGCCATCGTGTTGAATGACGCACTCGTAAGCGCCGTGACCTTCTTCGCTACGCAATAGCTCTTTGATTTCGATTTGCAGCAGCGCGTCGCGCGCAAATGCAGGTGTATGCATCTCGTAGCGGCGCGAGCCGAGCAGCACGCCGGGGCGCGCCGTGTTGCCCGCGCGCATCGCGAGCAGCCCAACGTGCGCTGCAATCGCCTGTGCCATCAGTTCGATGCCGATCCATGCGGGCATCGCACCTTCGGCGTCGGCGTACCACGCATCGCCCAGGACGCGTGCCTGGGCCGTCAGCGACTCCTCTGCGCACGCAACGACCGAGTCGAGCAAGAGCCTGGTCCCGCGATGCGGCAGAATTTCCTCGATAGACGGAAAGCGTTGCGCTTCGAAATCCGGACTGGATTGAATGGACTGGATCATGGGAGGCTCACCGGCCGAGAATCACGCTGACGTTGCTGCCGCCGAACGCGAACGAATTGCTCATGACGTATTGCGCACCGGCGTGGCGCGGCAAATACCGCTCAGTTTCAACGAGGTCGAGCGCCGGCAATTCGGCGTCGGCTTCGCGGTCCCAGAGGTGACGCGGCAAGGCGACATCGTCGCGGGCGAGCGTGAGCC
>SDBV01006375.1_pt1 | contig 16377 bp, 11 predicted proteins | sample 2277081 | NCBI WGS metagenome assembly SDBV01 (sample SAMN10402039, study PRJNA504765) | marine sediment metagenome | isolation source: marine sediment core GS10_PC15, 223 cmbsf | place: Arctic Ocean: Southern Knipovich Ridge | collected 2010
ATTTGCTCAGAAAACGCAACATTTCAATTGATATAAACACTATATCTACAGGCTAATGTTTTGTAACATATTGAATTTCTGTGACATATGCTCAATTGCGCGAATTTGGCGTTCATAGATAAATTACTCCTTATCCTTTTCACTATCCTTCTCTGCATTATCCTTTAAAAATGGTTTCAGCAAATCAATGGGTACTGGAAAGATGATGGTGGAATTTTTCTCTGAGGCAACCTCAGTTAAGGTTTGCAAAAACCGAAGCTGCAGAGCTATTGGTTCAACTGCAATGTTTTTAGCCGCATCACTCAGTTTTTTACTAGCCTGAAATTCTCCCTCGGCGTGGATAATTTTTGCCCTTCGTTCTCTTTCCGCCTCTGCCTGTTTTGCCATGGCTCGTTTCATCTCAATAGGAAGATCAACGTGCTTTACTTCAACATTTGAAACTTTTATTCCCCAGGGTTCAGTTTGTTTGTCAATGATTTGCTGAAGTTTCAGGTTTATTTTTTCCCGTTCAGCTAGTATATCATCCAGCTGAGATTGGCCGAGCACGCTACGCAACGTTGTTTGTGAAAGCTGTGAAGTCGCGTCGAGAAACCGTTCTACCTCTACAATTGCCTTATCAGCCTGTAATACCCGAAAATATACTACCGCATTCACTTTTAGCGAAACATTGTCTTTGGTAATAACATCCTGTTCTGGTACATCCATGACCACTGTCCGCAAGCTAACTCTTACCATCCGGTCGACTACGGGGATTAGTAAAATTAAGCCTGGTCCCTTTGTGCCTATCAACCTACCAAGCCGGAATACTACGGCTCTTTCATATTCTCTAAGAATTCGGATCGCACTTGCGAGAATTAAAATAACGAAAGTGATTATTACACCTAAATATACAGTCATACTATCCATAGCCAGCTCCATAGTATCAGTTTTAAATTTTAATTATTCAACGCTCTTAACTTTTAATGTTAGATTTTCTATTCCAATTATTGAAACAGTGCTCCCTTTTTTAATATCTCCATCAATGCTTTCGCAGTTCCATATTTCTCCATGAATGCTGATTTCGCCCTTTGGATTGAGACTTGATATAGCCACTCCTTTTTCTCCAACCATTCCTTCATTGCCGGTTGCCACTTTCTTTCGCTGCGCTTTTATCCCAAATGTAATGGCAAACAAAAAGAAAGCAGTCGTTAACACCACCACAAGAATTATTAACTCTATTGAAATATCCATAGCTTCTAAAAAAGATTCCGTATCAATCAACATTATCGAACCGAGTAAAAGAGATATTACTCCTCCTATAGAGAGAATACCGTGACTTACAATCTTAATTTCGAGAATAAAAAGTATAACAGCAAAAAGAATTAACGCCAATCCTGCATAATTCACCGGTAAGGAGTGCATGGAATAAAAAGCGAGAATTAAGCAGATACCACCGAATACTCCCGGGAATATGGCGCCGGGGTTGTACAGCTCAAAAAAGAGTCCATATATTCCGAACATCAATAAGAGATATGCCAAATTTGGATCACTTAATATGCTTAAAAGTTTTTGTGCAGTATTCATTTCAATGTTTACAAGTTCAGCGTCCCTGGTATTCAATATCTTCATCCCTTCTACAGTCTCTACTTCCATTCCATCTATAAATTCGAGTAGTTCTCTGACATCATTGGCTATAGTATCTATTACATTTTCTTTTAATGCTTCATTCTCTGTTATGGAAAGACTTTTTCTTACAGCATCCTCAGCCCATTCAACGTTCCTCTTTCGTTTTTCACTGATGGTTCGTATAAAAGCTGCTGCATCATTGGTGGCTTTCTCAATCATTACCGAATCTTGAATCCCCATGGAGACCGGATGTGCAGCCCCAATATTTGTTCCGGGGGCCATGGCGGCAATGTGTGCGGCCATGGTTATAAATACACCTGCCGAAGCTGCCTGCGCACCGGAAGGAGATACATATACCACTATTGGAATTTTAGATTCGAGAAAATCAGACACGATTACTCGCGTTGATTTAAGCAATCCACCAGGAGTATTTAGTTTAATAACTACACATTCTGCTCCTGCTTCAACGGCAGTTTCAATTCCTGTATGCAGATAATCGGCACAGGCAGGATGTATAGCACATTCCGCTGTAAGTACAACTACTTTGCTTTTTTGTGCGAAGATACCCTGTGTGAATACACACAAAGTAGCAATTATGAGCAGGATAGATTTCATTATTACCCTAATTATAAACTCTATAATAAGTTAACGAAAAATAAGGTGTAATGCAATGATATAATCCGATTCCTGTTGATGAATGTCTTTAGCATTTGAACGGAAACACATTATTATTAATGATTGTCTGTTTCCGATCAGGCACTATTCAGGTCTGAGAGAGCATAGCGGAATTACCAAAGCCAAAGTACTCCCGACATTTAAGATTATTAAAACCATAAATCACACTCATAAAATTCGTGTGATTTGTGGCTTTTTATTCTCAATATGATCGTTGGTTCCTCAAAATATTACTCTGCCAATTCGTGATACTCTACAAAAATCAAGGTATCTGTTCCCGGCCTTGGTAGTACTTTCTCCAACAAGTGAAAACGAACATGATTAAATATTGCAATTAGTTCTACTTTACTTAGATCAAAAAATGGGTATTAAATACTTGCCTAAAGCAAACCTCCAAGGATTTTTAACATGTTTTACTTTTTTTTTAAGCGGAAAGCGCTAGTTAATGAATCCTTGAAAGTTTTTACACATTTCCCTATTAATCCTTATACTTAAAGGACAAACTTAATTTTGTTCTGAAGGCTGTAACTTTACCTCCTTCAACTTTCAGGTCTTGTGAAACAACTTCGGCAATACGAAGATCACTTAGGGTTTGACCGGCCCTTTCAACAGCTTTAACGGCAGCATCATCCCAAGATTTCTCGCTGGTACCAATTACTTCGATAACTTTATACACACTCATAATAAAACATTTAATGGTTGAAAATAAGTTTGATTCTTTGCATAATTTACGAAGGTTTTGGCGAATACTCCAAAGCTTGAAAGATTATATTTTAGGTAGTGCAATTTCATCCCTCCAGTACAAAACGCTTATGTTATTTTGCGGATAAGCAATCAATTTTCTATTTTAAGGATTATTAAACATGCTGATCTCTAGAGAATTCAGTCAACGTGCAAAGCATCAATACATTATGAAATATTCTACCTCGATACTTTTTTTATTCCTTAGCTCCATCCTCTCTTTAATTCAGTTCTCCTGTACCACCTCCAATAATGGCGATCATCCGGATTTGGATGCGCTTCTTAATTCCCGAAGGGTACTCCTCCCAAATGGATGGTCTCTTTCGGTTCCCGGAGAATCTATTGCGCTCGGAGACTTCCCACTTAACCTGGCGATGTCAAAAGATGGTCAACTGCTGGCAGTTACCAATAACGGCGTGAGCGAACAATCTATTATGCTTATTGATCCCAATACATTTAAGATAAAGCGAAAGAAGGTAATCCACTCAGCATGGTATGGACTGGCATTTAATACTGATCATTCGCAACTTTTTGCTTCCGGAGGAAATGACAACCTGATTCAGATTTATAACACTTCGGGCAAAAAATTAAAGGGAGTAGATGCTGTTGTGCTTGGAAAGCCATGGCCCGAAAAGATCTCCCCGACAGGATTGACATTAGATCATAATAACGAAAATTTGTATGTCGCCACCAAAGACGACAGTGCGCTCTACAAAGTCAACCTGCTAAGTCGTAAAACAGAACGACTTTTTCTAGGTCATGAGGCCTATAGCTGCATCTTTTCGAATGATGGATCTGTTTTATATGTTTCGCTTTGGGGTGGTAATGCCATTGCCTTAATCGATCCTGAAAATCTTTCCATTTTAAATACTATTCCTGTCGGGAACAATCCGAATGACCTGGTACTTACCGGTGACGGGAAATACCTCTTTACTTCGTGTGCCAATGATAATTCAGTGCATGTTATTGATACGGAATCAGGAAATGTTATTGAGAAATTGCATACTGCGTGTTTCCCCGATGCTCCTGCCGGCAGCACACCAAATGCCCTTGCAGTTTCGGGAGACAGCAAACGGCTCTATGTGGCCAATGCGGATAACAATAGCCTTGCCGTATTTGACATTTCAGAAGTAGGAGAAAGTAGAAGCCTGGGATTTATCCCTACCGGTTGGTATCCTACATCCGTCAAGGTGCTTAATGGTAAAATTTTTGTAACCAATGGCAAAGGATCTACCTCTTTTGCCAATCCCAGGGGGCCTAATCCTTATCTGCCAAGAACGGATACTACGCAATATATTGGTGACATGTACAAGGGCAGTCTGACCATGATAGACGAACCGGATGAAAACACATTGAAGGCTTACACCAAAGCAGTTTATAAGAACACCCCCTATTCCAAGGAATTGGAACTTCAGTATTCGGGGGAAGAAGGAAATCCTATTCCTCAAAAAGTAGGTGACCCCAGCCCAATCAAATATGTGTTTTATATCATTAAGGAAAACAGAACCTATGATCAGGTACTTGGTGATATGCCCGAAGGAAACGGTGACCCTGGGCTCTGTCTATTTCCCAGAGTTGTGACCCCAAACCAACATAAATTGGCACAAAATTTTGTGCTTATAGATAATTTTTATGTAAATGCAGAAGTGAGCGCCGACGGGCATAACTGGTCTATGGCAGCCTATGCAAACGATTTTGTAGAAAAAACCTGGCCAACCAGATATGGAGGACGCGGCGGGTTGAATGACACAAAAGGTGTCAGGACCATAGCCAATCCGGATCAAGGTTTTCTTTGGGATTATTGCCAGCGGGCAGGTGTCAGCTATCGAAGCTATGGAGAATTTACTGCCGATGATAAAACGGGCATTGAGAGCCTCAAAGGTCATTTTGATGTGGATTACACCACCTATAACTTACATGTTTCAGACATGTACCGGTTGGAAAAATGGATCTGGGACTTTGATTCCCTTCTTGCTATTGATGCCGTACCACAATTCAATTCCATCCGGTTACCAAATGACCATACGGCAGGAGCCAGAGTTGGAATGCCCACACCAAGGGCGATGGTAGCAGAAAACGACCTTGCACTCGGAAAAATGATTGAACACATCAGCAAAAGTCGCATCTGGAAAGAGTCTGCGGTATTTGTTTTAGAGGATGATGCTCAAAACGGTCCTGATCATGTAGATGCTCATCGATCTACTGCCTTCATTGCCAGTCCATATGCCAAACGAAACGTGAAGGTGAGCACCATGTATTCCACAACCTCTATGCTTCGAACTATGGAGCTCATCCTGGGATTGCCTCCGATGAGTCAATACGATGCAGCCAGTACGCCCATGTGGGAATGTTTTACCGCCGTTCCTGACTACACTCCTTTTGTCTCACTTGATGCTAGCTATGATATCCATGAGATGAATACTGAAAAGAATGAAATCTCCATACTCTCGGACAGTTTCAATCTGGAAGAAATGGATGCCGCTCCCGATCATTTGTTTAGTCAGGTAATCTGGAAAGCAGTGAAAGGGCTGGACAGTGAAATGCCTGCTCCGGTTCGGTCTGCTTTTGTTCTACAGCAAGCAAAGATGGATTTGGGAGAAAATTAAATGGGCTCAGTCTAAAAAGCATATTTTCACGCAAAGCCACCAAGAAATAAAAATCTAATATTCAATACTTTATGCCTTCGCGCCTTAGCAAGGAATTCTTTTCTGAAAGTTTTATACCAAACTCTTAAATAGCTTAAAAAGAATTAATATTGATAAATTGCCTTCAATAAAACAGTTCGGCATCAAATGAAAAGTTGAATAATATTGAGGTTATATCCTGATTTCACCTTAATTTAGATCATATTTACTAATCGTGTTATTCAATCTAACACGAATCCAACTCTTTAAATATTAAGACAATGACACCTAAATCAATCTTTTTTATTGCAATAGCTTGTTTTTTTACACAGGCAATAATTGCCCAGGAAAATACAGCACAATACAACCTTAACTGGCCACAATGGCGCGGTCCGGAATCCAATGGTGTTGCCCCCGCAGGCAATCCTCCTGTTGAATGGAGCGAGACAAAAAATGTAAAATGGAAAATTGAAATCCCTGGAAAAGGTCATGCGACACCCATTATTTGGGAAGATAAAGTGTTTATTCTCACCGCAGTGGAGACGGATAAGAAGATCAAAAAAGAAGCGCCCGTAGCAAGCGAATCGTCAGAACGTCGCAGAATGCCCGGTCTGGACGCTGAAAACATTTTCGATTTTGTAGTGATGGCGATGGACAGAGCCAATGGTGATGTAATTTGGCAAACTACGGTCTGTTCGGAACTTCCTGTTGACGGCACTCATGGCACAGGTACATGGGCCTCCAATTCGCCGGTAACGGATGGCGAATATCTTTATGCCTACTTTGGATCACGCGGATTATATAGTCTCGATTTTGACGGAAACATATTATGGAAACGCGATTTCGGGCAAATGGAGAAAAAGATGAGTTTTGGAGAAGGAAGCTCACCCGTTTTATATAAAGACAAAATAGTACTTACCTGGGATCATGAAGGGGATTCGTTCCTGTATATCATCGACAAGAAAACTGGAAAAGATATCCTGAAAATTGCCCGTGATGAAGCAACATCGTGGTCCAGCCCCTTTATTGTTAATATAAACGGCAGAGATCAGGTGATCACCAGTGCAACGGGTAAGATGAGGAGCTATGATCTGGAAACCGGTGAAATTGTTTGGGAAGGCACCGGAATGACCAGTAATGTAATTCCAAATCCGATTGTGAATCAAGGTATCCTTTATCTGATGAGTGGCTTTAGGGGAAATGCTTTGATGGCCATTGATCTGTCTAAAGCCAAAGGAGACATTAAAGGCACTGATGCCATTGTTTGGGAATACAATCAAAACACCTCCTACACACCTTCCGCATTGCTGGCTAATGACAGACTCTATTTCCTACGAAGCAATATTGGCAATTTAACTTGTCTTGATGCGGCGGATGGTAAAGTAAATTACAGTCTGGAAAAATTAGAGGGAACAGGAACCATTTATGCTTCTCCTGTGGCGGCACAAGACCGGCTTTACATCACTTCAAAAGCTGGTATCACTTATGTAGTAAAACAAGGTTCAACTTTTGAAATACTTGCAAAAAATGTGCTGGATGATGGCAACTTTGCTTCTCCGGCAATAGCGGGCAAAGAATTATTCATTCGTGGCTTTCAATATTTGTATTGTCTGTCGGGAGATTGATTGAAATGGCCCTGTCACAAGTTCTCCGAAGCTGTGACGCTTATAGTTAGCAGGACTCCGTCCGTATTATTCGGTAAAAACTAAAATTTTTACATGTCAATATGCAGGACGGGAAGGAATTTTGAATATCGAATTATTGGAGTAATAAAATGGACAGAATCCTTGTATTCATTATTTTCACAGGTTCTGAGAATCTGCGACAGAGAAATAAAATATATTTCTTATATTTGAAACTTATAAAACAACAATAAAAAGGGAAATACTACTCCGATCATTTTTAATCCAAAAAAGATATATGAACAAATCAAAGGAATTACTATGGTCAAACACTTATGAAGTGGGTAATTTTGATATAGATTCAGAACATAAAATTTTCGTTAATATTATCAATAAAATATCCAATGCCTATACCCTTAATTTAGACGAATCATATATCGAGTCATTGATCGATGAATTACTCAAATACGCTCAATTTCATTTTTGTAATGAAGAAAACCTGATGAAATTTGTAGGATATCCTGAATTATTAAGACATGAAAAAGAGCATATAAAACTATTGAATAAGTTTAGAGACATGATTTGTTCCATCAATTATGATCACATCAATTTTAATGATCTTATACATTTTTTGTATGATTGGTTTATCGAGCACACCACGAAAGAAGACAAAAAACTGGCTAAATTCATTGCAAATAAAAAACAACAAGATTCACTTGTCGATTAGTTGGATTACATCATTTTAATTATACTCGCAGGTTCTCCGAAGCTGTGACGCTTATAGTTAGCAGGACTCCGTCCGTATTATTTGGTCGAAAACTAAAATTTTTACATGTCAATATGCAGGACGGGAAGGAATTTTGAATATCGAATTATTGGAGTAATAAAATGGATAGAATCCTTGTATTCATTATTTTCACAGGTTCTGAGAACCTGCAACAGTGAGGTAACTTTGGGAATCCTTCAAATTTTATTATTATTTTTTCAACTCCCAAAGCCGAATCGTTAAGTGAAATGAATATCTTCACTTTTTAATATGACTATTTAGATCAATGGTAAGAAAAACAATGAGACTGACAGCAGCAGCAATCATTTTTACACTGCTAAGTACTTTTTGCACGATCCCCGGAAAGGATGGTTCCTTTCAGCCTGTAAATCTGCGATGCGAAAACCTGGCCGATCCACTCGCCATCGATGTTGCTTTTCCCCTGCTGAGCTGGAACATGATATCGCAGGAAAGAAACCAAAAGCACTTAGCTTACCAGATACTTGTATCCTCTGACAAAGAGCAGCTCAACAAGGATATTGGCTACTACTGGGACACGGGCAAGACAACATCCGATCTATCTGTAAACATTAAATATGAAGGTAAAACCCTGAAATCAAGGGATATTTTATATTGGAAAGTTAAGATATGGAATGCTAAAGATAATCCGTCAGCCTGGAGTGAAATCTCCAGTTGGGAAATGAGTTTTCTTAAGCAATCAGATTGGCAAGCCCAATGGATTGGAATAGCTGAAGATGAAGCCCCCCTTTCTACCAAAACAAATCCTGCCCCTTTCTTTCGAAAAGAAATTGAGATCAGCAAAAATGTAATATCAGCAAAAGCTTTTGTTTGTGGACTAGGTTACTATGAGTTGTATTTGAACAGCGCCAAAGTTGGCGACCAGGTGTTGGCCCCAGCACAAACAAATTACGACAATAGAATCTTGCCGAAGCTGCTATATCACTATGACGACCAGTCTACCACACGTGTATTTTACAATACCTTCGACGTCACCAAGCAATTAAAACGTGGCAAAAATGCTATCGGGATGGCGCTAGGAAATGGATGGTACAATCAACGCGACAGAGCCGTGGAGGGGGATTTATGGTATGCTACGCCCCGTCTAATCTTTCAACTGGAAATAGAATATTCCGATGGAAAAAAAGAGCTTATTATCAGTAATAAAGATTGGAAAGTCACCACCGGCCCCTTGCTCCACGATGGGATATTTACAGGTGAAATTTATGATGCAAGATTTGAATTAGGCGACTGGAGCTCCCCGGATTATGATGACGCCAACTGGAAGGAAGCTCAACTTGTCCGCCCACCAACAGGAAAGATGGAATCACAACTCGCTCCGCCGGATAAAGTAGTTCGGATCTTTAAGCCAAAATCCATTGCCACTACAGAAGATGGCCTTTGTATCGTTGATGCCGGTGAAATGATTTCGGGATGGATACGCCTTCATGTCAATGAAAAAAAAGGAAAAGAAGTTGTCATGCGCTTTATTGAAGAACAGGGAAGCAACTACGGACAGAAAGATGTGTACATCGCTAGCGGAAAGGAAGCTGAAATTTATGAGCCACGATTTACCTGGCATGCCTTTCGTACCATCGAAATCAGTGGCCTGACAAAACAGCTTACCGAAAATGACATCGATATTGTTGTCGTAAACACCGATGTTGCCCCAACGGGCAAGTTCAGCAGCTCAAACGAACTCTTCAATAAAATCCAGGAGAATTATATCCGAACACAATTGGGCAATTTCCACGGCAGTATTAGCAGTGATTGTCCACATAGGGAACGATTGGGCTATACAGGCGATGGGTCTATTTTAGTTGAATCGTCCATTTTCAATTTTGACATGACCAACTTCTATCAAAAATGGACGAATGACATGGACGATGCGAGGAATAAAGTCACAGGCTATGTTCCGCATACTGCCCCTTATGGAGGCGGTGGTGGTGGCCCTGCCTGGGGTTCTGCCTATGTCATCACTCCATGGTTTTATTATCTTTATTATGGCGATTCACGAATTCTTAATCAGCATTATTCGGGGATGAAGCAATGGGTAGGATATCTGGGGACAAGAACGGATGAACGTGGGATCGTGGTTCGGGAGGAACCGAATGGATGGTGCCTGGGCGATTGGGCAACACCTGAAAAAATAGAAATTCCGCCATCCTTTGTCAATACCTGCTATTATTATTATGTCACAGATTTAATGGCGAAAATCTCAAAGACACTCCATAAGGAAGAAGATGCTGTTTATTTTCAGGAATTGGCAACAAAGATCAAAGAGGTGATCAATACACATTTTTTTGACAAAGACCTTAAGCAATACTGGGAAGGCAGGCAGGGATCGAATGTACTTGCTTTAGCCTTTGGAATCGTTCCAGATGAATTTATAAAAGATGTACTGAATAATCTCGCTCAAAACATTCAGAAAAATAAAGGGCATCTGGATACCGGGATTCTTGCCACTCCCTTGCTGCTTGATGTGCTCACAAAATATGGGATGGAAGATCTCGCCTTTTCCATTATGAATCAAAGGGATTTCCCAGGTTTTGGGGATTATATCCTGGGAAAGGGTGCAACAACCCTATGGGAAAACTGGGATGGAAAAAGTTCGCATAGCCACCCCATGTACGGCAGTGTTATCCGCTGGTTTTACCAGGCGCTTGCAGGTATTTATCCCGATGAGCAAAACCCGGGGTTCAAACATGTGATCATTAAGCCATCGTTATGCGGTGATCTATCCTTTGCCTCGGCAGACTATAATTCCATATATGGAAAAATATCGAGCAATTGGAAATTGGTGGATGGCGACTTGTATTTGGATGTTGAAATCCCGGCCAATACAAGCGCCACTATTTATATCCCATCCACAAACGGGTCAAAAATAACTGAGGGCGGCAGGGATATTAAGGAAGCCACAGACATGGATTATGTGACAACAAAAAACAATCGGGCTGTATACAAAACAGGCTCCGGGAAATTCAGGATTATCTCGAAAAACATGGGTGCATTAATAAAGCCGACTCATGTATCTACGCCCTCCATATTTCCCAAGGACACCCTTTTTGCCAAACCCAACAAGGCACAAATCACCATTGAATCTGCCACAACAGGAGCTGAAATATATTATACTAGCGATGGATCTCAGCCTTCAGAAAAATCAGAAAAATATACCAAAGCAATCTATTTAGAACGAAGTGCAACGATAAATGCCGTAGCTTATAAAGACGGCCTCCTGCCCAGCTACATCAAAACGGAAAGGGTAAAATTCGTCGATCCGGAAATTAACGGCCTGAAGTACACGGTTTATGAAGGTGAATGGGATGAGCGTCCTGATATCAATAAATTACTACCCGTATCTTCCGGCAGTCAGTATGACTTTGATGTGGGCAAAATCAATAAACGCGAAGATTTCATCGCCATTGTTTTTGAAGGGTTTATTCAAATAGATAAGCCAGGGATTTATACCTTCTTTTCATCAGCTAATGATGGCAGTTGGTTCTACCTGGACAACAAACTAATCGTCGACAATACAGGGGATAATAATTCCGGTAGGGAAAAGGGGGAAACCAATTTGAAAAAAGGCATGCATCCATTGAAAGTCATCTATTATGAAAATGATGGGACTGAGGCGCTTGATGTAAGGATGAAAGGCCCAGGAATGGAAAAGCAGGCTATTCCTCCCTACACACTATTCCTGGAACAGGATCAGGATTAAGGGAATTGAAGGATTTTCAGAACTAAAAAAACGGTTCTACCACGAATTTAATGAAAGATCATAAATAATGTCAGAAGTCGGAAGACCGGAGACCGAAGTTAAAACGAGTAAAAAGCCCAAAGTAGGACTAAGAAACCTTAGTAGTTGCTTATTCAAGAAGCCTCTTCTTCCGACTCCTGACTTCGGTCTTCGGTCTCTTACAACAAAGGGTTCCATTAAAATAACAGTAGAACCAAAAAACAAATGACTGTTGCCTGGTAATTATTTTTCTCTGCGAATCTCTGTTCTTCTTTGCGAAACTCTGCGTAACAGCTTTTTTCAAATTCCCTTAAAAGGAATCAAATCATAAACCTCCCCTTTTTTGAACTCAAAGGTGTTTGGAGGCAATTCCAAAAATGCATTACTGGATAGCAGGTTGGCATGATCGCCAGATCCTTTTCCCACTTCCGGGAAAGCTAATAGTCGTCCATGTTCATCAATAACTGTCTTTACCTGTAAAAAATAAGTAAGCCTTGTTTTGATCCTGAAATCTTCAGCAAGGATAGCTTTTGGCTGTGGTGTCTGCATAAATCCCAAAGTTTTTTTCAACCAGGGCGCCAGATATTTATGATAACAAAGGAATGTTGATACCGGGTTTCCCGGAAAAGCAAAGACTACCTTTTCACCTTCTTTGGCGCCAAACCATAGTGGTTTCCCTGGCTTTTGAGCGATGTGATGAAACTTCTTTTCCACACCCAGGGCTTCCAGGACTTCCGGTATGAAATCAAATTTTCCCTTTGACACTCCCCCACTCAATAAGACCAGGTCATGGGAATGAAGCACTTTGCCAAGCTCTTTAATCAAAATATCTTTTTCATCACTAAAATGAAATAGGTCAGACTTCAGTCCAAATTGCTTCAGTTCTGCAGCAATCGCATACACATTAGACCTGCGGATCTGATGAGGCAGCGGAATTTCATGAATGTCTACCAATTCATTGCCGGTAGAAATAATCGCCACAGATGGATTTTTTGTGACCCATAATTCATTTAATCCCACTGAGGCCGCGACGGCAATTTCAGGAGTTCCAATTAGTGTCCCTTCAGAAATCAGCAAATCCCCCTTGTTTTTATCCGTCCCTTTAGTGTGGATATTTTTTCCTTTTATTATTTCTTTAACCTGAATGGTCGCGGTTTGATTTGTGGCATCTATCTGAATATCTTCATACGGAACAATCACATCCACCCCAAGTGGCGCCACTGCTCCGGTCATAACCTCCAGGCAATTCCCATTGGAATCCAAAGTCATTTGTGGATCCCCTGCTGCCTGAATACCTTTAATTTTATAGCTTGTAACACCCTTTTCAAAATCTTCAAACTTTATGGCGATCCCATCCATCATCACCCGGTTGAAAGGAGGGAAATCCGCATCTGCAACAACTTGCTGTCTCAAAATTCTTCCCAATGCTTTTTCCAATGGAACCGGCGTTTTAGGTAAAATCAAAACGCATTTGTCAATTATTTTTGTGGCTTCGCTAACTTCTATCATTTCTCATTTGTAATATTGACCAAAATAAGCTAATTATCGAGTTAAAATAAAATTTTAAGGATGGGGGAATTCAGTCATTTGGATGAATCGGGAAAAGCCACTATGGTTGATGTTGGAAATAAAATGGCAACAAGCCGCATTGCTAAGGCTCAGGCAACTATTTTTTTACCCGATGCGGTTATGAAACATTTTAACGGAAAGGATGTAGAGACTAAAAAAGGGGGTGTTTTTCAGACTGCTATCATTGCCGGCATCATGGGGGCAAAAAAAACCAGTGACCTCATCCCACTTTGTCACCCACTCGCATTGGACAATTGTGGGGTAAATATTGTGGTCTCCGGTAAAAATGAACTATTAATCACCACAACAGCAAGTATAGCATCTAAAACCGGAGTGGAAATGGAAGCCCTAACCGCAGCATCAGTTGCCGCCCTTACTGTGTACGATATGTGCAAAGGCATGTCACACGACATTATAATTAAAGAAATAAAACTACTTTCAAAATCAGGAGGAAAAAGTGACTACAATCGACCATAAACCTAAGAAACACAGAAAGCACGGCAAAACAGCCAAGGCTAATTTTGGCAATTTCGGAAGGATGGAAATCGCCATTATGGGTACACCTTGCGGTGAAATTAAAAAACTGGCTCAGCAAATTATCGAAGATTTAGCAGGATTTAAAGTTGCCTATGTTGACGCCGACCACAAGACCGAAGAAGAAGACATTCCTGCACATGTCAAGTCGGGAGCAAATCTAGTTTATACAGACAAGATTAAATTCAACCGCATTGATTTTGATGGCTCGTTAAATTCGTTCGAACGGAATAAATTGTTTAATGAGTTTGACCTCGTTTTGGTGAATGGAAACCATTTTGAAGCCAACATGCAAATTGTGGTGATCGATGAACGCAAGCCATTGGATCATAAGCTGGAAAAGATCAAACATCCTATTGCATTTTTGAGGCAAAAGGACGAAGACCGCTTGCCCGTCTGTGTCGAATATCATCTTGGAAAAGAAATAGAAATTCAGCCGATTTACAATATAAAGGACAAAAATAAACTATCTGATCTGATTCGTGACTTGCTTATACTGAATGTCCCCCGCATAAACGGATTGGTGTTGGCTGGAGGCAAAAGTGAACGTATGGGAAAAGACAAAGGACTGATCGACTACCATGGCATGCCGCAGCGTGAGTATCTGTATCAGCTGCTGGATGATTTCACAGAAAATACATTTATGTCCTGCAGACCGGATCAGGTAGAGGAATTTGAAGGAAAATACCAAAGCATCCCGGATAGCATTTCAGGATTAGGCCCTTTTGGGGCAATTATAAGCGCCTTCCGCGAATATCCCAATCATGCATGGATCGTCGTGGCATGCGACTTGCCATTGGTCAACTATAATACGATCCTGGATTTGGTGGAAGGCAGGAATCCTTCCAAAATTGCATCGACTTTTTTTAATCCTGAAACTAAATTCCCAGACCCTTTGATCACTATTTGGGAACCAAAATCATATCCTGAATTATTGCATTTTCTTTCATTGGGATATTCATGTCCCAGGAAGGTGCTGATCAATTCCAATACTGAAGTATTAATAGCTAAGGACTCGACAGCTTTACTTAATGCCAATAGTCCTGAAGACATTGAAAAAGTCATGCGGCTTTTGGAAAATCGCCCCGGAGATTAAACGTGGTTCACGCCAAACAAATTAATATTGGATTCACTCAAACAAGTACCGGTAATTTAAATAGAACAAATTCATGAAAACGATATCTTCTTTTCCCTTCCCTGAAAAAATGAGCGCTCTTATGCTTACAGAATATAATGTCAATCCGGAACTCCAACAAGTTGATGTTCCCCGACCCGAAAAGGATGAAGTCCTGATAAAAATTGATAGTTCACCCGTGAACCCTTCTGACAACAGTTTTATTAAAGGAACATATTCTACCAAAAAGACCTTGCCGGTGATCCCGGGATTTGAAGCAAGCGGCACTGTAGTAGCCACTGGTGATGATTTTATGTCAAAACGCTTATTGGGGAAATCTGTATCTTGCTTCGCTCCCCATGATGGCAATGGAACCTGGGCAGAATTTATGGTAACGAAAAACAAGACTGTTATACCTCTAAAAAAAGGGTTCGATATAGAGCAGGGTTCCATGTTGCTGGTCAATCCGTTGTCTGTAATTGCGATGCTTGAAATAGCCAAAAAAGGAGGTCATAAAGCCATTGCCAATACAGCTGCTGCAAGTTCACTTGGTCAAATGCTGAACAGTTTGTGCATTGAAAGGAATTTGCAAATCGTCAATATTGTACGCCGGGATGAACAAGTAGAGCTGCTCAAAAGTCAGGGGGCAAAACATGTAGTGAACAGTTCTTCGGAGAACTATATTGATGATTTATCTGCAGTTTGTTCAGAACTTGAGGTAACACTTGCTTTCGATGCTATTGCCGGACCAATGGCAACTGAACTTCTGGAAGCTCTACCTGCCGGAGCAGAAGTCATGGTCTATGGAGGTCTTTCAGAGCAGCCCGTCTCCGTTAATCCACAGAAGCTTATCTTCGAAAAGAAAAACCTAAGTGGATTTTGGTTGTCTGAATGGATCACCCATCAGCCGATGTTGAAAATGCTTTTTACTTTCAATAAAATACAGAAATACCTTTCCGAAAAACATCAGACCACCATTCACAAGCGTGTGTCGTTGGAAGATGCGGTAGAAGGAATTTCCCTGTATCTGGAGAAAATGTCTGCCGGAAAAGTGTTGGTTAAACCCTGGTTGAAGTAAATTAAATACAAATCCGCTTACTCATTTTGAGCAGCTTTTGAATTTTTATTCGTTTTTTGGTTTAATACCTCGACCCTTGGGTCGATTCCTATATTTGGGTCCAGGGCTTGCCCTGGGGTTTAATACCCTTTACTAAATACTAAATAAAAAAATTAGTTTTATCTGACCTTTACTAACACCTAAATTGAGCGATTCAAATTTTTATGTTGCAGGTTTACCTGACACCGTGGTTTTGATTTTACATTTTCTCAAAACATTTATTGGTTCAGACAAATTTAGCTGTCAATCAGGTTTG
>SDBV01006376.1_pt1 | contig 16376 bp, 16 predicted proteins | sample 2277081 | NCBI WGS metagenome assembly SDBV01 (sample SAMN10402039, study PRJNA504765) | marine sediment metagenome | isolation source: marine sediment core GS10_PC15, 223 cmbsf | place: Arctic Ocean: Southern Knipovich Ridge | collected 2010
CAGCTGGCCCTCTTCTCCGATATTCCAAAATTTGGCCCTGAATGCAATGGTGAGGCCGCCGCCTATCAGGATCAGGGGTATGGCCTTTGTGATGGTTTCCTTAATTCCGTAAAAGCTGCCGAATGAACCTGAAAAGATCTTAAAGATGGCATACAAAGGATTTACACCGGAAAAAATAAATATCAGACTGATGGCAACTAGCCCGGCGAGCAACGAGCCGATAATCGTCAGAAAAGAACGTACCGGGGAGACGCTTTCTCTGTCAGAGACTTTGAATTTAAACATACTTGCATTCCAATTCATGTACCGTATCGTTATTGCCTCAATTAAATGCGAGTGGCGCCGGCCATCATCAACCCGATATCGCAAAAGCGTGGGTCATCTGATTCCAAAACACCCATAAACTCACCCCGAAACATGACGGCGATTCTGTCGCACAGCTTAAAAATTTCCTCCAGATCCTCGGAAACCAGCAGTATGGCGCCTCCCTCCTTTCGACGTTTGAGAAGTTGCTGCCTAAGATACTCCGTTGCTCCCACATCCAACCCGTACGTCGGGTGTGAGGCGACCAGCAACGGTGGTTTTTCACTGATTTCCCGTCCGAGAATCAGTTTTTGAATGTTTCCACCGGAAAGATTTTTTGTCCGAACGTGGATTGAAGGGGTCACGATCTGAAATGCATTAACAATGTATTCGGCATGTGCTTTAATATTTTTATAAGTCAAAAAAAAGCGATTTGAAAATTTTCTCAAATGGTGCTGCTTCAAAACGGCGTTTTCATATAGGAAAAGTCCCGGGGCGATTCCAAATTTTATCCTTTCCTCCGGAACATGCGAAATTCCGCTATTAAAAATTTTTCGTGGCGACTGATTGGTGATATTTTTTTCGTTGATGGTAATGGTCCCGGATACGGACTTTCTGAGACCCGTAATCGCTTCAACAAGTTCGCGCTGACCGTTTCCGGAAACACCGGCGATACCGAAAATTTCATTTTTATAGACATCAAAGGATATCCCGTTTACAGCCGGAAGCCCTTTATCATCCTTGACTGTGATATTATTTACACCCAGAACTTTTTTACTCCTGGGGAGCTTTTCCCGGGTAATTTCAAAAACGACCTCTCTTCCGATCATCATTTGAGCGAGAGATTTTTTATCAACATCTTTGGCAGACGTATTTCCAACCACAGTTCCTTTGCGTAAAACCGTGACTCTATCGCAAAGTTCCAAAATCTCATCAAGTTTATGACTGATAAGGATGATCTGGTGCCCCTCTTTTTTCATGGTTTTAAGTATGCGAAAAAGATTTTTGGTTTCCTGAGGCGTCAGTACTGAAGTGGGTTCATCGAGGATAAGAAGTTTGGCACCGTAAAATAGTGCTTTGATGATCTCAACGCGTTGTTGCTCACCGGCTGAAAGCTGCCATATCCGTTTTGAGGGATCGATTTCAAAATCAAACCGGTTTGAAAACAAAAGGATCGATTCCGCTATTTTTTTTTGCGGAAAAAATAAGGGCGCTTTTTCATAGCCGAGTGCAATATTTTCAGCAACCGAATGATTCTGAACCAACATAAAATGTTGATGAACCATTCCGATGCCAAGGTGAATCGACTCTAAGGGAGATTTGATACCAACGCTCTTACCGTTGATTCTAATTTCTCCGGAATCCGGTTGATATAAACCGTACAAAATGTTCATCAGGGTCGTTTTTCCGGCACCGTTTTCTCCAAGCAATCCCAAAACTTCCCCCGCCTCAATGGAGAGGTTGATTTTATTGTTCGCCGGAATTCCATGAAATGATTTAGAAATATTTATCATTTCTAAATTTTTCATCATTTCAACTCCTGTCAACGATCATGAACAATCATGAAAAAAGCAATCACGTAACCGGGGAGCTTAAGCTTGTAGCTCCCCGGTTAGGAATGCCTTTGTATTACCCATCCACAAACAGCATCTTTTGGCCCGGAGCGGCGTTTTCGCTCTTTTGAAATCCTCGACATAGCCCGCTATGCCTGCGGTTTCAAAATTGTTCAAGCCTTGCTCTGAACCAATATCTACCATTTGTGGACGGACACTAACGTGTAAAATAAGTGCTTTTTGTGCTGAAAAAAGGTTCCGACCTTTGTTTACCATTTAAAAAATAAGCAAATATTTTGGACGGATGCTTTACGGCAGGCGGTCAACAATCATCCGTCATCCATTTTCAGATTTTCCTCTTGGTTCCGGTTTGTCCGGATCGGAAAGACTTATTTCGGCACACGGCCGACGATGTTATCCACATAGTACATAATGCTAAGCAGATCTCCTTTGGATGCCCGTTTTCCTTTTTGAATCTGAATTTTTCCGGTATTATCTTTAATGGGGCCCATGAAAGGATCAAAAGCATCCGAACCTTTTTGCATCTGCGCATACCGTTTTAAAATAAGGTCATATACGGATATTTTGCCGAAATCAGCTGTATCCACCTTAACCGCTTTCAGATCTCCCACAAACTTTGGGTTGATAATCTCTTTAAAGTTGCCGCCAAGAACGGCCGCCTTTTCGGCGATCACCCACCACATATCCTCATTGGTCCACGTATCGTCATACAGATCCTGGAGAATTTTCACATACATTTTGCCCCAATCGACAAGCTGACCGGAAACAACGGAATCTTTCCCGTATGCTTGCATCGGGCTATAATGGCTGAATGTATAGATTTGCTTTCCCTTTTCAGCATGCTCCTGGCCGACCTCGATGACGGCCGGTGTATCTTCTGTAAATGCCAAGGTGTCGTTCCCTTCTGCAATTAAAGATTCCGCCGCCTCTTTGGCCTTGCCGGGACCATACCATGCATAAATCCATTTTACAGAAACTTTGGCCTCCGGATTGACCGCTTTTATACCGAGTGCAAACGCATCGATGTGGCGAACCACTTCCGGGATGGGAAATGCACCCACATAGCCAATTTTATTGGTTTTGGTCAGTGCGCCTGCCATGAGCCCATTTAAATAATAGGTCTGATAAAGGTCGCCAAAATAGGTGCCGACATTTTTAGACCGCTTAAACCCCGAAGCGTGCATGAAGTGCTTATCCGGGTATTTCAGGCCGGCCTTAATAGTGTCGTCCATATAACCGAAGCTGGTTGTGAAAACCACATCGCACTTTTCCTCTTGGATGAGACGATCGATAATTCTTGCCGAATCGGCTTCACCGACAGATTCGACAAAAATTGTCTCCAGCCAGGGAAGTTTCTCTTCGGCATATTTTCGCCCCACGTCATGGGCGTGCGACCATCCGTAATCCCCCACAGGCCCCACATACACAAAACCGGCTTTTAGCTTTTTTTCTTTTGCAAAGCCGAGACCGGCGGTTAAAAGAAGACCAAGGCACATTACCAGTAAGCATTTAAATGTTCTCATTTTCCACTCCTTTGTTAAACAATGATTAAAGAAATTTAAGTCAACTCTTATGACAAACCGGTCCTTTTAGTCAACAAATTGATTGGATTGGAATCTGATATGAAAAGAATTAAAATCCCGGACAATGATCATACCCATCCATATCATACTCCAATCAGATACTTGAGAATCGTATGCGGATTTGTTAAAATTATAAATCGATGAAATAGTCTGAGAAAAAGGCTTGACTTGATCCCGTCTTTACGATTATGCGGGACGGAAAATATCGTTCTAAGATTAAAAGGAGCATAAAATGAGTGTAAAAATGATCATCAAAAGATCAGTCAATGAAGAAATGGCTGAATTTTTAGCACCTTTGCTCGAAGAACTTAGAAACCAAGCCATTCGCCAGCCGGGCTATATTTCCGGCGAAACGCTTAAATGTGTCGACGGGCCTGCTGAAATTATGGTAATCAGTACATGGAATTCAATTGATGATTGGAAAAAGTGGTTTTCAACCCGGGAAAGAACGGATATCCAGAATAAAATAGATACATTGCTTGGAAAAGAAACTCAATATCAGATTTATACAACGGAGTAGATCGACGGCGCTTTTTGTGCCGGCCATATTCATTAACTTGTGGAATTGATCAATAATTCTAACACAATGGTTCCCAGCCGGTCGCGATTTTTCGGTAATCCGGGAAAAACTCGGGTATGAAAGCGCTTACGGCTGAACCAGGCGCAACATCTGAAGCATTTGAAGTAATAATCTGATTTCAGGGATAGTTGATGTTAATAAACCACTCACCCGAGGGTGCTTTAAAGTATTTCAGGCAGAGAGCTTTCCGGTTATCGAAGGGAACCGTCTGACAGCGCTTCAATCACATACGCAACACCCTTCATTTTAAATGTACTCATTTGAGGGTTAAATGATAAGGAGGTTATTTTGTACGGTTTACAAGCAATTTCGGCCCACAACGGCTGGGCGATGGCGGCTGTCGGTGCGTTAATTGTTATGACAGGACTATCGATGCTTTCTTTAGCCATCTCTCAACTGCATAAATTGGTGGCGCTTTTCGAAAAAAAAGAGAAAAAAATTGAAAAAACTTCCAATAAAGAGTCTGGGGATCAGATCAAAACATTAGATTTTCCTTTTGCCGATCTCAAGTTGGCAGTTGATCTTTATAAACCCCTGACTTCAGGGTTGGGTGAAAGATTCGAGCTGAAAGCCCTGTTTAACCTGTTTCAAGAATGCAACCTACCCCATCCTCACCTGACAATCCGTTCGTTTAGGGAATCGGGAATACTTGTCCCGGTCGGCGAAGGGCATTTTACCTGGAAAAATTAATCCGAAGGTCGCATCAACTACACAACTACATGTGGCAAGTGATTTAAATTAATGACAAATTAAAGGTTAAAATATGGAACTTCTATTTCAATTCTTAACCAATACCGGTTTCTATCTCGCCGATTATCGGCACCTTATTATGCTGGTGGTTGGTTGTACTTTTGTTTATCTTGCCATTGCTAAAGAATACGAGCCGCTATTACTGTTACCCATCGGGTTTGGTATCATTGTTGGAAATATCCCATTTTTCAAAGGATTCGGACTGGGTATCTATGAGCCCAACAGTGTTTTACACTATCTTTATTTTGGGGTGACATCAGGCCTTTACCCGGCGATTGTCTTTTTGGGTCTGGGGGCCATGACCGATTTTTCATCATTGTTGGTGCGCCCGAAATTGATGCTTTTAGGGGCAGCGGCGCAAATGGGTATCTACGTGACACTATTGAGCGCATTGGCTCTTGGATTCGATCCGAAAGAGGCCGGTGCCATTGCTATTATTGGAGGTGCGGATGGCCCCACCTCCATATTTTTAACGGCCAGGCTGGCCCCGCATTTGATCGGGCCCGTCGCCATTGCAGCATATTCCTATATGGCGCTGATCCCGCTTATACAACCCCCGATCATGCGACTGTTGACCACTCGTGAAGAACGGATCATCCATATGCCGGAAACCCGCGAAGTATCCAAAAAAGAACTGCTTATTTTTCCGGTGGTGGGTGTTATCCTCTCTTTATTTCTGGCACCGGCATCTATTCCGCTGCTGGGACCTTTCTTTTTTGGTAATCTAATGAAAGTGAGTGGTGTCGTGGATCGTCTTGCCCAGACCGCTCGCACGGCTATCATTGATACGGCAACTATTTTTCTGGGCTTTACGGTCGGCGCCAGTACCCAGGGTGATATTTTTTTAACGCCGAAATCGGTTGGTATTTTTGTGCTTGGTGCGGTTGCCTTCAGTATCGCCACTGCTTCCGGAGTTTTATTTGCCAAATTCATGAACCTGTTTCTAAAGGAAAAAATCAACCCACTGCTGGGGGCCGCAGGTGTTTCGGCTGTTCCCGGGTCCGCCCGTGAGGTGCACCTGGTGGGTCAGAAAGAAGATCCGACCAATTATCTCTTGATGCATGCCATGGCCTGCAATTCGTCCGGGGTCATCGGGTCGGCCATTTGTGCCGGAATTCTTTGGAGTTTTCTGATGTGATTTCAATTGTTGCGGCCAAACATTACCCGGAGGATCGGCCGATGAGAAAATGGAAATGTACCGTTTGCGGCTATATTCATATCGGCGATGAACCGCCGGAAATATGTCCGGTATGCGGTGCGGATCGAAGCAAATTTATTGAAATCACGACTGAGGATGTTCCGATTTCAGACGGCCGGGATCAAAAACAAAGCCCCCAGGTCACAACATCAGAAAAAGCCCTTAATTCATCCCAGAGCTTTGCCGACCTCGTATTCAAACTTCATATTCATCCTATTGCTGTTCATGTGCCCAACGGATTGCTGCCGGTTTCCGTCTTTTTCAGTTTTTTGTCTGTGCTGTTGGGCATCAAAGGGCTTGAAACAGCCGCACATTACAATATGATATTTGTGCTTCTAACCATGCCGATAGTACTATTTTCAGGTTATATCGATTGGAACAATCGTTACCAAAGGGCCGTTACACAGGTCTTTGTGATTAAAATAACCTGTGGTGCCGTGGTAACCCTGATGGCCTTGATTTTGGTTTTATGGCGGTTTATGGACCCGAATATTGCCGCCGTATCTTCAGCGGCTAGAGGATTATTTCTTTTCCTGCATCTAATCATGCTGGCTGCCGCTGCTATTGCTGGTTTTTATGGCGGAACACTGGTATTTAAAGAAAACAAGTCGCTTAGCTTGTTTAAAAAATAATTGTTGTCCAGCCATATTTGATGTTTTTTCCGGTTCCACATTCGCCTCATATTTTCGATTTCGGCGGTCAGCGGTCGCGTCACAGAAAACCCGGATGCAGCCTTAAATGGGGCAAAAAGCACTCGGCTTTGAATTAGACACGAATAATAGCTATTTTTATTTTATGGATGGAAAATTTTAATTATGCTATTCGATTAATCAGCTGTTTTGCTTGTTCAAGAACACAATCTAAGAAGACGTCGACTTAATAATCAAAAATAAAAGAAGGATATCATGAACAACCCACGGCATTATCTGTTTTTAATGGGCATCTATCTTGCAGTGGTGGCGGGTATCGGTGTGATGCTGTACGCGCCGCTGAAGGGTGCGTTTATGACCAACTGGGCATTTAATCTTTTGATATTCGGTGTGCTGATTGTCGGTATCGGGATTAATATGCGTCAGGTCGTGATGTTGAAACCTGAGATTAATTGGATCAAAGTATTTAGAACCGGCGATATCGGCATTTCGGTTGTCGAACCGACCCGTTTGTTGAAACCGTTGGCCAAACACCTTGAGGGACTGCACCAGGACCATTTCAGCCTGTCGGCGTTTTCTCTTCGTACCGTGATGGATGGTATCCATGGAAGGATGGAGGAAAGTAGGGAAATCTCACGGTACATGGTCGGGTTGCTCATATTTTTAGGGCTTTTGGGAACCTTCTGGGGTTTGCTGGGAACCATTTCCTCAGTATGGAATGTCATTGAGAGTTTGGAGGTGGGCAGACAAGATTTTACCCTGCTGTTCCAAAACTTAAAAAGCGGTCTCAAAGAACCTTTGGGCGGAATGGGAACCGCTTTTAGTTCTTCACTGTTTGGTCTAGGGGGATCGCTGGTGCTCGGTTTTCTTGATCTACAGGCTGGACATGCTCAAAAGCGTTTTTTTAATGAGCTTGAGGAGTGGCTGTCCGGAGTGACTCAACTGATTGACACAGAGGATGAACCCGAATTTGGGGAGGTTCAGGATTCCAGCGGGTTGTCCGGATTTAGAACTCGAATGGATCTTCTGATCGGTGAGATGCGAAAGAGCAACAGGGCGTTGGAGTATCTACTGGAAGAGAGAAAAACCAGTCAAAAATGATATCTGATAATCGCTAATAAACGGTAATTGACGTACCATGTTCGGAACATCCAGAAATCAACGACGAAGTATCAATGTGTGGCCGGGATATGTAGATGCCCTGTCAGCCCTGCTCATGGTGATCATCTTCATTCTGCTTATTTTCATTATTGCCCAGTTTTTATTGAGTGAAATCCTTTCCGGGCAGGAGAGTGAACTTTCCTCTCTGCACACACAGGTGAATGAACTGACAGAGATGCTGGGGCTTGAAGAGAAGAAAGGCCGGCAACTGAATGACCAGGTAATGGAACTATCTTTTTTGGTGAGCAGTTTAACCGAAACCAGAACAGAATTAAACAGTAAAATCAAGGTGATGACCAAGAGTTCTGAAATGGACCGTGCTGAACTTAAACAAAAAATCATGTTGATCGGCAGCCTTCAGGAAGACATCGATGCCCTGCGACGGATGAGGCAGGAACTCGAGGATCGGGTGGGAAATCTCGCTGTCGCTCTCCAAACCAGCCAAACGGATCTGGGTTCTTTGCGGGATCGATCCAAAGCGTTGGAAGCGCGTCTGGCAGAAGAAACGGATCGTACATTTTTGGCTCAAAAAAATGTTGAAATGAAAAATATTCGTATCCAGGCGCTGACGGCGCTGATTGGCCGGCAAAAACAGGCGATTGAAGAGCAACGTCAGCTATCTGCAGATGCCAGAGCAGAAGTTGCCCTGCTGAGTCGCCAAATCAACTTTTTAAGAAAACAACTGGAAGAGATCAGCCAAGCCCTGGATCTTTCGGAGGTGGAAAAGAAGGTCCAAACAGCCGAAATTAAAGATTTGGGAAAACGTCTCAATATTGCCCTGGCAAGACGTGTCAATGAATTGGAACGCTACCGGTCGGAGTTTTTTGGTCGTTTGAGAATGATCCTGGGTGACAACCCTTATGTCCAAATTGTTGGAGACCGATTTGTTTTTCAAGCAGAGCTGCTGTTTGCTTCCGGATCCGCCGATCTGGGAGAAGAAGGGAAAAAACACTTAGCCAAGCTGGCTGCGACCTTGCGAGATATTTCCAAACAGATTCAAAAAGACATTGACTGGATTTTAAGAATTGACGGCCACACAGATCGTGTCCCCATTTCTTCAGGCAAGTATGTTTCCAACTGGGAGCTTTCAACCACGCGGGCATTATCGGTTGTGAAATTCCTGGCCCGTCAGGGTATCCCGGAAAACCGAATGGCGGCAGCAGGATTCAGTAAATTTCATCCCCTCGATCCAGCCGATACTCCTGCTGCTTACCGCAAAAATCGTCGAATTGAAATAAAGCTTACCTCTCGATAGTCTCAACAATTTAATATTGTCCATCCATATGAAAACTAAACATCGTGTTTGATGTTAAGATTAGGCGCCGGGATAAACGGTCATGCCGGCGGGGATCATTCAAAAGGATTGCTAGTGGTCTCAAACAGTATCCGATTTCATTGATTATCATCCGCTTTTCTATGGTCATGAAGTGACACCGAAAACTCCGTGACTCCATATTTATTTAAAGTCGGGGATGGGCACTAAATTACAAATAATGGGGAGACGAAACAAGAGAATAACCGTGGTTGAATTTTTATATTGATCGTGTGCCTCGGCAATTAGGTTCACCTAAGACAGATCTGTTTATTATTTCACATTTATCCATCACGAGCCTTGATCATACTGCTTTTTGGCCATAATCGCGGCGCCCAGCGCACCGACGATTTGGGGCTCGGTGTAGACCCGGATGGGAAGGCCGACTCTTTGAGTCATCAGTGCGACAACGCCGCAGTTTTTCGCGACACCACCGGTCATGGTAACCGCACGCGCGACGCCCACTGAATGGACCATGCTCCCGACCCGATTGACAATGGCCCGGTGAATTCCCTGAATAATTTCGGGTATGGGATGGTTTCGGGCGGCAAGCGAAACCACTTCGCTTTCGGCAAACACCGTGCAAACACTGCTGATTTTAGCTTCATTTTCGGCTTGAAGAGAAACGGCGCCCATTTTTTCGAGTGGCACCTGGAGTTTTGCAGCCATGACTTCCAGGAAGCGCCCGGTGCCGGCGGCGCATTTATCGTTCATGATGAAGTCCAAAACCCTGCCGTGTTGATTAATGCGAATGACTTTGGAGTCCTGTCCTCCGATATCGATAACCGTCCGGACCTCTGGGAAAAGATGATGGGCGCCCATACCATGACAGGATATTTCAGTCACGGTTTTATGGGCAAAAGGAACGGAAACCCGGCCATATCCGGTGGCAACAATGAAAAAAATCGCGTCTTGATGAAAGCCGGCGCTTTTAAGTACTTTTTGATAAGCACATTTAGCGGCCTCCGTGCTGTTGGCTCCGGTATCGATAATCTCATAAGCGATGATTTCTTTTCGCGTGTCGGTAATAACGGCATTAGTACTGAGCGAGCCCACATCGATGCCGGCAAAGTAAGCCTTTTTATTCAACCCGGGCCTCCAGCGTTTCGAAAAAGGCCTCAATTCTTGTCAGGGCCTGCTGTTCTGAAAAAGCCCTGGCATCTGTGATGTCTGCTTCGATGATAACAGAGGGTATATCCAGCTCCTCCAGCAGCATTCGTTTGATATCGTACTGCCCGATTGAATACGGTTTGCAGCTTTTGGCTGAATGGATGACCAGGCCATTTACATTAAAATCCCGAATCAACCGTTTCATGAGCTTGAGGCGGTGACTGAGGTTGTTGTTTAAGATGATTAAGCTGTAGGTTTTGGCCAGTGATTCAAATGGGTGAGATGGGTTCATGTGACGGGTGGATTCACACCAGGCATTGGTGTAAGTGGCGGTAACAAAATTCATTCCATGCTCGGCAAAAAGGTTTGAAAAATCCCGCATCTTGTACCATATAGCGATGTTGTCCCACATCAATCGTTTTTTTTCCTCTTTTAAGGCCCCGATTCCCTGTTTGACCCGCTCTTGAAGTTCGGCCAATAGAATTTCATAATATCTTTTAGCAACCGGTAGTCCTCGAAGCGAGACAATGGGGGCCAGATGGCCGAAGGCGTCGAAAATTGTCATGGGGGCCGGTTGAGTCTTCAAGGTGTCCAATATCTTTCCCCATAAAGTCGAGGTTTCTTTTGATAAACGGATACAGTCCTGAAATCGTTGAAAGTCAAATATTTTTCCGGAGATCTGCTCAAGTGTCGGGATCATTTCTCCAATTTGTTGAACCATATAGGCAATATCATCTTCACAAATATCCTCGGAGATGTAAGGCGTGTCAAAAAGGATGAGGGGAATACTTAATTCGTGTGCCAATACTTTATACCAGTAGACAACGGTCTGACAGATGTTGCCGCTGCAAAACAACAGATCCGGTTTCGGTAATTTGCCGACTGGCGTTATCTTTGAGAAATGGTAACCCAAATCGATTCGGGCATACGAGCACAAATCCTGATGATACCCGTGATCTTCCGCGATTTGACACATCTCCGGCCCTTTTTTGAGGGCGCCGCAAAGTGCCCCGTGGTTTTCCGGATAAATGGTGTAGAAATCAAAAGATCGCAAGAGTTCCACAGGTGCCCCGCTGGTGACCCACGCCACGGGTTTGGCTTTTTCAGCAAAACGGGAGAGGGCGTAATGGCGCGTCATGATCTCTTTTAAACGGCGCCGGGCTTTCAATGGGGGGTTAAACGGAGTTTGAGTTGAGGGCGTGAACTTTTTACGCTTTTTCATTTCAGACAAGCGCATCAACAGGGGTAAACCCGCATCTTTGATCACATGGTAACGAAACCGTTTTAGGGTTGACATGGTCGCTTTGGAGTTTAGGGTTTTGGATTTATAAAACATAAAATGATAGCCCTGTCATTTTTAGGTTCGCAACGCTTAAATCAATGGGTATCATGTTCAATTGATCATTTCGATAAATGCTTCGACCCGGGTGACAAGCTGGCCGGACATGCCCTGGTTGATGTCCGAGTCAAGGGTCAAGGTTGCAATACCGGCTGCCTTAAGACCTTTTACCAACTGTGGTATATCAAACAGTTCCGGCTCACAGAATTTTATCAAATTAAAAATGATCCCTTTTGCACCACCGGTTTCGGCCATTTTTAAAATATAATTTAGACGATCGGCAAGGGATGAATTTTTTGTGCTGCATGGCGGCATGGAAAAGTATGACGCCGTCAAGGTTTCAAAAGGGTCCTCGTCATCCGGGAAAGAGGAGGCGATGCGTCTTTGACAACAGAGATAATCGTCATTGACCACCTGAATAGACAATTGATCCAAAAGCGATAGCAGTTCACTTGGGGTGGGCACAATACCGCTTAAAAGAATTGAAGGACCATTTAAGTCCGTCACCCCTTTTGAGGCCGACAGGAATTCCGTTAACCGGAAAATATAGTCATCGGGATGAAGAAACTCTCCCTGACGAACCATGGTGTAAAAATCATGGTTGGACACATCGAGCCGCATGGCTGCTCTTAACGCATAGAGTTTATTTAATAGAATTGCTATTTTACGGCTTTGTTGAATTGAGTGTTTGAGCCGTTTCGTGTCCAACGGCCCGAAATGCGATTCCAGACGGAACTTCAGATGGTCAAGCTGCTTTCGATAATAACGGCGCGACGATTCATGATACGGGGCTTTGGGGTGGTAGAAAAAGAAACAAGGCGTGTCAATTGATAGATAATCGTTAACAATGGATGACAGGTTCTGGATGGAATCACAGGTATGGGGGAACAGGAACCCATCCACAACTTGACATTTGTTCTGAAGAATAAGTTCCAACCCCAGTTTAACGACCGAGCAAATATAGGGCTGCAGATGTGCGCCGGCCCGGGACATTTGGATCGGCGGATCCCAGATTTCCACCGGTAAGATATTCAAAGCCCATAAAATTTCTTTGGGATAATGGGCCGGAAAGACGCCCAAAATTTTCCGCCCGTATTCCGTTTTTTGGTGCTCGATGTAGTTCTTTCGTTCCGGCATAAATAGCGTGCTTTTTTGTCGTTTATGGATCCATTGATCATATCAATATCAAGCGGATGAGTACCGGTCCACAAATTTAAAATAAATAATAACAGCTTTCGGAAATGCGTAGGTTTTTCCTGATCAAGGTCGCACAAAAACCCTAAGCGGGGCAAAAAGGTCCATTTATGGATGGACGCTAAAAAACGAAGTCACGAGCAAAAACGGGTCTATTGGAGAAAGTGGGCTGCTGAAACTGCATATGCGCAATCAATTGTCAACTTCCAGCTCTTTTTGTAGCCACCGCTTTAGCGGATCATCCAGGGCGTATACGCCCTTTAATTCACAGATATCTTTAGCAAATCGAGTGGGAAGTTCAAATTTTGCCAGCTCCTCGGCCTCCTCCGAGTTGCGACGGATCAAATAGATATAGTACGGTTTGTCCCAGCAGTTCACCACAAAATAAACGGAATAATCATCTTTTGAACGGATGACATATTTGCCGCTCCCCCAGTCGGTATTTCCCCATTCCAGGTAGAGCTTCACAGCGTCTTCAGGACCCAACTCCCAACTGATTTCGTTGATCAGATCCATTTTAGTTTTCAGGCTTTCCAGGGATAACAATTAGTTCTCCTTTACTTTGACCGTGATTCGGGTCCATCCATAAGTGGCTCTTTTTTTCGATTCGATTCTTGTTTGTCGAACCGGTCAGTGGTAAAGGTTTTCTTTAATCATCGCCTGTCATCTAACCCATGGCAGGGATATGACCCAAACCTTTGCAGATGGCTCATCAGGATCGGCGGCCACCCATATTTTAAACTCATGGCTTTAAACAAAAATCCCGTTTTTCGAAAAGCGCTCATCCCATGGTATGATTCCAAACCGGTCTGCCTTATAATGATGCTGTTGATGTTTCTGTTCTTTTATTTTGGATTGATTGGTATTTCCGTCTCCGTTAACCATGATCAGTACAGTCTATACGTTTGGGTGCCGTTCCTTCTGGTCCTGTTAAGCGCGGTCGTGTTATTAATAGTGGCAGTGCGCCTTTTAAAACGGTTCATGGGACGATTTCAAAATTAGTTCCCTTTTTAACGCCTTTTTAATTTTGTTTACAATCAATTAAAGATATATAGATCTTAATTTTTTTCATACAAGGGATAGAGTTTTTCCAAAAGATTGTGAACGATCTTTCCGGTTACCCCCCAAATTTCAGTATCGAGATAAGGATAAATAAGTTCACGAACATCCGGCATGCGACCATGAAAATTTTTATCCAGATGAATTTGAATTAAGGGGTTTAAGGGGATTTTCAAAATTCGGGCGATTTCATTCGGATCGTACCGGACGGGGCCTTCCTCATTCCATCTTCCTATAAAAACTTCAATATCTTTATTATTAATGGTTTGAAAATGTCCCAATGAATTGATGAGGCGGACCTGCCCGCGGGGAATGTTGAGTTCTTCTTGCAATTCCCGATATGCGGCATCCAATGGAGTTGAATCTGTTTTATCGATATGACCGCCGGGCAGGGCTACCTGGTTTCGCCACGGATATCCCTCGTTGTCCGCTTTTTGGACAGCCAGAATTTGCGGTTGATCTTCTCCAAATAGTAGAAGAAACACAGTCGTCAGATCAAAAGTGCCCATATCCCATGCCCTTATCGGAGAAAAGGCTTGCAGAATAGTCTCAGCAGAAGATAAATTAATGGTTTCTACCCCTTTAAAATGGTGTCAAGGCGTCAGAAGCGATCCGGCGTCACATAAATTCGGTACCCTGGGAGGGGTGTGGTACTGCCGCTCAAAGGCCGTTTTTGCCTTGTCCGGCGTTCTCCACAGGTTTTCGGTGATCCCCTGATCCCTTAAAATTGCCTGCTTTTATGCCCCGGATCCATATATCATAACCTGGGTCTAAACTGAAAGCAAGCGGGCCACGGGCAGATTTTTTTAAAGCCGGGACCGACAGAAAAATTTAAGTTTAGAAACCCAGGCTACACATCTGGATGAATTTCAATGAAAAATCTTGACTTATTATTAGAATTATATTTAATTTTAGGGAATTAGGGAACAAAAGGCAATCGATGCCAATTCCAAGTCATGTTGAAATTCAATAAATATGGAGCTGATCTGACAACATGTATTTCTTCGGCTATCTCTTAATGGCTGTGGCCAACATCATCAATATAATATTGCTTCTTTTTATGTGGGTTATCATTGCCCGTGCGATCCTTTCATGGGTCAGTCCGGATCCGTTTAATCCCATCGTCCGGTTTATTCATAATGTCACGGAACCGGTTTTATCTCCGATACGGGCCAAATTTCCTCTTGGGCTTGGGGGTATTGACCTGGCGCCCATTCTCGTTATCTTGGCCGTTATTTTTGTGCGGACTTTTTTGGTCAAGAGCCTGATGCGATTTTCAACATCGCTGCTATAGTTAATAAAGGGAGGCTGTTTTAAAGAGAGCGTTTGAGATGAAAATAAAATAGATGCCCTCGCCCTTGCGGGATACCACTGCGTGATGAATTGATTGGATACAACTTGAACTCATCCGTGTTTATTGTGAAAAGAAAAAACGGATTCTGAGGTTGAGACGGAAAGACGAGACGTTTTGAAACAGACTTAAAAGGGATAGCATAATGACATTGACACCACTGGATATTGAGCAACAGCAGTTTCGAATTAAATTTCGCGGATTTGATGTTCGCGAGGTGGATATATTTCTCGAACAAATAGCGGTTTCATTCTCCAATCTGATCCAAGAACAAAACCGGGTGAAAAAAGAACTCGAATTTCGAAAACGAGAGAATCAAAAACAGAAAGAACAGGAAAAAGTGCTCCAACAGGCGATTTCCAGTTCCCAAAAGGTGGTTGCTCAGATAAAAGAAAACGCCCAGAAGTCGGCTGAAATTATTATTGCAGATGCGGAAGTGAAAGCGGAAAAAATGCTAAACCGAGCGCATAACCGCCTGGCACAGCTCCATGAAGACATTGCAGAACTAAAACGGCAGCGGATTCAAATCGAAGTTCAGATTCGTTCAATTCTTGAAACGCACACAAAAATTCTTGAAATGGGAAAAGCGGATACAAGGGCGATGGATGAAGAAGATGCCAAGTTGAAGGTTTTGAAGCAATCTCATCCATTCATATGATACATATCAGAAATCGAAGGCAGCGATCACATCCGGCACTCATTTGTAAGTTGTCGTCAACAGACAATCATCTTCTTTGACACGCATTCGAACGGATCGGTTCATGCCTTTGGATTTTGTAGGTTAATCGTTCCATCTCATTTTGGAGTGATCAATGGCAAAGATAGATGCTTTTTTTAAACTGATGCACGAGCAGGGCGCTTCCGACCTCCATTTGGTTGCCGGACAACAACCGGTCATCCGTATCAGGGGGGATATGGAGAGGGTGAAATATAATACTCTCAACAGCGATGATTTAAGAAGTATGCTCTACGAAATTACACCGGAAGATAAAGTCAAAGTGTTTGAAGAAACCGGTGATATTGATTTTGCCTATGAAATTCCAGGACTGGCAAGATATCGCGCAAACTTTTTCATGCAAAAAAACGGTGTTGCGGCTGTTTTCAGAGAGATTCCAAATATTATCATGACCCCCGAACAGCTGGGTCTTCCTCCCGTAATATCTAAACTTGCCAGTCTTCCCAGGGGGTTGGTGATTGTAACCGGGCCAACGG
>SDBV01006377.1_pt1 | contig 16375 bp, 14 predicted proteins | sample 2277081 | NCBI WGS metagenome assembly SDBV01 (sample SAMN10402039, study PRJNA504765) | marine sediment metagenome | isolation source: marine sediment core GS10_PC15, 223 cmbsf | place: Arctic Ocean: Southern Knipovich Ridge | collected 2010
TGGAGTCTTAATGACGCCGGTAATAACATGGATTGTGCTAAATGTGTCAACTCGTCCAGATATGGTTACAATAGCTTTAGAATTACCCCAACCAAAACCTGTTATCGAAATTTATGAGTTTGGTCCTGATGAAGAATTTCCTCCGCCATATAATCGATTCGCTTACAACGATCACGACAAACAATATATTGTTGATATTGATTATAAACCTGATTACAGTTATACAAAAAATGATATCATTTGCATGGCGAAAAATATCTACTTCGAAGCAAGAATGGAATCTATAAAGGGACAACTCGCTGTTGGATTAGTTACGTTAAATCGAGTTCACAGTCCCTATTTTCCAAATACTGTTTGTGGTGTTGTTTACCAGCATGCTCAATTTAGTTGGTACTGGGACGGAAAATCAGATAAGCCTGTATACCCTTTACACTGGGAACACTCATTACTTTTAGCGTCAGCGCTTCTTGATGACGACTCAAATATCTATGATTTTACTCGTGGATCAGATCATTACCATGCCGACTACGTTAACCCCAAATGGAGACTAGTAATGATCAAGGTCGTAAAGATCGATACCCACATTTTTTATCGGTATGATAATCGAATCCTTTAACCCACCCTTGTAACACCCAACTCGTTTACGTATAATTATAGGCACAAGAACTATAAGGAGAATCTTATGGCTGATATGCCTGTTCCAATAAACCCAGAAGATCGTCGCAAGCTGAAGGCGATGATTGTAGAAATGACCAACGCTCTTTCCAGAGCAGACGCAGAGCGCGAACACATGAAAGAAATTGCTTCCGCTGCTGTTGAAGAGTTTGGTATTAAGAAACCACTAATTAATAAACTAGCCCGAACAATGTATAAAAATAACTACCTAGATCTGCAAGCAGAAAACGAACACTTTGAATTTCTTTACGAAGCGCTCGTACCAGGAGATTAAGTTTGTCTTACATCTCAGCTATTCGAGATAGAGATGAAGTTCGAGTTTGGGAACGCATTGATGGTAAACGTAATCTAATTACGTACCCAGCTCCTTATTACTTTTTCACACCTCACGAGGACGGAGAATACAAGAGTATCTACGGTCAAAATCTTATGCGTCATGATTTTGACACGTATCGAGAACTGTCGCAAGCAAAACAAGAATGTGACAGCAATAATGTTGAAATGTTTGAATCAGATATTTCACCAGAGCTAAAAGTTCTATCTGAACATTACTATAACAAACCAGCTCCAAAACTCAATATCACGATGTTAGATATTGAAGTGGATTATAAACCAGAAATTGGGTTTAGTGGAGTAGGAACGGAATCAGACGAAATTCCCTACGCACCAGTTAACGCAATAGCTATGTATCACAACTGGGAAAATAAAATGATCGTGTACGCGGTCCCACCAAATGAAACTCCCGATAAAAAGAGCTTTTTAAAAGAAATGGAAGAAGTTGCTCCTCTTCCAACTGACGTAGATGTTGATGTTGTTTTTTGTGACAACGAAATGATATTATTGCATTATTTCTTAGCTGAAATTGAAGACAGTGATATGTTGTGTGGATGGAATAGTGACGCGTTTGATTTACCATATTTGGCAAAGCGACTTTACTCTGTGCTTGGTGAGAAATATTTTCAGCGAATGCATTTTCCGCTTGCTCGTAGACCATATAAAAAGTCTTGGCGAAAATTTATAAATCGATTTCAGGTAGAACAGTTGGGTCTAGAAATAAGAGGTAGAGCAACAACTGATTATATGGAACTCTTCAGAAAATATGAGGTAGCGGAAAGACCTTCTTATAAATTAGAAACTATTGCCGAAGAAGTATTACCTGAGATGTTAAAACTAGAATATGAAGGAACGCTAGCGTCTCTCTATACTGAAAATTTTGCTCACTTTGTTAGATACAATCTTCGAGACACCGAAATACTAAAAGGATTCGAGGACTGTCTTGGATACGTTGAATTAGCAAACCAAATGTATCATATTTCAACTGGTGATTGTAGACACGTACTTGGTACACTTAAACTTGCAGAATTAGCAATTAACAACTACTGTATTCACGAACTTGGCGTTCGTGTTCCTGATAATATTGTTGATGAAGACTCACATGGCATTCAAGGTGCTTATGTACTCGAGCCACAAGTCGGCATGCACGAATGGATTGGTTCAATGGATATTAATTCACTATATCCAGCATCAATTCGGTCTATAAACATTAGTCCTGAAACGCTTATTGGACAATTTAGAGAGTGTGAAAGAGCTGTAGAAGAAATTAAACGCGGCTCAGTGGTTACATTAACATTAATGGTGGATAATAAACTTGATCCGGTTGAACAAACCGCAGAAGAGTGGAAACAAACTCTTAAAGATAACAAGTGGGCAATAAGTGGATATGGAACTGTATTTAATCAAGAAAAGCAAGGTGTAATTCCAGCCATTCTTGAAGCGTGGACAGCAACTCGCAAGAAGTATCAAAAACTGATGCGCGACGCTAAGGACGAAGCTACACGATCATATTACGATCGATTACAATATGTTTATAAAATCAAACTAAACTCCCTATATGGTGCATTAAATAATCGCTTCTTCCGTTACTATGATTTACGGATGGGCGAAAGTACAACTGGTACGGGTCGAATGATTTTGAAACACATGTGCAGCATGGCTGGTAAATTACTTGATGATGACTACAACCTTAAAGCAAAGTCTGTAATTTATGGTGACACCGACTCAGTTTATTTTGAGACTAGTGCCAAGAATAAAGAAGAAGCTATTCTTATAGCTGACTCGGTTGCTGTGGAAACAAATAAAACATTTGATGACTTCATGCGAGACACATTCCAATGTACAGCAGGATACGATAATATTATTATAGCAGGTAGGGAGGTTGTAGCCAGCCGTGGTATCTTTGTTGATAAGAAACGATATGTTCTTAATGTTGTTGATAATGAGGGCGTTGAAGTAGATTTCCTAAAAGTAATGGGGCTTGATACTAAAAAGACAACGCTCCCTGCTGAGGTATCAAAATGTCTGAACAAGTATGTTGAAAGATTATTGAAAGGTGAAGAATGGGATGATGTTGCAATTGACATTGTTGACTACAAGGAAGAACTCCGTGCAACAAAGGACATTATGTCAATTGGTTTACCAAAAGGCGTGAAGAAAGTTGAAGATTATACAGATCAATATAAAATCTATGGTGATGGTGTTAGGCTTCCAGGTCACGTAGCAGCTTCGATTCATTACAATCAGTGTCTTAAAGATTATGAAGATAAAGACAATCTCCCAATCACGTCAGGAACAAAAATCAAGGTATTTTATCTCACAAGAAAGTACGGTCGATTTCATAACATTGCGTTGCCTACTGATATAACCAAAGTACCTGATTGGTTTTTAGATCACTTCACAGTTGATCGAGACATGCACATTGAGCGTCTTATTGATAATCCTTTGAACAACATTATCAAAGCAATTGGTAAAGAAACACCAAGCAAACAATCATTAGTAGTAGATGAACTATTAGACTTTTAGATGGAAAAGAAAATATACACGTCCAATTTTGCGCGTAAAGGATGAAGTAGATCAACAGGGAATTGTTGATGACCTGCTTGAGTTATAGTATAATCACAACGGGAGAATAATAATGACAACAAGACAAGAAGTATATAATGCGATCGATTCAGAGCGCGCTTACCAAGAAAATCTCAATGATCACTTACAAACCATTGGCGAAGAAGCACTAATGATGAATGAGTATGTTGCTCGTGTTACTAAAGAATGGACGAATGAGTTCACAAGACCAGAGGTAAAAACGCTAGCTGAAATTCGAAAACTAGCAGCAATATGCGTCCGCTGTCTTGAACATCATGGAGCTCCGTCTCGATGAAAATAGATAATAATTCCCTCACCTATATAAGAAATGTTGTTGAAACTGGTCAAATGATTGGCATCGATGATGTTATCATTGAAACAGGTAAAGTCCGAGCAATCAACGAAGAAAAAAGTGTCGTATTATTTCAGGAAGAAAACGTACCTGATATGGGATTCAATGTTGGACTAAATCGAATCAATGTCTTTTTATCTAGGTTAGAAGTTGCACGCACGCAAGAAAATTTCGCTGTTAATGTAAGAACAGATGATAATGACGAATTTGCTCGTAGTTTTACAATGACAGGTAAGGGATTTAAAGTAGATTATCGTTGCGCTAACCCCAAAACAATTAAAGCACCAAAAGCGATTGTTGATGAAATGCTTCATGAAATCCAACTAACCCCACAAGCCGTGTATATGCTTCAAAAAGGTCAGTCAGCAATGGGATCTGACATGGTTTCGTTGATATGCAACGAAGAAGGGATTACATTCGAATTTGTTGATACTAATGACGACAAATTCACACATCAATTCACGACTGAGGGCAGTTCTGACACGTTTACATACAAGTATCCCATCAAGATCCTGCTTCCTTTGTTCAAGCACAATGCAGAGAGCACATTTAAGATCGGAAGGAAAGGCATGCTCAATATTGTGGTAAATAACCTTAATATATTCGTATTACCACAGGTATGATTTTAGTAATAGTTGAAAGTCCATTTGCTGGTGATGTAGAGAAAAATATCGTTTATGCTCGAGCATGTATGCGTGATTGCTTGAAACGAGGAGAGGCTCCATATGCTTCACATCTGCTGTACACACAGGAAGGTGTGCTTGATGACCAAATTACGGAAGAACGATCGTTGGGAATTGAAGCTGGCTTAGCGTGGGGAGAGGCTGCTGACAAAACGGTTGTATATACAGATCGTGGGATTAGTGGTGGCATGCAAATGGGCGTTGAACGTGCAAAACTTATTGGACGACCAGTAGAGTATCGAAAGTTGAATGAACAGGAATAATTATGAAATGGTTAGATAATTGGATTAAAAAACGAGCTGATGCGCTCGTGGCAAAACAAAAAGAGGCCGGAAAACCTCAACTTCGACGTATGGTATCAGAGGAAGCTGAACAGTGGCGCGATAGCGATGAACCTTGGGTCACTATTATTGGTGACACAATATCAGAAGATGGTATTCAACTAGCTCTTGATTGGAATGATGCGTTTGTCAAATATCTAAAGACGCAGGGTGTTACTGGAGCAGATGAAACGCAGGTTGTTCAGCATTGGCTAGCAATGATTTCAAAACAAACAGCCGATAAACTGGGTGAACATTACAACGACAGTGAAGGTAAAATAAGCGAATATCAATGATAAAAATAACAGTATCTTCAGAATTAATAACAGATCTTTTTACGCCAGGAATATGTCCAAGACATAAATGTGTTGACGGACTACCAAAAGACGCAAAATTAGTAGATATTAAACATAATCTTCCAACCGATACGATAGTGTATTACTTCGACGATAACAAACAAGAAGTAACAGAAACAGTGATTACATTTGAGTCATCATGAGAAAAATTCTAGTATTTGATATTTCAAATATGCTTTATCGTACGTTCTTTGTGAACAAGACAAAACATAGCGCAGAAGAAAGTGCTGGTCTAGCACATCACGCAGCTCTTATTACATTAAACAAATATTTCCGCAACTTTAAACCACATAAAGTTGTAATGGCGTTCGATCGAACAAGTTGGAGAAAAGCATATACTGCTGATGAATTATGCATTTCAGGAAAGCCATATAAAGGTAATCGTCGTCAAAATATGACACCTGCTGAAAAGGAAATGTTTGCAAAGTTTATACAACATATAAATGACTTTGAGGATATGATAACAAAACAAACATCAGTTATTTGTCTTGCCGGTAATGGCTTAGAAGCAGACGATATTATTGCTGGAGTTGCTGAGATGTTTCCTGATGATGAAGTTATTATCGTTAGTGCTGATAAAGACTTAATTCAACTTCTTCGTGGACCGAATGTAAAACTAATTGATCCAGCAACGGGTAAGGATAGACGTAAACTTTTAAATGATGACTATAACGGAGACGTCGACTACTTCATGTTTGAAAAATGTATTCGTGGTGATACTGGTGATAACGTCCAAAGTGCGTTTCCGGGAGTTCGTAAAACTCGAATTAAGAAAGCATATGCAGATTCGTTTGAGCAAGTGAACCTTATGAACGAATCGTGGTCGATGGGCGCAAAAGGAACTGACGGTTATAAAGAGTTTTTGGTTAAAGAACTGTTTGAAGAGAATAAACTGTTAATGGATCTAACAGCTCAACCACCTATTATTAGAGATCGTGTTAGAGAAACAATTGAACAAGGGTTTGACGATCCGGGAGAGTATAGTCACTTTCATTTTCTAAAATTTCTTGGAAAGTATGAGTTAAAAAGAATTTCTGAGCAAGTTGATAATTTTGTTCAAATGCTTAGTCGTTAGTCGTCATCAATCATATAAACTGTTTTAACTTTGTGTTCTTTCATTCCTGCTTCAGGTGGTGTTCCATTCTCACCAGGCCTGTTCCAAAATGTAAATCCATTCCACTTTTTACCACTACTAGCGTACACACCAAATACGGCGGCAGCAATACCTACAACTGCTGTCACTAGTGCCGCGTGTTGTGTTGATGGAGCATTATATACACAGGTTTCAGCTAACTCTTTAGTGCATCCTTCAATCATTTTTGGTTCAAGTGCCATATACCACTTAATAACTTTATACATAACCCACGCATATGCTGTAACAAGAAGACGAGGCACAAGACGCCACGCATCAATCCATTCAGCGACAGCTAAATGTCCCTTTCTCCACGTATCAACGTTTCCCAACGAAATTCTCCAACTCACAATGTGTATCTCCCTATCTTTTATCTTATAACCCTATTTATAGGATTACTTAGCAAATCGGACCGAGAATATCCGTCATTGAAGGAATTGGCAAAGAAATCAGCGGTAATGATTGAACATATTCAGCGAGGGACTTAACTAAAAGTCCGCTCGTATTAATCTTATTAGCGAGCAGTGTGTATGTCTGTGTGAATTCCGGTACATTCATGTCCGAAAGCAATGGAGTAGGCAATGCTACAGCAGGAATTGATGGGGGAAATGTAAGTGCTGGGAAAGGAATTTTAGAGTCATCAAGGAAATTCAGGAATGCTTTTACCAGAGTTAAAATAGTATCTGTCAACAAAATTAAGTAATCCGCGAAAATGTGCTGTAGTGCTTCAAATGAGCTCCAGTCAGGTGCATTTATAGTTGACCACAAGGGTGGCACACCTGGGATACTTGAAGAGTTAAAACTAGGTACCTGTACAGCCGCTAATAGGGGTGATGGATTAAAAGCAAGTAAATCTGGAAGTCCAAAACCAGGAAGTCCAGGAATAGCTGGAATTGGGACTGCTGGAACAAATTTTGTTAGTTGTTCGATTAACACAGCAACAATTGAAACCGATAGTGCCATTTGTGCACCAGTTGCTGCATAAGCAAGTTCAACACTCGGTATATTTAATGATGGAAATGATGCAGATAAAGGTGATGGTACAGTTGGCATTGGTGGAAATATTGGTTGCGTCCCTTGAAATGATGGTAATAAAAAATCAATGGTTGGAAAAATGTCGTTACAGGTAGCCATAATGTTTATTTATCTTATCTTCGCGTGAGGAAAATCACCCATTTAAATGCGCTTCGAAAGGTCACCCTCACATTTTCACCGCTAAATATTTTACGACATTGCTTGTTTAAAGGAGAATTAAAATGGCAGCAAGATTACAATCACAAAGGGGCACATTTAACCACACAGAGTGGATGGACCTACAAAACAACGGTACGCTTATTGAAGTTGCGGTTGTTCGCAAAGATGAGCAGGGTAACGTTTACTTTTTTGAGCTAAACAAACTCGATGCAATTGATCGTCAGCGCATATTTAACATTATTACAAAGCGTCATGCTGGCCAGTTTCAGCTTTGGGATTTACTCTCACAGCACACACTAGGCAACGGCATGAATGCTCTTGACTATTTTCATCAATTAGTTAAGGTTATTACACCATCAGGTACAATAATTGATCCTAAGGCTGGTGTCATGGGTGTCAGGCCTGGTGTTGCAACACCGGCGGTTGCTCAGGACTATAGCAAGGGCGAAGGTGAAGGGCAGCCCGAATAAGGCCATTAACAAGTAATGTTTAAAAGGCAGCTTTAAGCTGCCTTTTTTTATGAGGTAGAAGTTGTTCGTGCAACAGCCGCAGTGAGTGTATATTTAATGGTGAACTCACGAGAAGCAGCTTTGAGGACAGGCGCAAATGTAACGTGTGCTAGTAATCTCTCAGCTTCTAGTGAAGAATTAACTGGATCATTCTGTACACCAGCAGCTTCACCATCTGATGCTGTTTGAATTGTTGATCCTGTTGACGGAGCCGGATTCAAACCAACAGTGTCATCGAATAAACTTGTGATAACTGGCGAACCAGAAGTTACGTCACCATCTTCAATAAGAATTGTTGATGGTGGTGTCCCAGCACCTGTTATAGCACTTTGGAATCGCAAAAAGCCAAAAGTTTGTGCCCCAACCAAGGTTGAATAATTACCAGAAGTATCTGTAATTAAAACCGTGGCACCGGAAGGAAGTGGACTTGATCCTGTTAGTCCCCAATCAGTATCACCGGTATTAATAGCTTCACAAAGGTCACCGTATGTGAAATCAGTTGTACCAGCATCTCCTGTACCACCCGTAGCTGGAACTGTGATATTTATTTGTGTTCGTGTACCACCATCAACGGTGATATAAAAATTATATTGACCAGCAACTTGTAAACCAGTTGAGGTTTCTGAAGTTACCTCAGAAGGCAATCCAGTTTGCACTGCATGAAAACCAGCTGTTGCTGATATTGGTTGTCCATCAGTAAATAATCCAACTTCATCAAAAACAAATGAGCCATTAAAGTTTGAACCTTCGGCTTGTGTACCCGTAGCAATCTGTCCAGTTGGTTCGTTTTGATTCAATGTGGCGTTTACTGTTACTTGTGAAAGGAGTCCAAGTTCGTTACTAAAAACACCAGGGCCAGATACATGTTCAACGGTTGTTGGGTCGCCTGAAGCAGAGCCTATACCTGTACCAATACTAATGTCACTATCATCAACAATTTCACGATACGTTTCGTTGTAAAGTTGAGAATCCCAAGTTCGAATATCGGGTGATTGACCATCGTTTGATGGATTAAACGTAATATCTAAAGCTGCGTTAATGTCTGTACCACCATTACCAAAAGCAATGGTTTTAATAAAATAGTTTGATTCGTTAGATAGCGATCTCGTAATTACACGTGCCATATTTTGTGGATGAATAGCATTGTGTTTATCAACTAGGACATTACCGAGATCATCCTCGATGAGAAGATGTCCTATGAATTTAACAGGTAAAATATCTTGCATTATGTCAGCTCCTTATTGCTGGTATTTATGCAAGGTTCAATTCTTGTTTCTCCGTGTGATATCACGGAACTAGGACATCCGGCGAACACTGGTTGTTAGCTGTTTAATTAAATTATTAAACGCGACGGGCTCAACATGCACTCTTCCTAGATCATATTCTGTTATAAAGTCAAGATTTACGTCTGCAAACACAAACGTGCCCTTGCTACCTTCTTTCTCGATCATTACCATATCGTAATCATTGAGACGCAAGCAAGCTGCGAGAATAATGTCTGTTGTTTTATAAAATTCTTCCATGAATTTTGTTCCTAATACTGAATAAGGGTATTTATAGCGAATTGTGTGTTTAGACGTAGGTATTTGAGGTATATGATATTATTGTCGTGAAATAATCCAACCAGAAGGGGTGGATATACTAATAATATCGAGTGTTATAGTTGATATGTTTGTTGTCACATCATACGTAATATTCGAAATAATAACATCTGAATTATTAGAACTAAGATTATTAACATGAGGTGAGCCAAATCCCGGCGCTGGGTGATATTTTGGACGAGCTGGATCTACAAGAATAAAATCAAAATAAGGTGAACCAAAAGCAGTACGAGCGTGTTGAATTGTAGCTGGAATGCTAAGTGGTGAGCCGCCAACTGGAGAACCAAACGTTGAGCCTATATCACGCACGTCTCCTTGAACAGCAACAGTATTGTTCACACTATCGGCAGATAAAATAAAATGTTGGAAGGCAGATACCATCGGTTGACTTAATGGACTTCCTATTTCAAACCTCCAAGTCATATCAAGATTTTCTAACCAAATAGTTTGTAAAATTTCAGGTGGAACATCACCACACAAATCACCACCCGAAAAACCATCAGGAGTGAATACTAGTTCACCAATTGGTTTACCGAACGGTGATCCAACAACATCGGCCAACACAGAATCTAAAACTGTTAGTTGAACAAAAGTTGGACTACCAGGAAGAACAACGGCATTAAGAATATTATAGTCTCTATTAATTGTTGGTTCTGAAGCATTTCGAATTGCTACTTCCTGCCCATATAAGAACACGGTAGGAGTCGTAGATTTAATTGTTATTGTGTTGCTAGGTATTGGTGAACCAAAATTAGGATATGTTGCAGGTGATCCAGTAACAATCTTCGGTGAACCAGGTAATGGCGAACCTGCAGAATCAGGCCATATAGGGGTAAATGGAGACCCGGATCCAATTATTGGCGATCCATAATGAGGACTTGGTCGTGTAACAATTCGTAATACTTTTGTCTCCACAACATCATATACAATGAATACATCACCATTAGAAATTGATCCTGCAGAGTATGGTGGGAAGAAAAATTCAGTGCCAGAAAGTGGTGGACTGCCAGAAAATAGAGGACTACCTATCTCTCGAGCACCAAGAGAGGTTCTATTTGTATCTTCGTCATAATCAACTGAAAGAGTTTGGTATTTAATAACTTGAGTTAGTGGCGAACCAAGAATCGGAGAACCCACATCAATAGGCTCACGTATTTCAAAACGAGTCCCAGGATTAAACGCAACTGTTTGATCTCCATCCAAAGAAATTATTTGAGGACTTACCGATGCGTCAATAACAATATAAGGTGTTTGACGATCAAATAAAATACCATAACCAGCTGTACAATTTCGGTCTGGAACACTATCGTCATCAGAGTTAATCACATCTGGCCAAAACATAGAAACATCTAATTGAAGATCTTCGGTAAACGTTATGTCAACATCATCATTATGAGCATACGCAACAGCCACTTCCAAAATTTTGGTATGGTAAGGTTTGATTTCACCTACGTAATCAATTAAGCCTTGTATTGGATCTTGTGCCATATTCTATATTTAACCTTTGAACCTTAACCGGTAAACAGCTCCTCAGTTTGGAAAATTTGTGTTCCACTTAGCGATATCCACGATGTCTTAAATAAATCAGCGAATTTAGGTTGCGTCGTTAGAGCATCCTGAAGAATTTTAAACCAAATACGATTAATAGACTCAAATGCGAATTGATTATAGATGTCATCCATCGCAGTCATAATTCCAGCAACTGTTTCAAAATCGTGTGCCGCAAAAAACACGTTTATGTCGATAGGACTAAAATCATTATTAGGGTCTTGTAGATCGTCAATCAACGTTGCTAATGCTAGTTCACCATCAACGAATGCTTGTTCATCACCGAAACCGTATCGAGTCATTGCGTTGAAGTTAACATCATAAAGTTCGCGTGTCAATGATGGTACTCGTGACGTAGAATCTGTTAATTTTTCAGCAATCATCGACTCAGTTGCTTTATCCCAAAGCGTCCGAGGAATATTAAACGGCTGTTTCTCACGGATTAGTGTCCATTCCGTGTGATGAGATTTGAGGTCAAGTGGTTCGGTACCAATCCGTGAGAGGTCAGCCGTTAATTCTGTAGGAGATCCTACTAAATCTGTTGTATAATTACGCGCGCGTAAATCGTCACGTAGTGTAAAGTCTCGTGTAAAGCGAAGCGTGTATCTATCTGTGTCATCAACAACTCCAGCAAGACCACGAAGAATCATTTGTGTGTAGCGACGTGGAGCATCTATGATTTTCGGACTTCCAGAACCAATTAATCGACCTTCTAGATTATCAAGGATCATGTATGGTGTTGGTGTGGTTTCGAGTTCAAGAGTTGCTTGACGCATTGTTATGTTATCACCATCACGAACTGTTTTATCTTCCACCCAGAAGAAGTATACAGGTACTTCAACATTACTGGCGTTAAGTCGTGATGTTTGTGAGAAGTTGAAATCTTCTTTATATTGAATAAGGTTTGATCCGTCATCAAATACATCTGGATCAAAATCTGCCTCTTCGTCTGTAATAATATGTTTTTCTTTTCGGATTGTAATAAAGTCTTGTGGATTAGTTCCTGTAATTGTTATTCGACCAGTTGAATCAACCGTTGCTTCACCATCAGGAGAACCTAATCCTGTTGCTTTCACTCCGTTAATATAAACGTCAACAATATCATCAGCAGTAATTACATTTGGAACGACTGCTGGACTACCCAGTTGAATCGTTACATCAAATTGACCACTACCGTTATTATCGCGAGCATCTATTAAATCTTTTTGCATATCCTCAAGTTGAATCCATACATCATCATCAAATGGTGGAACTATAAAGTCTCCCGTATCACCAAATTGCAGAGATCCTTCGCCTGTTGCTTTTGGAATAAACTGGTTAAAGAATACACCATTTGTATTCGCATTTTTTGGACTTCCAAGAGAGGTAGCACCTAGACGTGTAAACAAGTTATCATTTGTGATCGTAACCGTGCTATTACCAGCACTAAGTAATAAATCTGTTGGAAGAGGAGAACCAGTACGAGTAATGACAGATAATGATCCAGTTGGCAGTTGTGCATTTACTTCAGAAAGTAAGTTAGTCCAATTTTGAGCTTCATTACCAATGACAGTAATTAGTCTTGGACCATTCTCAAGATCAATTTCAGTTGTGTACGTTGTAGCGTCCACACCATCAACTGGTGCTGGTGTAATTGCACCTTCTGGAAAGATCACGTCTGTTAAGTTGAAGAATAAACCAGGAGGTGAACCAACTTCAAGTAAGTCAATTGTTGAATTAGAACCTGTCGAATTACTCGTAATTTGTAAATCACCAGATAACAACGATATAGTTGCACCACTAATATTAACATTAACAACATTAATTAATTGAGTGATCGTTTGAGCTTCATCCCCTGTTATTATAAGTGTTTGTTCACCACCACCATTAACAGCAATAGTTGTTTGATAAGATACGCTTGTACCGTCAACAGCTGTTTGTATTTGTCCTGCTCCTGGTGGTGAACCCACTCCACCAACTCTCATGCTTGAGAACAAATCTGTGTCTGTAATACTGATTACAGATGCTACGCCTGTTTCATTGCTAGTTATACGTAAATCACCACCAGCTATTGTTGTTGTTGCACCAAATAATTGTAAGTTCATTTGCACAAGCAATCCTGTAAATGTTTGTGCATCACCACCATTAATATCAAGTGTTTGATTGTTTCCATTAACTGCAACCACTGCTTCAAAATTAGGAGCAGTTGTACCAGATTCAGGTGTATCAAGAGCCCCCCCAGGTAAATTCGTTATTAAGCCAGGTGCAAACGGAGCAGTATCTGTAATTAATATTGAGGAGATCGGCCCTGTTGAATTACTTGTAACTACAATACCAGTTCCGTTAACACACGTTGCAGTTGCTCTACCAGATAAAGCTGTCGCAATTGTTGCGGCCATAATTGAATATGAATCAACACCAGGAGATAAAAAATACACGTTTGTTACGGGTGCTCCATCAACTGAAACCTGTATTCCATGAAAAGGGCCACCAGGAATGGTGGGCACATTTCCACAATTTTCAAAAGGACTTGGTGATCCAACCCAAGATATTGTTTGGGAGCCACCTACGTCAGCCGTAAGTCCTGTTGCAGTACTTCCAGTGACTGCTCCATTCGAAAAGTCAACGTCTTGGAGACCCTGTGTACCTAAAGTTAATCCCGTTGATGAACCCAAAGTCTTTGCTGTAGAGAATGTAATATCTTGCACACCAGACGTATCGAAGTCATTAACTAATCCTGTTGAGTTTGATAAATCATCTACTCCTGCTGACTGAGTAACTCCAATAATAACTGGACCTGGTTTAATTTCAAGTACATCACCACCTTCTGTTAATGATACTTGAATGTCTGTTGTTGTGGTTGCCGGATCGGTTATATCAGTTATAAAGTAAAATACACCAGTTTCAATTGGTAATGGTAACTCATCATCTGTTGTGAATACGATTCGATCATTTAGAGATAGAATACCATCTGAATCATCAATAACAATTGTATTAGTTTTACTTGGTGAGCCAATTGAAGGCGAACCAGTGCTTATTGTAGTAAATCTAGATGAGAAAAAGTTTTTTATGTCAAGTGTTGATCGAGAACGTTGGAATATTTCAGACTTTGCTCGACCAGTTTTTCTAATTAACGGATCAATTGAAATATCTAATTCTTCAACTGCCGCCAAATCATCCCATTCACTTGGGGGTACATCTGATTCTGTCCAATCATAAAGTCTAATTGTTGACCATTCTGAAAGTTTACCCCAATTCTCAATACGAGCATCCAACGTAAATATGTTTGTATCATTGTATGGGAAATATTGACGTTGCGATGTATCCCACCAAGTTGTTTTAACTTCTGGTAAGTTCCAAAATTTAGTATCGATCCACGCACTATCAAGAGCGTTTGTATAAGATGCTGGATCAACGTTTGTTTCAACGTTAACAATATTATTAGCTATATGATGCTGATGACCACGACGTGGATCCCAAATTGGAACTTCTTTAACAACACGATCATCCTTAACATCTATAATCTTAGCTGGATTTTGACTATCTTTAGCTGGATTAATGGTGTATAGACGATATTCCTCATTAGGACCCAACGCAAATGATGGATTAGTAGTGAATGAAATTAATTTAGAATTAATAATTTCAAGAGTAAAAGGAGGATTTGTTACTGTTGAAACGAAACCAGAAACCGTATCAACAATTAAAACAACAACCTCGTCAAACGGAACATCTGCCTCGATGAAGAAAGCTGTAGCAGGACTACCCGCTCCAGGTGTTCCAGTAGTAAACGTTTGAACGCTTGTAATTTCGGCGTTGAAATAGAAACTTAAATCATTATCTTCTAAAATATTAAGTACGTCTGGTTGATTATGCCAGCGTTCTTGGTTCGTAAGTAAAATTCCTTCAAAAGTTGATGCAGCATTGTCATCAGGTTGTAAGAAGTGAAAACGTTTTTCGTTTCTAAGACTATCATCAATAACAAGATTAAGTGCTGGATATTCTTGTTCATAATTAGAGCCAAAATCAGCTACCTTATAAGCCCAATACTCATCTACAAGCGCATCTTCAAAATTAACGGAGTTCGTAAATGCATCAACGGCTTTAACAGAACCTTTATTCTGAATCATACCACGCCAAAACAAAAACTTCGATTTTGGATTCAAACCAATACCATCAAGAAACGATTGCTCTGTTTCCCTATAACCTAGTGTTCGTCTACCTTCCTTAATAAGATCCGTTGTTTCGAGAACAGTATTTGTATCATAAAGGTTTTGTAAATCAAGAACATTAGCTTCAATATTACGGAGGATTTCATCGTCTGGTGTTAGGAAGTAACCACCTATTGCAGGTCGCTGAGTAAATTCATCTTGACGGAAAAACCGTAGATCAAAACGCGCTGAGTTCAAACCAACAAATGGGTCATATATTAGCGTTCTGTCTTCAGCATAATCGTTAAATAATACAATTGATTCATAGCCATCTACAAACGCTTGAACACTTGCTATATGAATCGTGTTATATGGTGTTACGTCTCTATCTGGAATAGTTGAGTTTGCAATGACACTTGGAACAAAGATACGAGCAACGTTGTCCCACCTAAACACTGACACATCCCTACCTGTTAATTGGTTTCGATTTTGATCAGTTATAAGTTGTGTATTCCTAATATCATCAGTTGGACCATCAACAACATTTGATAAAATGCCTTGAGGTGTTGTCAACCATACATTGTTCCTAAGTGGATTAATTTCAATTGATGGTGTTCTATCTCTTGGAGTTGGTGTTACAAATATACTAACTATTGTACTACCACCACCAATTATATTAAGTGGAACACCTATTAACGCATCCGAAGCTGTTAATGCAACCTGTATAATTGCATTTGGAGAACCAGAACTAATAACATAATATGTTTGATTTTCTACTAATGGAGTTGGTAAAGAACCAATACCAGCAGAAAATGATACCTTTGTACCTGTTTGCCATGCTGGTACCTCATTATTAAACGTAAATGTGTCAGCTATAGGATCTGCTGATACTGGATACGTATTTGGTAACAATGCTCGTTGTTGTGGCAAACGAAAAGCTTGATCAATAAATCGTTCTA
>SDBV01006378.1_pt1 | contig 16374 bp, 18 predicted proteins | sample 2277081 | NCBI WGS metagenome assembly SDBV01 (sample SAMN10402039, study PRJNA504765) | marine sediment metagenome | isolation source: marine sediment core GS10_PC15, 223 cmbsf | place: Arctic Ocean: Southern Knipovich Ridge | collected 2010
GCAACTATACAAAATACTTTTAGTTTGTGGTCATCCATTAGATAAATAATTTTACATTATCATTAAAAGTAAAGTCAATTATTTGCACTAAATCAGGGACATCGGACAGCAGTTCAACTGAAGCAGCCTTCAGGTTCATCTATGAAGAAGGCAAGGAATCCGTTTGGGAAAAAGCTACCAAAAAAGTAGAATTCTAAAGATTCCGGCTTGTTGAGATTAATACAGGGCTTTGTTCCATTACCGGAACAAAGCCCTTTTTTTGGCTACATTGAAAAAAAGATCTCTAAACTGTAAAATCTACCATCAAAACAATAAGGAAGTATTCATTTAACAATACCATGAAAAAACTATATCTTATTATCATTCCCATATTATTGTTCTCATTCAGCTGCGGCAAAGACAATGTTAAGCCCTCCGCAGACTTCCTTTTATCGACTGATGCCTTCAACAGCGTCAATATAATAAAGGATGCGTATGAGGGCAAAGACCGTAACGCGTTGCAGGACCGCCTGGACAGCAGACTTGCAGAGAGTGTCATAAAAAATCTTTTCTTCGAAGAGGCCAGTTTGACATTTACCCCGCGCCTGATAAAGATATCCGAATCAACTGTGACCGTCAACCTGAACTGGCGGGGAACATGGAAGACGGTTAAGAACAAAGAGCTTAAAAACCGGGGAGTAGCCGATCTGGTATTAAATAAAGAAACAATGAACTTAATTCAAATAGACGGCGACAACCCTTTTCTGACTCCAATAGTAAGATAATGCAGGGGCGTATGGCAATACGCCCTTAATTCAATATAGCCGAAGTGGCGGAACTGGCAGACGCGCTAGGTTCAGGGTCTAGTGACCTTCGGGTTGTGGGGGTTCGAATCCCCCCTTCGGCACCATCATTTCTCTTTAGTTTCAATTAGTTAAGCTACAAACAGGGTTGCTGTGGCAGTTTAACTATTTATCCCCAATCTTATCCGATTCAAAATTGATTACTGCCAATAGAAAAAAATCAACTAACTAAGTATTTGTTTTATCGATTAATTTTAATACTTCCTGGATAAATATACTTAAAAATGTACCGGGGTATTTTGGTAAATAAGTATAGGTAAATATACTTAATATTTCTTCAATTATACCCGATAACATAGATGGGGAGGGATAGGGAAAAAATTTGAGGTATTAAAATTTATAGAAAGGAGGTGTTCTGTAATTTATTCTCTCTTAAAAGATATCGCTCAAGAAGAAAACTTGTTTGTTCAAAGTAATACTTCTTTAAGAAATTTAATTCAATTAATGCTTATAAACCAGAAAGGGGCAATTGCCATTCTGGAGGATAAGCAACCTGTAGGAATTTTAACTGAAAAAGACATTGTGGAAATTTTATATAAGGGTATTGATTTAGATGAAAGAGCGGATAAGTACGCCACAAAATCGTTAATCACAACCCCAGGAAATAGAACAATAGGTCATGCCTTAAATTTAATGGTAGAAAATAACATTAGAAGGGTTATAGTCACAGATGATTTAAATAATTTCCTGGGTCTTATTACTCAAAAAGATTTGCTTAAACAACTTGAAGATGATTTTTACCGCTCAACCTTTAAGGTTAAACATATTACAGAAAATTTGAGATACATGATAAGTATTCCAATTGAATGTTCATTACGTGAAGTCTTGGAAGAAATGGTAGAAAATAAATTCAGTTCAGTCCCAATCACAAAAAATGGAGAGGCTGTTGGAATAATAACAGAGAAAGACATTTTGAAAATAGCCGCTGAAAATATCTCCCTTGAAAATAATGTTGAACAATACATGAGCAAACCTTTAATTAGCGTCAATCTTGATACAGACCTTACTGATATTGTAAAGACAATGAATCATCATGACATCAGGAGGGTTGTTGTCACTAATAATGAAGGCGCCGCTACTAATGTGGTTACTATTAGAGATGTGCTTAGAAATATAGAGTGCGATTACAGTGAATTTCTTGAAAGAAAACTCAAAAATGCCAAGGATATATTAAATTTACTTCCTGAGATGTTAATAGAGGTAACTGATACAGGAGAAGAACAGCTAGTGATTTGGGCAAATGAGAAAGTTATTAATAAGTTTGGCAGAGAAATAATAGATAAACCAATAGCTGAATTAATTCCACAAGAAAATTGGGATGAAATTTACAATACTTTGGTTAAATTAAACAAAGTAGAAAACATAAAGTTCAAAAAAAATAATGGAGTTTATGACCTTTCCGGATTTTCTGTGAGAACAGATGGAAAAATTGAAAATAGTAGACTTCAATTAATAGTAAGGGATATTACAGAGGAGACAAAATTATCTACAACCGACCCGCTCACCGCTATTTATAACAGAAGGTTTATTAACGAGTTCCTGAAAAAAGAAATAGAAAGATGTAAACGTCTGGACAGAGAATTTTCTATTGTGATATGTGATATAGATGATTTAAAAAGAATCAATGACACATATGGACATTTATCCGGAGACATGGTCCTTAAGTCTTTCTCTCAACTCATAATGAATAACCTCAGGAACCTTGATGTTGTAGGAAGATATGGAGGAGATGAGTTCATCATAATTTCACCTGAGACTACCAGTGAAGATGCATTTAATATTACGAATCGACTCAGGATGAAGATTGAGAATCTGGAAATACCGATTATGCGAGATAAAAAAATAAAAATAACTGCCAGTTTTGGTATAGCAACTTTCCCGGAAGATGGAATGTCTTTTGATGACCTGTTGGTTACAGCTGATGGCAGGCTATATAAAGCAAAAAATAAAGGGAAAAACAAAATTGTTTGTTAATTAATTCCCGAATTTCTTATAAACCTCAATAAGTCCTAATGTGCGGTAGTCACTAAAAGCGTGTACAACCGGCAGCTGACGCTACTCTGTTTTTCCATCGAGATAGCTTAAAAGATATTCCCTGAATTTATCCGGCAGCAGCCATCTTATTCCCAGCTTTTCAGCCCATTTTATGGCACCGTGGTCAACAGTTACAAGAAGGGCATCGAGTTCTTTTGCAAGCAATATCAGATCAACATCTTCCTTGCTGTCGATAATCCCTTCACGCAGGGCCTCCCTGTAACTCTTGCGCATTTTCTTGATGAGCTCTCTTTCATCACTTTCATCCGCCTTGCCGGCGCCCCTGACTGCCTTTTCCGCTATCCTGAGCCCCTTGTTGACCCTGTCCCTTATATCTTCAATTAAATCATAGAGGAAAATAGCAGGGCAGTCCATTTCATGTTTGCTGGGTGACTTTTGTTTGATAATAGCAAGCATGCGGCCCGGGACCTTCCTCCTGTCCACAAAGTTCATCAATTCATTGAAAATGGAAGACGGCATGTAGAATTCAAGCGCAGGGATCTGTTCAGCAAGTGCTATAAACCCTTTTATTGCTTCCGTCGGCGAGTCTCCAAAATCATTGCGGATTTCAGGGTTGACGAACAGGCTTGTATCAAGGACTACTTTATCTTTTCTCTGCTTTACATGCTTCATGAATATCAAGAATCAAGGTGTTCCAGTTTTTACATTCAGGACACCTTCCCGACCAGGTCCTGGAATTATTATTACAGACAGAACAGCAAAACGGCACCACAAGCGGTTTTTCGACTTTCAGGGCCTTTTTAAATTCACTTATCGCGTTTTCATACTGGGCACGTCTCTGATAAATATTGCCGGAAAGAGCATGCAGGTCCGGAAAATCAGAGGCTGATGCGTCCATATTGTTTATTGTCTCAAAGGCATGGTCTATCATTTCAAGCCTGTAATAAAGTTTTGCAAGGAAGAACTGATGTTTTATATCTCTCGGGTCTTTCTGCACTGCCTTTTGATAAAGATCGATAATAGTGCCAGGAGCACCCTCTGTTATATAATAATTTTCAAGTTTGGCGAGGATTACCAGAGAAGATGTTTCCTCATATCCCTTCAGCAGAACAGCTTCAGACTCTTTTGTATTCCCTTCCTTCATGTATATTTCAGCAAGTGAAAGATATGCTGAAATAAAATCTTTGTCAGTCTTTAAGACAGCCTTAAATGTCTTTACAGCTTTGTCTGTATCGCCCGTCTCAGAATAATGACTTCCCAGTTCATATTTGTATCCAAGCAGGATCCCGTCTTCCTCTTTTTGCTCCTCTTCTGAAAGCCTGCATTTAAGGACCTTCTGCTGGACATCCATGAGTTCGTCCCATTTTCCGTTTTCTTCATATATATTTCTTTTCCTGTGGAGCACCATAATATTTGCATCATCGATTTCCAGTATACTGTCAAGATATTTCAGGGCATCCTGCCAGTTCTTCCCGGCGCTTGAAACCTTTTCAAGGGAAAGCAGGACCTCAATATTCCTGGGCTTTAACTCCCTGGCCTTCAAATAATAATCTTTTGCCTTTACATGCTCCTGCCTGTTATATGAAATATCTCCAAGCCTGAGCAAAGTTTCAAGATGTGTCGGATCATCTTCCATGACCCGGGTAAGAAGCTCTTCTGCCTCATCATACCTGTATGCAAAAAAAGCATTCGATCCCTTTGAAAATGATTCCCCTGTTTTTGATTCTTTTTTCTGTTGACGCTGAATTTGCCAGCTGTCAATGTATTTCCTGGCATCCCTGATGACGACTATAATAAACATTGATAAAATGCCCGCTGCAGTAGATATGATGACCAGGGCAATTACGGGTATTTCATCGATCACAACACCATTCCATACCGTCAAATCGACAGTCCCCCTGTTTAAAAAGGCAAGCAGGCTGATAATACCGAGAAATACCATAATTATGAAAAAATAAAATTTTGTCATCAGATTGCCGTTCCCTTTCTTTTCTTATCTCCTTCAGAATGCATGGACATATCTTCGACAGGGATTCTTGGAGCATCTATCCAGAATTTCTCCAGGTCATAAAATGCCCTTGTTTCCTCATCAAAGACATGGATGACTATGTCTCCATAGTCAATCAAAACCCAACGCGCAACGCGCAATCCTTCTCTTCCTAAAGGGGGGATTTTCATGTTTGAAAAACATTCATCTATCGACTCGGCAATAGCCCTTATCTGTGCCGGATTTTCTCCCGAACATATTACAAAATAATCCGCTATTGTTGAGAGGTCTTCTAACTTGAGAATAACTGTATCTTTGGCTTTTTTATCAATAGCCCGTTCAGCAGCTTTGACAGCCTTATTCATTGTGTTACTGTCTAAAGGAATCTCCCCCTTCTGAAAACAGATTGAAAATGAGAAATGAAAATAAAAAAACCCTTTATTTCTTTTTTCTTATCTCTTATTTCGTGTTTATATACAGGTTATGTGAAATTATATAGGATTTCACAGATTCAGGCAAGAGATAATTTATATTTTCCCCGGATTTCATTAAATCCCTGATATGAGAGGCCGAAATATTAATGCCCGCTACATTAATTAATATGCCTTTACTGTTTTTCGAAATGTCAATAATAACTTCTTCCCTGTTTCTCTTGTCCAGTTCTCTCAGGATTTTCCCCGGAACCCCCTTAAGGTAAGGGGAAGACAGGAGTTCCGTGAAGGAATAACCAGGCCTTGAAATAACCACCAGGTTTGTCAGTTCAACCAGCCTGCCGGGGTGTTTCCAGCAAGGCAGGTCAATAAAAGCATCAATCCCGAGGATAAAATAGAACTCACTCTTTCTGTATCTGTTTCTGAGCTTTCTTAAAGTGTCGACAGTATACGATTTCCCGCTTGCCTTAATTTCGAGGCCGGATATATTGAAATGCGGATTGCCGTTTATGGCAGCCTTAACCATTTTATATCTGTGGCCGGCCTTTTCAAGGTCAGGTTTATTAAACGGGGTCTTTCCCGCCGGGATAAAAAGAACTTTATCAAGTGAGAGTCTTTCAGCTACCTCTTCAGCAGTCCTCAAGTGCCCGTAATGGACAGGGTTGAATGTACCGCCGTAAATACCTATTTTCATGTTCTCAGCTGACCGTTCCCCATAACTATGAACTTCGTACATGTCAGCTCCTCAAGCCCCATCGGTCCGCGCGCATGGATCTTGTCCGTTGATATGCCCATCTCAGCACCCAGCCCATACTGAAAACCGTCGCTGAACCTTGTTGAAACATTTACATGTACGGATGCTGAATCCACTTCTCTCAGAAATCTCATTGCCTTGCCGTAGTCTTCGGTAACGATTGTCTCAGTATGTGCGGAACTGTATTGTGCAATATGGTCCATTGCATCATCAATATCCTTAACCACTTTCACATTAAGTATCAGGTCAACATATTCATTATAGAAATCACTGTCCGCCGCCGGCTTAACGGCCTTATCAAACCTTCTGGTCCTCGAACATCCCTTCAGCAGTACTTTTGCCTTTCTGAATCTCTTTATCATAGGGGGCAGAAACTTTTTTGCCACCTTTTCATCGACGAGCATCGTCTCCATGGCATTGCACGTACCTGGACGCTGGACCTTTGAATTAAAGCACATGTCTTCAGCCATCTGAAGATCTGAATCACGGTCAACAAAGACATGGCATACACCTTTATAATGTTTGAGTACAGGAATGCGCGAATTTTCAGTAACAGCCCTGATAAGGCCTTCGCCGCCTCTTGGAATAACAACATCTATCAGCCCCTCCAGCTTCAGCATCTCCATTACTGCCTGCCTGTCAGGATTATCAATAAAAGTTATGACTCCCTCATGGATACCCTCTTTTTTAGCAACACTCCTGAGTATTTTTACGATAGCCTTGTTGGAATGAATGGCCTCGGAACCGCCCCGGAGAATTACCGCATTTCCCGCCTTCAGACAGAGCGCGGTCGCATCTGCCGTAACATTCGGCCTGGATTCATAGATTATCGCGATTACTCCGAGAGGCACCCGCATTTTTCCGACAGACATCCCGTTCGGCCTCTGCCGCATTTTGGTTATCTCGCCGACAGGGTCAGGCAAAGCCGCCACTTCAACAAGCCCCTGGGCCATCTCGTCGATTCTTTTAGTGGTCAAAGCGAGCCGGTCGACCATGGCTTTGGTAAGGCCCTTCTTTTTTGCAAAAGCAATGTCTTTTTTATTGGCTCGCTGAAGCTCCCCGGCTTTCTTCTTAATTGCCTCAGCCATCTTTATTAATGCATTATTTTTCTGCTCCGAAGAAGCCTTCGCAACCGCCCTCGCACCTTCCTTGGCCTCCCGGGCCTTTTTTAGAACAAACGATTTAATATCCATAAAAAACCTCCTGGTCTGATGAAAAATGAATTATCCATTTTAGCATAATTGGGGGGATTAATTGATTTCCTACCAGAATGTGCGGTTTAAAGATAACAATAACATGAATAGATTTCAGGTTGGAATATTCACGTTCATAGCAATGATGTTGTAGGGGCAATCCCTCTGTGGTTGCCCAGCTTGCATTGCTTGCTCAAGCTGGGCAGGCACAGGGGCCTGCCCCTACACCGGTTTAACCGCCTCGAAAAGCTTTACCATATCAAGATAGACATTAATCTCCCGGGTGAGCTTAAACCCTGCACGGACAACATTCTCCCTTGTTCTCCTGTTCAGGTCGGGGCCTACTTTTCGTGTTACCTTTGTTAAAAGGTCCATCATCGGGCCCATCCAGAAGATATTGCTCCGCACATGTTCGAACATCAGGAGCTTCCCCCCGGGTTTCAGTACTCTCCGGATCTCTTTTAATCCAGCGACCGGATCGGGGACAGAACAGAATGTGCATGACGTCACCACTGAATCAAAAGAGTTGCCGGCAAACCCCAGCATCTGAGCATCAGCCCGGACAAGTTCGGTACCAGATGCAAGGTCATTCGATTTCACCTTTGCTTTTTCCAGCATTTTCGAACTTATATCTATCCCCACAACTTTCTGTTCAGGGGAGAAATATTGCAGATCGAGGCCTGTCCCCACTGCCACCAGAAGGGTCCTTCCTTCAGACCGGGAAAACCATTCACGTTTTTTCTCTCCATACCGAAGTTCAATGCCGCTGTTCATTATGTCAAAAGACTTGGCGGCATTGTCCCACTTGTCCCACCATTTTTTATCAGCATCTTTACTCAACCGGGACTTCTCCTTTTAACCTCATGTTATACAGATCAATATAAACCTGTGCACATACTGACAGAAACGCAGCCGCCAGCAGCATTATTTTAAAATCCATTTCGGCTGCAGCTATTACCATCCCGGAAGCCATCCCTATAAACATCGTTATGATCATCCCCACCGGAATAAGCTCAAAGGCCGTGGAAACGAAAATGAAGAGCAGCAATGCTATCAATAAAACCACTATCCCCAGGATCATCCCCACAATCATGGCAGGGAGCATATTCCAGTTCTCGTTGACAACAAGGGAGACTATGTATAAGGTCCCGCTGCCCATAAGAACAGAGATTATGTAATCCAGAATTTTAAATAATATTTTCATTCGATTTAAAAAACCGTTCCAGCCGCTTTAATCGCTTAAACGGTTCAAGCGGTTATTATATACCACCAGGGACAAAGCGGGGGTGTTTTTTTATCCTTTCAACAAACCCCGCAGGATCATCCGGAGAGATCAGTACCTTTTTAAACATACCGGTTCTGCGGTAGATTGTTACGGACCTTTTGGCAACCGTGGGAGGGTAAATCGTATTTGTCCAGCTCTCCGCCCAGTGACTGTACCAGACCCGGGCATCATGAATGTCATCGATTGCAAACTTCCGGAAAGCAACCGGCCCAAGACGTATGCGGAGATATCTATCATCAATAAGATAGTTGATCTTTGATAGACCATAGAAAAGTACCGCTATAATTATAATAACCTGGACTATAGGTTCAGACATAGACGATTACGGGCCCGGCCCGGTGGTTCGGTTTTGTTCATTATTATTCACCTTCCCTATGTGCATAATATCAAAAAAAAAGGCCCTTGCCAAGAGGATAAAGCGCGGAAGTGCGGACCTGAACATTCACCCTTTTTTTGACAAAACGATTAAACGTTGATAGGATATTTACGCTTATTCCTGTAAAACTTATCTGCTATGCTGAACCAACTGAAAAAAGACCTTAAAAAACTCGCAAACCCTGAAAAGGCAGGCATTCTCCAAAGGTTCTTTAAAACCGGAAAAGGTGAGTACGGGGAAGGGGATGTTTTTCTCGGGATCACTGTCCCGGATCAGAGAAAGATCGCAAATAAATATTCAGAGCTGCCGTTAAAAGAGACTCAGAAATTACTTTCCGGTAAAATTCATGAACACAGATTAACGGCCCTGCTTATCCTTGTTATAAAATATAAAAAAGCAGATGATACGGATAAAAAGAAAATATCGCATTTATACATTAAGAATTTCAAACATATAAACAACTGGGATTTAGTAGACCTGTCATCAGAAAAAATCCTGGGAGATTATCTTCTTGAAAAAGACAAATCACTTTTATACAAACTGGCAAAATCAAAAAACCTCTGGGAAAGAAGAATAGCGGTAATAACAACATTTGCATTTATACGGAACAACCGTTTTAATGATACATTGAAAATTTCAGGGCTCCTTTTAAATGACAGGCATGACCTGATCCATAAAGCTGTCGGCTGGATGCTGCGGGAAATCGGTAAAAGAGACCAGGAAGTTGAGGAAAAGTTCCTGAAAAAGCATTACAGGAAAATGCCGCGTACAATGCTGAGATACGCCATAGAAAAATTCGATGAAAAGAAGAGACAGTTCTATCTAAAAAAATAATATCTGATATAATACCTTCCTATGAAAATACCTGAAAAATATATCAACGAGCCCAAAATAGCTTACTTTTCCATGGAGATCGGCATCAGGGATGAGATCCCCACATACTCCGGCGGCCTGGGCATACTCGCAGGAGATACGGTCAAATCAGCCGCTGATCTCTGCCTGCCCTTTATAGCAGTCACGCTTATCACGCGGAAGGGATATTTCCGTCAGACAATAGACAAAAAAGGACGCCAGACAGAAAAACCAATGGTCTGGGAGCCTTCAAAATTAATGACCCTATTCCCGGAAAAAGTCTCTGTTACGATCGAAGGCAGGGAGGTCCATATCCAGTCATGGATATATTCGGTTGAAAGCCCAGGGGGTTATAGTGTCCCTGTTATCTATCTTGATACTGATCTGCCCGAAAATACGCAGGAAGACAGGGCGCTGACAGATCATTTATACGGGGGAGATAACGAATACAGGATCAAGCAGGAAATGATACTGGGCATCGGCGGGGTAAGGATGCTCAACCAGCTCGGGTTTCAGGTGAAAAAATATCACATGAATGAGGGCCATGCGGCTTTCTTAACACTCGAATTACTGCATGAGAATAAAAAGGACATTGAAGCGGTCTGGGACGAAATGCACATTTGGGACACTGAAGCCGTCAAGGACCTGTGTGTTTTTACAACGCATACACCTGTAGAAGCAGGGCATGACAAGTTTTCATATGAACTTTTCAGTCAGGTCTTCGGTGATTATTTCCCTGTGAATGTCCTTAAAACACTCACGGGTGACAAAAATGTAAATATGACCCTTCTGGGTTTCAATTTAAGCAACTTTGTTAACGGGGTCGCAAAGAAACATGGAGAGGTCTCTCAAAACATGTTCCCGGGATATCAGATAAACGCCATAACAAACGGTATTCACACATATACCTGGACATGCGAAAGCATGAAAAAGATCTTTGATAAATATCTTCCGGGATGGGCATACGAACCCGAAATATTTGTGAGGATCGGGGTAATCCCTGATGAGGAGATATGGGGTGCACATCAAAAGGCAAAAAAGAAGCTTATTGATTATGTTAATTCTGTTTCCGATGCTGACATGGACACTGATACACTGACAATAGGATTTGCAAGGAGGGCAACTGCGTATAAGAGGGCCGACCTTTTATTTACCGACCTGAAGAAGCTTGAAAAAATCGCCGCCGGACAAATACAGGTCATTTATGCCGGAAAGGCACATCCAAAAGATAATGTAGGCAAAGAGCTGATCGAGAATATTTTCTCTTACGCAGAGAAATTAAAAGGAAAGATCAAGATCGTATTTCTTCAGGGATATAATATGGAAATGGCCCTGAAACTCGTCTCCGGAGTAGATGTATGGCTAAATACACCCCTTAGGCCCCTTGAGGCTTCAGGCACAAGCGGCATGAAAGCGGCACAGAATGGAGTAATGAATTTCAGCGTGCTTGACGGATGGTGGATTGAGGGGCATATTGAAGATTATACAGGCTGGGCAATAGGGCCTGCTGCAACGGAGATAGAACCCAATGAAAATATGAATAAAGTAGACGCAAAAGACCTTTACAAAAAACTCGAAAAAAAGATAATTCCCACCTATTATAACGACCGTAAGACATGGATAAGGATGATGCAGAACGCCATCGGTAAAAACGCCTATTATTTCAACACCCATCGAATGATGAGAAGGTACGTAACAGAGGCTTACATCAGGTAAGTCCGACTATTAAAAATCCGTGCTTTCTTCTGCCAGAGATTTAAGCTTTTTGTGAAACTCCAGGACAGATTCCCTCATTTTTTCTTTGGAAGGCTCGCTTTCTTCAATGTCCGAAATAATGTTTATTAATTCCGAATCAACCTGTCTGATCAGGCCTTCCCTGTAATTATGCATTCGCTCAAAATCATCAAGCAATTTATTGACTTCAATGACAAACGATCTTATGTATATATCATCATTGGTCCTTATATTGAGCCTCCTGTGATAATCACCCGCACCTATCAGCTTTATTTCGGTCTTCAACCTCTGAAAGGGGCCTATTAATCTGTGGGAAAACAGCATGGTTAAAACGAACACAATAGCAATATAGCCCACCATAATAATTACGAACAATAATATTCCATGGCCTATTCTGCCGCTGAGTTCCTTTGCGAAATATGTAAAAAAAGCGGTAATAAGAAGCGACCATAAAATTATGAGAGCAATAGAGAGGCGGAGTTCCTTTGTAACAAAATATTTCTGTCTAAAGTTCTTTTTGGACATGTTTATCTATATGATCAGTGTTAAGTTGTTTAGTTTACAATAAAACGTACTGTAATTTCATTAATAATTATTTATCGGCAATAGCTTCAAAAATATTAATTATTAAAAGTGCTGGAAGGCTGGAGAACCGGGGAAATGGGTGTCAGTCAGGCGCTGGGGCTTTCTTCCTTTGCCTCGGCTTCTTCTTTTGCCTTTGCCCTGGCCGCCTTTTTGGCTTCGTATGCCTTTAATACTTCAGGATAGTTAAACGTTCCTGTAATTGCAACCTTGGGACATTTGGAAGAACATATGCCGCAGCCTATGCATTTGTCCTGGTCTATGACATGCAGTTTTTTAAGTTCGCCCGAGGCTGCGTTGACCGGACAGACCTTTGCGCACATATGACAGCCGATGCACTTATCGGTAACAAGCGCCTTTGGCCGTTTGGGTATGTAATCCACAATAGCATTAGTAGGGCATTTCCTTGTGCAGAGGCCGCATACTTTACACTTGTCCAGGTCTATAGTGGAAAGAAAATTTTCAATCTTTGGGGCATTATAAGGACAGACCTTCACACAAATTCCGCATGCAATACAGGAAGTCTGACAGTTCTTCTTGGCAACCGGCCCTTTGTCCTTTGAATGACAGCTTACAAGCACCTCTTTTGCAGTCGGCAGTATCTCAATAACATTTACCGGACAGGTCTGGGCGCACACACCGCATGCCGTACACTTGACAGGGTCTATTACAGGCAGGTTTTCCTCATTCATTGTGATTGCGCCAAAAGGACAGGCCTTTGAACATGATCCGTATCCAAGGCAGCCGTAGATGCATGCCTTGTTGCCCCCGCTCGCAATAATAGCCGCCCTGCATTCCTTAACGCCCTCATATTTAAACCTGCGGGACGACTTCGAGCACCCGCCCTGGCAGAATACTCTTGCAATCTTCGGTTCTGTCTGTTCCATCACTTTACCGGTAATCATCGCAACAGCTTCCGCAGTTGCCGCTCCACCCGGGGTACAGAGGGTCGGTTTAACATCCGGATTAAAAACAACCTGCTCAGCATACTGCCTGCACCCCGGATAACCGCAGGCACCGCAGTGGGCATGGGCAAGCACATCGGATACCTGGTCAACACGGGGGTCCTCTTTTACAGCAAACTTTTTTGCCGCAAAAGCCAGTCCAATACCAAAAAGGCCGCCGATCCCAAGTAAAAACGCACCGGTAAATTTCAGAAGCTCCATGAGATCAACTGATTCCTGCGGCTCAACTCCCCCGCCGACTCCTGCGTATAGAGCAGATGCCTGGAACAGCAGCAGAGTGAATGTAAATAAAGACGCCTTTTTAATTATTGTATTATTGATCATATCTCAACTTTTAACTTTGTTTAAAGCGTTATCAATCCTGAAAAACCCGTAAATGCGAGCGCTATAAGGCCCGCAATAATAAACGATATCGGCAGCCCCCTGAACGGGGCGGGCACGTCTGCAACTTCAAGCTTTTCACGGATGCTTGCCATAATAATAAGGGCAAGTCCAAATCCGAGCCCTGAACCGAGTGCAAATGCGATGCTTTCAAAAAAATTATAATGCTCTCCGGCATTTTTCAGGGGAACGGCAATTATAATACAGTTCGTCGTGATCAGCGCAAGGTAGACACCCAGTTTGTAGTACAGTGAAGGACTCACCTTTTTCATGATCGTATCGGCTGACTGAACGAATGCCGCAACAACGCCGATAAATATAATGATCTTAAGAAATTCCAGTTTAAGGGGTATCATTATAAACTGATATACGACCCAGCTTAACGCAGCGCTTACCACCATGACCATTAAAAAGGTAATGCTCATCCCGACGGCCGTCTCCATTTTTTTGGAAACACCAAAAAATATGCAGAGACCCAGAAACATGGTAAAGACAAAATTATTGATTAATGCTGATGCGACTACTAATTCAAAAAGTTTGCCGAAATCCATTTTGCTACCCCTTTAAAATATTTTTTATACGCCTGATGCGCCTTTACCGCCGAAAAATCTCATGTCAATCCAGTTAAAAAATCCCATAAGCAGGCCGACTGCCAGAAAGCCTCCAGCCGGCAGGATCATAATAAGGAGCGGGTTCCCGGAGATCAGAGAATACTCCCATAACTCTCCCTTGCCCAAAAGCTCCCGGAAGAAACTGATCACTATCATGGCCAGTAAAAAACCGAGCCCCATACCAAAGCCGTCACAAAACGAAGACCAGACCTTGTTCTTGTTCGCAAAGACCTCCGCCCTCGCAAATATAGATGCAAATGCGACTATTATCTGGATATACAGTCCTATTTCTTTATAAATGGCCCTTGCATAAGTCGCCATCAACATATCTATAATCGTTACATATCCGGCAATTATGAGCATGAATATGGGTATGCGAATTTTGGGGTGAATAAAATTCCTCATTAATGAGACGGTAACATTAACCATGGTCTGAACAAACATGACCGCCACCCCGAGGGCCACTCCGTTCTTCAGGCCGTTCGTAACTGCAATCGAAGGACAGAGGCTTATCGCCATACGGAATATTGTATTTTCCCCGAATATCCCGTTCTTTATCAGTTCCCAGTTGCTTTTCGGCTTTAGACTCATCTCTGCACCTCACCTGATAGTTTCTCTTTCAACAAGTTTACGCCGTTTTTGACACCATCCTCGGTAACAGCACGGCTGGATATTGTTGCGCCTGTTATCGCCTGGATTTTATCCGGAGTTTCTCCTTTTATAACGACCAGGTTATCGACGCTTTTGCCTTCAAACTGATTAAGGAAATAGTCTTTTTCAATTTCATCTCCCAGTCCGGGGGTCTCTCCATGATGAAGTATACTTATTTTCTGAACTATGAAGTTTTTGTCAACTGATGCAAGAATTTGAATATAGCTTGAATAGCCCTTTCCAAATCCCTCAACAATATAACCGATGTCCTGCGGATCTACACACTCCTTCTCCTCTTTCATCTCCCCTGTCTTCTCGTTTTTAACGCTTATTACTTTCATTTCTCCGCATTTTTGGGCAGCATAATATTCTGCATGTTTCTCATGGGGTTCCCACGTTCCAAGTGTCGCAATCTTGTCCGCCTCAGGCATCATTAATTTAAGCGCCGCCTCTTTTTCTTCCTTGGCCTTGATAAACATTATGGGGGCGGTCTTTGCGTATACAAATGCCATTATCAATCCGCCGATCACATATATCGCAACAAGGTTAAACGTTATTTTGGCCATCTCTGTTGCGGTCATTTCTTCTGCTCCTTCACTGCTCCAAACATTTTGGGTTTTATACTCCTGTCAATTAGCGGCGCAAAGCAGTTCATAAGAAGTATCGCAAACATGACACCTTCAGGGAACCCTCCCTTTAACCTGATCAGCATTGTGAGTGCGCCGCATCCGATACCGAATATTATCTGTCCTTTTCTGACTGTGGGACAGGTAACATAGTCCGTTGCCATGAAAAATGCTCCCAGAATCAGACCGCCGCTCAGAATATGAATTATCGGATCGCCCGTAAATAACCCGGTATCGCCTCCAAAAGCCCATGCGAGCAGAGCGACTGTTGCGATAAATGAGACCGGTATATGCCATGTAATATACTTTCTGAAGAAAAGAATGGCTGCGCCTATAAGCAGGGCTATTGCGGATGTTTCTCCAAGCGAGCCTGCCGTGTTCCCCATAAGCATCTCTTTGTACAGATCGGCCTTGCTGCCGAAAATTTCCATTAACTGTGTCAGCCCCTCTTCTTTCAATATACCTAAAGGAGTGGCCGTCGTCTTTGCATCCATTGCTATGAATTTGGCTGTAGGCTCCGTCCATGAAGTCAATAATTTTGGAAATGATATTAATAAAAACGCCCTCCCGATAAGGGCAGGATTAAAAACATTGTATCCAAGTCCGCCAAAGAGCAGCTTTGTTATTACAATCGCTACAAGGGAACCGATTATCGGTATATAGAAAGGAACGCCCGCAGGAAGGTTCATCCCGAGCAGAAGCCCCGTTAAAAAAGCGCTTCCATCACCTACGGTGCTCTCCTTTTTCATGCCTTTTTGAAAAATATGTTCAAAAATAATGGATGATAAAATACATAGTCCGGTAACATATACTGCCCGTGGACCGAAGAAATATACGGACATTAAAAAAGCAGGAAGGAGCGCCAGGTTAACTGTCCACATAATACGGCCGACCGTCTCTTTGCCCCTGACATGCGGACTTACGGAAACTATTAATTCATGAACTTTTGCTTCAGCTGCCATTTAATCCTCGTTTTATAACGTAGGGGCGAACGGCCGTTCGCCCCTACAATTATTTTATGGTTTCACCTGCGACTTTATCAACCTCATAAACTGTACCATCGGCCTCTTTGCGGGACAGACGTAAGCACAGGAACCGCATTCAAAACA
>SDBV01006379.1_pt1 | contig 16371 bp, 8 predicted proteins | sample 2277081 | NCBI WGS metagenome assembly SDBV01 (sample SAMN10402039, study PRJNA504765) | marine sediment metagenome | isolation source: marine sediment core GS10_PC15, 223 cmbsf | place: Arctic Ocean: Southern Knipovich Ridge | collected 2010
TCCAAATCTGTATTCTGAAGACTCCCCATGCTCTAACTCTTCAAGGCCTATCAAGATCTCCTTGATTAAACCATATGTCAAGTCAGGGTTTTCTTCAGCACACTTGCCAATTCTTGCCCAGTGTTCGATCTGCCCGGTTACGGATCGGTTATCCACCTTACTGAATAATTTGGCCTCTTTGACCAAATTATCAGAGATTCTCACTGCATTACCCATAGTAAAATCCTCCCAAACATTGATGTTACAATTATTATACATAATATTGCAATATGCAACATATTATTGGTGTTTGGAGATCTATTCTGTTGGGGCGAATAATTGAGTGAACGGAATTATTTCCAAGATATCAAATATAATGGAAAGAATTCAAGGATATTGCAAAAATCTTGATTTCTACGATAGAAATTCTGTCCAAGGTATAAATAGAACAAAATCAACCCAAAGTAAAGGAATCTGTCAATTGGTATTTATTGTCTTTGGCTATGACCTCCGCGCTCTCAATTGTATAGCCTATCCCAGATGGACTCGTTCCCACAAGTCTGATCAAATATGTCAGGAGTCGAAATTTCAGGCCCTTCACTTTTAGGTAAAGAAGCGAATACTTATTATTTAACCGTTATTTTCACGCGGACAAAAATACCCAATAAAATCCTCCGGAACCTCCGTCCTCCCCCCCTGAAAATGTCAAATATTTCAGGCACATCCCTTATTTCCCCTCTTAAACCTACTACCACTATACTCATTGGTTTTAGAAGGCATTATTGCCAAGAGTGTAGGCACTGATCTTTGCATCCACTCTTGTTTTCAGTATGTTATAGATAGGATACACGAGATATAAAGGATATTTAAACCAAACCTTAAGAATAAAGGTCTAATCCTCTAAGCTTAGAAGCCAATCTTCAAACACATTATATCATATAATCAATATATTGACCTCATAGCTTATTTACTTAAGGATTGTCGCGTTCATTCCACACTTTTCCACAACTGAAAAAACCGGGATACTTTTACGCTTGACACAAAGCCCCCCTTTTCTTACACTTCTCCCTAACTAAAAGCTAATTTGTTTTATTACTATTCATTATAACTCATTTATTTTATAATTCATGAAGCCAAATCGAGAACAAAGGTTTTCTGGCCACGAATCATTTGTGTTTCGTTACGGCTGGCTACCGAAGCTTTACAATGCCTTGCAGAATGACCCTCTTGTATTTACTGGTGAAGAGCGGGCAATCGTCAAACTTGGTATCGGGAAGAACATGGTTCGCTCCATCCGGTTCTGGGGTGAGTCCTTTGGTCTGATTAAGGCGAGGTCGGGGCATAGTTATCGCCCAACGCCACTGGCCACTGCCTTACTTGATCAAAATGTTGGCCGAGACCCTTACTTGGAAGACCGCGCCAGTCTCTGGCTGTTACATTGGCAACTCACGGTGTTAGCCAGCCTTGGTGCCTGGCACAGCGCCTTTCAAGATGTTCAGGACAATGAAATCCTAAAGAAACGTTTTACAGATCTTGTCCGCTTGCGAGCCAACCGTTCGAAAGGAACATTGGCTGAGTCAACGCTAAAACAGCATATTGCTATTTTCTTAGGCACTTATGTGTCTCCAGACCTGGAAAATGTCAACGTTCTCGAAGAATCGCTTGGCTGTCCTCTCCAGGAACTGGGTCTAATTCAAATACTCCCTGATGGCGGTAAGGACGAGATATTGCAATTTGATCGGGGTCCCAAGCATGGCCTTACTGGCCAAGTTTTTGGATATGCCTTACTTGATTTCTGGGAAAGATTTGCCCCCGAGAGTAAGACCTTATCTTTAAAATCGATATGTTTTGAACAAATGAGCCCGGGCATGGTATTTAAATTGGATGAAAATTCAATACTTGGCTATCTTGATGAGGTTGAAGGCTTAAGCAGTGGAGTTGTGACTTTTGTGGACACAGCAGATAGCCAGGCACTAAACTTGCGATCTGATGTCGGCCTCTCTGACATTAAAACTCAGTTGGGTTACCCATGAATAAAGCTTCCAAGGAAAATACCGCTATATCTGCTTATCTCCAAATTGCCCGTCGTTATGTCCGTTCGGTCAATATTGAAAGGGACCTCTCCGATCCACACGCCTTAGAAGGATACCTAATTACACCTACTGTCCGGTATACTATGGAGCGCCTTCTTGAGGGGCTACGAGCGAATTCCACCCAAAGGGCTTGGCGAATTACAGGCCCCTATGGTGCTGGTAAATCAGCGTTTGGGCTGTTCCTGGCAAAATTACTGGACCGGTCTAATGATGGGTGGACAAAAGCATATGTTGACTTGTCAAAACGTTTTCCTGGCATGGTCAATGCTTTTAATGAAGTCCCACGTTATATGGCTTTACCAATCACAGGGCGTCGTGTGAGTTTCGCTGATGCATTGTCGGAGAGCATACTTCACATGCTGGAGAATAACTCTGCAATGGGCAAGAAGCCTCATATACTGAACGAAGTCATTCAATTCCGGAATAAGATGCTCAATGCCGGGGGGGAGGATAGACATGTTCTCCGCCTATTGCTGGATTTTACACATTATGTGCAACGGTCAACTTTACCCTATGACGGTGTGCTGCTATTAATAGATGAAATGGGCAAGTTTTTAGAGTACGTAGCCCTAAATCCAAGTAAAGCCGATACCTTAACCTTTCAGCAACTCGCGGAACATGCCAGCGGCTCGACTGGTGTTCCTTTAGCGGTGGTGGCCTTTCTACATCAACGATTTGCTGATTATGCCTTGGAATACGGACCTCGTGTCCAGGAAGAATGGGCAAAGGTATCCGAACGATTTGAGGACATACCATTCCAGGAGTCTTTGAATCAATACGTCTTTTTGCTTGGAGATGCTATTCAATATAGAAAAAACGCTCCTCGATCAGAATCAGTTGCGAAACAGGCGAAGAATCTTTACCGGCAGGCGGTGGCCAAGCGCGGAATGATCCGTGTTAAGTGCTTACCCGATTTGATGAAGATTGCCCACAACCTTTTTCCAATTCATCCGACAGTATTAACTGCTTTATCATCGGCCATCCAACGGTTTGGCCAGAACGAACGGTCACTGTTTAGCTTTTTGTTGTCCCATGAGCCTTATGGCTTCCAACAATTCGTTGAGTCGCAGCCATTTCAGCCGGGTAGCTGGTATCGTTTGCCGGATCTTTATAACTACTTGGCTGCACATGGCAACCTACGCATTCAAGACGGTGACCGGCGAAGGCGTTGGGATCTGTTGCAGGATAACTTACATATCGCTCAGTCCTTAAGTGATAAGGAACGTCTTACACTTAAAACCGTGGGATTAATTAATGTGTTAGAGCCATTGCCTGGCCTGACAGCGGATCGCGAAACTGTAAGTTTTGCCCTTAGCGACACAACGGAGGACGAGAACATTAGTGAGATTTTGGACAATCTCGTAGGCAAAGGACACCTTTTCAGGCGAAACCTCAGGAACGACTATTGTCTCTGGCCCCATACCAGCGTGGACTTACAGGCATTATACGAACAAGCTCAGCTACGGGTGCCTCCATTAAGCCGGCTCGATAATATTTTACGCAATTTACCGCCAACACGCCCATTAGTGGCTCACCGTCACTACTTCAAGAACGGAACCTTACGGGCATTTCGGGTTCGAATATTGACTGGAATATCCCTGGATTTTTCCAAATTCGTAACTGAACTTGGCAATTATGATGGAGAAATACTTGTAGTTCCAGTTTATCCGGATCAAGATTTCTCCACCCTTCGGGAGACTATCCGAACCAGTGAAATGGCACAACAACGTAACTGCTTATTCTATTTGCGGCAAATTACACAAGCAGATTTGGCTATCGCAAGGGAACTCAGTTTGTGGCAGTGGATTCTATCCACTTGTGAGGAACTACGGGCGGACGATTTTGCTCGAAGAGAAGTCAACAGACGATTGACTGAGATGTCAAGGAAACTAATATCCCATCTTGAAGACTTCCGCTTATTAGAAATTTCTAACGATGAAGTCAAAGGGAAATGGATTCATCAGGGCGAAATCATCGAAATTCCGAGCCGATTGGACCTTAATCAAAGGCTGTCTAAGGTTTGTGAGCGTATCTACCATTCGGCTCCAATAATTAAGAATGAGTTAATCAACCGGACACAATTGTCCACCGCTGTAGCAAGTGCTCGCAATAATTTAATCTCGCTAATTTTTGAGCATGAGGAAGAGGAATACCTGGGTCTCACAGGATCTCCGCCTGAAAAGACTATTTACCTCACGATTTTTCATACTTCTGGCTTGCACCGGAATGAAGCGGGGCGGTGGCACTTTTGCCCTCCGCCACAGGAAGACCCATGTCACTGGCGGCCTGTCTGGGATGACCTCCGTGCTTTTATCAAGCAGTCGGGTAACGTTTCCCTAAAAGATCTATTGGAATTTCTTAGTGATCCTCCATACGGCCTGCGTCAGGGAGTTGCCATCCTACTATTAGCGGCTTTTTTAAGGTATTACCAGCATGATCTGGTTCTATTCGAAAAAGGGACTTATCAGGTTCAGGTAACCAAGCATCATTTTATGCGAATGCCGAAAAATATCGCCAAGTTCAGCCTTCGTTATATCCCAAAGAGAACTGGCGAAGCTGACATTTTGGAGACCTTCCTAAACGACTTAGACATCTTGAAAGGAACACTGAAATCGGGTGTGGAGCTTCCCGACATCACTGGAGAGATTTATAATTGGTTTTTACAATTGCCGTCTTATGCCACCAGCACCCACCAGATTTCCAGTACGGCCACAAGCATACGTAATGTCCTTAAGAAGGCCAGGGACCCAGTGAACTTGTTGTATGAGAGCCTTCCCATGGCCTGTGGAATAAAGCATGGTTTCACATCCAGTCCTGTGAATGTGGAACAGGTGGAAGTCTTTATAAAATGTGTAAATGCCGCCTTCAACGAACTTGATACAGCCCTAAGTAAATTGCGTGTTCAATTAAATGTCATCCTTCTGGAAAGCTTCGGCATTGGGGGAAGTCTGGCTGAATTGCGCGGCACTGTCAGGGACAATTACTTGCCCCTTGTCGAAAAGCTGGCAGATTACCAGCTCAAGTCTTTCCTGATACGAGCAGGAAATGCTGATTTGACGGACGAGAAATGGCTGGAATCCATCGCCAGTCTTTTCACCGGAAGAAGCCTGGCGAGCTGGCAAGATAATACAATCGAGGCATTCACTGCAGAGGCAAAAGGAATCGCCGGGAGACTCAAGCGTTGGGCCGCGTTATTATTAAATCAAGGCGGAGCTGGGAGCCGGCCAGAAGATTTGGTAGGTGTACATATCGTCAACGCGAAAGGCACTGATCACGCCTTTGCCGTACAGAAAAATGCAAACTTGCCGCCCAAGTTGGAGTCGCTCAGGAATAAGGTGAGGGTTCTACTTCTAAATGAACCAGACGCACCCGTGGTGCTGGCCCAGGTTATGGCCGAGTTACTGGAATGGAATGAACCGGATGAAACAATAGAAAAGGGGCAGGATGGAACGAAACATTAAACCTATACGTCACATCCTGAGTCTATCAGGTGGTAAAGACAGCACTGCCCTTGCCATCTACATGCGCGATCGTGTTCCTGAGATGGAATATATCTTTCACGATACCGGTAAAGAACTGCCCGAGACTTACGAATACCTGGAGCGAATAGCGGACTATCTGGGCAAACCCATACAGGGCCTTTACGAACCCCTTGGTTTCGACCACTGGTATGATGTGTATGGCCAGATGATCCCTTCGGCCCGGCGCCGCTGGTGCACCAAGATGTTAAAGCTTAAGCCCTTCGAGGAATACGTAGGTAATGACCGGGTTTATAACTACCTTGGCATCCGGGCCGATGAAAACAGGGTCGGCTACATTAGCGGCAAACCAAATATCATACCCTTTTATCCATTTATTGAAGATGACTTGGTGCTTGCTGATGTCGAAGATATCTTAATGGAATCTGGAGTGGGCATGCCGCCGTATACCGAATGGGGCCGAACACGTTCGGGGTGCTTTTTCTGTTTTTTCCAACAAAAAATTGAGTGGTTACGATTGCGGGAGAAACATCCCGATCTTTTTGAACAGGCCAAGCGATACGAAAGAGTTTATGAGAAAACGGGAAATTTCTTTACCTGGAGCGAGGGTGAAAGTTTGGCAGAATTGGAACGGTCGGAACGAATGGAAGAGATAAAACGATCGGCTGAGAGGCGCCGTGCGCTGATTAAGAGCAGTCGGAAAAACCTTACCTTGCTGGAGGTTTACTCAGAGATATATCGTACGGAAGAACCGAATGATGATGAGCAGGCCTGTCTGATCTGCTCTCTGTAATTCCTATTAGCTTTTTCGTTGTATTAACTGAATAGCGTTATAGATGAGAATACTATGTCTTTTCGGATAGCAGCACGGACAATACTCCAACTTGGTGCCGAACTAATCAGTTCAGACTCGATTGCGTTTTATGAGCTTATTAAAAATGCGTTCGACGCAGGCTCCCGTCGTGTTGACATTGATGTTATTGTTCGCATGGATCATGATACTTATATTGCGTACAGGGAAAAGATTCTCACTGAGCGAAAAATAAATCGTGGGGTCTCTGATGAGAAATCAGCTATTGACAAATGTAAAAAGAGAATACTTCGAGATATAGACCCTTCTGCTCCTGATGTAAGTGAATTAAAAGAGGATATCTCTGATGCCGCTTCATGGGATGAATTGGTCGATGCTCTGGATGATGCCAATCATATCCAGATTGAGGATACCGGTTGTGGGATGTCACTGAAACACCTGGATGAAATCTACTTAACCATAGGAACGCGCTCACGTTTAAAGGAGCGGGAGGCACAACGAAAACGGCTTAAAGGCAAAATAAATAAGGCTGATTTTCGTCCTATTCTCGGGGAGAAAGGTATTGGCCGACTTTCGGCAATGAGGTTGGGTTCGCGTCTATGGTTGAAAACGTCAAAAAAGGGCGAAAAGAATTGGAATGTCTTAGAGATAGATTGGAATCGTTTCTCAAATGATTCTGACGATATGATTGAGGATGTTGAGATCAGCCCTACTAAAGGCAACCTAAAAAAAGGCCCCAATAGAAGTGGAACCCTTATTCGGATCTCTGCGCTAAGATCTGATTGGTCTAAAGATGATTTGGAGGAGATTGCGAACATCGAATTTAGAAAACTGATGGACCCTTTCACTCCACGTTATCGATTCCCAATCTCGCTTCGTTTTAATGAAGTGGCGGTCATTACACGTCATTTTGACAAAATCCTTTTTGAAGCTGCGCATGCTAAGGTAATGGCAAAGTTCTCCGTCGAGGATGATGGAACATGGCTAACTGGTAAAGTTGATTATATTCTTAGAAATCGAGAGAAAACGATCTCATTAGATTTAAATGATTTTTACACTATTACAAAAGTAAGAAATAGGCTACCCTCAATTCTAAAATCACTCGGATCATTTAATGTTGAATTCTATTGGTTTAATCGCAGTGTTCTTGCAGAAATTGAAGGAATAGGAACTAAAAAAACGGTCAGAGAGCTTGTCAATGAATGGTCTGGTGGACTAATGGTATTTCGTGACAGCTTTCGCGTTAATCCTTACGGAAACCCGGACGATGATTGGCTGGATTTGGATCGTAAGGCTTTTGCATCTGCTGGTTACAAAGTCAATCGTAAGCAGATTATCGGTAAAGTAGACATATCTTCAATAGAAAACGCAGCGCTTGTCGATCAAACAAATCGTGAGGGCCTTCGTGACTGTGATGAAAAGCAGGTGCTTATCAAGATATTGAAAAACATCCTCGAGTCCGAGTTTCATGCCTTCCTCAACATAGTCGACGACGAAGTTCGGGCAAAAATGCCGGTCACTTTTGAAGACTTAGAAGATCGGGTCGGGAATGAGGAAAAGAGAATTCGCCGCAGCCTGAAAATGCTTCGGCAGAAATATCCTGAGGTAAAAAAGGATAAGCAAATATTTTCTTCAATTGAAGATGCTATCGAAAAAATACGCCACCTAATGAATGATGCGCAAGAGTTGGCCGACTCATTTCAACGCGGTCACACAAAATTGCTTAATCTGGCCGGGCTCGGGTTAATGGTTGAAATCGTCGCACATGAATTAAATCGTGCAACCCGGCATACCCTAAAAACATTGGCCGATACTGAGGAATTAACTCTGGACGAAGATGTGGAAAGTATATTCGATACGCTTGAGGCGCAACTAAAAACCTTACAGAAACGTCTCCGTATCCTTGATCCAATGAGTACAGCCGGAAGACAGGTGAAAGAGCCGTTTGACCTTGTCGCTTGGATTAAAGAGATCTTATCATCCCATGAAGCTCAGTTTTCACGTCATGATATTGAATGTTCTGTTGAGGTGAAGCCATCGTCGGCAACTAAGGCTTTTCAAGTTAAAATGGTTAAAGGTATGATCGTCCAGATCATGGAGAACCTATTGAGTAACTCCGTATACTGGTTAAAACAGCAAAAAACGATCGAAAAAGGCCTCTCTCCTGAAATTGTAGTAACTATTGACACTCAGGAAAAGGAAATTAATTTCACTGATAACGGTCCTGGAGTCCCACCTTTCCGTAAGGAAGAGATATTTCAACCGTTTGTAACAACCAAACCGCCGGGTGAAGGTAAAGGGCTTGGACTCTTCATCTCACGCGAAATCGCGAAATACCACGGGGCCTCAATTTATATGTCCGAAAATAAGGCCGTTCATGATGATAGGCTTAACACGTTCATACTCTCTTTGGAGGCCGATCAAAATGACAGAGGCTAAACAACCACTCAAACAGGAGCACCCGTTAGCAAAACGCCTCCATCAAGCGGGAATTACCAAGGTCGCTATTATTGACGACGCTTACGACGCACCGACTGTAGATATTTTTGACGGTGGAGAGATTGATGATTTTTGGGGCAAGATTGAGCGAGACCCGGATATGCTCAAAGAGCTTCAGGATTTCAGAAGTGATATCCAAGATTCGGAGGACATTGATGACGAAGTCATTAACATGCTGTGGAACACACGGAAGAACCTGAAAAAACTGAGTGAACCTTGCAACAAGAAGCTTTTTGTTAATAGACTCCAGATGTTGAATGATATCGATGCTATTAGCGAGCATCTGCGCACTCTTGGCCTAGAACCTATTCCAATTGGCAGTGAAGATGAATTACCCGAACCTTCCATCAAGTTAGTATTTCTCGACTATGTTTTAGATCCAACAGCTAAGGAAAATCTTGGGGAGATTGCAACTGGAAAGGCCAAGGAAATCTACAGAAGGGTTGAAAAAGATGCCGAAAAGCCGTTTATTGTGCTAATGTCTGACAAAATCGATGACAGGGCACAACAAGAGGCGTTTCGTAAGGATTCTAAGCTGCTTGGCGGCTTATTCGGTTTTTTACCAAAGGAGGATTTATTAAATCAAGAGAAGCTTTATATAAATCTTGAAACCTGGGCAATAGACATGCCAGCGCGTCATGATATTCAACATTTCGTCGAAGCGTTGGAGGAGTCGGTTAAGAATGCCGGAGAACCCTTCGTCGAAAAAATCAGGGAACTTTCCTTTGAGGATTACGCAAATATACAATGGCTTAGTTTACAGCAAGATGGTCAGCCTCTGGGTGACTATATGCTCTGGCTCTATAAGTCGTATCTTGCCCACCTTGTTCACAATAATGATAAAGTTTTGGCGGAACAAAAAAAACTTGATAAGTTATCATTCGATAAATTTTATCCCAGTCAAAATGCACCTTCACCACGGCTCGCCGAAATTTATCGATATGCGTTAACTGAACCTGGGATAGAGGAGCTGGGGCCTCATCCTAGGGCCGTTCAACCCAATGAGGAGCCATACCTACATTTAGGCGATGTATTTATTAATGACACGAAACGCGAAGTTCTGATGGTGATAAATGCAGAATGTGACCTTGCCTTTGCACCTGAAGCAAATCGTGATTTTCCTCGTGAATTGTCAATTTTGCTACTGCCCGGTATCCTTCAAACACTGGACGAAAATCCGAAGCCGAATTTAGTATGCACGGAGCTGTTCAATCATAATAGTAAAGCCTATCGGATTGCCTGGGATCACAAGTGCGCTATTTCAAAAAAGTACAAGGATGTCTTGACTTGGCTATCAAGTGAGGGATATTCTCGCATCTCACGTTTGAGTCTGCCTCACGCGCTTGAAGTTCAGCATGTTTTTGCGGCCAACCTTACTCGTATAGGAATGCCCATTAAACCGCCATTCTACCGGAATGCTGATGTTGAACTGTACTGTGCAGATGAAAACGGTATGTGTCACATGCTGTTTGATGAACCAATTCAAGGCGGTGCCTCTATAGTCAATCGTAAAATTGGAGAAAATAAGTACGAAGAACTATTTTCTCTATCGATAAATTGCAGATATAACCTTACTAAGGCACTTGATAAGGCTATAGAACTATTGGAGAAGCAGAGTGAATTGCTTGCCTCCGAGGGGGTCCGTGATAATGGTAAAGCTATCGCTGATATTGAAAAAGAAAAAAAGAAAAGAAAGGGGATAAATGGTAAGATCAAAAAAATCAAACAAATGAAAGATCCGAATCAAGTATTGTTGCAAATGCATCTCACACATCATCAATTTCCACCAAATCCAACAACCCATACCGAAGCTGATCCAAAGCTGTTATGGGTCTATAGAGATGGCAATTTCCAAGGAAAATATAATCCAAATACTCCAATTGCTCTTAACATCAAACTCACCGAAGGCCCATCGAATTCAAAAACCCCCAACGGAGACACCTCAGACAGAATTGAAGGAGGTCCCCCTTCTGAATCCAGCGGGATGGACCAAAAAAATTATGGAGTAATGAAGAAATGCCGGCAATGGATAGATCAAAATATCTTAAGAGTGAAAGGCTGCTTCTAAAACTGGGCTTGGTTTGATAATCATAAACCATTTCTAACAGGTGGCTGTTTCGTATGAGTGGATGCCGAGGAAGATTTGAGTTCTACCAGAAAAATCTGAAATTTTTTCTGGTAGTTGGCAATGGTATAAATTTCTCTTACGCTTTCTTTATCCTTTTCTCTAAGTTCCCAGGCCTCTTTTCCTCTGAAAGAAGGGTCTAAGGTTTTATACCCTAAGCCATGAAAGAGCTCATAGACCTTTTCAGGGCTGTCCATTTGTGGAATAATTTCTTCTATAAACCCTTTTGTATCTTTCATAATTCAATCTATTATTTTGCATGCAATTTGCGTGCAATGTTACTTTGGTTCCTTTATTTTGTATTTTATCGCCCTTCCAATTCCTGTTTTTTCAATAAAACCTAATTTCTCCAATTGAGCAAGGTCATAATTGGCCGTCCTTATCCTGTTGAATATAGCCACAGGTCTAAGGATTCTTCATCAAGATGTACACGTCTCCGTAATGTTTCAGGTGCCATGCGGCCGCTTCCGCGTAAGATCCGTTTCATAAAGATGTAGCTAAAAATCCCGTTCTACTCCATGATATGTTAACCACTCTACAAAGCTGCTTAGAAGCTTTTGATTTGATATTGGATACATTTCAGCATACCTCTTCAAATGGTGCTTCTGTAAGGTAAGGAGAAACTTATACCTGAACCGTTACAGACTTCCAAAAGCAATGGAGGCCTGTAGATGATATAAATGCTCATGAGGTTTGAATTGGATCTCCGAATTTAGATTTTAGCCATTCAATTACATTAGCTTTATCTCTCCATAATTTTTTCTTTACCCAATATCCATTTATATCAGGTTCAACTTCTTCGGGATTCGGGAAATCGGCTAACTTTTCATTAATATTTTCTATGACAAATGAATTATCAATTATCAGATTGATCAAATCTTGTCTTATTAGGTCTTTTTCAATAACTTTCAGACGATCTCTTAGATTTTCAGCGTTCTGTACAGCTAAAATATAATAGCCACCTTTTCTCTTGCTGGCCATTTCAGACTGAGCTTTGCTTAAATGAACTCTTAACCCTGATGTAAATTTAACCTCTACAAGATATGGGGGTATTTCTACTAATCCACTGTCCCAGCCCTCCTTCTCTTCAGGCCATATTGCTAAATCGCCCCCTTTGTATATGGGCTTCACCTCAAAACCTTGTTGGCTAATAATCCTACTTATTACTATTTCCAAATTTTCTCCGATGATTTTATTTTCGACTTTAAGCCGGTCTTTTTCCTGTTTCTCCTTAAGTTTTTTTATGGATTCCATTAAACCTTCTGGATCTTTTTTAGACAGATTACTAATTTCAAGAGCAATCGCAGCAATATCCACTAATTTAGAAACATCCCTTCTTATCTGGTCTTCAGGTATACCTGCCTCTATGCTATGCAATTTTATTTTAAGATCAAGTTCGTCAAATCCAAAATGAGGGAATAGACTAGCCACTCTATCTGGGTAGTTCTTTATTAATTCTTCAAGTTCATCAACAGTGATTAACTTTTCAATACTTTCTTTGGTAGCTTCTCTTTTCACAGAAACCCATTGCTCACCTTCAAGGGTTTTAACAGGAATCCAAGTATCAGTCTTGATGTGGGCTAACCATTGTGTAGGTATTATTTTGTGAGATTTGACGGTACAAGAGCATTTTATAATAATCTGGTTATGAAAACATTCATCCTGTTCCATAATGTGTTTTAATATAAATTTGAAAAGCAATTTAGCCCGTTCAGGGTAATCAGATATTTTACCTATTACTTCATTCCAGAACGGCAGATCAGTGATAACATTATTTTCTGTTATCAATTTATGATCTACCTTTGAAAGCTCCTCATCTTCAATTAAAATGGATCTTAATTTGTTATAGCCGAGTGTTATATCATTTTTGAGTATGGGTAAGGCTGTTATGAAAACTTTCATTTTCTTTAATGCTTTTATAAATTCATCATGCTCCGATGGCACCTCGAAATATCTTTGGCTAAGAATTCTACGATCTGGGTATATTGATTCATATTCCTCATCTATTCCAATATATTTGAAAGGGAGAAAAAAACCTTCTTGATTTAAGTCATCTGCAATAATTCTTTTATTGTCCTTTGAAACCAGAGGAAAATTTTCACAAAACTTATCATTTGTCACAACCCATCTAAATAGATCTATCCACCCTTTTACTTTATCATCATCTTCGACATCTTCAATTTTTTCAGTGATCCAAAACTTTCTGTTTTTTAAGAGTCTCTCTATAATCTTATCAACATTTAATATATCGCTTACATAATCATTTATGATTTTCAAATTGGTAAAATCATTATCGATTAAGTTTCGTCTAATATCCCATCCAATTCTGTTAGTTATTTCTTTTAATTCCTCAGGAATATTTTCTTCGATATACAAGTGATCTTCATCGAATTTATAAGGTCCTATAACATTATTTTGATTAATCAATAAGTCATCAATGAAATTTGAGTCGGTTATGAGTTCCTTTTCATATAGTTCATCAATAAGCTTAAGAAACCCCATAAAATATTGCTTAGGATGAACCATATTGAAGTTGTTTTTAAATTCTATTAGTTTGGGATAACTTTCGCTCTCGATAACAAACTTCCTTAGGTCGTCTCTCAAATCTTGTAAAGTATATAAGGTCACATTTTTTGACAGACGTTTTAAATTAATTGCGGTAAGTGTCCAACCTTCTATAATATTTTCAGTTGGTATGTTATTATTGATTCCTTTTAATAGATTATAAAAACGTTTCAAATATTCCTTTGGTATTTTTGATTCCCTATCTGGAAATATTTTTTCTATTGGGAAAATGATATTGCTTATACTTTTACAGCCATCATATGTCTTAACAATTGGGACTTCAGAGAGAATTTTTTCCAAGAAATGATGTATGCAATCATTAAATTCTTTCAATATTGGATTCTGTTCGGTTCTATCCGAAGCGATTAAAGAGAAGTCAACTAAATTATGCAAAAAGGCAAGTGTTTCATCATTTTCAATCAGTGATTTTAGTAAGTCGTAGTATAAACTAAATGCCGTTTTCAGAATCACTGTATTATTGGGTGTATTATTGAGGGAATCCCTATCATCAGTAGGGTCAAAGTTTTTACAATTTATTATAAAAGGTATGTTTATATAGTCCGCAGTCTCAGTTAATGGTAACCCCAAAAAAAGTTTTGGCATTTTTTTTAGATTAGCAATACCTTTGTCTTTAAGAAGCACTGATACTTGAACATCTCCATCTGTTTTAGAATAAACTTGATATTCGCCTGTTGTCGTAAACTGTATTTCATTCTTTGAACTATCAGATTTTCTATGAGGTACATCGTCAATAATAATTTCATCGATAGCATTATAAGCAAATAATAAAGGGACAACCATTTTAAGTTCAGAAATACCACTTTTTACAGCCTCTGTCCCTAGTTCATCATAAATATCATATATGAAATCAGTGTAGGCTTCCGAAATCTCTTTTTTCTTAGTTGAATTATTTAATTGATCAAAACTGCTATCAATACCCTTGGACAATATGTCCTCTTGATCGGAAGCCCGATTCAAACCAATATTGAATTTATAAATACCGTCCTGTTTGTCAATGATATGGCCACTCACTATTGCCTCCTTGTTTAATATATGAGAAACGAGGAAGCCAGAACCAAACCTGCCAATATATTCTGAATCAGGAGCGTACGGTTTAGTTGAACCACCATAAATTATTGCACTCATTTCATCTAAAGTGAAACAACCACCATTATGCCTAAAAATAACCTTGTTATCCCCTGTAAATATTTCTATTTTCAACTTTATATTTCCTCGGGCTTTAGCTGTATCTATAGCATTTTGAATCAGCTCGAAGAGCCATCTCCTTTTTGCAGTAGAAATTTTGCTTTCTCTCCATTTTTTTATCCTCGTTATAATGTCTCTTGCAGCTTTCTGTTTTACATGTTTGATTGCAACATCCCTTGCTTTATCTGCTAGCTTCATAATTTCTTTACCTATATTTTCTGATGGCATTTCTTTATCCCCAGTTATTTCCTCATCCCATTTAGGCATATTCATAAAATCAAGATGGAGCTGAATTTACTTTAATCCTAATTTTAGAGCATTCATAAAAGATAAATACGATTTGCTTACATTAACTTATCTTTTTATTATGTTCAATCAATAATCAATATTCACCATATCCAATGAATACAGTAATGATTTTATCATTATTCCATAGCAAATTTTATAGCAATTTCCTTTTTGGATGCAGATTAACCCGCCTGACTTATGGCGGGTGAATCTGCCTGTGGCGGATAAACGCAGATTGTTTCCGAATTCTCCCGATCCCGGCGCATCAGGGCGAGGCGGGTTCCGTCATTCGGAACTCGGAAGAAAGATTTTTAATGCGCCTAAGGCGCATAAATATAAAGAGCTAATAGAATAATTACCTGTCAAATGGGACGCCATTAGATTTCTAAGAATCTTATTCTATCAACTAATAATTGTTCTCGCTATCAATTATCTCGCTACCCCTCTCCACCGGACTATCCAACCCCGGGAGTACCAATTCCAAGACGCCTGACTAATCCATAAAGTGATGTAAACACCTCTTGGCATGCATCAGCACTTATGTCTTTCTTGACAACTTGGCAATTTAGAATCTTAAGAGCGTCCCGCTTTATAAAACCCTTCTGAATACCGATTAACCCACAGCATCCTTCAAAGCCTTACCTGGTACAAACCTGGGGACCTTCTTTGCCTTGATTTTGATCTCTGCCCCTGTCTGTGGATTTCTTCCCTTCCTGGCCTGCCTTTGTGCCACCTTAAAGGTTCCGAAACCAACCAGGGCAACGGTATGCTTCTTCTTCAACGCCTTGGTAATGCTTGAAAAAACACAATCCACTAATGCCTGTGCCCGTTTAGTTTCTCCAATATCTTCAGAAGCGCTTCTTCCCACTGCAATGCTTTGGATCCGTCTCTTATAACTATCATCCTGAACTCGCTTTTTCGGCCAAGCCGGATAAATCGCCCCCATCGCTGTTCAAAAGCCTGTGGATTAGTCGGCAAATCGTAGTTGATGCACTCATCAACATATTCCAAGGTTACCCCCTCTAGCGCCACATCAGTTGTAATAAGTATGCCGCCTTCCTCCCGGAAGGATTCTATGCTATCCATACGTTCAACGGCTTTTAAAGATCCTGTGATAGACCACACTGGCTGTCCAAGTTCCTGCAAGCTTGAACTAAGGTACTGGACGGTATTTACAAAAGAGCACCAGATACAAAGGTGGGTTCTATTTTTATCCTCATAGAATTTTCGTGCATATGAAATCACAGCCTCTAATTTTGAGTCAACCGAAACATCCTCCATTTGATCCAATAATGATTCCAATTGGTTGTATAAACCGAGGAAATT
>SDBV01006380.1_pt1 | contig 16371 bp, 15 predicted proteins | sample 2277081 | NCBI WGS metagenome assembly SDBV01 (sample SAMN10402039, study PRJNA504765) | marine sediment metagenome | isolation source: marine sediment core GS10_PC15, 223 cmbsf | place: Arctic Ocean: Southern Knipovich Ridge | collected 2010
CCTGCACCTATTGGCTCACCCAAAGGCAGAGGGGACAGGAGATGGGTGAAATCTCTTTTCGGGAGCTACCCTAGTCCCTCTGTTAGCTTACAGTTTAAGCTTCTTCTTGCACAGAGACTTCGGCACGATACAGACGATTTTCTGCTACACGTCCATAGCCACCAAAATGCTTCCATGCCAGACTGTCCCACTGCTCGGCCAAACCTTGCTTGAGCGGACCAACCAATTCGCCATAACGGCCAATTGAAGGGGCCCACACAGAAGCCAGTGAAGCGCTTCCTGCAAAGAGCATCGTGTGAACACTGTCGTCTTTATTGACAATATCACCAGATGCGTGATCGAAACGAAGCCGACCATTTGAGCTTTGGCCCACGATGGTAATGGTTGTGCTAGAAACAGAGGCAACCTTGCACCTCTCGTTATGAGGGTTCATGGCCGCCCCGTCGCTTGCCTCTTTTGCACTGATTATATTCAACCAGTCACCAGCCGCGATGTTAGTAGCCGAAGCTACGATGATGGTGTTCGCCAACGCACTTGACGCAGACGAAAGAGTTGTATCGGCATCAGAGCCATTAGCAGCGCCAGCACCATAGAAAATCTTACTTTGTCCAGATGAAACAATCCTGAAACGGTTCAACATACCCAATTCCCCGTTCAAAATGAAATCGGGGCGTTGATTCTGGGCCAGAAGCAGGATGTCTCCCCCGTCAGTCACAATATCGTGAACTACGTGGGGATTCGTGATACACGCATAAGATTCTCCGCCATCGGCGTCTTCAAATCCGGGTACATTGAAACCCGTAAAACGAGATGAAACATTCCAGAAAATATCGTTGGTTGCTCGATCACCAGCGGTGCCAGCATCCATCGAGGTTATTGCGGAAGCTCGTTCTACGAGGCCGCCCTTTAGAGCAGCCTCAAGTGCCAGATTATCAATAGATTCCATGGCATTCAAAGCCACCATATCTACCCATTGTTCGCCCAGATTAGTGTAGGCCTCAATCATCATCTGCATCGAAACCTGAATGGCTTCGCCCAGCAATTGTGTCGTAACATCAATAGTCGCGTCACGCGGGATTTGAGGAACGATGTCGGCTATTTCAGAAAGCGCGGTTGTACCGATTGCCATGTCCGAGAGATAATTCAGTCGAATTGTCCCTGTTTTATGCAATGATGCCATCTTCTCGGCTTGACCTGCGGCTTCTGAAAACTGATCTATTGGACGAGCAACTTGATCGTAAAGTTTCTTACGTTTCCCAGACTGACCGTAGCGGGACGTATATTGAATACGTCGTGCGTTGGAAAGCGAACTTACTTGTGTTAAGCCGCTGGGCATTTAGTTACTCCTTTTTTTTGTTTAGTTTACAAAGCGGAAGCTGCCCCCGGTACTCTCTTGGGCTCTTCCCACACTCCCGCTTCTTTCAGTTGTGTAATCAACTTATCCGCTTCCTTGGAGTCGCCAATCTTATTGGCGTTCTCAAGGGCAGACCAAGTTTCGTCCACATCTTCGGGAACAGAAGTGCTTTTTCCGCTCTCTCCCGTTGCAGAAGCGGGATTTGGCGGAGGAGTTTTGCCAGTGGAGCGACTCAGGATTTCATCGTTTACTGCATCTAGCATATCCTGTGGGTCTTTGTAATCTTTTCTACCCATCAGTGTACGAATAGCAGGGTCGTTCTCTAGGCCAAACTTTTTGATACTAACGACTGCACGATCAAAGGCCACATCTTCCGCACTCTTACCAGGAATGCTGGACTGTGAAGAGCCGCTGTTTCCGCTTTCCAGGGCGACCAACCTAGCTCGTAGGTCGGCGTTCTCTGCTTCGCTGAAAACTTCCTTCGGGTCTGCACCCGCAGCTACGGCGTCCAAGCCAGCCTTTAGCGTTTCTAACCTACCTTCTGCGGAAGAGAGGGTTTCATTGAATTCTCCAATGCGTTTGTCGTTAGAAGATTTGACCCTTCCATTGACAATCTCTTCCAACCTTGGGTCGATTTGAGCCAAGACCAGCTTTGCTACTTCATCGGCAGAAATGCTTGAAGGCACACCCTCCGAACCGGCAGAATATTCAGGTTTAGGTATCTCCTGACCACTCTTCTCGTCCGAAGTGCTTTCCAACTCATTTTCGTCGGGCATCACTTACTCCTATGTTAAGGTATTGATAGTAAATCATATAAGTTATTGGCCCGCAAGTGCGGGTTGGTTCTGCGCTGCTGAATTAGCGATAATTTGCATCACTTGGGCGGGCGATAAGTTGAATCTTTCGGCTATAGAATTCACCCGGCGCTCTGCCACAGAAGGAAGCGGAGTGCCAAACAATACGTTATCCATAATCAAGTTGGAAACGTCCTGCCCGATAAGGCCACTGATTGCTTCTGCCCCCACATTTGGTTCGTTAGCAAAGGCTTCTTCAAGCTCGGCTACGCTCTCGAAATTAGGCTCGAAGCTATCTGAGATATATGGGACAACAGTTGGATTCCCTTTTAGGAACTCTCTGCGCCAATCCCAATAGTCAACTAAATCAGGGTGACTATCTCTCCACTCACGCCTTGCGGCACGACTGTCCTCGTCGATAGCGTAATATTTGTTCTGCTCTTCAAACCAGTTAGGGTAGCGTTGTTGGCGATAGTCAAAAAAGAACTGCGCCACAAAGCCCACTTTTGGAGGGGCTTTCTGAATAGGTAAAGCGTCCTTGCCAAGCGTGCCCGGGGGATCCCCGCCCATTACCTTTAGCCATACAGCCAGAAGCTCTATGGGGAACTCGTTGTAATCAAGCCTCCCCTCTTTGTCTAAGAAGTTGTCCTTAAACTCGTCACCTAGCTGAGACACAACTTCACGCTGGTCTAGTTTGTTGAGGTCGAAGTAGGTGTTCCAAATGTTATCAACCAGGAAGCTAACCATACGCTCTTCTGGGTTCTTCCAAAGAGCAAGTCGTGTTTCGAACTCTGGGTTCTGGTCGAAAAAGTCTCGAAGAGGCGTTGGGTCTCCGGCCTCATTCTTGTCGAGGGCAGAATAGAAGTCGTCGTACATCTCTCGCAGCCTACGCTCTCCCTCTGGATAAGGCTGTACTGGCAGTTGAAGAGTGGCGCTAAATAAGAACTGGGTCCTCTTTTGTTTGTCCACTCGCGCCTGGGCAGCCTCCCACTCCGGTCCCTTTTTCTCGATTTGTACCCTGAGCGCCACCTGCGGGTCAATCAACCCCTCAGCAGCCATATTCGACAGAGCCCTTTCTATGCTGTACTCGTACCATTCATCAAAAGCAGGAAGGCCCATAGATTTGCGCACATTGCCCCAGATGTTGTCATAGACGCCAGGAGGCGCTCCAGCGGCTGTGAGTATATTCTTTACCAATCTGGTAGCAGGAAGCGGAGAGAGCTTCTCTGGCGTCCCTCGGGCTATGTTCCAGGCCATTTGGATAGGCATATGGGGGCTAATGCTCAAACTCATAAAATCCGAGACATCAAACTTGAGATTATCATCATCTTCTAAAACCAAGCCCCTCACCCGGTCCAACAACTGAGGATTCTCGCCCGCAACCGCGCGTTCGTAGGAGGCCTGGTCTATCTGGCCGGATTCCAACAATTCAGATAACTTGCGCTCCATGCGCCCCTCTACAGATGTCAGATTATTCATGTAGGAAATGGGGGCATCGAAGAACCTCTCAAAGGGGATACCGAATGAGCGCATTGGATCGACCCACAATCCACCTTCCATCTGTGGGGGCAGGAAAGGCATTGGGATTTTTATGCGCCCACGTAACCGTTGGGGGAAACCCTCGTTTTCTCCCACGACGTCACCGAGAGCCTCGTTCAACTTCATGTAGGTTGCCAGCATGGCAGGACGATCAATGCTGTGTAGCCCCCACCTCAAGACACTGTGCGTAAACCAAAATTCAAAGGGCGCAAAGAGAGAAAGCGTATCGTCAAATCCGTAGGTGCGCCCATAGTTTAGAAGTGCGGCGTCCGTCCAGCCCTCTGCCACGCGGAATGTATTGTTCTGGGCATCTACAATTTCTCCCCTTAGCAAGCGGGTATATGCACCCATCTCGTCCTGCAGATTGGTAGGCAGATCGGCAAACTTGAACGACGGCTCCTGCGCCAGAGACAAAGCCTCCTGTCTCATTAGCTCAACAATCTCCTGTTGACGACCAAACCAAAGTTCGTCTTCGCCAAGACCTAATTTGAGTTGTGGCTTTATATACTGGTCGAAGTTGGTTATTGCGGGTTTGGTATCGACAAGCTCATCCACTCCCTTCAAGAGATCGTCCACCTTCCCAACATCGTCAACCCCTGCTGCCTTCCCAACATCAGCCACGTCGTCTGCTTTTCTAATTAAACCCTCCTGCAGGGCAGCAACCTCTTTTTGCGTTAGTTTGGCCTGCTTAAGCGCTGCGTCTAGTTCTTTTTTTGCCTTTGCTACACCTTCGACGGCAACGCCTTCACTCGCCCCTCTTTGTTGCATCATGCCACGCCATCTTCTATATGTGTCCAACGCAATCTGTTCGTCAGCACTTACTACTTTCCCAACATCGGCTACGTCGTCTACGCCCTTTGCGAGATCGTCATAGGCTTTACTGCCTATAAGATCGGCTTGCCTTTGGAAGAACTCGGTAGGCGCACGTTCTCCACGCATCATGGCCTGCTGCATGTACTCAACCATCTGTATCTTGCTGAATTCTCTTACTTTATCCTGATTGTAGCGCTGCCAAACTCGAGCTTTTGTTGTGGCGTCCATTCCTCGAATAGAGCGTCTATGCTCCAGTACGCCCAGCATGTAATTACGGCGCATAAGACGCGTGGTTGCTCTGCCTGCTTGAACATTCCGGCCCATAATGGGGTCAGCAATACTCTGGATAGCAAAGTTATCAATGGTGCGCTGCGCCCCGTTGGTCTTGTTTATGTACTTTAAGTAGTCAGCATCCAATAATTCCTGAATTGTCCTTGCCCTAGCGCCCCTCGACCCAGCCTCAGTGAATTTCCCGCTGCGTATATCGTCTGCGTAACCCCGCCACAAGCTATTTCGTTTTCTGATGAAGCTCGAAGAGTTGGTGCGAAGACTGGCTATTGAGCTATTCACGTTTTTGGGTAGCTCTGTGCCTTCTTTCAAGCCTTTGCGATAAGCGCCTATGGTGTCCCAGGTGTTCCCCCAAGCAACATCGCTATCGGCTAGGAGCTTATTCACTCTTCGGTCTATTTCGGCAGCGTCAGTTAGGCTTACAATATCGTCGAAAGCAGAATCTACTCTTTTAATATGGGAAATGTGCCGAGCATCAATGTAATACATCATGTCGCTCACGACGTCGGCTACGCCAGTGCTGCCAGCTTTGCCTACACGTTCCGCTGTTTCAGCAGTAATCACAGGAAGAGTTTCAACCAGGCTGTCACGAACAGACCTGCTTATCGCAGAGTCCATGTCGGCAATCACTCGGTTAATATCATCCGGCTTAGGGAACTCGCCCAGATTATTTATCGACCTGCGAATGTCCTGCATCATGGGGCCACCAAGGGCCTCCTGAATAGAACTCTGGGGCAGTCCCATTCTCTTTGCGGCATTTCCAAACACCATCTCTGCCGAATAAGCTAAATTTTCAGCAGTGGCAAGTTGGTCAATTTCCTTGACGCTCAAAGCATTTTGAACCTTTGCCTCAAGCTGTGCTGCCGCATCTGGGCCAATAACTCTTGCAAGATCGTCTGCAAGCCCAAGCCTATGCTCATTTAATCTTGTAGGATGCCAAATATTAGGCCAGGAATTCGTATATGCCGTGTAGTTTCCACGCGCTCGCGCCCACTGCTCAAACTTTAGTGCCCAAGAGCGGGTTCCTCTAGGGGCCTTGCGTATAAAATCCCTATATTTTCTAAAAAGTCCCGTCCCGTCTCGCAAATCATTGAATAGCTTATTTGCTACTTGTAGAGTTTCTCCCGATTTCCCAACCACGCCTTCCGCTCCGCTGCCCGCCAAGGTAAACGCCTCTTCCAATCTTGAAGGGAGTACACCAACTTCGTCTTTGAAAAATTTGCGCACAAAGGGTGTACGGCGAAACATTCCTCCAATGCCACGACCAACCATTGTGAACTCGTTATTCCAAAGATTTTGAATGGGATAGATGAAGTTTCCTGCGCCCAAAAGAACGAGAGACTGAGCCTCGCGTAATGCACCTTCCCACTTCGACATTAGGTTGCGCTCTTTTATGCCGAACTTGGCAATACCCAACTCTCCTGTAATTCTTGCAAATTCTATTTCGACAGCGGCCATAAAGCTATCGCTGTCGTGGGGGATAATGCCCATGTTCTTTCTGGCCCTAAATACCTCTCCCAAAGCGATAATGTCGGCCTGCTTTATTTCGCCAGCGGCAAATGCCTGTAATATTTCGTCTTGCTTTCCTTGCCGTACCAGGTCGTCGAGTTGTTTGAGAATTCCGTTTGTTTCTGAGCTTCCTCCGTTCCAAATCCTACTAAGTAGCGCACCAGAATCTACGTCCATTGTCTTTGCGAGACGCTGAAGCAGTAAGCGGGAATTAGCCGTATCTGTCCATGAGCCCAGTAAGCTGTTGGTTACATGCCTAAAGCCCTGCATCACTCCCTGAAAATGCCTCCCAATAGGCGAGACGAGCATGTGTCCCAGGTTAGTGTCGAAAAACCCACCAGCTATCTTGTTGGTTAGAACGCCAAAGTTCTCCGGCGTCATATCTATTCCGCGCATAATCAGGCGGAACTGGTTAATCATTGTTGCATTGAATTCTGACACCCTGGCCCTTGGAGTGAGCGTAAAGAACTTGGCAACCTGACCAAGAACGGGCGTATCCAACAAGGTCTGCTTGATTTTGCCCACATCCATTGCGGATCCACCCGTAAGCGTGAATAGAAGGTTTTCGTGCCAGCCCAAGTCCTGAAAATGCTCGGTCCTCTTAGCCAAATCCTCTACGGCTGCTATAGCGTCATCAATCCCTTTGGTGGACTTACTTACATCTGGGCCGCTGGACTTCCTAATAGCCTCAACCACATCAGCAGGCTTCATGTTTTTTGTAACTTTTACCCCGTTTTCTTCTGCAATTCGGCGCATATTTTTAGTTATAAACGCAGGAACGCCGCCATCGTCCACTTTCCTAAGTAGGTCCTGGGCTTCTTGAGTTAACCCGCCCCCTTTCACACTACCCCTTGCCCTTACTGCATCCGAAAGGTTGTTGGCAATCTTTGAAAGCTCATCTATCTGTGGGTCAATGTTCCTACCAATCGCCGCGAGGTCGTCTGCAAGTTTATTAACATCTTGAGTGCTATCTATACCCTTGGATAAGTCTTGTAACGTACTTAGCGCGTGTGTGATCTCCGGCGCAGCCCGTTCTGTTTGAACCAATTGGCGCAGGCCATGAAGTCTTTGTATGGGCTTGATTTTTCCTAAAATAAACGGAGCAGGATCAAGAAGTACATGCCCGATAGTGTCAAAAATCTGGGAGCGTATTGCTAGTGCCCCGAGAGAGGCACGATGCTCTTCCAGTACAGTTTCAACATTATCGCCTGCCAAAATACGCTGGCGCATTGCGATAAGCATTGGCAATCCCCCGACGTCGGGTATGGTGTCGCCATCGAAGAACGCCTTCCAATGCTCTTCTTTGCGCTGAATAATCCCCTCGTATTCGCTATAAGCAGCGCTCTCTTCTGTTGTCCATTCTTCCTCTGGCTTTCCAAACCATTGACGACCAATAGCTAATCCCTTGGGGCCCCCTTCAATTTTGCCAAACTGTAGTGGGGGAGCAATGGTTTCATAGAACGCGTCCGAGGCCTTCCAAGCTGCTCGATATTTAGCCTGTCCTGCCGGATTAAAAAAGTCGCTGACCCCCAAATTGGGGTCTTGATAAGTTTGGTAGACCGTCCCGGCCACGCGCTCAATCAGTACTGCCCCCAGATCGAGGGTGCGGAATAGCCAGTTGCCGAAGCGAGTATCGTTGACGCTAGAAATAAATTCAACTGGCTTACTGTTGGCAATGCCGGGCATTGCTGCCATGACACCCTGTTCCGTGGGAGTTAATCTGTTCCAGTTAGGGGAATGCCTGGGTTGGGTCTCGACTAGGGTGTTTTGCCTAAACGCATCACCGGTTCCCCATCTATCTGCCCTATTTAATGCCGCGTTAGAGGTTGAAGCATTGAATCCGGATGCTTCACCTATTAAATCGAGCCTCGCCTGCATCTCAGGAGTAAAGATGCTTCCATTAGCCAAAGTCTGTTCTCTCGTTGTGTAAGCCCGGAAGACTGGAGGCTGCCGCAAAACTACGGCCATTCCCGCTGCTGGGGAAGCCAAAACTGGTTACTCGCGACCTTCTGTTGATTGGCTGAAACGCATTAGAGAAGTCTGGTTCACTAACATTGACCTCTCTAAGGAAGCGATTTGCTCCAGATGCTACTCCCCGGTCCCAGATGTTATTAAATGCACGGAACCGCGAGAAGTTATCATCCTGCGCTGCGACAGCACCGTTGTAAATTTGGTATACGCCAAGCGTAGATGGAATGTATTGCAAGGCTCCCTCTAATTCGGCAGTTGTCATACCTTGGGACTCCGCATAAAGCTGAAAGGCTAGAGGGTCTACTTCTGGCGGCAGCAACGACCTGTCTGCTGCTCCTGCCGCCACAGATTCCAAATAAGTTCCTACGCTAGTTCCAAAGTCTACTATCGCGGTGGCCAATTGCTGATCCTGAACCCCTTGCTGGTCGCCCTCTACAGGTGTGGGATCGGAAACTTGTTCGCCCTCCTCGCTCAAAACCTCTACGCCCTCTGCTAATTGTTCCTGTGCCGCGGATACCGCGGGATCGAGAGAGCCTGTGGTTGGCCCTGCTGGCGCTGCCCCCTCCGGTTGTCTACTTATCCCTAGTGCCTCACCAGCCGTAGCTAACGCGCCAGCGCCAGCTTCTAGCCCCTGCTCTAACCCTTGGCCTATAGCACCTGCTCCAACACTGCTGAAAAGATCGCCAAAATTAAACTGTGGGCCCGACATCGGCGGTGCGGTTTGGCTCACTCCAAAGCGCTCAGACCGTTGGCCCGCCCGCTTCTGAGCATCTAGCCGTTGTAATGCTTCTGCGGTAGGAACATCTTGCCTTGGGGGAAGACTTAAAGCTGGAGCAGCTTGAGGGCCAAGCAGGTTGTTTGCCCCCGTTAGCCGCGGCACAACAACCGGGTCAGGTAGGTTGTTTGCACCTGTCAACCGCGGCACAACTAAATCATCTGCTTCGGCAACTGGGTCAGGTACCGCACCCCCTCCCCCACCGCCTGCACCTCTAGGTACGTCAATGCCGAACAATCTGGCAGCCTCAAAGGAAACTATGGGCTGTACGCCAGTATCAACACCTGGAATTCTCAGTCGCATTCCGGGTTGCAAGTCGGTGATTCCTGGGTTTGCAGCTATTACCTGTTCAAAGAATCGTTGATTGCCTAACTCTCTTCCGGCAATAGAATAGAAACTATCCCCTTTCCTAACGGTAGTAACTTTCGGGCGCATTACTCCCCTGAGGATTTTCTTGGCAGTCTCGCGAGCTTGTCCGCCGCCTCTTCCGGCTCCTCCAGCAGCGAGAATATCAGCTTCGTGCTTTCTGCCCGTTGCCCTGAGAACATCAATTTGCTCAGGCTTTGTCAGAGAACTGAAAGAGCGATCCAGTAAACCCTGGATGCGAGACCCAGCCACCCCTAAGCCTGCGAAATGTGCAACTCCTCTATCCGTCAATCTCTTCCTCCTGGTCGACTACCTCTAGCTGACCAGCGCGATCTCCAAGGTATTCCTCAAAGAACTTTGCCCATTCTTCCTCAATAGTTTCTTCTACCTCCGCAAAGGCAATTTCCTCATCTCTGGCGTTCATTGAAGTGGAACCTGATTTCTGTCTGCGCCAGTCTGTTGTTCGTTGGTAGCCCCCAGAGCGCCAACAGTAGAGGTGCCTTGGAGAGATGTATCGAAGCCATCTCCGCCTACTCCGGTGTCAGGAGTTTTGGACCCAAGCCCATTTCCCTCACCTCCGCCACCAGCGCCAGCCTGAGCCTGAGCCAACTTCTGAGCCAATTCCTGGATTTTAAGTTCTATACCTGCTAAATATTCCTGTATCTTACCTCCGTGGACGGTTTGTTCAATCTGCTCTCTGCGCTCCAAGGCAATAATCTCGCGTGGATTGTGCTTGCGTAGCGTCTTCCCGTAGACCTCTTCTTTGGGAAGGCCCATGCTCAATTCGAGTTGTGCGGCATTTACACGCGCCACTCTATCTTCTGGAGCCGCAGCCTGCAACTCTGCATCGACATAGATGTGCTTAACGTTTATATGCTCAGGTTTAATAGTTATTTGGGCGTTTTTCTTATTGACCGCCCCAAAAATTGTCAGCGGCTCCCCAAATTGCTCTATCCATCGTAGTTGCAGAGTGACAATATCCTCGACGCCTCTTTCGGTTGTGCGCTTGTACGGCTCAATTGATGCCAGGGCAGACTGAGTAATAATATTCACGGCAGAAGCAGCGGTGTTCGCTGGAAATTCGCCAGTAAGAACGAGTTTAGAAATCGTGGACTTGTCTAGCCTCGCGCTTACGCGATCACTCTGTAACAACATTCCTTGGTCAAGAGCCTCCATAACCAAGGACCTGACCGTGTTTTGCGGCGGGGCTTTTAATATGTCCCCCATAGTGTCGGCGTCGTAATTGATTCTTGCCGCCTTGGGGTTAGGGCCCTCCTCAACCAGTCCTGGGCGACCATAGAGCCTTATTGTTTTTGACATCGCCATTGTTTCTAACGCATTTAGCGTTTCCCATGCGCCCGTGTCCCAAACTGTTTTTAACATAGGGATCGCTTGCTTATCTAGCGTTCCTGCCATACCCGTTCCAGATATTCGCTCCCACCAATTTAGGAATTTTAATCCGTGTTTTTCGTTATTGATGATTGTAAAAGCGTCTGTGTTTTCTGGGTCAATTGGGCCCTTGTCGTTCTCAAGCAGCACTGCCCAAACCGAGCGCACTTCTGAATCTGTAAAATCGAATTCGGCAGCATATTTGAATTTGTGTTCCTCGTCGCTCAAGTTCTTGGCCTTATTAACAAGTCCCGCTGCTTTCTCTCCCCAGAAATTCTCAATTTCGTGGATGCGCATTACCCTAACTTTCAAAGCGGCCTCTATCATGTGGCCAGAGCGAATGGTATGAACGTCCATTGGATTGTAATTTTGAATAATAAATGGGCCGTATTCGTTAAGCGCGCGTTCTAGCCTGGCAGTCTCGCCCTTAAAGGCTTGCCGAGCTTGAATTTCGTGGGGCAGATATATCACCTGTCCAACAGTGCGCCCGTATAGGCCAGCAGACCAAGCTAAATCCTCAGTGATGCCACCAACCAACCGTTTGCTTGCCTGTTTGTATAGCCACATCAGGCCCTTTTCCCACTCGTCTGTTACAAGTTTAGTTTCGTCATTGGGGGCCACAGGGCGAATATGAAATACTGGCAATTCTTTTGCCAGAACGCGTTGCAGGGCTCTCATTGCGTCGTGGGGATCGCTGACTACAACCTTGTGGTAGCCGTCCATGTCAGAAATTTCGCCCGGAGGTTCCCAAACACCGTTAACCATATCCTCCATACCGAGGCACATTTTAATATACTCTTTGTCGCCGTCGATCATAAATTTAGATTGTTCTTTTTGTTGTTTTAGTGCCATTATCGTCTCTCGAACACTTTAGCTCTGTTGGGTCTTGTTATTTTTGCAGTAAATTGGGGGTTGGTCAACTCCATATCGTAATCACTATCGTCTCCGTACATATTATATTGGGAAACATGAAGTAGCCAATAAACTGCGTCGAGCGCGTCGTCGTGTTGGCCCAAAGGGAATTCCAACCACTGGTCAATCAAGGCATTAAGGAACGAGTTCTCTTCATCACTTATCTTTGCCCTATTAAACTGAAACAGCGGAGCCATCTTTGCCTCAAAGCGGGAGCGCTTTCCTTTACCCTTAGTTCCACAGGCAACGAGAGGTAGCTTTGAGTTTCTAAGCATGACACTAAAGAACTCTCTTCCGATTCCGTCTGTTTCAATACCCACGGCTTGTATTTGGTCGCCATACAGCCCTTCGTAACTCAACAACTTCTTTTCGGCCTCTCCCCTGCTAAATCGCTCCATTACTCCGCCAACCACTACCACGCCGCCATTAGGCATTAACCTTCCCTCTGCTATTGCGCAATAGTCAGGGTCCCTACCCTTTTTTACGAACTCATCAGCGCCAGAAGCGTAGTCCACTGCCAGAACAACGGGCCAATCATCCTTTATCCTTGTGTGGTCGAGCCGGGGATATAACCATTCCCTCTTGAGGAATATACCTTCGGCAGCAGTAAGGTCTAACAAGTAGTTCTGGGCATATTTGGTGGCACTTTTCTTTTTCGCTTTCTCAATTTTGTCGTGGCCGTATCCCTCGGGCCAAGTGGGTTTACCGTCGCGTATAACTGGCGTGAATGCAGTTTTGAACAACCCTGTTGATTTCAAGAAGGCAATAATGTCATTCTTTCTCCAGGGCGTACCAACAATTAGGACATACTTAGTTCCGCCAGTAGGAGTCTCGGTTAACGGAAGAATAGTTCCTTGAACATAGTCAATTACCTGTTTAAGCTCCTTGTCCGAGCGCGTATTGTCTTCGTTGTGCAGGTCGTCCATTGTCAGAAACAGAGTGGGGTGCTTTCCGATTAGCGAACCTGATTTGTAGCCCTTGGCGATAAATGTGGGATCGGGTGTGTTGATGGATTTTTGCCTTAAGAAGTCTCCCCTCTCCATCCGGGTGTCTCTTACGTTATAGCCGCTTTCGCTCCATCCTGATTTCTCGTCTGGTCTAACATGGGGGAAAAGGTCTCTCCATGCCGGGTTGTCGGCAATAATTCGGGCAAGCTCTTTCCCCTTAGCGGCTGCGTTTTCATCACTGTCCATGATGATTAGACCGGAGCCGTCTGGGTGCAATCCTATTAGAAAGCCATCAAAGGCCACGGTAACAGTTGTGCTCTTTGAAGAGCCACGAAAGGCCTCGCCCAGCCACCCCTCGAGTGCCGGATCCCTAATAGCCTCAAAGAGTGGGATAATCCATTCTTCGTAAGCGTGCTTCGGTAACAGTCGCCCATAAAGGAGTTCGTAGAACAGCTTGAAGCCTGCTGGATTTTCAAGGTTTCCCTCTAGCTGTAACGCCTTCCACTCCAGCATACGCCCAATAGCGTCACTCTCTTCTTTGGTGAATTTTTGTTCAGGATCGCTCAAGAGAAGTTGTCCAACCAGTTGTCAAAGAGTTTGTCCTTCATTTCTTCCACGACATCGGAGCCCAACATCAAGTTAGCAATTGCTAATCCGTCGCCGTGCGCAAACCAATCTAAAGCATCGAGTTTTTCTTCTGGGTTTCCTTTGAATACGTCGCGCCAGGCGACCATTATGACACCTGCCATTATATGCAAGTATGGTTCCTTAGATATGCTCCCTACCTTGTAGTGTAGCGATACGCCCTCGGTCACTGAGGACGGCCAAGCTCATTTTGCTTTGCTGGCATACGGTTTTCGCGAGGGCCTGTTTGCAGATCCATTTGGGACGGATCTTTCCAGTACCAGTGAACATAGACAATGTTTTTCCCGTCCTTGTTTTCCTCTTCGCGATATTCTGGCCCATTAGGAACGCCAGAGCCCAGATAGCGTGTCCAAACACTATGGTCGCCTTCGTGGTCGTTTTGCATATCGCAACGAAGACCAGAGTGAGGCTCAGGGTGTTGCAGGTTACACAACTCGACCTCGACGGTCTTCATCACAGGAATCTGCACCTTGCCAGTAACCTTGCCGTCGCTGGCTGGCTTCGTCTTTGCTTTCGATTTGGGTTCTGTGGGGGGAACTTCTACTGGGGGCTGGACTTTCTCAGCCTCGACAACAGTTTCAGGGGCTTGTGTCTCGGACATCTCTACTCCTAATTTAGTGAACCGACGAAATGATTATATACTATTTCCCCCAAACGGTTCTCTAACCTATTTAATTTTAGAAGTAAACTCTACGCCTTCCGTACCCATAACAATCTGAAAACCATCCCAGGGCTTTATCTTCGGTAGCTTCTGCCAATGAGAGACGTGGGGTGTGTCGTTAAGTTCGTCGTAGGCGTTCCACTCTTTTGTTTCGGCATCATAACTCCCAATGTTTGTAATGTATCGCACCTTTCTACGACCATCGTGGATATTCTCTCCAAAGACCGTAAGCTGCACAAGATACTTGCCGCTTTTTGTGGGGAGCTTAGTTTCTACGGAAATCACTTGTGTCGCCCATAAGGCGGATTGGGATAAAGGCGAGTGGTGCCCAGGTTCTCTATGGGAACTGGGCTACGGCTATCGCTTGAGGTATCCGAGGTAAAAGTTTCAACCGGCTGGGCGGGAATTAAGCTCCGAAGATATGACGACCTTGTGTGCGGGCTTCCGTCAGGCTTGAGAGTATTCTTAGCCAGATGGTCAAGCCACTCTCTCTCTTCCTTCGACACTCTGAAACGTAAAACGTAATCTTTTTTAGACATTTCGCCATTGTACCACATTGTCTCCAGAGAGTCTTCGTGATATAGTGAGGTATGCGGAAATATTATGTGTTTTGGGGGTTGGTTTTTCTTTTATTAGCGGTAGTGGTAATTTCTTACTGGACACGGTTCTTTCCCTCACCTCCAGAAGTAGGGAACGGGGAAGTGCCAGTTATCGCAGAGCAAGACGTTGGCCCGGTTCAACCAGAGGCCCTTTACTATGCTGGCGTCCACGACGGATGCGCAACTGGGATAATCAATTGGATTACTCAGACCGGAACCGTAAGCGGCCCACCAAACAATGCGGACTGGCAATCGTTTTCGGAATACTGCATGATAGTCCAAGACAGCATGATCGACGATAAAAACTTTGAATACAGATTACAAACCCCTTACGGGGAAGAATGGTACTGGGAGGAGTAGACAATGCCACACAAAGGTTCGTATAAAAAGAGTAAAGGGGTTGTTCGCAAAAAGAAGAAAAGGAAGAAACGCAGAAAGTTAAAATAAGTGGTACAATAAGTTCTTCTTGTTTTCTCTTTATTAGACAGAAGCCCTAGACTTTTCCGAGTGCTGGGGCTTTTGTCATTAAGGGATGTCGTAATACATTTCGGGCTCAAGAGGCTCAAGCCATTCGTCCATCCATAATCCACACTCGGGACACTTGAAAGACCCCTGTGTTTTCGCAGCAATAACAAGCCATTCTTCTCCACAGTCACATTCAATCATTTTATGAAACGGCTTTCCATCACAAAAGTCGAAGAAGAGGTCGTACAGGTCGATGTTTTCCATAGTGTTCTAATTGTACCACGCTATCTTTTCCGTTTCTTTAGTTTCGCAGGTCCACCTTTGGGAACCGTAGACTTTGTTCCTGGTCTTCCGCCTCTGCCTACCTTCACAGGTTTAGCTCTACCGCCAAGGGCTGGCCTATTGCGCCTAGTTAGGGCCTTGGTAACCTTCTTTCGTTTCAGTAAGGCCTTAGTCGGACTACGACCAGCGGCTTTAGCACGACCGATGCGTTTTGTCGTTTTCCTGCGAATCCTTTTGAGCTTCTTTATACTACGCTTTGCCATGATGATTCTCCTTTTCTATATAGACACTGTATCACACAGTCGGGCCTCCACAATACTTACATGCACCATATGATTCTATTGCCTGTCTACAGTATTGGCAGTTGCGCGTCTTCTCTTCTCTTCCAAAGAGCACCATATTGCGCAATACTTTGAATGTATTTTCTCCCGTAAGTAGAATAGCCGCTTCATCTCCTCGGCCAGTTTCCCTAAGTTCCATTATCTTCTCTGTCTTTGAGTTCATAGCAACATCCCTTCGGATAGTGGAAAGAATATTAGCAATTGTACCACACTATCTTTTCCCTAGTGCTTTACTGTCGGCTCGTCCTCTAGTCGCTTACAGTGGTCTGCAATTAGTTCCCCGAGAACAGTTACGTTAATCCCCCATTTCTTAGAGAGTTGCAAGAAGGTCTTGTTATTCGTGTGGATTTCCCAACAAAGAAGTTCTCCAAAGCTGCCACCACATCCGGTAGGGTGTTCTAGGTACTGCTTCTCTATAGATTCACGTATATTTGATAAGAAAGATTGTTCCATTTTGTTTTCCAAACCCCATTATTCTGGTGCGCAAGGGACCACGGGGAGCGAGCAGAGAGGGAAAGGGGTAGATGGGAGGGGGTAGAGCGGCACACACCACACACACTTCACACATATATATCATCATACATCAACAACACGCAGGCATGTAGCCAACCACCACCATCACCAACCACACACGCGCACAACAGAGCAACCAACAGGGCTAACTAACGCCACCAGTCCACCGACCAGTATAAACATATCCATACCAAGGCCGCTACAGTGA
>SDBV01006381.1_pt1 | contig 16368 bp, 15 predicted proteins | sample 2277081 | NCBI WGS metagenome assembly SDBV01 (sample SAMN10402039, study PRJNA504765) | marine sediment metagenome | isolation source: marine sediment core GS10_PC15, 223 cmbsf | place: Arctic Ocean: Southern Knipovich Ridge | collected 2010
ATTCTACTTTATTAACGAAAAAGTAGAATGTTGTGAGTGACTCCGGTAAGCACCCGGAAGGTTTTGACACGGATTACACATGCCAAGATGCGGTAATTGCGACCATGAACTGAAGATGCGATCCTTCCGGGCGCTCAAGGATACGTGCCCGCATTGCGGGGAATTCCGCCACTCGAAGGCAACGCAAACCAGAGTGAGGAAGCTCATGTTCGTTCTTTACGGTCTTGCTGGATGTGTGTTGCTGAGTCACTTCCTGAAAGTTCCACTGGCCGTATCAATACCCCTGTTGCTCCTCCCGCTTACCGTTGTGATTTGGTGTTGCTACCGGCCGTTCCCGAAGTCGGAACGGGAAGACAAATCACAATTTGAGAAGTAACGTAGGCCGGATGGCGATGCGGCAATTGTGCCGGTTGCTTGTTAAGCCCATCGTCGGTCGCGACCCGGCCTTCCCGCCTCACGCAACTGCGACACCCCCCGGCAGTCGTCAAGTCGGGTTACCCGCTTTGCCCCAGTGTTCCAAAGTGGTATAATGTAATATATAATGACTACGAACAACTTGACCCAAGAAGAGGCTGTTATATAGCGTTCGACAAGTAAACATGCAGCGGACGTCTAATCGCGGCTGCTGACCTCGACGTTATTACCAAAACCTCAGCATTTTACGGAGTGAAACATGATCGACATTAGTACAAAGAAGCCCTTGTACGTATCGACTGATGGTGATGCCGTACCATACATAATGGTTCCCGTACAACAAATCGGCGATGTTTGTGCCTTGCTCGACGCCAAAAAAATTCCCTACTGGGTGGACGAAGAAGCGATATCACTCGACGGGAAGCCTGAAGTGACTGTCGTCAATCTTAGGCACGGCGTTGACGTTCGCGCCCTTCAGACACTTCTAGACAACGCATCCTAGCATGGACGCAGGGCATCGCTTTATGGCACTCATTGACGAAATCGCTCAACTCCGCGACGACTGTCTTTCGTCCCTGGATGCAGGCCACAACTATTACGCTCACACGAAGGCTGTGTGGCGGCTTGTACAGCGGATGCCTCGAGAAGGCCGCAAATTCGCTAGTCGCAATTTGGCTACTGGTGACATCGTCAAAGAAGCGGAACTAGCCAACTTGGCACAAGGCTACGTAACCGGTTACTTGGCCTCGGCTACGTTTCAGCATTTTGTATCCTTGTTTGAACGATTTGTATCAGATCTGCTTTGCCTTTGGCTCACCGAATATCCCGATAGCCTTTCGTCCAATCAACTCGAGTTCCGGACAGTGCTGGATTCTCAAGATAAGGAAACGATTGTCGCCGCTGTTGTACAACAGAAAGTGCATGAACTTTCGTACAAGAGCGTCGGTAAATGGTTCGACTATTTTGAGAAGATTGCGAAACTCGGTTGCCCAGATAACGACCAGATTGAGCGACTCTCCGAAATCAAGGCTTCGCGTGACATCCTGGTTCACAATAACGGAATTGTCAATTCGATATACGTTGACAAGTCGAAGGGACGTGATCGATTTGCCGATGGCGATAAGCTGGAACTGCCGGAAAACTACCATCGTGATTCGTGGCAACTGATAAAACAGGTTGTGACCGATGTTGCGGATGCCGCAATTAACAAGCTGAGAAATTGAACAGCAACTCCCGCCCACTAACCATCTCCAAAGATAATACTCAGCACCTCCAGCGCTTCAATAGCTTTTCCCGCGTCGCGGATGCCGCTGGATTCTACGGAGCCTTGCCAGATCAGCAGGGCGTGGCGGAGGTATTGCTCGCGGGATTCGGCCAGTAGTTCGTCGCCCAATTGGGTGCGAATTTTCGGCCACAGTTCACGCAACTCTTCCAACGCCGCGGGGTTGCCGCCGATGGCGCTGAAGATGATATCGTCGAGCAGTTCGAGTTTTTCCAGCACCTGCGGGCAGCGGCTCTGGGGCGAGGCCACGATGCGCGACAGTTCCACTTTGTCGGCGGTACTCGTGCCGCCGCCGCCCGATCCCTGGAAGCGGTGGTGGGCGGCGTGCGCTCGTTGCAGGGTGTCGAGCCAGTCGTCGGGCAGTTTTTTCTCGGGGCTTTGGGGCGGTGCCTTGGTTTGCGCGGTCTCCGCGGGCGGCAGTCGGGTGGCGTCCCATTCTTCGAGCAGTTGCAAGGCCAGCGCCGGCAGATCGTCGGTGGTTAGTTGGAAGCGGCGTTTGGAGAATTGGGCGGCCAGAAACGACGATTGGTTGGCGGCCAGAACCTGGGCGACAAGTTGTCCCCATGCGGCGATGGGTTCCAGATCGTGGGGCGGATCTTGCGAAAGATCCACGATCGTGGTGTCGAGCATATGCCGCCGCTGCCGCCAATGGGCTTCGTCGGCGGGCATGGCCATTACGCGGAAGGGGCGGCGGGGCGAGAACAGCAAGCCCGTGGAGAATGAAAACTCCGTGCGACATTCGGGCGGCAGACAGTTTATCAGTCCGGCGATAACATGCTCGGGCTCGAGTGAGCCGGCCACAACCAGTTGCGGCGAACTCAAAGCCGCCTCCACGATTCTGCCCAGCCAGGGGACGCCGGGGTGGACTTGCAGTCGGGCCAACAGGGCCGAATCGACGGCCGCCGCCCGGCCGGGCAGATGGATCGGCTGCAGGATGCGTGGAACCTTTTCGTGCACAACCAGATCGCCGCCGGCCAAGGCCGCCCGCAGCACGGCGAAAGCGTTGTTGGCGAACCGTGCCAGTTCCGCGTGGGGCACAACCAGACATTGGGTGTAAACTCGCAGCCCGCCGCGACCGCTGTATTCGGGCCCGGACGCCGTCGTCCGCGACACGCAATAGGCGCCGCTGGGCAGCCGGTGGAAGTTGAAACTTGTGGCGTTGGGACCGGTTTCCAGCAACGATCCGTGCGACGGACCCCAAGCTCTCAGCTCTTTCAGATCTTGCGATAGCAGCCCTGGGCTTGTGCCCAAAATCTGATAGCCCGCCAATTTTTCGGTTTCGGCCGATGAAAAAACCGCTTGTTCGATTTCAGTCATATTATTCCAGAGTGTTATTCAAGAGCCATTCGAAGGGCTCGATGATGCCGTGTGGTTCGATTCGCAAGGGGATATTCACGCGACTCTGGCCGCGTTGGCTGTAGGAGACGCAAGTACCCGCCACGCCGGCGGCGAAAAACCGGTGCCGATCGAAACGCTGGTTGCACTGTTGCCAGAGCCCGGGGGCGTGTTGCCGGGCGAAATGGTCCGGGTCGTCGGCGCACTCTTGGCAAAGGTCCGATTTCGTGAAAACGACGGCAACCGGCTGGTCTTTCCAGCCGTGCTTGGAGTCTTTCTCCAGCTCGCTGAAATAGCTGATGAGCTTCATGGTGAAGTGCTCTTGGTCGCGACCCCCTTCGGCAATTTTCCAGGCGTCGACCAGCAGCAGGACACCGTCGCACTTTTGCAGAAACTTTCGCACTACTCGATAAGTGTGCGGATGCTCGACCTCTTGCAGCACCGCCTCGCCGGCCATGTCCGGCAGAATCAGTTCGAACGGTTCGCGGCGGTTGCCGTCGCGAATCTGGCAGTGCACCCAGTTCCATTGGTCGGGGTCGTTGGGCGTTTTTTCCGGAAAACGGCAGCGCGACAGGGCCGCCAGGGTCGTTTGTTGCAAAGTGATGGAAAAAGCGCCGCGGGCAAGTATCTGCAGCCGATCGGGCAACCGCGAGAGCATGTCCATGAGCACGCCCAGGTAAACCGTTTTGCCGACGGCGCTGGCTCCGATCACGGCGATCATCCGCGGCATCACGCTTTGGCCGGCGGCCTGATGGGCCAAGGCCAAGGGGGCCAGGCAGTGCCCGCAGAACTCCGAATCAAAGGTGTTTTCAGACCCGCAAATGTAGCAGGGCACGGGTACGGCATATTGGGCGAGCCGATATGATTCCAGCGGTTGGATAACACTTTTTGTCATACGGATACCTCCTCGGCGCCGACTTCTTCCGAAGCGTCGTCGGCCGGCGTAGCAATGTTTTCGGCCGCCGGATTATCTTCGCCGGCAGCGCCGGGGTGGTGCGGGCTGCGAGTCCGTGAATCGTCCGCCGACGCGGATGCAAGGGCCAGGTCGCACACGCTGATCGCCAGGCGGAAACCGATGTTGTGCCGTCTGGCCAATGCGCTTTCGCCGCTTTGGAATAGGCATGTGGCCTGGTTGTCGAAATAAGTGTCGAAGGCGCCTCCATGAATGCCTTTGAGTTGCACTTCCAAGGTCGCGTCCTGGGGCAGAATCTGTTGGGGACGGAAATCATCGCTGGTCCATTCCCAAACGTTTCCGATCAACTGATAAACGCCGCCCACGCTGACGCCATCCTCGAACTTGTCGACGTCGACAATTTTTTTCGGCCCGGAACCCCACAGGTTGGCACGCTTTCGGTCGATCATTTCACCCCAGGGATAGCGTCGCTGGAAGCGGTTGGTTTTGGAGATTGTTACGGGCCAGCATCCGGCCTTGACCCATTCGGCATCGGTGGGCAGACGCTTGCCGACCCAACCCGCATAGGCCAGAGCTTCATACCAACTGATTCCCACGACGGGATGATTCTCTTGCCCCTTGAGATAACATCCGTTTTTCCAATAGCGCGGCCCCGCATGGCCCGTGCGATCGACGAAATCGAGCATGGCCGGAAGAATCGACTCTTCCCAAAGCGTTATCTTCTCGTATCCGCCGGCTGCCACGAACTCGTAATACTGGCGATTGGTGAGGGGATAGCGATCCAGGAAGAAAGGCCGCACTCGAACGGCTCGGCCCGCCGGCATATCCGCCGGCTCGCCGCCGCTGTAGGTGATGTCGCTGCAAGCTTCGTCGCTTTGGCCCAACACGACTTCGCCGTCGGGTACGAGGGCCATGCCCGCGTCCAACGCGCGTGTGACTTGATCGAATTGATTTCGTTCCAGGCTGGAGGCGATTTGTGGACGCAGCAAAAGCGCATAGCGCGATTGGTCCAGCATCTGTTCGATCAAGCCGTCGTGGTCGTCCGCGCCGTTGGCTTTGGCGCGGTCGCAAGCGGCCTGCGGTCGCGGCTGGGGCGTTTCGTCTGTTTCGGCCGAGTCGTGGGGGTCGTCAGCCCATTTGTTTTTTCGAGAGTCCGCACAAGCCGTCGCCTCCGGCTTAAGCAGTAGGAAAAACGCCCAAACCAGCATTGCGCAGCCGGCCAGCATTAGCATATCGCTCGAAACCACTCGGCCGCCCCAGATCGCGGCGATACCTACGGTGAAGTAGATCCACCGCGGCCAAAACGGCTTATTGCGCCGGGCAGTCTGTTTGGTTTTAGTCGGGGCCATCGAAAGTTCCCTCATTATTATGATGCCGTCGCGTTTAGTTGGCGGGTTTGTTTCTTCGTCTGGCGATGTCTTTTTGCAATACGTCGAATTGTGCCATCACCGAACTTAAAACCGAGTCGCCACCCGCGTCCCGGTTGCCCGTATCCGCGGCCGCTGCGATTGCCGCCGCAGTTGCGGGCGACAGTTCCAGTTCGACAAGCCGTCCCAGTACCTGTTCGAGCAGTTGGCGTTGCCGTCGCAGCTCATCGTTCCATTGGTTTTGTTGCTCGCCGACAAGGCGTTTCTGATACTCCAGGGCGTCCATCAGGTCCACGGCCCGTTGTCGTACCGATTCTAGTTCCGCCTCGAGCATGGCCCGACCTTGCAGCATGTCCGACCGCTCCTGTTCCAACTGTTGCAGGCGGGCCTGTACTTCTTCGGCAGCAGCTTGCGACTGGTCGTTGCTCGCGGTCTCGTTTCGCTGTTCAATTTGCTCTTGGAACTGTTGTTGCGCGGCGCTCAAAGCCTCGGCAACCGACGCCATCCGCTCTGCTTGCGAGCCGCTCGAGGCCAGCGCTTCTTGCAACGCCCGTCGCTCGCTAGCGGCTTCTTCGAGCCTTTCTTTCAATCGCGATTCCAACTCGCCCACGGCCGACAGATCGGCTTGCCCGCTCTTCTGGGCCTGTTCTTGGAACTGTTGTTGCGCGGCGCTCAAAGCCTCGGCAACCGACGTCATCCGCTCTGCTTGCGAGCCGCTCGAGGCCAGCGCGTCTTGCAACGCCCGTCGCTCGCTAGCGGCTTCTTCGAGCGTTTCTTTCAATCGCGATTCCAACTCGCCCACGGCCGACAGATCGGCTTGCCCGTTCTGCCGGGCCTGTTCTTGGAACTGTTGTTGCGCGTCGCTCAAAGCCTCGGCAACCGACGTCATCCGCTCTGCTTGCGAGCCGCTCGAGGCCAGCGCGTCTTGCAACGCCTGCCGCTCGCGACCGGCTTCTTCGAGCGTTTCTTTCAATCGCGATTCCAACTCGCCCACGGCCGACAGATCGGCTTGCCCGTTCTGCCGGGCCGCCGTCAGGGCTTCGGCCAGGAACTCTTCGCGTCGGGTTTCAAGTTCCCGGTTTTGCCGCTCGAATTCGGCCGTTTGTTCGGCCAATTCGGTTTCTTTTTGCGATCGTTGCTGTTCCCAGGTTAGTTGTTCCTGCACGGCTTCCGTCAGCGTTGCTTCGAGTCGCTTAAAGACTTCTTCGAAGAACGTCTCGTAATCCTGGCGGTCTTCACGAATCAGTTCCAAGGACTGCTGGAAATCTTCGCTGCCGTTGAGTTCTTTGAGTAGATCGGATGCCACGATAGCCTACACCGCTGTTGCCTTTTGCATAACGCCAAACTTTGACCGGACGGCCGACTTTATACGACTAATGTTCAAGTCAGTGAAACACTTCTCAAACGTCAGGATCTTTTCAGTTCGCTTGTGGCTTCAATCGCACTTGGGACAAGAGTGCCGAACAAATGATCGTTTATCACAAAGAAAGTGTAGGTCAAGCTTACAAGGTAGGCAAACCGGCCGCCGCGTTTAAGCACCCCGCCGGCAAGGGTTTCAGGGCGGAGAACGCCTCCCGGTGGCAGGAAAGGCCGACCGTCGATGCGTGTGCGAGACATGCCGCAAGGGCCACGTGGAGAAAGATCAACGTGGTTGCTTTTTTGCAACCAAACCGCCGATGTCGCCGCGGTTATCAAGAATCGGTTCTTCATCTTATTTGTAACCGCAGAGCAATCAAAACGAATTGCGGCGAGGAGGCGAAAATAATACACGTCCCTTTTTACATATTGCCACCCTCTTCACTGGCCCCGTCGCGGCAGCGGGCTATCTTTTTTGTGTTGCTGATGGCAACTGTTTACCAATGGCTAACATTTGCCGCGCCGCGGTGGCTTTTTCCAGTGCCGCTCCCAGACGCGGCCGTAAAGGGGAAGATTCATGAAAGTAGCTACTGAACGTGAATTGTCGCGGCTGATAGATGCGCTTATCGACGTGGAAATTCAACTTGCCCGTTATTATCATGTGATGATTTACTTCGTGCCGGAGCATAGCGGTACCTGGAAGAAGCTCAGCCGACAAGAAGCGGCGCACGCCAGGTCGTTGGAAAGAATTCACCGAGCGGTTGAAGAGGAGCCCGAGAAATTTACGCCCGGCAAGTTCTCCGACACCGCCGCGAAGATGGTGGTCGACGAGGTGGACGACATGCGCAAAAAGATTTTATGCGAGGAGGTGACTCCGCAACGGGCAATTTCATTTATCCGGGACATCGAGGATTCGGTGTTCGAATACTATGCGGCCGAAGTCGTGCGGACGGATGTGGCAGAGGTGAACGAGATCCTCGAAACACTCAAGGCGGAGACGGCGGAACACCGTCGATTGCTAAAGGATTTGATGGAAGGATAAGGGGGAGATTTCAGGTTTCAGGTTTCAGATTAGCGTTGTCGAATTAATAGTGCGGAGGCCGCTCGTCTTCGAGCGTGCGTTGTTCGGGCTGGCGATGGGAAATTCCGCTGGTGATTTCCGTGAGGTGATTGATGGCCTCGTTTTGCTTGTCGATGCGGTCCTGGATCGAACAAACGACGCCGTCGAGTTGCTTGACCATGCGGTCGAGGTGCATCATCGACTCTTCCAGGGCGATGACGCGTTGGTGTGTGGTCTTTGATTGGTTTGATTCATTCATTAGGCAACTAACCGACCCGGATTTGCGGTTTGGAGTCTTTGTCTGAATCGCGGTGCAGCTTGAGCGTGGCGCCCGGTGGCAAACGGCGTTCGGAGAGGATTCCGCGGGTGGTCATACTCAGGGCTTCGTGGAAGTGGGCGGCCGGCGAATCGCTGAATTCTTCGCGCAGACGCTGGAGAATGTCCTTCCAGGACAACCCGCTTCTATATATGACGCGATAGGCTTCTTTGAGAATACGAATGTCGCTGGAACTGTAAGCGGTACGTCGCAGCCCGATTGTGTTGAGGCCCACCACCAGGGAGCTTAGCCCGTCGACGGTGACGAACGGCGGAACGTCTTTGTTGATGTGGGCTTGCCCGCCGACCATTGCCATCGAGCCGATGCGACAGAATTGATGCACGGCCACGGCGCCGGAAATGAAGGCTCGATCTTCGATGACAACGTGACCGCCCAGCAGCGTGTTGTTGGTGATGATGATGTTGTCGCCGATAACACAGTCGTGGGCGATGTGGGCATTGATCATCAGAAGGTTGTTGTCGCCGATGAGCGTTGCTTGCTCGGTTTTCATGGCCCTGTGTATGGTGGCGCTTTCGCGTATGGTGTTGCCCGAGCCGATTATAACCTTGCCCGGGTTTTCAGGCATGTCAACGTGTTGCGGGTAGCCGCCGAGCACGGCCGATTCGAAAACCCGGTTGCCTGGTCCCAGGGTTGTGCCGTTTTTGATGACGACGTGGGATGCAATAGAGCAATCGTCGCCGATGCTGACGTTGTCCTCCACGACACAAAGAGGACCAATCGTGACATTCAGTCCGATTTGTGCCTTGGGACTGACGACAGCCGTTGGATGAATGCTCACGGGTTTAGCGACCTTGGGGCGAAAAGTGTGCGTTTTATTGCTTTGAACTCTATCGGCCCGAGCGACCGGGCCGGTTAAGCCGGAAGTGTCGGCTAGGACGGGTTTTCCGGATTTGTTACGTTCAGATCAAGATCCACTAGCCCGGATTGTTCATGAACCACACTAACCCGAAGCGCAAGCGAAGGGACGTGCAGCGTTTTCCCCTGCTTTCCCGCCCTTCGCTTGCGCTTCGGGTTAGTATTTCAAACGAAAATACCAGCTCATGAATAATCCGGGCTAGGTGGACAGATGGGGTCATACGAAAGAAGCGGCGGATGGGAAAGGTAACGCGGATGGGATAGGAGGGGGTTCACGGCAAAGCGGAAATCCACAAAGGAAGGGGCGAGCAAAGGAGGGAGGATTTGACGGGGGCTTTTGTCTTGCGGTATATTCGCGATGTTAGTTTCATTCACTGCTGGACAAGCCGGCAGTGGCACCCTTTTTCAATGGACAGTTAGAGGCCAATAATGCTGCGGCTGTTGATTCTTTTTACCGTCGTACCGCTGTTGGAGTTGTGGTTGTTGATCTCGATAGGCAAGGTGATCGGGATTATTCCCACCATCGCCCTGATATTGGTTACCGGCGTGGTGGGCGCATCGATGGCTCGCTGGCAAGGCGTTTTGTGTCTGCAAACCGTGCAGCGACAGGTCCAAGCCGGCCAATTTCCCACCGACTCACTGCTGGATGGTCTGGGTATTCTGGTGGCCGCGGCGTTTTTGATAACGCCCGGCGTGCTGACCGACATTGTGGGCTTCGGGCTGTTGATTCCGCCGGTGCGGCGTATTGCGCGGCGTCTGATAGCAGCCGGAATCCGTGCCAAGATCCGCTCGGTTTCACCGCCCGGCATGGATCCCACCGGCTCGTACCCGCCCGATTCAGATCCGTCGATGCACGACCGCGATCACATAATCGACGTGCGGATGATCGATTCCGACGAGGATGCCAAGCCGGACGATTGAAGAACCACGTTTAGAGGCCTTCGTGCATGGCATAGGAGTCGACGGATTCTTTTGGCACCGAACGGTTGAGGTTCAGCCAGTATTGCAACGTTTCCTTGACGGTGCTGGTGAACTGGGGATAGCTCAGGGGCTTGCAGATATAGCTTTGGGCTCCACGCCGATAGGCTTCGGAAATGTTTTGGTCGTTTTCCGAACTGGTGAGGACGACGACCGGCGCGAATCTTATTTGGTCGTCGCCGCGGACGCGACGAAGAATTTGCAGCACCTGGAGTCCGTCCATGCGGGGCATTTTCAGGTCGAGCAGAATTAGAGCCGGCATTATTCGACAGCCGGTGTCCTGAAACTTGCCGGTTCCAAAAAGGTACTCTATAGCTTCCACGCCGTCGTGAACCACGTCGAGCCGACACGGTACACCACTGTCTTCGACCGCCCGCCGGAAAAGCGCTTCGTGGGCGGGGTCGTCTTCAGCCAGTAGAACTACCTTTTCAGCTACATCCATGGGTCCGTCTCAACCGTATCGAATAGACCGCAACGCCAAATAAAAAAGCCATGAGTGCCCCAGTCGCATCCGTATTCTTTTTGCAAAAGCAACGTCCGACGCGAAGCCATGACGTTGCCGCCCATTCTTGCGTGGGCTTATAACGCGCGAGGAAAGTCTCGCATCAGTTGCGAGAGGCACTCTTGGCTCACTTGAATTATAGCGTTTGCTGGGACTTAGAGAAGTATTTTTTTCCCAGACTCCTTCTCGCAACCCTGCCGATATCAATCTTGTAACAATCGGAGGCATTATTTCGGCTTTTCACGAAAAGAAACCTCGCGATTTATATGGAGCGCGGGGGGGCTACTTAATCGTGGTGGTAGACACCGGTATAGGTGGCGGGGTGGATTTCAGGTTTCGCAATACTTTACCGCTTGGCTAACCCGGATTATTCATGAGCCGGTATTTTCGTTTGAAATACTAACCCGAAGCGCAAGCGAAGGGCTAGAAAGTAGGGGAAAACGCTGCACGTCCCTTCGCTTGCGCTTCGGGTTAGTGTGGTTCATGAATAATCCGGGCTAAAGTGTTACCTCTGCAAAGCGCGATTCGCGCCTGGGCAGCGGGTTAAGGTCCACCCCGCTTATTCAGTATTGCCCTGTTTGACGGTGTCACGTACAATCCCGCCACCATGCGGGGTTTTCCGAAGAAAAACACCATCTGCCTGATATTGCTAGCTCTGCTCGCGCTCGGTTTGCGAGTGGGGGTGGTGGCCGTTCTTTGGGGCGATCATACCGGGCCGGTTGGCTACGAACACGACGAGATTGCCAGAAACCTTCTGGCGGGCGATGGTTTTTCGGTCGAGTTCCTCGGCCACGAGGGCCCCACTTCGCAACAGGCGCCTTTTTATCCGCTTCTGTTGGCCGCCGTCTATGGCTGCTGGGGAGCGGGAACCCCGGCCTCGATGCTGGCGGTACAATTGTTGCAGTGTCTGGCGGGCACGGCGGTTGTGCTGGCGGTGGTTTGGTTGAGTTGGTCGTTGCTGCCCGAGGGGCGGCTGGTTGGTTGGGTGGCCGGTCTGGGCGCGGCCGTCTATCCCACACACCTTTACATGGTCACCCATTTGCAGGTTGCCGTTTGGGCGGCCCTGTTGCTGACACTACTTTTGGCCGTCGTTGCCGCGCCACGCTGGCGAGCTACGCGCGGGGGGGCGATTCTGGCCGGCCTTCTGGCCGCAATGTTGCTATTGGTGGAACCGATCCTGGCCTTGGCCTTGCCCATCGTAGCGGCCGTTTTTTGGACGGCCGAACCAAGGCCTTTCGCGCCCGCGGCCTTGGCTCGGGCCGCACTGATGGCCGGCGTGGCGGCCATTGTGATTTCGCCCTGGCTGCTGCGAAACCGGCTCGTACACGGCGAGACGGTCTTCATCAAGTCGACGTTCGGATACGCCTTCTGGCAGGCCAATAACCATTTGAGTTGGGGCACCGACAAGATTCCCAAACCATCGTCCGAAGCCATCCGCCGCGAGCACGACCACACGCCGGCCGACGTGAATCGGGCCTTGTGGGAAGCCCGTCACGAGGCGATATACATCGACAACGTGCTGCTCACCGCGGCGGACTGCATTCGCTTGGGCCAATTGAGCGAGCCCCAGCGGAGCCGCGACCTGGGCCGGCAAGCATGGTCGTTTATCCGCGCCAACCCCGGCCGATACGCGGGCCTTTGCATGCAGCGGCTTCGCTACTTCCTGCTCTTCGACGAGACCAATCCCAAGGCGGCCAATCGCCTCTATCGCGCGGCCACGGTCGCTTGGCTTACGCTGGGCTTCGTGGGGCTACTGGTGTCTTGGCCGCGGCGGCGGCGGCTGTGGTCGACCTACGCGATTGTGGCCCTGGTCACGCTCTTCCACACGCTGGTAATCACGGCCGTGCGGTTCCGCATTCCCATCGAGCCGATAACGTTCCTATGGGCGTCGCTGGCCGTCAGCCCCGCGATTGCCCGGGTGTTCGGGCGTCGCCGAATCAAGATCTATCGGCCGGGCGAGTCTTGCCAAGATCCACTCGATTCGCGGCACGTTCTTAAAGGTCCGCATTTCCAAACCTCGAAAAAACCAGCCAGACGCCGGGTCGGTTAACGACGCCGCGGCAGGAACTCGAAAACCGTGACCGTGTCGATATATAACGGCCGTGCGTGTCGCCCGTGGCGGCGGTCGCTTATCGGCAGTTCGTATGTATGTTTGGAGACCAATTCGTAATTTGCCTGCGTGCCTTGGAGCCAGGCGGCAAAGGCTTTGTCGTCGGCTTCGTCGCCGTGCATGTTGAATCGCACGCAGCGCAAAGTCCGGGCCTCGTCCGTTGCCGCCGCAGCCGTAGCCTGGGAAGCAGCGGGCCGATCTTTGGCCCACCGCCGCGAGTAAATTTCCCGGTTGCACAAATAAAGGGCCGCCGCCGGAGCATGTGCCACGGGCGAGCGGCGGCCGCTGTCGATATCGGTTTCCCAGCAAAGCACTTGAGCGTCTCTTTCCTGCACTTCCCAAAACCAGCGGGCAAAATCGCGATGTTGCCGGACGCTTGTGGTGCGGTAAGGTAAGACGAAGTCGCGGGCCATGGAACCAGCAGCGATTATCACAAGCAGAGCAACGACCACTACCACGGCCGACGTCCCTTGCCGCTGTCCGTTTTTTCCGCGTCTAAGCAAAAGTGCCGCAGCGCCGAGTCCGGCCAGCAAGCAGACGCCGGGCGCGAGGTACAAAGCAAAACGGACGTGGCCGCCGTAGGGATAATGTTGCATGCAGGCCGCCACGAAGTTCGGTGCCAGCGGAGCCAGGCAAAAGACCGCCAGCATCCACTGCCCCCGGCGCCACAAAAAAAACAAGGCCGCCGCGCAGCAGACGGCCGTCAAAATGCTGGCGCCACGCGCGCCGCCTACCGGGTATTGCAGCAGTTCACTGCTATGAACCACTGCCAGCCACTTGGCGAAACCCAGCCCTGAATCGAGCGGCGGGAACACGTGCCGCCAATAGTCTTGCATCCACTGCAACTCACCCGCGGACTGCTTCCCCGCGCTAATCGCATAGAACAACGCGAAACTGCCCAGCAGAATTGCGTTATAGAAAATCCAAAGCGTCCAGCCTTTTCGGTCGCGCTGGACGAGCAGTCCCAGGCCCATTGCCAGGCTGATTCCACCGCCCGTAAAAGCGCAGGGGAAAGAAAAACCCAGGGCAAAAGGCACCGTGGCCGTTAGCGCCCACAACCAGCGGCTGTCGCGGCTCAGCCACCACTGCAGGGCGAGTGTCAACATCGCCAAGGAGAAAAACATGTCGCAATTATAGGGCTTGGCCTCGCAGGAATAGCGAACCAAGGGATAGGCCACCGCGAAAATTCCCACGGCAAACAAAAGCGCCGTGCCGCGTAGCAAGCGGGCGGCCAGATAGCGAAACAAAAAAAGGGCGGCCACGCCGCAGACGAACGGCAGCAAACGCAACGATGCCACCGAAAAGCCCAACAGCTCGACGATCGTGTATTGAGCCCAGAGGAAAAGCAACGGACATACCTGGTGGCTATCCAGCGTGCCGGTCAAGCCCAGATAGCCCCGATCGAAATAGTTCATCGCCAAATAGGCTTCATCCTGCCAGATGGGAAACTGAAGCCCGTAGCGTACCAGGCGAGCGGCCAGTCCCAAAAACAGCAATGCCCAAACGGCGCGATTGACGGTCAGCGGGTCCAGGGGCTCGTCCTCGACGGGCAGGACACCCAACGGCAAACGATTTTCCTCGAGGATTGTTTCAGCGTTTGCTTGCATGGGGCATTTCCACGAAACTTTTGGGCCCGATAATATTGGCAGTATATATGCCCTCTCGGAAAACACAAACACCACATTTGATATTGGTGCGTCGCGGACGCGACCTACGGCCTATTGCGTTTTGCCCGGCCCGGTGGGACAATGCCCCGCATGGCAGAACCGACAAACGAAAAAACATACGAACCGCGATACGCACCGCTGCCGATCGTTTTGGCGGCCGTGGCGGCGGGGATTGTCTTCGACCGTTTTTGCCCGATGACGGTTTGCGTCTGGCTTTTGGCGGCGTCGGCCGCATGGATCGCTTGGCTGTTGGTTTTTCGGCGGAGCAGGAGCAAGCTCTCCGGCGTTCTTATCCTGCTGGGGGCCGCGTCTGCCGCCGGCGCCTGGCACCATTGCCGCTGGTCGCTTTTCGAGGAAAACGACATCGCTTTTTTCGCCGCGTCTCAAGAGCAGCCCACGCAGCCCGTTTGCCTGCGGGCGGTTGTGAGCGGCGGCCCTCGTCGTTTGCCGGCACCGCCCTATGATCCCATGCAGATCATCCCCCGCATCGACCGCACGCGTCTGGAACTGCGGGTTACGGAATTACGCGAGGGCGACACTCCCGGGGGCAACATCTGGCGGCCGGCCGGCGGTGGCGCCACGCTTTTTGTCGACGGCCACGTGCTGGGAATCCACGCCGGCGACCGCGTCCAGGTTTTGGCCTCGATGCGACGTGCCGGGCCGCCGCGGAACCCGGGCGGGTTCGACTATGCCGCGCATCTACGCGGCGACGGCAAGCTGGCCACGCTACGGGCCTCGCGTCCGCAGTGTGTGAAGCTGTTGGAGCCGTCCACGTTGTCCGCTCAAACCCAAGCTGCGCTGGGCGCGTGGCAATTGTTGGACCGCTTTCGCGCCGCCGGGCACCGCGTTCTTTGGCAATATCTAGACGAACGGTCGCGCGGTCTGGCCGCCGCGTTTGTGCTCGGTTCCCGCGATCAGCTCGCTCGCCAAGACTACGACACTTTTGCCCAAACCGGAACGATACACCTCTTGGCGGTCTCCGGCCTGCACGTGGGCATCCTTGCCGGCATGGTGCTTTTGCTGGCCTGTCTTTTTCGCATTCCGCGCGGTCGCGGACTGCTGCTGGTTGTAGTTGTGACAATTGCTTACACCCTTTTGACCGACGCTCGCCCTCCGGCGGTGCGTGCGGCCGTTTTGGTGCTGATGATGTGCCTGGCCTATGCACTGGCCCGCCCCGCGGCGCCATACAATTCGTTGGCCGCCGCGGCCCTGGTGGTGTTGGCAATTAACCCGGCGGAACTCTTTCGCGTCGGCGCCCAGCTTTCCTTCCTGGCGGTGGCCGCGCTCATGTTCTTCGTGCCGCGCATCTGGCCGGCTGAAGAGCCTGACGACCCCTTGAAACGACTCATACGCGAAGCGGAATCGCCGCAGATGAAGATCTTCAGGAGGGTTTGTCGCTGGTATTGGCAAGTAACGGTCGTCAGCCTTGTGATCTGGGGGATCGTCGCGCCGCTGGTGATGGCCAGATTCCATATTTTCTCGCCGGGCTCTATCATTTTGACGCCGATTCTTCTGCCGCTGGTGGCCGTCGCTTTGGGCAGTGGAATGCTTGTGCTGGCCTGCGGATGGTTGCTGCCGCCGCTGGCGATCATGGCGGCCTTCGTTTGTAACTGGAGCCTCCTGGCAATTCAAGAGGTGGTCGATACGGCTCATGCCGTGCCCGGCATCCACTTTTGGGTTGCCGGCCCGGCCCACTGGTGGTTGGTCGGGTTCTACGGCGGGTTGGGGATTTTGCTGGCCTTTCCACGCTTGCGGCCCAGATGTCGCTACTTCGTCGCTTTACTCGCCGCCTGGATCGCCGTGGGGCTGGCGATCTCGCTGGTCGGCCGCGCCGAGCGGCAATTGACCTGCACCTTTTTGTCCGTGGGCCACGGTTGCGCCGCCGTCATTGAGTTGCCCGACGGTCGAACCATCCTATACGACGTGGGCCAGTTCAGCTCGCCAGCCGCCTGCGCCCGAACGGTTGCCGACTGCCTCTGGTGGCGGGGAATAACGCATCTCGACGCAGTGGTGATTTCGCACGCCGACGCCGACCACTACAACGGCCTGCCGCAATTGATGGAAAAGTTTTCCCTCGGCGCCGTCTACGTTTCGCCCCAAATGTTCGACGCCCCCGGCGATTCGCTCGCCGCGCTGCAAGAGTCGATCCACGCGGCCGGCATCCCCATCCGTTATTTGCAAGCGGGCGACCG
>SDBV01006382.1_pt1 | contig 16365 bp, 12 predicted proteins | sample 2277081 | NCBI WGS metagenome assembly SDBV01 (sample SAMN10402039, study PRJNA504765) | marine sediment metagenome | isolation source: marine sediment core GS10_PC15, 223 cmbsf | place: Arctic Ocean: Southern Knipovich Ridge | collected 2010
ACGAATATGACTTAGGAACGGCATGGGACATTACAACGGCTGTTATAAGTCAAACATTTGACTTGACCGGTCAGACCGTTCTTCCAGCTGGAATGTTTATCCGGATATCCGATGGCGTAAAGATGTATATCGCCGAACAGACCAACGGTAATATTCATGAATACGATCTTGGATTTTTTCTCGACAATAACACCACTATTACTGGAACGACCCATGCAAAGGTTGCAACAGACGGTGACAGCATTCTCAGTATCTTAGAAAACTCTGAACCACATGCAGCAGCATCAACAAATGAAACAGCACAATTGAGATTTGGATTTGGCGGCGATCTTGATGTGGCACGAATCGTCGTTGGAAAAGAAGATGACTACGATCCAGGCGCGGGTGAGAATGATTCCTTTATGGCGTTTTATACAGACCTGAATGGAACGGCGACTGAGGCGGGGAGATTTACAGGTGCTGGACGCTTAGGTGTTAACACAGAGACCCCAAATGGCCCATTAGATGTAACAGGGAATTCCCCTGGAAATGTGGGCGGGTTTCCTGCTGGAGCGTTGCAGATCACAAGTCCGACGGCTCTTATAAATGCCAACGCAGTGATTACAGGTCATAACGTCTTTGGCGGAAATAAGCAACTTTGGTATCTTGGTTCGAGTTCAACGTCGAATGATAATGTCACATTAAGAAATAGACAAAATGGCAGTTTAGATTTTGCAACAAATGATACGACAGCAATGACCATATCAAGTGGCCAAGTTGTGACATTGACTAATGATCTTGCTGTAACAGAAGGCGGAACAGGAGCAGGCACATTTACTGATGGAGGAATTCTACTCGGATCTGGAACAGGTGCATTTACTCCATTAGGTGTCGCAACAAACGGACAAATCCCCATAGGCGATGGTGCAACCGATCCAGTCTTGGCAACGATTACAGGCACCGCGAATGAGATCACCGTCACGAACGGCGCAGGAAGCATTACGGTTGATATCCCTTCAAGCCCGACACTTAGTGGAACAACCACGCTAGACACCGCTGGCGCTGATACTGTTGCTATTTCAACTTTCAATAACACCGGTGGCAATGTTCAAGACTTCATCACATCTGCCACGCCTGAAGGAGCAATCACCGGATCCATTGGTGACATGGTTAGAGATCACACCAATGGAATGTTGTATTTTAAACAAACCGGTTCGGCTACAAATACAGGTTGGCAGGCTATTGCAGGGATTTCGACATTTAAAAGTTATGGACTTGCGAATCCAGGTACGGCTGATACGTTTTATGTCGGCGGGCATTATGGATTTGCTGTTGCGGACGCGAATCTTACTATTGGAGGAACGGTCGTTCAGACGTTCGGGACGGCAGGTGAAGCACATGGAGCACATGCGTTTGCTGTTGCTTCTGGTGCCGGTGGGACAGATTTAGTTCTTACGGTTACTGGGGTGTCAATTACAGAAGCTGGGGTAAGAAATGCTTCTGATTCAGAGATTATCGTAGCCGATGCTGATGCTGCGGTGACGGATCAGTATTTTGAGACAAGCAAGAAATGGCTTGGACAGATTACTTATACTCTAACCGGCTCCTCTGGAACTTTTGATTTCAACTATGGGTTTGCGGTATATGAAGATTTTGGGAATCGGGCGTTTACTGTTACAGACTTTGAAGCAACTGGAGAAATGCGGGCGAATGAAACGGGGTTAAATATTGAATTGTTGCATCATGAAGCAACCGCCTTTACTTATAATGCTTCGGCATTTGTCCCGAATCAAACTGCTCTAGTGAGTTTGGCAACGGACTATTCAACAGATAATGACGTAGCCACTGGACTTGGATTTGCATATAAGCGGCGAGGGTTTGACACAGCAGTTAACGGAGCCGACTCTGAAGGATTGTTAATTAGAGTGACGACAGCAGTAAATAACTCTATTAACGATGCGAGTTTTCAGATTGGGGTCTTGGTGAAATAAGGAGAATTCATGAAAAGTCTACTGATCGTATTCATGTTGTTATGGGCAGTTCAGGCAGTTGCACAGCCGGCCGTTCTAGGACCGAAAGATGGCGTGCAATGGAATGCAAGTATCTCTGCTGATGTTAAAGATTATGAACTCTGGGGGGCTGTAACTTCAGGAGGGCACGACTTCACCGTGCCTGCTTTTGCAACCATTTTGCATCCTCTCGTCAGTGCCACGTTCACTTTGACTGAGCCTGTTGATGGGGAATACTTTATCGTGGTCACAGCCAGAGATCACGCAGGAAACCGAAGTGGCCCATCTAACGAGATACATATTAAGTATGACTCAACTGCGCCAGGGCTGGTTCAGATTCGATTGATCTTTGGGAAACAATGATAGAGCTGGGCGATTCATAGCATATGCCAGATCTGACAGTAACAAAAAGCGGCGCTGGAACTGGGACTGTGACAGGCACATCTCAGGGGTGTGCAGCGCAAACTGGCACTGCAACTGTTCCATCAAGCTGTGCTGACGTATCTGCATTCTCTCGCCTTATTGATGTAAGCGCAAAAGAAAAGTCCTTGAATGGTGTGTTTTTTAAGCCTGATGGTTTGAAGATGTATACCACAGGAGCTGTAAATGACAACATTGATGAATATGATCTTTCGGTAGCTTGGGATTCAACTTCTGCGGTGTTCCTTCAAACTCTCAATATTGGCGGAATTAATAACAGCCCACAAGACCTGTTTATTCGGTCTGATGGGCTGAAGGTGTATCTAATAGGAGGCTTCTCGATAAGCAGTGGCACGGACGCTGTTCACGAGATTGATCTCTCTGTTGCCTGGGACATAACTACTGGAGTGTTGCTACGAGAGTTTGTTGTCAATTCTGAAGACACGTCTCCTCAGGGGTTGTTTTTTAAGCCTGATGGAACAAAAATGTACATGGTAGGAAATCAAAATGCTCGGGTGGCTGAGTATGATTTGTCTGTGGCTTGGGACATTTCAACAATGTCGATTTCTCAGTTCTTTAGTATTGCTCCGCAGGGTGCTGCCGGAAGAGGAATATCTTTCAATGGAGCTATTACAAAGATGTACATCGTGGAAATTCTTGCTGAGCAAGTTAACACATATACCCTTTCGACAGCAGGAGATATTTCGACGGCAGTGTTTTGTCAAACACATACAACTGGAGCATCAAGCGAAACTTCAGAGAGGGGAATATTTGTCCGCCCCGATGAAACGCGAATGTATATTTCTGGGGCAAAAGAGGGTGGAGCTGGTTCTCGTGGCAGGGTAATGGAATACAATCTTACTTCTGTTGCTGACAACAAAACTGTTCAAGGATTTAGCACGGTTTTTACCACTGAATTTAGTGTTGGAGAATTTATCTGTTTAGGATCAGAGATCAAAGAGATTGCTACTATTCTCAACAATGTAGCTCTCACTGTAACTACGGCATTTACTCTTGTACATACCGCAGTGCCGGTATTGAAGGTTGTTGCTCAAACGGAGATTGACTGTGGATCGACGTGCGTTGTTAGTTATGTAGATGACACTATTGTGACACTTACGGCCACGCCTGATTCTGGATTAAACTTTGTGCGATGGACTGGAGGCATTACAAGTACTGTCAGTCCAGCAGATGTGACACTTAATATTGCAAGGAGCGTTGATGCCGAATTTGGCACTTTGGTTGTTGGGGCTTGTCCCGCAGTGCCAGCCAGTCCAGGGTTAGGAGCCTGCGCTGCTGTGCCGGCTAGCTCAGGACTCGCAGCTTGCGCGGCGGTTCCAACCAGTCCAGGATTAGGAGCATGTCCATAATGCTTATGAAAGAATCATTCTGATGTTGCCATTAAACGAGAAGTTATCAGCAAATTTTACATTTGGAGAGATGATCAGATCTGAGCCAGCAGAGCGGATCGATGCGCTCATGCTTCAGCAGGAGACACCGCTCGGAGAAGTCGTTGAGGCTCTCATGCTGCTCTGTGAGGCTACCTTACAGCCCATCCGAGACCGTGTTCAGGGTCCAGTGGCCATATCGTCGGCTTATCGGTGCTGTGAGGTCAATACGTTAGTTGGAGGATCTCCGACTTCGGCTCACTGCAAAGGGGAAGCTGCCGACCTTGTTTTACCGTCCGGTGCCGGGATACGGGACGCGATGGATTATGTGAACCAGCAAGTCATGGATGTGACTAAGTGGCCAATTCGTACTGATGTAAACCTTAATTTCTATCTTTTTGCATTGATTTGTCTTAATCTTGAGAAGTTGGACATTGATCAAGTAATCCATGAGTATGGACCTGCGTATGGTCAGCCAGCATGGGTTCATGTGTCGTCATCAGAGCGACAGAATAAACGGGAAATATTGGTCACTGGAAGGTATGTGAAGAATGGAGCACGAACGCGAATATTGTATGTTGAAGAAGCTCTTAAATTGGGAGTGTAGCCATGGCAACGTTTGTTAATTTGCAAGACGAAGAGTTGAAGATGCTTGGCCGGCCTAATTTGGCTGCTGATGATGATTTTCGAGCCAGGGTTAAGTTCTATCTTAACAGGGCCTATCTTGCTATTGGCCAATCGCTTGACCTTCCTGATCTGCACAAGACCGATACAAGTGTTCCTTCTGTGGCGAGCCAGCAAGCGTATGCATTGCCATCAGACTGTTTGTTTATTCAGAGCATTACATTTGATCATGACACGATTGGGGCAAAGCGGTTAGAGAAGAAGGGCATTGCCCCTCTTGATGCAATGGGCAATAGAGAGGCAGCGTCTCCAGATTATTATGCAAGATTCCTTAATCAATTCCATCTTGCTCCAATTCCTAATGCAATTAAGAATATGCGGGTTCGATATTATAGTCAGCCTGTTGAATTGAGTGCCGATGCAGACGTTCCGGTTATGCGGAGGGAATGGGATCATGCCGTTCTGTTATTGGCTGCACAGTATATTGCGATTGCTACTAACAGGCTAGATTCTGCTCAGGCATGGCAGGCGCAATTTCAGGCGTATATTGGCATCATGCGTATCACGGGCCATAGCCTAACGTTGGGAGCCGATGAAGGTGTTGAAGTGATTGGAGCACAACCTGAGCTTGTGAACCGCGGTGCTCCAGGGACCGTGCCGGCGCTTGGGGTAAGCGGACCGACACCGAGTTCATAAGATGTCAACGTTCTTAGAGCTTACAAACGAGTTCTTGCATGTGATTGGGAAATCTGGTCAGGGAGCTGGATCTATTGCATTTATTCGTGCGCAGCAATATCTCAACTGGGCCTACGAAGATGTTGCTCATTTTTTTCAGCACGAAGAGAATCGAAATGAAGAGACGTTTGATACTGTTTCTGGAACTGATCGGTATGATTTAACAACAACAAATATCCATAGCATTCTCTATGTTCGTGACGATACGAACGATCACGAGCTCAAGAAGTGGGACATGAATCAGTTCAACCGCCAGCCTGCACAGAGCAATGAGTCATGGAAATATGCGAGGCTAGGTAGTTGTCTTTATCTGTATCCTAATCCTAATGCTGTTGTGAGTATTCGCGTGAGGAACAATCTTAACGTTGTTCCGTTATCGGCAGATGCTGATGTTTCAATCTTTCAGCGTGAATGGGATCATCCTATTCTCCAGCGAGCTATTGAGAAGTTTGCGTCGGTGACTCCTAAAATGGAGAAGATTGCGGCTGCGGCGCGTGTTGGGTTTACTGACGCTGCAACTGCGATTGTTCGTGCTGCCGAGATCGAATCTGAAGATCTATACGTTCAAATGGTTCCGGTCATTGTTCCTTAATACACTGCGATGCTTCTTTCTGAAGAATCATTCTGATGCCGCCAGAACAACGCGACACAACTGATGAGATCATCCATATTGATGACCTCTCAGGTGGGTTCAATGATCAACACATCCCCACCAAGTTAGCCAACAACCAAGCCTCAGACGCTCAAGACGTGCTCTGTACGCCTCGCGGGGTATTTAAGCGTCCTGGTGGTAGCGTCATCTTCACCAAGCCGTTTGCAACGGCCATTCTTGGCCTTTTTGGAAAGTTCCGTCGCAGCGTTGATCTCACTGAACTGTTTCGGTGGGATAAGTTTCGTATGCATAGGATGGGTGGGGCAGCATGGGATGAGATTACTATTGACCAGGATGCCGTCCCTGAGCTTGTGACGAATGGAGGGTTCGATGCTGATACTGACTGGACAAAAGGTGCAGGGTGGAGCATTGCGGCGGGTGTGGCGACTGCGGCGGCTACGACAACTGATCTTGAGCAGGCTATTGATCTGTTTGATGGGACCAACTATGAATTCATTTTCACCATCAGCAACTACTCAGCCGGGTCTGTAACAGCAAAGGTTAGAGGGGGTACGCCAGGGGCAGCAGTGAGCGCAGATGGAGAGTTTACTCAAACCCTTACGGCAGGATCGGCCTCTCCGTCCCTTCTGGAGATTACAGGGGCTGCATTTTCGGCCGATATTGAGATTGTTTCGCTGAGGCTTAAAAATCCTTCAGGGCTGTTTACTGGGACAAACTCAGATTTCTTTGCAGCACAAAACTTTGGGTCGTTTGTTTACTTCTCGAATGGCGTTGAAAATATTCAGCGGCATCAATTTGGAACGACAATACGTGGGTTGGTTCATGCAAGCGCGCCGACATGTAAGTACATGGTTCGATTTGCCGAGCGTATCTTTTGTGGCGTTGCTGATGGTTCCTCTCGCCGGGTTCAGTGGCATGTTCGAGGTGACGCAGCAAACTGGAGCGGGCGAGGCTCTGGGTCTGTTGATCTGAAGCTCATTGAAGGTGAGATCACGGGGATGAGTACATTGCCTGATCATATGATTGTCTATCAAGACGCCGGAATCCAGATAGCAACGGAGACGGGCGACGTGGACAACCCATTGGAATACTTTCCAAATCCTGGTGCTGGCATTGGGCTAGTTGCTCCACTAACGCTTGTAAGTTTTGGCCGAAGAGATATTTTCTTAGGGTTTGAGCCCGGACAAGGCTTCAGTGTGTACGAACTGTCTCTTGGTAACCTTCGTGATATTGGAGATCCGATCAGGCGATTTCTGAATGATGTGCTGGACATTGCAACGATCGATTCGTCTCATGCCAGCTATGACCCGCAGACGCGGTGTTATGTGCTGTGGCTCCAAGGCACAGGTTCTCCTGCAATGAAAGGTATTGCATTCCAGCTCGAGACGGAGACATGGGGCGGAAAGTGGACTACCCCTCAGCCCGGCGTTGCAATTCCGACTTATTCTGAGGCAGCGTTAAAGGATTCTAGCGGGTTTGCGCGTGGTGAGTTCTTGTTTGTCGGCATGTCCACGGGGGATGTCATTCGCTACGATCCCACGCTTGAACGGGATGGATCGTCAGATATCATTACTGGCGTATGGGAGTCAAAAGACTTTCGGATTGAGCCTCCACTACATGACATTCTTGGCATGGATGTACTGGTAGAAACACGAGGTAGCGGAGGTTCGCCAGGGGCCACTACTAAAGTTTCAATCAGCACTGATGGGGGAGCTACGTTCGCGCCGGACAAAACAAATAAGATGACGGTAGGGACACGAGAACAAATTAAGACATTTAGGTTTGGATTTGATCAAGGCGGCAAGTCGGTTCGCGTGAGATTTACAAATGATGTGCTTAATGAGCCTCTTGGCGTGCGAGGGTATGCTATTGTTGCTCATCGTGCATCCCAGACCTTGGATGATACCTAATAAAATAATGGAGGCAATCATGCTTGAAGAACTTGAAAAACTATTACATAAATATTTTGACGTTCCGTTCCTCCCTGAAGGCTTTGTGGTCGTAAAAAGAGTAGATGATATATACGGTAAGCCTGCTCTTAGTATTTGGATTGGCGATCGGGACGTGACAGTCTTTGAAGATTGGACATCTCCTGGTTCTGGCACTTCAAGTGGGGATGCAGTTCGATGGAAGATCGCGTTAAAGAACAAATGTGCTGGCGGTGTCTGATGCTGAAGTTTCCATCCCCGCAGGCTTACTTAAAAGACAGGATGTTTGAATTCCTGATCCGTCAGCACTTGAAGCAAAAGACTGAGTTTGCGCGGGTTCAGGATCTGTCAGATCTTACGCCGCCTGTCATTGCAGCAAATGTTAATGACTACGATCCATGGGCAGGCGAAGGCGAAGTCAATGTTCTGCTTCTTAGTAGTGACGCTTCTCGAAATATTACTGGAATCGCAACAGGACGGAAGAATCGTAAGATCCATGTGATCAATACCGGGTCATTTGATATCGTCTTAATGAACCAGAACACGGCGAGTTTAGAGGTGAATAGGATTGTTGTTGGCACCAATGCAGACTTAACATTGACGCCCAGCGACACAGCAGGAACGATGTCAGCCACGCTCTATTATGATGAATCGGTAACCAGGTGGCGGGTGATTGATTGATTCCGTTCACAGGCAAGCATATAATGTCGCCAAATGAGGTGAGATATGGGATTATTTAATACATTAACGTTAGGCGCGTTCAAACAGCCAAAGTCTAAGCCATTTGCTGTTGAGTCTGAAACGCAGGCAGCGTTTGGCGGCGGATTTCAAGATGTGCTTCTTGGAGGAGAGAGAGATGAAGGAGGGGAGCTTCTCGGTCCCAGTCTGCTCCAGCAAGCCTTTGATCCAACAGGAAGAGATCAGCCGTTTAAGAAGGCTAAGAAGCGAATCAAGAAGACATTTGCCACGGAAGAAGAGGCGGGGCTGCGATCGTTTATTGAAGATATCCTGCCTCAAATTCGTGAGAGTGCTGGAGCGCGAGGAACTGGGGTGAGCACAGGAACCCAGATTGGCGGAGTAAGGGCCGGAGAAGCCTTTCTTGAGGATATTTCTACACGAAGGAGCCAGGAGTTGGGGCGGCTTGATTTGATTCGTGCTCAAGCAGAAGAGAACCTTTTTGACCAGATCATCAATGCGTCATTGCAGCAGTCTGGCACGACCGGAGTTGGAACGCCGCAATTTGGGTCATCGGCAATTACGCAGGCTGGCCAGGCAGTTGGTGGGGCAGCTCAAGCAAAGGCCGCATTCTTTTAGGGGTGTCGTAGTATGCCGCCGCAACCTTCTACAGTTAGAACAGGCCCACTTGGGCAAGCTGGCGGAGCCTTAAGTAGTGCCGCGGAAGGGTTCATTATTGCCGATGCACTTAATGAACAAAAGAAGCAGCGAAATGCCAATACCATCAAAGCAGGAATCAATGCGTTTAAATCCGGAAACACTGATCTTGCGCTTAGTATTTTTCAAGGTGCTGGGAACCAGGGTCGAGCAATTACTGAGCACCTCCTTGCTGGTCCCGAAGGGTCTATTGCGCCACTTGACGACGTATCCGGGGCCGCACTTAATGAGCTGCTGAATGTTAAGCAGGGACGAGAGCTTGCCATTGAAGAACTGATTGCTCGCGGCCCCCAACCAAAAGAAAAGTTATTCGGGCAGACTGTTCAAGCTCCAGATACAAGTATTCAGCGACAAGTTCAGACGCGAGCCGGCAGGGAGGATGCTGGAGTTGAAGGGCTTATTTCTGGGCCACAAGCGCCACGCACAAAACTTCTTCAGTCTATTCAGGCCACTCAGGATGATGAACTTGTCAGGGCGCGAGCGACGGCAAAAGAAGAGAGAACAGTTGCTACGGAACAACGTGCAGCTCGTGGAGAGGTCTTTGGGCAGAGACTTGCCGAGGTTGGCGAGCGGCGGCTACAAGGAGCGGCGGCGCTTGCGGCCCAACGAGAAAAGCGTCTTACGATTGCCCAGAACAATGCGCTCAGAATGGCTATTGCTGACCAACGATCAGCGCAGTCTCTTGCTAGGCTGAAGCTGACCAAAGATCGAGTTGATGACCAGAAGGCTTTCTTCTCTCAAATTGCTGATGATGCTGATGCCAACAAGAAGCTGAACAATGCTCAAGTGAGGGCTGGCGTTATCCCAACGCAAAATGCAAGTGCTCCGGCTTTACTGCAAGAATTAAATCGAATTGCATTTAAGCAAGGCCGGGATATTCTACGGAAGCAGCTTCCTCCGTTTCCTGGTGGGCGTGCAGGGGCGGTCGCGCTCCCTCCACCAAGGGAATTTGTTCAGCGATCGATTGATCAGGGCGCATTAACGCCAGAAATGCAGAAAGCTGTCGCGCTGGAATTTCCACAAAATTCTCAGGCTGCTATTCGAGCATTTAACAAGACAATTGAATCAATTCGTGCGTCTGATTTTTCACGTGAAGCCCTTGGCGATCAGCGGACATTGCAACAGATCAGCGCGGCGCTGGCTGCGATTAAAGGGCGTCCATCTGAAGAGCGCCAAGCAGAGATTGATCTAATATTAGTGTTGTTGGCGCAGTCAACTGGGCTGCCGATAGACGCTCTTTCAGGGAATTCGGCTAAGGGGAAATCTATTAAACAATTTGTTAATGATTTTGTTGAAGGGGCAGGCTTTGCAGGTGTTCCTGTTGGCGGGTTGCCTGCTCTCATTTCAGGGATATCGAATATACTCTTTGATGGACAGACAACGACGGCTCCAGCTCCGGCTGTTGCGCCTCGTTCGCGCGCAACGGCACCTTCGCTATCTCAGGTTGAGCAAGACGAAGCTGAGTTTTTTGTTCCATAATGCGATGGCAAATCCTCTTGTTGATCGGCTCAAGGCCCTTGAAAGTAGAGACAAATTTCGTGGTGCGACTGAAGAGCAGCAACGTGGTGTTCGTCAGAAGTTTGTAGATAAGCATCTTGAGACTGATCTAAAGTTTCTGGCCCTGCCTGAAGACGCCCAGCAGCGCGTTAGAGACAACTTTCTCAATCGGCCTTTTCCCAAGCCTCCTATCACAGCTTCTCGGTCTGTTGATGTTGCGTTACAGGCTATTACCGGAGCGACAGACCCTCGCTTGGCTGCATTCCCAGTAGCTCAGGCTGTCAATATTGCATCAGAGATCATCAGTGGCGGTGGCATTCTCCCGGCTCCGGATCCAGCAACCCCAGATGAACTTTCACAACTTGATCCATCGGTAGCTCAGTTCATTGGCACGTTTTCTCGGTTACGTCTTGGAGTTGAGAAAGGCACTCTTGCCTTGGGCGGGTTAGCGCCTCCAATTCAGCGGTTATTGAAAGATCGATTTGCGACACAAGAAGACCTTGTTCAAGCCATAGAGAGCGCTGGAGGTATCAGCACGGTTCGGGCGGCGGTAACTGGCCTTGTAGGTGAGATAGCAGGAGCGACAGCTCCCATAGTCGCTGGAGCAAAGCTGCTCAATCGTGCTCGTGGAGGAGTCGAAGCACTTAAGAAGCTCAGAGTTACTGCTGGCGGAGCTGGATTGCCCCTGAGACTTACCGGTGGCGCAGTGGAGGCATCAGGAGAAGCAATTGGGGCTACGCTGATTGAGCCTGAAACTTCTCCGCCATTAACAGGCATTCCGGTTGTAGGGCCTGCCCTTGAAAAAGCCGGGGAATTTATAGGCCCTCCTGCTCCTGATACTGGTGAATTTACATTATTACAGAAAGCCAAGATTGGCCTTGTGGCGGGTCCGTTCGGGCTTCCCACGGCTGCTCTTATTCCAGGCAGAACAACCAAGCCGGCTGTAAAAGCCCCCATTGATGACACTAAGCCGTCAACCGGTGTCACTTCTGAGATGCAGACACCGGTGGCTACTGAGGTATCAAAGCTCTCTACGTTGCTTCCCAATGAAGCAAAAACGGCTGTTCTTGACTTCATTACCGGAAAACCGATGTCTGAGCCACGCCGACAGGCAATCGTGGATGCATTGGACGTTTCTGACGATTTGGCAGGTACTCCAGCCGGAGAAGTTATAGCCTCTCGCATTGCTCGAGAAGATAGCTTGCGGCCAGGCGAAATTGAGGTTGACATAATTCCGATCCCAGCAGCCACGTCAGCAGCACGACGTGGAGGAGTTCCGTCCAAGGGCGAGTTTGCTTCAGCAATTATGGCTGATCAGCAAGGCAAGGAGATTCTGCCAATTCGATTCATTGAAGGTGAGCGGGCCGAGTTTGTTCGTATGGGCGGGGCAGAAGCTGCTCAAAAAGATCCCAGGTTTCGTGATCCAGTGTCAGAGATTATCGCCAGCGTAAATGCCGGCAATAAACTTGTGAGATATATTGGAAACAGCGATCGCGTTATCAATAAATTAATGGAAGGTGTTGATACGCTGGCCGATGGTCGAATCCCCAGGCCGGACCCAGGAACCATACCTACTGCCAGCAAATTAAGCCCTGCTGTGGCAAGACAAATGGCCAAGGTCCAACATCCCAACAAAGTTGGGAAGAAAGGCGCTGGAGCCATTAAGCGCATTGCCACAACAAGTGAAGCTAAGCGGGTAGTTTCAGATCTTCAGAACCGAGGGTTTGAAGCTGTGGCTGTAGTGACTGATGGTCAAAGCGGAAACTTCCACGTTGTCTGGAACGTAGCCGACAATGCGGCAGCTAAAACTGTAGCAGAAACTTTAATTAGAAAGAGCCAGACCGATCCGACACTTAAGACACCAGATGGTTCTCAGGGAGGGCTTACACCACAAGAACAGGCGGCAGTGAAGGCGAGCGAAACTGATGTTAGCGCAGCATCTGCGATATTAAAAGCTCCAAAGCCTAAAGCCAAAAGGCCTAAGAAAGCGGCACGGGTAGCAGTTTCAGAAACAGAAATTGACCTGCCAGATGCTGCATTTGCCACGGTCACTAAGACTGCAAAGGATGCCGGTTTGCGAGCGAACAAGGCTGCAAATGTCGTAGAGATCGCCGACCGGGCAGGCATTCCACTGCGCCGGGTTGAGTTTGGCAAAGACCGCATTATCACAAATCCAACGGCTGCGATTGCTGAGGCGAATTCTATTGTGGCCAAGATTAAATCAGGAACAGTGAAACCAGAGATGTTGAGAGCACAGTCGATCATCGCCAAAGTGATTGATGATGTGATCGAGGAAGCTGATGGTTTTGGAATAACTGACGTTGCCAAGCTCACGCAAGCTGGAGACATTGTTCGCAATCTTGACATGTCTACGCCGAACGCTCGCGCAAAGCTGAATGAGATTCGAGGAGCATTCATTGGAGGTGATGAGCTTCAAAACTTTATACGGTCGCCAGATGATTTTGCTGTCGTGAACGATCTATTGGACGATACAAGTGTTGGCCCACTCAACAATTTAGAAGATGTGGTGACGGCGGTCAATGACCCAGTGGTGGCTCGATCAAAACTACGTCAAGATCGCCCCGATCCACCTGAGATCCCGCGTATTAGTGAGCCGGCACGAAAAGCAATTGAAGCAAGATCACAAGGTCAATATGCGGATGATTTAGTGAAGACACGTGAGGGCATTGCAGATCTTCAGAAGATGGTTAATGACGGCAGTGCAGTGCGTTTGTTAAAGAATACTGCTGACCGTCTGTCAGATACTAGCTTGCCACGATCGAGAAATCCATTGCAGGGAGACAAGATTACTGCTGAAGTAATGGCTGTTGGCCCAAATAAAACAAAGGCGATCGTGGTTCATGACGTAGCGTTTAAGGAAACTCAAACATTTGATTTTGATGGGCGAGGAGTAGCCGATGCATTGAATTATATTGAGTCTCCCGTTAGACGGGCAGGTTGCGTTTTGTGTTCTCTTGGAAAGGTAGGGGTTGTTACTGGAGAAAGTCAGGTGAGCGTGTTTGATCATCGGGCAGGAACGAGGGCTATTTTTCCGAGCTTTGCGGCTGTCATGCGATGGGCCAGAACTCAAGTCGGTGATTCTCGCACAGGCCCAGACGTGAAATTTCCAGACGACATTCCCGTTGAGGCGCTGGGCAAATGGGGTGCAACAAACTATGGAGCGTCGAGAGGCACCCTTGGAAGCCCGATGGAATTGGCTCCGGCTATCATTGATGAAATCCCAGCATTGCGACAAGTGGCAGGAGTCCTTGATCCAATTAAATCTTGGATGCAAGGAATTGAGAAAGCCTTCCCTCAGTTTCCTGTGTTTTCTCAGATATGGGAGCCGGTTGAAGCTGGAGCGCTAGCATCAAGACAGTGGTTAACTGCTCGATACAGTGATCTTGCTCGACTGTCTCGCGGCACTGGAGATGATCAGGCCCAGGGAATGCAGGTTATGTGGATGATGGGCCTGAAAAACAAAGGTGCAGCCGCGCAGATCAAAGACTGGTATCGACTTTCAGAACAGGATCTTGCTAAAGGAGAGCAGTTTCGCAGAAAACTAATTGAGAATGGAAATGATCACGGGCTGGACATGGATGATTTCATGCAAAATCAATTAGGTCTGATCATGCAGAATAGAGGGTTGATTGATCAGGCGTTTCCAAATGAGATTCCTAAAGAGTCGCTGTTCTTTCGATCGGCATTTCGAGAAGATGAAATCTCAGCCAGACATATTGACATCCGCGATCTCTCGCTTCGGCTCACTCGGATGATGGCAAAGGAAACGTTTATTCGTCCAGCCATTGATTTAGCTGAAGCGATGATGGACGGAGGGCTAAACAATGTTAAGGGGCTTGCTGGTCCTGTCAGGCAGTATCTTGATGCTCAGGTTGGCATTCCGCCAGAGTCTAGGGTGCGACTTCTTAGTGCAGTAAAAGACCTGTATGTTGGGGCTGTGGAATCTGTTCAGAAAAATGTCATTAAGCGTGTCGGGACGACGCAAATGGATGAGGCATTTTCTCGTCATTTAGAAAGTGTAAAAATGCAGGATCTGGTCGGTCCATGGCTGGATTGGTGGCTGGCCAACGTGTACGGAGCGTTAATGGCTTGGAGGCCAGGTGTTGTAATTCGCAACATTCCACAATCTGCATTAACCATCTTGCCTCGGGTAGGCGTGAAGGCGTGGACGCTTGGTCTTCGAGATGCGATCACGCAGGGTGGCTGGGATGCGCCACGGGCAGCAGGAGCAATTGACGACGTTCTTCCGCTTGCCTTCGCTGAAGAAATTGCAGAGTCAACAACCCGTCCTCGATTCGGAAAAAGCATTACTGGAAAGTTATTTAATAAAACGCAGTCGTTTACCAACACGGGCCTAGTGGCGTTTTCTGCTGTTGATCGCTTCCATCGCGCCACGGCATATCATGCCATGAAGCATCTCATTCAAGCCTCAACAAAGGCGGCTCCTGACGTGTGGGCAAGAGCATCAGACTTGCGTGGGCAGCCCAGGAGCGTTAGTGAGAACAAGCGTCTAGCTGATGTCTCTGAAGGTATTGGTATTGATATGTTTGGGCCTATTGTGAGTAGGCAGGCCGATGATATCCTTGCTCAAGGCCGCGTTGATGACCTGATCTCATACTTAGGGCGCAACCTAGCTGAAGATACACAGTGGGTATATCGCAAGGGCAATCAAGCTGGCATAGGTCGAGGAGTAACAGGAAAGATCTTCTTTAACTTCTCAACGTGGCCGACATGGTTTGGGCGGTATGCGTTTAATTTGACAACTCAAGGCACGGTGAAGAATCGAGCGAAGGCCATTGCCACGTTCGCAGCTGTGAATGAAGGACTGTTCCTAACAGGCCGGGAAATCTTTGGTGTTGATGCCTCACATTGGCTCTACTGGCATCCGCTGAACTATGGCGGCGGAACAAATCTTGAGGCGGCGATTGCCCTTATTCAAGCTGAGTTTTTGGAGACGCCAAATAACAGAGACTCATTTCAGCACTCCCTGTCTTTATCCCAGAATACATATCTTTTCTGACAATAGCAGCTAGGCACCTTGATAGGCTTCTGCTTCCAAGGCGGCCGCCGGTCTACATGGATTTTCTTTTTTAGAACCAGCCTCGCGCTTTTCAGATTCCAGCATTCCTTTACACCGAGAGGATTTTTGTCATTGTAGAAATCTTGCTCGCAGCCGCTGCAGTGTTTGATTTTTTCGCTTTTAGTCATCATAGCCTCCCGAATTATTGGATTAGATGTCCGTATCCCAAAAGCACTCCGACCGTATTGATGGCAATATTCTCTCCAGATTGCAACCATGACACAAGAGACGATGCTTCTAATTGTGCAATATCTACGGACTCCCATTTGCCATCTTCATGTTTTGCCCTAACATAGATACTAGTTATTTCGCATTTTCGATTCATTCTTTTATTGTCAATAATCAATTCCATCATTTCACCTCTGCCGAATCAATGGCTTGTTCAATATCATCCGCTGTGTACCATTCTATATGCAGTCCATGAGGACCATACTCGGTTTTTGGTTCACAATTCTCTAAGATACTATCCCGCACCGCCTCTTTAGTTTGTTGTTCTACTTCCCGCTTCATCTGCGTTTCGTTAAACTCATCGTCAGAAAGCAGAGGCCTATCTCTCTCGTATAGGGCTTGAAACCATTCACGCAAGGGCTTGACAATGACAGCCCCACCAACGTTAATTCCCAAGTTCCTATCTTTAGTCATGTGACATGATGGAGAATAATAATCTTCATCTACTTCA
>SDBV01006383.1_pt1 | contig 16364 bp, 12 predicted proteins | sample 2277081 | NCBI WGS metagenome assembly SDBV01 (sample SAMN10402039, study PRJNA504765) | marine sediment metagenome | isolation source: marine sediment core GS10_PC15, 223 cmbsf | place: Arctic Ocean: Southern Knipovich Ridge | collected 2010
ACAAACAAAAATATTCTTGGTATAGGCATAGGTGTCGGTGGGAAAATTGATTTCCATACAGGGACTTTACTTGAAAGTTCAATCATTAACCTGCGTAATGTTCAAATAGGAAAGGTCCTGGAGGAAAGAACCGGTATCCCTGTATATCTCGAAAATGATGTGAATGCATTTACGGTAGGTGAAAAGTATTTTGGTGCTGGTATTCATTATCATAATCTCCTTTGTGTCACAGTTGGCCAGGGTATTGGTGCAGGTATAATTGTTGATGATAACCTGTTTCGGGGAAGCCATCATATTGCCGGTGAATTCGGACATATTAGAATAACTGACAGCAACTCTGCAGCTTCATGCACATGTGGGAAAAAGGGTTGTCTTGAGGCCTACTCATCAAACGAGGCGATTATCAAATATTTTCTGGAACTTTCCGGAAAGAAAAATAGTATAGATGAAATAACTGTGCTTGCCGGGCAGGGAAATGATTTAGCTTTACAGGCATTCCGGAAGGCAGGTACTTATCTGGGGTATGGAATATCTACTCTTATAAATCTGTTTGATCCCGAAATCATAATTATTGGTGGTGAAGGAGCAGTGTATTACAGATACATGGAAAGCGAAATAAACAGAGTGGTCAGAGAAGACACAGTCTATGGGCTCTCTGAAGAAGTTGAGATTCAACCGGTGTTATTTGATGATAATTTGTGGATACGCGGTGCCGCAGCTCTGGTTGTCAGAGAAGTGTTCAGAAAAAAAACCTGATTTGGTAGTTGTAGGATATTATGGTTGGAGAAAGTAACATAAAGAAAGCATTATGGGTATCATTTTTCATGTTTCCTGCATTTGCAGGACTGATGATATTTACCATTATACCCATACTTTCCTCATTTGCATTGACCTTATTCCAATGGGACCTTATCACCCCTCTTGAATTTGTAGGACTTGCCAACTTTTCCAGGCTTTTCACAGACGATCTGTTTTGGAATGCTCTTGTGCATACTTTAAGTTTTATAGGCGGATACATTCCTCTGGTTATGATCAGCGGTCTGCTGGCAGCCGTTCTTATGAATAGTCAGATCAGGGCCAAAGGGTTTTTTCGTACAGCTTTCTTTATACCTGTCATATCTTCATGGATTGCTGTAGCTCTTCTGTGGACCTGGATGTTTAATCCTAAATTTGGTCTTGTAAATTACTTTCTATCCTTATTCAAAATAACCGGACCTGCATGGTTGTATGACCCATCGTGGGCAATGACAGCAATTATAATTACGAGTGTGTGGAAAGACACCGGTTTCGTAATGATGCTTTTCCTTGCCGGTCTGCAGGATATACCGGTGAATCTGATGGAGGCAGCATCAATTGACGGTGCAACAAAGATAAGAAAATTCTTCAGTTTGATCTTGCCATTATTGTCACCCACCACATTTTTTGTGCTTGTGATCTCAATGATTAACTCATTCCAGGTTTTTGATCAGGTATGGGCAATGACTGAAGGCGGCCCTGCAGGTTCGACTAGTGTGCTGGTTGAACAGATCTATAAGAATGCCTTCCGGTACAATAATATGGGATATGCATCAACAATTGCTCTGATTCTTTTCCTTTTTATTCTGGTTATAACTGTATTTCAGATTTTAGGCCAGAGAAAGTGGGTTCATTATGAATAAAAGAAAATTTAATACTGCTTCCCTGTTGTCCTACATGCTGATTATCATAGCTGCATTAATTATGACCCTCCCCTTATTATGGATGGTTTCAACATCGTTAAAAACGAATCAATATACTCTGAGAATGCCTCCAAAATATATTCCTGAACACCCGACATTCATCAGCTACAAAACGCTGTTTTCCCTATTTCCTATGATGCGCATGTTAGTAAACAGTATTGTCGTTTCAGTTTTTGTCACTGGAGGACAGATTCTTACCAGCCTTATGGCAGGTTATGCTCTCGCACGGATACAGTTTAAAGGTCGGAATTTGCTGTTTCTGATATTTCTGGCAACTATGATGGTCCCATATCAGGTAACTTTAATTCCACTGTTTATTTCTATGCGTTATCTGGGATGGTTAAATTCCTACCTTGGATTGATTGTCCCCATACTACATACCGCTTTCGGGACATTTCTCATGAGACAGGCTTTGGTTACGATTCCACGGGAAATAGAGGAATCAGCCTTTATTGATGGAGCAAATCATCTGCAGGTATTCTCAAGGATAATTGTTCCCCTTGCAAAACCTGCTATTGCTACCCTGATGGTACTTGCTTTTATGGCATCGTGGAACTCATTTCTATGGCCGCTGATTGTTGCTAATAGTGAAAATATGATGACTTTGCCAGTGGGGCTTGCAGCCCTTCATGGAAGATATGAAACAAAATGGAATATGGTTATGGCTGGTGGGGTTATTTCCCTTATCCCCATTGTTATTGTCTTTTTAATTGGTCAGCGTTATTTCATACAGGGAATTTCCCGTAGCGGGATTAAGAGTTAGGAATCCATAGGTGTGTAACACCTAAATAAAAATAAGGAGAATTGTGATGAGAAAAGTTATTATTGCATTATTGCTGATAGCTGGTGTTGTAATGATGGCAGGCGCCGGAGGCCAAAAGGAAAATGAAGTTACTGCTGATTTGGAGAAAACGGAAATAACTTATTTTACCTTCTCAGCGGCCCCTGATCACCTGGACCATCTGGATGAGATGATAGCAGTATTTGAAGAGGAAAACAAGGATATTACTATCAAGGTGGAAACTGCAGGATGGAATGATTATTTTAATAAACTTCAGGTAAATATCGCAGGAGATCTTGCCCCGGATGTCTTTGAGCTGAATTATGAGAACTTTGTGACTTATGCAGCAAAGGGAGCACTTTATAATATGGGTACCCTTGCAGCTGCTGACAGTAGTTTTTCATCAAATGTTTACTATCCCAGGTCGTATGGTTCTTTCAGTTATAAAAATACTCAGTATGGTCTTCCTGAAACATTTTCCACTGTAGTCCTTTTTTATAATAAGGTCCTTTTTGATCAGGCCGAAGTGGCTTATCCTGAAGAGAGCTGGACATGGGATGATGCGATTAGTGCTGCAAAACAAATCCGGGATGAAGATAAAGATATATGGGGTCTGTTCAGTGACATTCAGTTTTGGGAGTTCTATAAAAAAATTGCACAAAACGGTGGTTCAGTATTTGATGAGGCTGGAAATGTTGTAATCGATTCATCTGAGAATATAGAAGCACTTCAGAAAATGCTTGATATTCAGAATATGCACAACATTATGCCCACTGATGCACAAATGGGCGGGGTGAGTGACGGTGATCTTTTTCTGTCAGGTAAACTTGGTATGCTTGTCAGTGGAATATGGATGTTCGGCGCATTCAGTGAGGCCGACTTTGAATGGAATATTGAGGTTGAGCCGGGAATGAGCACCAAGGCAACCCATTTCTTTGCGAATGCTCTTGTTATCAGCAGCAGTACAGAGAAAGCAGAAGCTGCATGGAAATGGGCAAAGTTTTTCACTGCAAGTGATGAATCAGCAAAAATGAGAATTCGAACCGGATGGGAGCTTCCAACAATCAGTGACCCGGGTGCTGTCACATCCTACCTGACTGCGGGAAATCCGGAAAACCGCCAGGCAGTTTTCAATTCCCTGAAATATTCTATTGTACCCCCGGTGATTGAACGACAGAATGAATTGCAGGATGGTATTGGTCTTCTACTGCAGAAGGCTGAATTAAGTACACTTACTGCTGCAGAAGCATTGTCTCAGGCAGCAGAATTACTGGAGGGCTTGAAATAAGTCTGCCTAAGTTAATTGGATTCCTGCAGTTTTAATTGCAGGAATCCTTATTCACCTTATTACACATAATTAAGTTGGAGCTGAAATTGAAGTATAAGATAACTCATAAACCCCTTGGAACAGGTAATCCCTATCTGCAGGGGCCTGAAGAAAGAATACCCAGGTTTCCTTCGGAGAGAGACAGGACAAGCATCGGGATTGTCAGCAGACCTTCAAACCGGGACATTGATCTCTATGCAAAAGTCTCTGTGAATGGTACCGGGCCGGAACCAATCAAGGCAGAATGGGTGGAGGACAGGGATGGCACAAGCCGTTGGAAGATGGAACTACCCAATGCCAAGGCTTTTGACAGAGTGGAATACTACTTTGAAGAGACTGAACAAAATATCCTGGAAGAAAGCGATAGAGAGTGTTTTTCATATACAGTCGATGGCTTTAGTAAAGTTATCTCTGTTCTTGCCTGTCAGGAAAATACGGATACTCTTTTCCTTCTTCTCAAGATAAAGAATTTCACTTTTCAGCGAGCTTTTGATTTTTCCATCCCTGGAACTTTTCGGGTTACACAGGGCAATTTTGTTTTAACAGATAATGTTGAAGATATAAATGATATTAATTTATTCGATGGAGTATTCAAAACCCGGATAAAAAATAATGATATAATTGTTCTTAAGGAAAGCGGATGTATCTCTATTATAAACAGTCAAGGTAAAACTGTGTATTCAGAAAAGGAGGCACTGGAATTCCGTGTGGGTGCTTACAACAGGTTAGTGAGTCTCAGGAATACACTGGCAGCTTCCCGGGAAGAAATGTTTTTTGGTTTTGGCGAACGATTCAATAGTCTGAATCAGAGGGGGAATCGACTTGATGTGCGTGTATTTGAAGAATATAAGTCCCAGAATGAAGGGAGTAAAACCTATCTGCCGGTTCCTTTTTTCCTGTCGTCAGGAGGTTGGGGGCATTGTATAAATTCCAGTCGTAAAGTCAATTATGATCTGCGTGCTGATACTTCCTGGTCATATGAAGTAGAAATGCAGAATCTTGATCTGGAATGTTTTATCTACACCGGTACCCCATCGGAGATTCTAAAAAATCAGGCCCGGCTTTCAGGGTTTCCTGTGCTTCCACCGGACTGGGCTTTTGGTCCCTGGATGAGCAGTAACGAATGGAACAGTCAGGAACGTGTATTAAAGGAATTACATACAGGCAGGAAGCTGGATATTCCTGCAACGGTCCTTGTTATTGAAGCATGGAGTGATGAAAAAAACTTCTATATATGGAACGATGCCCGGTATAATGTAAAGGATGGAGCTGATCATTTTTGTTATAGTGATTTTACTTTTCCATCAGACGGATTATGGCCGTCGCCAAGGGCAATGTCAGAGGACATACACAGTGATGATACCAAACTTATCCTCTGGCAAATTCCTGTGCTCAAGAAACTGGAAGAGGATGTTACCTGTGAACAAAATGCCAGGGACAGACAGTATATGATTGAAAAGAACTTTTGTGTTATGGATGGGAATGGCAGGCCTTATAAGGTAAAACCATGGTGGTTTACCGGGAGCCTTGTCATTGATTTTACCAGTAAAGAAGCAACCGGGTGGTGGTTGAGAAAAAGAGAGTACTTAATTGATGAAATGGGCATAGACGGCTTCAAGACTGATGGCGGTGAACATCTCTGGGGTAGAGAGCTTAGTTTTTTCGATGGCAGAACCGGTTCAGAATTGTGGAATGACTATCCTAAACTTTACATCAATAGTTATTTTAAATTCATCAATAATAAAAATGGCGGAATTACATTCAGCCGATCCGGATTCATGGGGGCACAGGCCTCTCCTGTCCATTGGGCAGGGGACCAGGATTCCACCTGGGATGCTCATCGTTCGGTCCTGAAAGCAGTTTTGAATACAGGTATTTCCGGTATTCCTTTTATGGGTTGGGATATTGGTGGTTTCAGTGGGGAGATTCCGACAGCAGAATTGTATCTGAGGTCTACTGCTTTTGCATGTTTCGGTTCTATAATGCAATACCATTCAGAGTTTTATGATCATAGAACTCCTCATGTAGACAGAACCCCATGGAATATTGCAGACCGGACAGGGTTTCCGGAAGTTATTGATATTTATCGCTACTTCGCAAAACTTCGTATGTTGTTGATACCATATATTAAGAAAGAAGCTGAACATTGCACAATAAGCGGCGAACCCCTGATGAGAGCCATGTTTATCGATTACCCTGATGATCCTATATGCTGGAAACTTGAAGATCAGTATAAGTTCGGACACGATCTGGTAGTCTGCCCCATAATGTATGAGGGACAGGAAGAGCGGGAAGTGTATCTGCCTGAAGGGGAGTGGTATGATTTTTTTACCGGCGAAAGATATGCAGGCAGGCAGAAATATTTCTTAAAGGCACCATTGAATAGAATTCCAGTTTTCAGGAAAGAGAGCGCTCTCCTTGATAACATAGCTCTGCCGGAGGAAGTCATTCTATGAACCGTGATGACCTCTACAGGAAAAGTGTAGATATTATAACATTAAATCAGCATTCATCGGGGGGCTATGTGGCCTGTCCGACCTTTCCAATTTATAACTACAGCTGGTTCAGGGACAGTGCCTATATTGCCTATGCTATGGATCTCGCAGGGGAATATGACAGTGCAGAACGATTTCATTTCTGGGCAGTGGAAAACATTAACAAACGTGAACCTCAGATACGTCGTCTAATGAACGGAAGCCTGGATAATTATGAAGAAATCCTTCACACACGCTATACCTTGAATGGGGATACCGGTACAGAGGAATGGGAAAATTTCCAGTTGGATGGATTTGGTGTCTGGATTTGGAGCCTTCATGAGCATGTATGCTTATCAGGAAGAGATCTTACAGAGTCAATGGAAAAAGCAGTTGAACTGGTTTCCGGGTATCTTTGTGTGCTATGGGAAAAACCCTGCTACGACTGCTGGGAAGAAAACAGAAATGAGAAACATACTTATACCATGTCCTCTATCTACAGGGGCCTTCAATCCTCAGATAAACTGTTAAGTCGGGATTCCTGTTTCGATACCTCAATGCAGATTAAGAACTGGATACTGAACGAAGGGGTATGTAATGGTTCTCTCTGCAAGTACCAGGGTAATGCTGCAGTTGATTCAAGTCTTCTGGGGGTATATTTCCCGAATAATGTCCTGAATAACTCAGATCCGGTTATGCGGCGGACTGTAGAGCGGATACAGAGGGAATTATATAAGGAAGGGGGTGTGCATCGCTACACAGGGGATACCTATTACGGCGGGGGAATATGGATTTTATTGACTGCCTGGCTGGGTATATGGCTGGTCGATGATGGAAAGCGTCCGGAAGCTGAAAAAATTCTTGACTGGATTAGCTCCAAAGCAGACAGGGATGGTCAATTGGCAGAGCAATATACAGAATCATTAAATGATCCATCATTTCTTTCTTACTGGAATGATAAATGGGGAGCATCTGCAAAACCCTTATTATGGTCACATGCTATGTATATTATACTTTATAAAAAATTATATTCATAATAAATGATTTTTTCTTGATTTATGTTTATACAAAGTTTATACTTTAGACATGGAAGCAAAAATACAGAAATGGGGTAATAGTTTAGGTATTCGAATACCCGTAAATATGATTAAAGCTCTTTCTTTAAGAAATGGTTCAATTGTAGACATAGATGAAGAATCTGATCGGTTAATAATTCGTCCTAAAGAAAAACCCAATTTGGATGATTTGTTAGATGCTATAAGTAAGGAAAATCTTCATTCTGAACTGGACTTCGGAAAAGTGGAAGGAAATGAAGTTTGGTAAATGCTGATTATATACCAGAGAGAGGAGACCTTATCTGGTTGAATTTTACACCCCAATCCGGGCATGAACAAGCTGGTAAAAGACCGGCTATAGTTCTCTCTCCACTAAAATATAATAGAAAGACCGGATTATTAATAACATGTCCAATAACGAGCAAGATAAAGGGCTATCCTTTTGAAGTGGCTGTAGAAGGTAAGAAGATCTCCGGAGTAATTCTATCAGATCAAATAAAAAGTTTTGATTGGAAAACAAGAAAAGCAGTATTTATAGAGATAGCCTCAATTGAAACTGTAGAAAGAGTACAGGAAAAATTGTTATTGTTGATCCAGTCGTAGAGACGTTGCATGCAACGTCTGTACCCAGGAAATCAAAATGTGATCCGGTAATACAAACCATGTCAGGGATCGAAGGGGCGCCGAAGGCGGTCGGTTTTTGTTGTAGGGGCACCCCTGTGTGGGTGTCCTGGAAACAATAACCGACGGGACCCCCGCAGAGCCCGACCTGCCGCAGGCAGGTGACACCCAAAATAGGAAAAACACATGATATTGTCACATGAACAATGTAGAGACGTAGCGTTCTAAATAGCACGCTACGTCTCTACTTTACAAAATAGGGATAAATGGCATAATGGCTCTATGAAAAGCGGTGAGAGACTAAGCCCCGAAGTTATTATTAAGATGAGGGGAGCGATAAATGATGCAGAGGGTCAGGAGGTTTTGTTTACCGGGCAGATTATGGATAATGGTCTGGTAGGTGCAATTGAGGTTGCTGCCAGAGGCAACGATACAGCGGCTCCTGCATTGTATCCCTTTATGGGTGAGAGTGATGCAGTAATTCATAACCATCCCTCCGGTGTATTAAAGCCCAGTAACGAGGACTTGCAGATTGCATCCAGTCTGGGGAATCAGGGTATCGGATTTTATATTGTAAATAATTCTATTACGAAGATATACTGTGTTAGTGAAGCTGTAAAAAAAAGGAATATCGAGGCTCTGGATCCGGAAGATGTGTGCAGTTTTCTCCTTCCCGGAGGTGAACTGAGTCACGCAATTGAAAGCTACGAAACAAGAGATTCTCAGGTCCGGATGACGGAAGGAATTGCCCGCGCCTTTAATAATAATCTTATTAATATAACTGAGGCCGGAACGGGTGTTGGAAAGTCATTTGCATATCTTGTACCTGCTATTAAATGGTGTGAACTAAACAATGAGAGGGTTGTAATCTCAACTGCTACAATAAACCTTCAACAGCAATTAGTTGAGAAGGATATACCTCTTATAACCAGCCTGCTGAAAAGCAAAGTAAAGAGTGTTCTTGTTAAAGGCAGAGGCAACTATGTATGCCTTAGACGGCTTCATGATGCAATGGAGGAAAACTCTCTGTTTCAGGAGAAAGAGAGCAGCCTGAAAGCTATCTATGACTGGTCCGGGACAACAACTACTGGCAGTAAATCGGACCTTTCTTTTGTCCCCGATCACTCATTGTGGAGTGCTGTCTGTTCTGAATCGGATTCATGCATGGGGCTGCGCTGTTTTTACAGAGATAAATGTTTCGTATTAAAGCTGAAAAAAGAAGCTGCTTCAGCGAATCTTCTTGTAGTGAATCATCATTTACTTTTTTCTGATTTGGCCATGAGAATGAATGGAGCAGGGTATGAAGGAACCGCAGTTCTGCCTCCCTTTAATCGGGTGGTGTTTGATGAAGCCCATACAATAGAAAACAGTGCAACTAGTTTCTTTTCGCAAAACTATAATAAATTCATTCTTTATAGACATACGAGCCGAATTTTCACCCGCAAGAAATCGAGGAATACGGGATTGTCAGTAATCCTGCAGAAAATGATGCCCCATCCTGAAGACTATAAAGATATACCTGTCCTTATCGCCGGTGTAAGGGTGGCCGCCGATACACTGGATACAAATACAGCTTTCCTTATAAATGGTGAATACTCTTTAAGGTTGACAGCACAAACTAATGCAGATCTGATAGAGCCTGTTCTTGACAGCATAAGAGAATTGCATAGGAAAATTGTCAAACTTATAACTTACATAAATGACGGTGGTGAAATTCTTTTTTCTGAAGAAGAAGATAACTCTGATGTCTTTGAAATGAAGGTTGCAATGCAGCGATTAAAAAATCTTGCAGCTGTACTTAATGGTTTTCTCGACTACGAAATCAGGGATGACAATATTTTCTGGGTGGAACAGAAGAAGACAGGCAAAGGAGAAGTATTTTATTCCTTCTCCAATACTCCACTTGATATCTCGGATATGATGAATAAGGCAGTCTATGAACCCTTGCAGACTGTGGTATTTACTTCTGCAACTCTTACAGTTCAAAAGAAATTTAAATTCTGGAAGGGACGAATTGGTCTGGATAGAGTTTTGGATGATCGTCTGGAGGAGTATCTTCTAAGCTCTCCATTTAAATACAGCCAACGTGTTATGTTGGGAATACCGAATGATGCTCCGGATCCTGGAAGTCCGGAATATCAGGCATTTATTTCGAGTATTATTGTAGATGCTATTGAAATATCCGAAGGTAGTGCTCTGGTACTGTTTACTTCATACAGTATGCTGAATACAACATATAATGATCTCGAACCTTTACTTACACGCCAGGGTCTTACAGTAATGAAGCAGGGTAGTTCAGACCGCTCCAGGCTGCTTTCAACTTTCAACACAGATGTTTCAAGTGTACTGTTTGCTACGGATAGTTTTTGGGAGGGAGTGGATGCACCTGGAGATTCACTTAAACTTGTTATAATTTGTAAGCTTCCTTTCCGGGTTCCGACAGATCCCATTATTAAGGCCAGAATTGAAGCAATAGAGAAAAACGGAGGTAATGCTTTTATGGATCTCTCATTGCCTGAAGCAGCTATGAAGTTAAAACAGGGATTCGGCAGACTGATGAGAAGAAAAACTGATCATGGGATAGTACTGATTCTTGATCCCAGAATTATTAGAAAAAGTTACGGTGTTATTCTCTCAGGTACTCTTCCTGAAACAGCAAAAAGTATTGCAAGTTCCAGGAATGTACTTGAAGATATGGAGAACTTTCTTTACAGCAGTGCTAATTTCAAAAGATAGACATCCTGAAAAAGGCAATAAATAAAAAAAGCTGCCATGCAAGGCAGCTTTTTTTTATTAAATCTGATTATTCAATGATTGCAAGAATATCTGAAAATCTTAAAAGAAGATGATCTTCATTATCGACAGATATAGTAGTTCCTGCATACTTGTCATACATGACTTTCTGGCCGGCTTTAACTTTGATAACATCTTTGTCATCGCCAATTGCTACAACGGTTCCGGTTTGTGTTTTTTCCTGAGCAGTTTGAGGAATAAATAGTCCTCCTGCAGTCTTTTCTTCCATGGCTTCTGTTTTAATGAGTACCCGATCACTAAGCGGCTTGATTTTCATTATTTCCTCCGAAGGTAAATTTAAAAGTTATATTAGCCTATAATTGCTTGTTCTAGGAGAATATAAACATGAATAGTAAGATCGTCAAGCAGGAAGGCATGAAAAAAGAATAACAGGAGCAATTTTCATTTTGATTTTGCAGGTAAGTCAATTATGCAATAATTAAATTGCTGTAATAACTTGCCTTCCTCTATTTTGATTTGTATCTTTTGGGGAGTATAGCAATTCTATTTTAATTGGAATTACCGGTTGAGTTGGGGAATAGGTATGGAAAGCTGGAAGGCTGATTTTTTCAAAGGAAAGAAATGTATAATCAGCAAAGATCTAAAAGGAGCCCTCGGGTACTTGCACCGTTCAATGAAGAAATGTCCTGTTGAAAATGATATTGAACTTGCAGATCTCTTTTTTTATCTGGGTGTTGCATTTAATAAACTGGGTTGTATAGTTCCGGCTGTAAGAAGCTGGGATGCTTCTATGTGTGCTGATAAAGGTGGTCAGGCAGCTATGCTTCTTCGGAGGATCTTCCCTGGAGAACGTCTTTCAAATGATAAGAGCTATTTTTATTTGATACAACTTTCCGCATATCTTGGTAGAAAAAAATCAGGAAAAATAGATTCGGAAGCAGAAAAAGATATGATAATTGATCTGATATCTATGTATTGGGAAGAGATTGTTGATTCGCGCATCCTTAAAGGACAATGTCAGTCGGAGAAGATCCTTATTTTTAAGGATATAGATATAGATTTTCCTTATACAGAAGTTAATTTTGATTTTTCAGTTTCAGATTATAATAATACGAGTCAAATTATCCCGTTTAGAACAAAAAAAGAAACTGATCTGTAACCTGGAGACATAGAATTATTTCACCAAATTTAAAGTGTATTATCAACTTAGTCAGCATAAGAACCATATAAACCAAGTCTATATCATGTGGGATCAGGTTAATTGTTTGTCTGAATTAAATATTACTATTTAACTAAGGGTTATTTTGGCACAATTATTGGACTAATATTTTGCTATGTGTTATAATGACACAATGGAAGGTTTTGAAGATAAGCACAGCTTCTCCCCTTTGTTTGTATTTATAGCTAAATCATTATTAGTAAACAGGTTACCTTTCCATATTAGATCTTGGCATAGTACTTGCTACATATTATATAGTAAACAGGGAGGACAATATGCCAGCAAAAACCAGAATTTACTCAGAAAGATCTCCATATGACGATGAAAACATACTATCCATCTATTTAAAGGAAATAAATAAGATAGATCTTCTTACACGGGAAGAAGAGAACATATATGCCAGAAGTGCAGCCCAGGGTGATCCTGCTGCAATTGAAAAACTAATTAAAGCTAATCTCCGATTTGTAGTAAACGTTGCAAAGAAGTACCAAAAGCAGGGACTTCCGCTTTCCGATCTGATAAATGAAGGAAACATCGGTCTGATGAATGCAATAGAAAGATATGATGTCGACAAAGGATACCATTTTATCTCTTATGCGGTCTGGTGGATACGGCAGGCTATTTTAAAAGCTATATGTGAGAAATCCAGAATGATCCGGCTTCCGCTAAACAGGGCTAATGAACTGGTACAGATTCAAAAAGCCAGTAAGGCTCTTCAGGGAGAAAAGGGTGAAGACCCTGATATTTCTGAAATCGCACGTGCCACCAATATGAAGGATGAGCATGTTGTTAATCTAATGAATATATCGAGAGATCTTATTTCCTTAGAGACACCTGTATATGCTGAAAAGGGAACCAGTCAACTGTCTGATTTTATTGAGGATGAAGATTATATGACCCCTGACGACATAGCAATAGAGAACTCATTAAAAGAAGATATAAATACAATTCTTGCTACACTTAGTGAGAAAGAGTCAAAGATAATACAGTACCGCTATGGTCTTAATGGTCACACACCCCTTTCTCTGAAGGATATTGGTGACAAGTACAATCTTACTAAAGAACGTATTAGACAGATTGAGAAAAAAGCCATCAAAAGGCTGCAGCATCCTTCAAGGAGCCAGCATTTGGAAGCCTATACCGCGTAGCGGTATTTCAATATATATATGCCTGTAAGTCAGCTAGCTTGACATACAGGCTTTTTTTTTATAGGTTGAACATATAATCAAGATAACAAAGCATTATAATAAAAGAAGATAAGCGGAGGATTTTTTTTTATGGCTAAACAGAAACTAGTCTATTTTTTTGGTGGCGGAAAGGCAGAAGGTAACTCAAAAATGAAAGACCTTCTTGGTGGAAAAGGTTCAAACCTTGCAGAGATGACAAATCTTGGAGTGCCGGTCCCACCCGGTTTTACAATTGCAACAGAAGTTTGTAAAGCATTTAATGACAACAACAGAAAATACCCTAATGAACTTGATGATCAGCTGCAGTCCAATTTAAAGAAACTTGAAAAGTTGATGGGTAAGAAACTTGGAGATGAGAAAGATCCTCTTCTGGTATCTGTAAGATCAGGTGCGGCTGTTTCTATGCCTGGAATGATGGATACTGTCCTTAATCTAGGTTTGAATGATGTCTCTGTAGAGGGGTTAGCTGCAAAAACAGGTAACGAACGTTTTGCATGGGATGCATACAGACGTTTTATCCAGATGTTTGGAAATGTAGCAATGGGTCTGGATCTTGATGTTTTTGAAGATATTCTTACTGATCTTAAAAAGAAAAAGAAAGTAGAAGATGATACTGAGCTGACAGGTACAGATCTAAAGGTTCTTGTGGGCCTTTATCAGAAAGCATATAAGAAAAAACTTAAAAAGAACTTTCCTCAGGATCCTATGGATCAGCTTCGGGCTTCAATCGGTGCAGTTTTTGGTTCCTGGAATAATGATAAGGCTGTTAAGTATAGAAAATTAAATGATATTCAGAACCTGATAGGAACAGCTGTTAATGTTCAGTCCATGGTTTATGGAAATTTCGGTGATACATCCGGTACGGGTGTATGTTTTTCCAGAGATCCTTCTACTGGTAAAAATGTATTCTATGGTGAGTTCCTGATGAATGCTCAGGGTGAGGATGTTGTTGCAGGTATTAGAACTCCTCTTGAAATTGATGGTCTGAAAAAGATTAACAAACCGGCATTTGAGGAACTGGTTTCTCTGAAAGATATGCTCGAAAAACACTACAGTGATATGCAGGATATGGAGTTTACTATTGAGCAGGAAAAACTCTTTATTCTCCAGACCAGAAATGGAAAGAGGACCGGTGCTGCAGCAGTAAAAACTGCAGTAGATATGGTTGCCGAAAAGATGATAACAAAGGCAGAGGCTGTTATGCGTGTGTCGCCTGATCAGCTTGATCAGCTTTTCCATCCAATGATCGATCCTAAATCACGAAAGGGACATTCTGTTATTGCAAAGGGACTTAATGCCTCTCCCGGAGCAGCAAGCGGACAGATTGTTTTCTCTGCAGATGAAGCTGAAGAATGGGTAAAAGACGGTAAAAAAGTACTTCTTGTAAGAAAAGAAACATCCCCTGAAGATATCGGTGGTATGGATGCTGCAGAGGGTATTCTTACTTCTACCGGCGGTATGACAAGTCATGCAGCTGTTGTTGCCCGTGGTATGGGAACCCCCTGTGTAGCAGGGTGTAAAGACGTTGTTGTTTCCGGTAAATCCATGACTGTAAATGGAAAGAAATACAAAGAAGGCGACATCATTACCATTGATGGCACCACCGGTGAGGTAATTGAAGGTGAAGTCAAGCTTATTAACCCAAAGATAACAAAGGACCTTGAAGTATTCCTCGGCTGGGCTGATGAAATACGGTTAAAGGCTAAAAGGGATGGAATTAAGGAAAAGGGTTTTCGAGTACGGACAAATGCCGATCAGCCTGAAGATGCAAAGGTTGCACGTAAATTAGGCGCTGAAGGTATTGGTCTTTGCAGAACAGAACACATGTTCTTTGAAGCAGAAAAACTGGAACTCTTCCGGGAGATGATCGTTGCAGCTGATCTTGATGCAAGAAAGGCAGCTCTTAAAAAACTTCTTCCTATGCAGAAAAAAGACTTTGTAGGTATCTTCAAAGCCATGAACGGGCTTCCTGTAACTGTAAGACTTCTTGATCCTCCATTACACGAATTCCTTCCTAATTCTGCAAAAGATATTAAGGAACTTGCTATAAAGCTTGGAATTAAGCCTGCAGAACTTACTAAAAAGGTAGAAAGCCTTCACGAAATGAATCCAATGCTTGGGCATAGAGGGTGTCGTTTAGGAATTACATACCCTGAAATCTATGATATGCAGGTTGAAGCAATTATGAGTGCAGCTTGTGAAGTTGCAAAGAAAAAGATTGTAGTTGAACCTGAAATTATGATTCCTCTTGTTGGTACAGCTAAGGAACTGGAAATACTTGTAGAAAATGCAAAAGAAGTTATAGCAGAAGTATTTAAAGCTAAGAAAATGAAGGTTAAGCATAAAATTGGTACAATGATTGAGATTCCAAGGGCTGCTCTTACTGCAGATCAGGTTGCTGAACATGCTGAGTTCTTTTCCTTTGGAACAAATGATCTTACTCAGATGACTTATGGTTTCTCCAGAGATGATATCGGTAGTTTTGTTGGTGACTACATGGATCAGGGAGTTCTTCCCAAAGACCCCTTCCAGACTCTGGATGCTACAGGTGTGGGCCAGCTGGTTGAAATGGCTGTTAAAAAGGGTAGAAGTACCAGAGATAACATGAAGATGGGTATCTGTGGTGAACACGGAGGAGATCCTGAATCTATTGAGTTCTGTTATCATGCTGGTCTTAACTATGTATCCTGCTCACCATACAGGGTTCCAATTGCAAGACTGGCTGCAGCTCAGACAGTATTAAAAGCCGAAAAATAGATTCCATACAATCTTTAACATTTATTACACTGTAAGGGCACGACGCGTCGTGCCCTTTTTTTGAGCATTCAATCTGTGGAACAGGTGAATGCAATAGTGAGCCGTAGATTATTCAGCTGCTCTATCTACCGGCATAAAATATTTAGTAACTTTCCAACTGATGATGATTCCCCACAGGAGATTGGCAAAAAGAATCTCCGGAAGATGAGCCATTCGGACTATAGAGGGCATTAGGAAATTGGGAATGAGAAGGCCTGATGACATTAAACATCCGAAGACAATACCTGTCACCAGACTTTTTTCCCATGATGTTCCTTTCTGATATTTCTGCAGAGCGATTGCCAGCAATATCCAGATCGATCCTCTCGGGATCTGCATGAGGTAACCGATGGGAACCAGAGACATATCCATGGCGCCTTCACTGGAAAAATAAAATTCAGAAACTCCTTCTACATTCATAGGAATAAGAAA
>SDBV01006384.1_pt1 | contig 16360 bp, 5 predicted proteins | sample 2277081 | NCBI WGS metagenome assembly SDBV01 (sample SAMN10402039, study PRJNA504765) | marine sediment metagenome | isolation source: marine sediment core GS10_PC15, 223 cmbsf | place: Arctic Ocean: Southern Knipovich Ridge | collected 2010
CTCGCCATTCAAATCATCGGCGACATACATGATGATGCGTATCGTGCCCCTGTCATCATTCGAATTAACAACGAAACACAGCACATACTGACCGTCTATGAACTTGACTGTCGGGTTGTGCGGCGCGTTGAAGGTTCCGTCCTGATCACGAACCACCATGCGCACGAACTCGAAGGGTCCTTCCGGGGTATCACCGACATACTGAGCGATTTCCGATGTTTTGAAATACCCGCTGAAGCGCTCCTTCTTGTCTTCGGGAACCGGCCACTGGGCGACAAACAGATGCGTCTTTCCATCTTTACCGATAACCGGCGAGGTGCCCCACACATGAGTACCCTTTTGCTCAACCGCTACCCCGACATGCTCATAGGCAATATCCAATTCCTCTTGCTTCTTCAGGCTGACCGGGTCCACAAACAGCGTCGGAGCTCCTGTAACGGATTCGCGCGAACTGATCTTCAGACCGGACAGGTCGGCATCGGTCTTGATACCAAACGTGTGGGTACCATCGCCTGTGATCACTGAACTCACATCAAAGTCGTAAGCAGAACCGGCGTCGCAGTTGGTACGGGTATCGAGCAGGCTTCCCCAGACCAGGTCATCATTGGCACCGGTCAGCGTCATCTCATCCCATTCCCCCGTTACAGCATAGACATCAATATCGGGGATCGGGCCGTTTGCAACAGCCAGACGCAGGATGGCGGAACGTACGGAGCCGACTCCGCTGACATGGAATTTTGCATACATGCGCCGCGTCTGATTATTTTGGATCCACAGCGGATTCTCCGTCCCGGAATTTTTCGAGCCTTTCTCCCAGCATCGCGTGTCTTCGGCGGCAGTAAAGCTGACAGGATTCATAAAGCTGACGGGAGCCGTCGATGTGACGGCTATTTTTACATGCCCCGGCGGCGGTGAAGGTGAGGGTGAAGAGGCGACGAACGTTGTGTCGGCGCTCCATTCTTTTCCCATGACGGTTCCGTCCGGACCGACCGAATCGACGCGCCAGTAGTACACGGTGTCTGGAGCCAGCGGGCCCGGAGAGAAGATATTGCTCGTCTGTTTGCCCTTGAATGTCAGGTTGCCCGATTCCGTACCGAAAGAGACATTATAAGAGGTGGCATCTTTGCCCCCCAGCCACATCAGGTCGGCATCGAGTTTGACGTTTTGGTTGCCCGAAGGCGGAACCGGCATGGAAGCCTGCGGAACAATGCGTCCCGGAATCCAGTATTCGGTATCGCCATATTCGTAGGCCCCGATGTCCGGCGCGTCGCCTTTGTAACCGGTCGTAATATCGATGGTCTGGCCATTGACCGAACACGTGACCGGCGTTCCCTGATCAATCAGCTCGACCGCGTCCGCCCGCGGGCGGAAGTCCATGTTGTCTGGGTCGCGCAACAGATCCTTCAAGGTCTTCGTCTCATTTTGGCCAATGAAGTTGTTGCTGTCTGTTCCCGGGATCGGAGCATCAGTTAAAGTATCAGCGGCGTTGTTGCGGGTGAGGGTATTGGCATTACCACCCTTGTCCAGTGCAACGTTCATCGCAGACCTTGGGTTGATTCCAAGGTTGTTGTATATCTCGTGAAAATCGCCCTTGAGCCTGTAGCCGTCTGCGGACCAATCCTCCCGCACTTGCGATATGTCTCCCTTACGGCCTGTATCCATCGCCACATTACGGTAAATGTTGGCGTGTACCCCCCGCAGTTGACTATTGGGGCCATCATATCTGAAATCGCGCTGGCTGTTGCCGTAGAACCAGTTGTAACGCGATACAGACTCCTCAATCTCACTCTCATAGGAGTAATGTGCAGATCCGTCACTTTGTTGAAGACCGCAGGCGGTTAAGTAGTTGTACTCGCTAATCCAGGGGTAATCATCACGTTTACCCAGTTTGACGGCCTGACCGGTACCGCTGGTATCGATCGTGTTACGACGAAATAATAGGTCACTGCATCGCATCAAAAAGACTGTAGCTGATGCTCGTTTGTTATAAGCAATACAGGCATAACCGTTCTGGTAGAAAAGGTTATTTGTAACGCTAGCAGTATCTATGTATTCAGCTCGAAGTCCGGTGCCACTTGAATAGTTGAATTCACAATTATGGACAGTGATTTGTTTACAACGATCATCCTCAGTACCCTCGAAGAAAGCTGGATCCGATTTGAGTGTACTCAGTGTAGATCCCAGAGCACGTTTTGAGTAAGAGAAGTAATCTAAATCGCAGTTTTGGATGGAAATATAATCCGATGAGTAAAAATAGAAGGCGGTCCCGAAAAAGTCCAATCCATCAATCGTAATATTTCGAGTCGTAGGATTGCCGGTAAAAAAATAGGTCTGATTTTTTCCCGCAATTGTCCGGCCGGTGGGATCCAGCCCATCGTCCGCCCAAAGATACAGTGTATTCGTAGACTCGTCATAAGCCCACTCTTGGGCCATGTCGAGCATGGCCAATTCCGCTGCGTTGACCCCGCCCTCGAAGAAATAGCCATTGGAAGATGAGTATTTTATCGTTGGAGGACCATAATCGAAACTATCGGTTCCGGCCGTGTGGTTGGAAACTATACCCGCGCTGGTTGAATAATTGCCGAAGTTAAATACACCGACACAGCCGTCAAAAGACACCCCGGCGCCGGCCAGAGTCGCAGTCGCGCCGCTTGTTGGATCGTCAACCACATGCCCATTAGTCGATTGAGCAGGGTCTTTCATACGTCGCGCCTTGTCGCCGTCCCACATCAGGTCAGAAAACGCGAGCGCATTGGGAAAACGCGCAAGTGTCATGTGCTTCCCGTCAACGAACAGCTGCCAGATATCCTCGCCGAGAGTCGTCTTGTAGATGTTGCCGCTATGCTGCGTCCAGCTCGAGGTGATCGGATATGTGCCGTCGAGCGTTACGGCCTCGTCATTGTAATTAGTGAAGGTGACAGGCTTGCCGGAAGAGCCGGCCACGCCCGACAAATCGACTTCTTCGTGATACGACCCGCCGCGAATATAGCAGGTATCACCAGCAGACATAGTGTCGGTGGCTTTCTGGATAGTGGCAAAAGGCAGCGCGAGCGTGCCCGCGTTGGTGTCGCCGCCGTTGGTGGCAACATAGTAGTCGGTTGCAAAAGCGCCGCCAGACAACAGCGCCAGAGCGCAAACAATTGTGATAGTGAACGATACGAATCGATACATGGAAAAACCTTTCATCTTGTCCTGATTGTTCTGAAACTTACTTTATGACCAGCACGCTGCTGTCGCTCCGGTAATGTCTATTCCGACTTGGTGCCCAGGCAGGAGATGACGCCGTCTTCACGGCATAGGTAAAGGCGTCCGGCCGCGGCGATCAGCCCGTCGAAAACAGGACTGCTGGCCAATGGTTGGTTCAACTCCACTTTGCCTGTTTTCTTGGACAGCACGCACAAGCGAGGACTCTCTTTCTCTGTCAGCCCTCTGGCTGCCAAATCGATTTCGGTTCTTGCTCCTGCGGCTTGGTCCGGGGCGGAGTCGAGCCGGATTTCGTCTGTGGCGGTGTCTGTCAAGAACGATGAGGGATGCAACTCGAAAGCGGGCCCCGCAATAACCAACTTCTCGCCGGCAACTGTCATGCCCTTCACTAGAACAGGGATCTCCGTTGACCATTTCATCGCAATGCCTTTGGGAGCAGACTTCGTGATCAGGCGGCTGAAGTTGTTGTATGCGCGTGGTTCTTGGGGGCCGGGCTCCAGTTTCACCTGTTCCGGCGCGATGTTCGCGGCATAAAGGTGCCGTTCGAAACCCTTGATGAAGCTAGTGTAGTCTTCCCTCGCGCGACCATAAGCATAGGCGGTCTGGCCGTCAAGCGTGACCAGGTGACCCGCCGCGGCCTCGGTGCCTGTGGAGTAACGGTCAACCCGTTCGGCGTAGGCCCAGTAGGAGCGATGGAAGAAGTTGTCGTCCAGGAAGCCGGTTGCGGATACCAAGTGGTCCACAGGATTGCTTGCCTCCAGATCTGGTGTCAGGCAAACTGATCGCATGGTGACACGGCCGTTTGCAAAGGAGAGCACATCCAGCAGAGCGTCTTGAGCCAGCGGGCCTTTTTCCGCCAAACCTCCCTCATCCTGGAAACGCACCTCCGCCAGTTTCTTGCCCGAGAACAGGTCAAGACAGAAGATTGTGATGCCCCCGTCAAGCACCGATGCGCGCCCGGCGGCGAAATAGACTTTTCCATCCATGACCAAGGTGGCCCCATGCAATGGCCAAACCGATTCCAGCTGTTCCCGCACAACGACCTGACGCTCTTCTGTTGCGCCGCGGAACCGCCAGACCAGTTCCCCATCCTGCGCGCGTACGCATCGCAACCAGCCGTCGCTGCAGCCAAACACCACTAATCCGGAATTGACCGTTGGCGGGGAATCGATGCGGCCGGCCGTCCGGTACTGCCAAGCGGGCTCGCCGGTGGCCGCGTCCAGCGCCCACAGGAGGTGATCATCCCGGGCGGCAACGTAGACCTTGCCTTCTGCGCAGACGGGAGCGGTGGGCCTGCGTCCGATCGAACGCTCCCAGATTAGATCCAGCTTCTCTGGAAGCGTTGTGGATGCGCATCCCGTACGCGCCAGGTCATGCCGGAACGTTGGCCACTCGTCCTCGGCATGCTGGTCTTCGGCCCGCTGGATCTGGCCGTAGGCGGGCCCGGGCCGAAGCCGGGGGCCATGCCGCGATGGGTCGGGATAGGGACGCCCAGCGCCTTGTGAAACAGCGAGGAATCCGTTTAGCTTCCGCTCCGCCTCACATGTGCACGCGTGCGGGGGCAGGTAGATCAAGCCGTTGCACGGCAGCACTCCGAGCTGACATGTTCCACGCATACCGTGGGGCACGTAGCGCTCATCCGGTAGATTAGGATCAATGAAATCAAGACCATTCCTCCCACCCAGCAGGTACTTGGAAGTAGCCTTGTTACGATAACACCGGCCATGATTAATATCCGGGCCGTTGATTCTCTTTATGACTTCCCCAGTCCGCAAATCTCGGCCTTCTTTGAAGTTGCCCTCGAGCATGGCGGGGGATGCCGTGTACCAGACGGTATTGTCGATAACAAGGATGTCGGTGGGCGTATGAAACGACTCGCCGGCCTCGCAGTCCCAGAGCCTCCTGCCTGTTTCGACGTCATAGGCACACAATCGGCTCGGGTAGGCCTTAAGACTTCGATAACGCTTCTGATACTCTTTCGGACGCTCGCTGTAGAACTTTTTCGCGTCGTCCGCGTGTTGCACCCGATCAGCGTACAGCAGCACGTTCCCGTGCACCACCACCGTTGGCGCGAACTTGGCCTGCCGATGCATCGCCACGGTCGCGTCTGCCTGCCAGAGTTGATCTCCTGTTTTCAGATCGAATCCTGTCACCCCTTGGCCGTTGACAAAGAATCCTCGGCCATCCTTCGTGGCCAGGGTCATGGGAAGGACGGTGGCGGTCTGCTGGTCACGTCTTTGCCAGATTAGCTTTCGAGTCGTGGCATCAATTGCGGCCAAACCACGTTTGTGCTTTTCCCCTGACGTGAAATCCCGCTGAGACGCAGCCCAATCCAGCAATTCAGCTTTCGGGCTGCCGGTCACCACCAGGATAATGCCGTCGCTGACCAGTATTTCTTCCGTGCCCTCGGTACCGGGCAGGTCCGCCTCCTTATTGCCTGTTGCCGCATCGAGGACACTCACGGGCGCCTCGAATCCGAGGGTCACGAACACCTCGTCGCCAACCGCCACTAGCCTGCGGCCTATTTCCGCGGGGCCGGAGCGGAAGTTGCGCAGCGCCGGCCCCCAATCATCAAGCTTGCGCTTCCACAGCGGGATACCATTAAACGCATCCCGAGCGCTCAAGGTCCACTCAGGCGGCAGGACGGCGGAGACCAGAGAGCCCTCGTCGATAATGCTGAATAATCGCCCGCGAGCCGAGACCATTGAGGAGACTGATGCAAGGAAATTGTGGTGGCGGCTATGATCGGGCGAGCCGATCCATCGCAAACGGGACGGAGGTCCGACAAGCGTGTCCTCGGCCACCGCATTGTTGGTCGCGTCGTGAAGTACATGGGTCCATTCATCGATCTCATCAGGCCACGGCTTGGTTTCGACTTTGCCATCGGCCGTAACCAACGCGCCTCGTGGCGCCAGGACCCGCATCAGTTCCGTACGTGTCACGCGAGCCGAGCCGGCTAGGACGACGCAGTTGACGCTGTTGCCACAGTACGGCAACCCGGGACCATTGTATTCCAAGAACGTCGTGCGGCCATCGCGCGAGGGGCCATGCTCCGCCGCCGGCCATCGCATGTTCAACTCGGCCTTTTCGTCCGTCTGCTCGACGAGAACCTGCACGAGCCCGTTCCACTCCCGTTGTACCGATGCCAATACTTGCTCGGTGGGCATCCCCACGAACACGATCAACCCATCCCAGCGCTGGAGATCTGCCAGTCCCTGGGCGGGCAGCGCCGACGGCAACAGCGCCAAGACCGTGAGAGCCACCAGCGTGAAACGTTGGCTGAAAGGGAAGATTTCTGAGTGTGCTTTTTGTTGTGTTGTCATGCTTATCGCTCCTGCGAACAGAGAGCGAACACGCTCAACTGCCCAATAGGTTGAACTCTGGCCTGGGACCGATCCAGGCTCGGGATGTCGCCTATTGTAACCGCATACGCCCCCCCGTGCCTAGCGCATCGTCCAGAGAACTGATCGAGATCCTCAGCGGCCGAATCAGCGAGTCCCCCTATTCCCTGATATTCGTTTTGGGGAGATGCTTCGCTAATTTGGCCTTGATGCCGGCCTGCTCGGGATTGTCGGCTATGTTCGTCCATTCGTTAAGATCGTTCTGATGGTCATACAGCTCTTCACTCCCATCGCCATAGCGTATGTAGCGGTAGCGTTCGTCCTGTACCGCGAAACTGCCTTGTTTCCATCCTGTAATCGCGGGATAAGGCCAGTTCTTTGACGGGTTCTTGAGGAGCGGTGCCAGGCTACGCCCCTCATTCTTTGTGTTCTGTGGAAGGCCGCACAACTCCACCAGTGTTGGATAGATATCAAGGAGGGAAACGACGCGATCGCATCGTCCGCTTGTCTTGACCGCTGGATCGTCGATGATAAGAGGCGCATGCGAGGACCGCTCCCAGAGCGTCATCTTCTGAAACGTGTTCTTCTCACCCATGTGGTAGCCATGATCCGACCAGAAAACGACGATGGTGTTGTCCTTGTAGGGACTGGCATCCAGCGCCTCCAGAACCTTGCCAACCTGGTGATCGGCGAAACTGACACACGCCAGGTAAGCGTGCAGGATATTGCGCCATTGATCGTTCTGGATGGCCCAGTCCGTGCGAGGCATTGATTTCGCGATACAGATTTCCTTTGCCATCTCAGGAACATCATCAAGGTCGTCCTCCTTATAGGGAGGGAGCGTCAGCTTCGTCTTGTCGTATAAATCGAACCATTTCTTTGGAACGTACCATGGAACATGAGGACGAAGGAATCCCACCATCAGGAAGAACGGCTTGTCGTGTTCTTCCTTCAATTGATTAATGGCCCACTCCGCCGCCCCATGGTCCGGAAGCTGGTCATCACGTTGTGGGGCCATTGCCCAATCCGTGCTCGTTCCATTCTGATGCCAGTTCTTTTTCAGTCTGCCCGTTCCCTCGGTGACTCCGCCGCGGCCGCCGCTGGCATCAACACTACCTTCGGGGACGTGGATATGGCATATCTTGCCCACAGCCATGGTCTTGTAGCCGTTCTTGTTAAAGTATGTATGGATCAGCTCGGTATTCAGTTCACGGGCGCGTTTCTGAACTTCATTATCCTTCATGTTCTTGTCAAACCCCAGGGTTGAGGGGTGTAATCCTGTCATGATGCTGGCGCGCGAAGGTCCGCACACTGGATATTGGCAATGGGCGTTGGCAAACACCATGCCGCGCTTCGCTAATTTGTCCATATTGGGGGTTATAGCGTCCGGGTACCGCTGACAAAAAGAAGGAAAATCGTTGAGGTCGTCCACAGCGATGAAGAGAACGTTGGGCTTCGCGCTGGATGTCTGCGCCAGTAAAGGGCCCGCCGTCAGCATCGCCATCAATACCGCGATGGCTAGACGCATAAAGGTTTTTTGGTTGTAATTCTTCATATCTTTGATTCACTTCTGTTTAATGTTCAGTTTAAAAACGTGCGAGCAGCTTCCGAAGCCCGTTTGTGGATTAATCCCCGTTGCCAGATACAGGTAGGCCGGCTCGCCATCGATGAGTAGAATCTGCGGGCGCTCCAGTTGTCCTTGTTCAGTTCCACGATACTTTGCAGCCCCGTCGAGTGCCCCTTCATCCAGATAGGTCGCTAAACTTTCGAAGGCTCGCCGTGTCTTTTCTTTAGGAAAGTGAATTCCATCCTTGGACTCCCAAAGAAGGCCGCCTTCTTTGCTGCCCAATGAGGCAGCGATATCCCGGCTCATCATATAGATTCGCTCGTCATAGGAGAACGCGTACACATCTTCCAGCTCAATCTCATCCGAAGTCAGGCGATCAGGATAAAATTCATAGGGACCTTCCAGGTTTTTGGATGTGGCCACGCCGTATCCGAATTCCCGGTTATAAAAGCCAGGCTCTTTTTCGGGATCAGGTATCGCGCCCTTGAAATAGATGCGATATTCTCCGTTGTGTTTGATCAACGCGGGATTCGAGACCCCCCGAACCGCATTATGGCACCAGATAGACGTGCCTTCGGGCCTGCGTAAAATCGTTCCGTCGGGCTCGGCGCCTTTGGCCGGTCGCCATTCGCCGTTCGGATCATCGGCGACATACATGATGATGCGCTGCTTGCCCCTATCATCATTCGAATTAACAATGAAGCACAGCACATACTGACCGTCTATAAACTGAATGGTTGGATTGTGCGGGGCGTTGAAGGTTCCATTCTGATCACGAACCACCATGCGCAGAAACTCGAAGGGTCCTTCCGGGGAATCACCGACATACTGGGCGATTTCCGATGTTTTAAAATACCCGTTGAAGCGCTCCTTCTTGTCTTCAGGGATTGGCCACTGGGCGACAAACAGATGCACCTTTCCGTCTTTTCCGATAACCGGCGAGGTGCCCCACACATGAGTACCCTTTTGCTCAACCGCTACCCCGACATGCTCATAGGCAATATCCAATTCCTCTTGCTTTTTCAGGCTGACCGGATCCACAAACAGCGTCGGAGCTCCTGTAACGGATTCCCGCGAACTGATCTTCAGCCCGGGCAGGTCGGCATCGGTCTTGATACCAAACGTGTGGGTACCATCGCCTGTGATCACTGAACTCACATCAAAGTCGTAAGCCGAGCCGGCGGCGCAGTTGGTGCGGGTATCGAGCAGGTCGCCCCAGACCAATGAATCATTGGCACCGGTCAGCGTCATCTCATCCCATTCGCCCGTTACAGCATAGACATCAATATCGGGGATCGGGCCGTTTGCAACAGCCAGACGCAGGATGGCGGAACGTACGGAGCCGACTCCGCTGACATGGAATTTCGCATACATGCGCCGCGTCTGATTATTTTGGATCCACAGCGGATTCTCCGTCCCGGAATTTTTAGAGCCCGTCTCCCAGCATCGCGTGTCTTCGGCGGCCGTAAAGCTGAAGGGATTCGTAAAGCTGACGGGAGCCGTCGATGTGACGGCCATTTTTACCTGCCCCGGCGGCGGTGAAGGTGAGGATGAAGAGGCAACGAACGTTGTGTCGGCGATCCATACATCGCCCGTGACGGTTCCGCCTGAACCTACCGAATCGATTCGCCAGTAATACACGGTGTCTGGAGCCAACGGGCCCGGAGAGAAGATATTGCTCGTCTGCTTGCCCTGCAAGGTCAGCTTGCCCGGTTCCGTACCGAAATAGACATTATAAGAGGTGGCATCTTTGCCCCCCAGCCACATCAGGTCGGCATCGAGTTTGACGTTTTGGTTTCCCGAAGGCGGAACAGGCATGGAGGCCTGCGGAACAATGCGTCCCGGAATCCAATAGTTTGTGTCGCCATATTCATAGGCGCCAATGTCCGGCGCGGCACCGTTGTACCCAGCCGTTACATCGATGTTCGAGCCATTGACCGAACACGTGACCGGCGTTCCCTGATCAATCAGCTCGACCGCATCCGCCCGAGGGCGGAAGTCCATGTTGTCTGGATCGCGCAACAGATCCTTCAAGTTCTTCGGCTCATATTGGCCAACAAAGTTGTTGCTGTCTGTTCCCGGGATCGGATCGTCGGTAAAGTTATCCGCTGCATTGTTGCGTGTGACCGTGTTGGGATTGCCTCCCTTGTCCAGCGCAACGTTAATTGTAGACCTGTCGCCGATTCCAATGTTGTTGTATATCTCGTGAGAATCGCCCTTGAGCCGGTAGCCATCTCCGTCTATCCTTCCCTCCTTGCGGCCTGTATCCATCGCCACGGTGCGGTAAAGGTTGGCGCGTATTCCAGTTACTTCTGGTGTATTTTTTCCATCCCACCTGAAATCGCGAGCGCTGTTGCCGTAGAACCAGTTGTAACGCGATACAGACTCCGTAGGCCCACTCTTATAGGAGTAATGCGCAGATCCGTCGGTTTGTTGAAGACCGCAGGCGGTAAAGTAGTTGTACTCGCTAATCCAGGGGCGATCATCAAGTTTATCCAGTTTGACGGCCTGACCGCTACCGCTGGTATCGATCGTGTTACGACGGAATGTAGTACCGTTGCATAGCTGCAACTTGACGGTAGCTGGTGTTTGACCGCTGGAGTCAGTAACAGTGGCATAACTGTTCTGGTAGAAAAGGTTGTTTTCAAAACTACCGCCATCTATATATTCACCTAGAAGCCCAGTGCCACTTGAATAGTTGAATTCGCAATTAGTGACCGTGATTCCATAACAATTATTTTCCGTAGTACCCACGATGAAAGCTGGTTCCGACCGGACTAAAGATCCCAGAGCACGTTTTGAATAAGAGAAGTAATCTAAATCGCAGTTCTGGATTGTAATATGATCCGAGCTGACGAACTTGAAAGTTGTCGCGAAAAAGTCCAATCCATCAATCGTGATATGTTGAGTTGAGGCGTCGCCTTCAAAAAAGTATGTCTGATTTTTACCGGCGATCGCGCGACCGTTAGGGTCCTGGCCATTATCCGCCCAAAGATACAGTGTATTCGTAGACTCGTCATAAGCCCACTCTTGGGCCATGTCGAGCATGACCAATTCCGCGTCGTCGATGCCGCCCTCGAAGAAATACCTGGGGGATTTTGGTTTGTATGCTACCACTTTAGGACTATAATGGAAATTATTGGTTCCGGCAGTGTGGTTGGAAACGATACGCGCGCTGGTTGCAAAGTTGCCAAAGTTCATCACTGCAATACAGTCGTCAAAAGACACCCCGGCGCCAGCCAGAGTAGCCGTCGCGCCCAGAGTTGGATCGTCAACCACATACCCCCGCTTCGATAGAACAGTATCTTTTACACGTCGCGCATCAGTGCGGTGCCACATTTTGTCCGAAAACGTTAACGCATTTGGAAAACGTGCCAAGGTCATCATTTTGCCATCGACAAACAGCTGCCAGATATCCTCGCTCAGCGTCGTCTTGTAAATATTCCCGCTGTGCTGCGTCCAGTTCGAGGCGATCGGATATGTGCCGTCGAGCGTTACGGCCTCGTCATTGTAATTAGTGAAGGTGATAGGCTTGCCGGAAGAGCCGGCCACGCCCGACAAATCGACTTCTTCGTGATACGACCCGCCGCGAATGTAGCACGTGTCGCCGGGCTCCATCACATCAACCGCGTGCTGGATAGTGGCGAAAGGCAGCGCGAGCGTGCCCGCGTTGGTGTCGCCGCCGTTGGTGGCAACATAGTAGTCCGTTGCAAAAGCGCCGCCAGACAACAGCGCCAGAGCGCAAACCATTGTGATAGTGAACGATACGAATCGATACATGGAAAAACCTTTCATCTTGTTCTGATTATTCTGAAACTTACATTGTGACTAGCACGCTGCTGTCGCTCCGGTGATGTCTATTCCGAGAACCGCGTTAATGACGAGTTGGATGTCAACCGCATCAACAGATCCGCTGCAGTTAATATCACAGTTAAAGGGCACATCGAACCCCAACACGTCATTTATCACAAGTTGGAGGTCCACTGCGTTGGCTAAATCGTCACTGTTCACGTCTCCGGGCACGGGCGCGGCAGCGACCGGAATCACAATCAGGGTTGGAGCTTCTGTAACGGATTCCCGCGAACTGATCTTCAGCCCCTTGGTGTCGGCATCGGTCTTGATACCTAAGGTGTAGGTCCCGTCACCGGTAACGAACGAGCTGACATCAAAGCTGTACGTCGTGCCTGCCGCGCAGTTCAACTGGGTATCGAGCAGGTCGCCCCAGACCAGATCATCGTTGGCACCGGTCAGCGTCATCTCATCCCATTCGCCCGTTACAGCATAAACATCAATATCCGGAATCGGGCCCTCTGCAACCGTCAGACGCAGGATGGCGGAACGTACGTAGCCGATTCCGCTGACATGGAATTTTGCATACATGCGCCGCGTCTTATTATTTTGGATCCACAGCGGATCCTCCGTCCCGTAATTTTTCGAGCCCGTCTCCCAGCATCGCGTGTCTTCGGCGGCCGTAAAGCTGACGGGATCCGGCTGGGTGGTATCGGCGGTCCATACATCGCCCGTCACGGTTCTGTCCGGCCCGACCGAATCGACGCGCCAATAGTATATGGTATTCGCTTTCAGCGGCCCCGGATCGATAATATTGTTGGTCTGGCTGCCCTGATAGGCAAGGTTGAGCGGGTCGGTTCCGAAATAGACATCATAAGAGGTGGCATCTTTGCCCCCCAGCCACATCAGGTCGGCATCAAGCTTGACGTTTTGGTTACCCGAAGGCGGAACCGGCATCGATGCCTGCGGAACAATGCGTCCCGGAATCCAGTATTCGGTGTCGCCATATTCATAAGCGCCTATATCTGGCGCGGCACCATTGTAACCGGCCGTTACATCGATGGTCTGGCCATTGACCGAGCAAGTAACGGCCACTCCCTGGTCGATAAGTTCCGTTGCATCGGATCTGGGCCGGAAATCCCAATTGTCCGGATCGCGCAACAGATCCTTCAAGGTCTTCGGCTCATATTGGCCAATAAAGTTGTTGCTGTTTGTTCCCGGGATCGGATCGTCGGTAAAGTCATCCGCTGCATTGTTGCGCGTGATGCTGTTCGCATTGCCTCCCTTGTCCAGCGCAACGTTCATTGTAGAACGTTCGTTGATTCCAAGGTTGTTGTATATCTCGTGGAAATCGCCCTTGAGCCGGTAGCCATCTCCGTCGATCGTTCCCTCCTTACGGCCTGTATCCATCGCCACAGAACGGTAAATGTTAGCGTGCACCCCCTTTACTACTGGATCATTGGGGCCATCCCATCTAAAATCTCGAGCGCTGTTGCCATAGAACCAGTTGTAACGCGCTACAGACTCCGTAGCGGCACTCTCATAGGAGTAATGCGCGGCTCCGTCGGTTTGTTGAAGACCGCAGGCGGTAAAATAGTTGTACTCGCTAACCCATGGGCGATCATCACGTTCACCCAGCTTGACGGTCTGTCCGCTGCCGCTGGTATCCATCGTGTTACGACGAAATAACATATCGCGGCACCGCAACAACATGACGGTAGAGGGTGATGGCACGCTGCCATCAGAAACACAGGCATAACTGTTCTGGTAGAAAAGGTTATTTTCAACGCGGCCAACATCTACTTTTTCGCCCCGAAGTCCCGTGCCACTTGAATAGTTGAACTGGCAATTATGGACAGTGATTTGAGAACAAAAATCGTCAAACGTACCCTCAAAGAAAGCTGGATCCGATGGGAGCGTAGATCCCAGAGCGCGTTTTGAGTAGGAGTAGTAATCGAAAACGCAATCTTGGATCGATATATGATCCGATGAGTAGAAATAGAAAGCGGTCCCGAAAAAGTCCAATCCATCAATCGTAATATATCGAGTCGCAGGACTGCCGGTAAAAAAATACGTCTGATTTTTACCAGCGATTGTCCGGCCAGAAGGATCGAGGCCATCGGCCGCCCAAAGATACAGTGTATTCGTAGACTCGTCATAAGCCCACTCTTCGGCCATGTCGAGCATTGCCAATTCCGCGGCGCTGACGCCGCCCTCGAAGAAATAGCCATCGGTTTGTCTGTATTGTACCGTTGGAGGACTATAATCGAAATTATCGGTTCCGGCAGTGTGGTTGGAAACGATACCCGCGCTCGATGAAAAATTGCCAAAGTTAAATATACCGACACAGTCGTTAAAAGACACCTCGGCCCCGGCCAGAGTAGCAGTCGCGCCCAGAGTTGGATCGTCAACCACATGCCCATTAGTCGATTGACCCGATTTTTTCATACGTCGCGCCATATTGCGGTCCCACATCAGATCCGAAAACGTTAACGCATTGGGGAAACGCGCCAAGGTCATCATTTTCCCATCGACAAACAGCTGCCAGATGTCCTCGCCGAGCGTCGTCTTGTAAATATTCCCGCTATGCTGGGTCCAGTTCGAGGTGATCGGATATGTGCCGTCCAGCGTTACAGCTTCGTCCTTGTAATTCGTGAAGGTGATACGATTGCCAGAAGAGCCGGCCACGCCCGACAAATCGACTTCTTCGTGATACGACCCGCCGCGAATGTAGCAGGTGTCGCCGGGCTCCATCACATCAGCCGTGTGCTGGATCGTGGCGAAAGGTTCTGCCAGGGTTCCCGCATTGGTATCGCTGCCGGTCGTTGCCACATAATACTGAGCTGGGGCCGCGTCGCCTACAGTGCAGTACAACGCGAGCGCCGCCACCGCTACGGCTACAAATAGAACCTTTTTCATTCTTTTTTCTTCCTCTTGAGGTTTGGGCTTCAACGAAACCAACACCAATCTCGTTCTGTGCTGGTTCAGCGTGAGGCATTTGTCCAATTCACGCTGAACAAGCACAGACTGCCAGCCTGCTGAGAAAAGAATCAGAGGCTAACAGTCTGTGCTACGTTCTCTCTGTTTCAAACGCTGGTATATGTGGAGTTCACGTATGCCGACTTATAGCCATGGCTCTACTTCGGAATAGTATTTCCAGAAGGTGTTCCCATCTATCCTCGCAGGACCCGAGCCTCCGATAAGGTTAGCGGCAAAGTACTGTGTTACTGGATGTCTACCGGGATACTTGATAAACTCCACATGACCGTCCATGAACAGCACGTTGCATCCGCCGGGTAAATGGTTGAACTTTTTAGCCATTTTGTCCTGATTGACCTGACCGTTTGCCTTAATAGTCGAAGCAAGGCCGTCAAGCATAACGGGAATACTGCTCTGGCCTAATGCACTGCCTGCCGGGTTATTGATGTCGGTGATCATAAACCGCTCAATACCTTCCCTCACGCTAAACATGGTCGAACTGCCTACGCCTGCCGACCCTGCCGCGTAGACTATTTCGTCCCCTTGTACTTCGTATGATTGGGTATAACCCGTATCCTCGCTCCCAGCTTCCGTTCCCAAGTCAATATCGACGCCGAACTCGCACCATCTTTTTGTTGTTGCGTTGCTCTCGTTGCAGGCTGCTAGTCGCAGAATCCGGGCTCGTACGAGTCCGTAAACTGAGTTGTCGTCGGTTGTGACCCAGCCAAGATATCCATACGACCAATCCTTGGCCAAGACTCTGACGAGAGCGTATTTCTTGTTTTTCGGATCGCTCAAATCTTGTAACGAATCAAGTGTGTTGCCAGGGTCGCCTGCCGCGATAGTCGCCACAAGATCAGATATTTCGTCAGGTGTCTGGGCTGCATCCGACGGACAGCCGAGTACCTTGACGTCTGTGAGATATTCAGGGTAGAGGCTTTGGCCGCACATGGCTCCTATACCGACCGACAACCGTGCATGCGGCGGAAATTGTCCATAGGCTTCGTTAGCATACATCTTGAACACGATGCCCATCTGTTTCAGGTTATTGGCGCAACTCGCTCGCCGGGCAGCCTCTCGAGCACGTGCCAGTGCCGGTAACAAGATCGCCGCTAATATACCGATGATCGCTATGACCACCAGCAGCTCGATTAGTGTGAATCCTTTGCGTTTCATACCCACTATTCCTTTCTATCTGTTCTTGATCAACTGAACCAAGGCCTGATGGCCCGCAATGCAAATTCTTGTCTGCGTTCGGGCCAACGCCGATTCCGGCGGAGGAGGACACGCGCGCCGCCGGCCTAATTAGCCGGCCGCCGGGCATTTGTCCGGCGGTCGGCATAAAGCCCCTTCCTACACAGGGAAGAGGAGTGAAGGCTAATTCTTCTTCCTCAGGAACATCGAGCCGCCAAGCGCGCACGCTGCAGCTACAAGACCAAGGCCAATTGCTCCCGTTACAGGCATACCGGCTACGGGAACA
>SDBV01006385.1_pt1 | contig 16355 bp, 15 predicted proteins | sample 2277081 | NCBI WGS metagenome assembly SDBV01 (sample SAMN10402039, study PRJNA504765) | marine sediment metagenome | isolation source: marine sediment core GS10_PC15, 223 cmbsf | place: Arctic Ocean: Southern Knipovich Ridge | collected 2010
TGCCCTTTCAGGTTTTCCTGAAAGGCTCTACAACTCACAAAGCTTCCGCCTCACACCCTTTCCACGGGCCAGCCCTACCACTCCTAGTCAAAATCCAACCGTTTGTTGTTTCCATAGGTTTTTCCGCTTTGTTTTAGACTTGTGCGAATGAAAAGAGGGGCTTATGTGATCATGCAGGGGGCATATTACTGAGCGCTCTGAATTTAAAAAGAAAGAACTTCTTTTGATGCCTTTTATAATTTTCTTGACTTAATGATATTGATAATCGTATAGTAAAAGAAAAGGGTGAAAAGTTTACATTATATAAGTGATTTTCACCATTTTGTAATCATTAGCTTGTAGCTTTGAAGACACCTTTAAGAATCGAGAATTATTAAAATCACTATTAATAACCGATTTCTTCTATAGTGAAGTGTATCAAAATACTCTATGGTGTCCTGTTTTAAGAAAGTACCATGAAAAATAAACTTGACGGAAACATTTCTTGGTTTGGGATCAAATAGTAATCTACATATTTGAATATTCCAAAGGAACTGGTTAGTGGAATGAAGATCTGTGTTTTAGGTAATGCTCTAAGTATCCATACCGAAAGGTTGGTGATGTACTTAGCAAATAAAAGTTATGAAGTGCATTTGATTTCCTTCAGAAAATCCAGAATTGATGGAATTCCTGCATATTACTATGAACCGCAATACAATAATTCATTATATAAAGGGTTTTACTTTTTAAAAAATCTTAAGAAGATAAAAAAACATATCTGGTCGATTAACCCGGATATCTTGCACGCTCACTATCTTACGAGCTACGGATTTCTAGGTGCTTTATCTGGAGTCACACCTCTTGTAGTTTCAGCTATGGGCACTGACCTAATCGTGGACTCAAGAAAATCTTTATTACATCGATTCATCATATCTTCTGTAATAAAAAAGGCTAATCTTGTTACCATTGGAGCCTCGCATTTGGAAAAGCAAATACAAGATCTCGGTGGCGATATGAATAAAACCATAAAAGTTACCGCTGGTGTGGATATTAGTAGATTCAACTTTCGAAAACAACCGCAAAGAGACGGAAAAAAAATCGTAATATTAAGTTGCCGAGTCTTCGAGAAAGAACAAAATGTTGAGTATCTTATACGAGCACTTGCACCTATTCTAAGAAAAAGAAGGGATATAGAAGTCCAATTTTTAGGAGATGGCACCCATCGAGCATACTGCCAAAATCTAACAAAAGATTTAGGCATTGAACACAGCACAGAATTTTTTGGCTTCGTCGAGCACGATCAGATGCCCATTCACTATTATCAAGCTGATATATATGTATCATCCTCAACTTCAGATGCTGATCACATATCCTTGATGGAAGCTTTAGCCTGTGGTTTGTTTCCCGTGGTTAGTGACATTCCCACGAACAGGGAATGGATTGAAGATAATAAAAATGGCCTTTTAGCTCCGCTTAATAATAAGGAAATATTTGGTAAAAAAATCCTAGAAGCTATTGAGCGAAGGGACATGAGAGAGAGATCCAAAAAATACAATTTTGATTTGGTAAAATCAAAGGCGGAATATGGTAAGGATTTGGAGATATTAGAAGAGTACTATTACAAATTATATCAAGAAAAACAAACCAGCTGATAGAGAGTTGAAAAAATAAACTGTCCATTTAAAATAAGGTTTGGAATATGCGAATAATATTTGTTGATCCTGGTTTTGGGAAGCGAAGCTGGAAAACTTTTGGGCAATCGCATTGGACCAGTATTATCAACGCCGGACTTTGCGGGCTTTCTGCCTGTGCAAAGGAAGCCGGCTATACTGATATTCATCTCTTGGATATTCGGCAATGTAGGAATTGGGATGATCTGGAAAAGCGTTTTATGCAAATTAACCCGGATTTGGTAGCCCTTACAATGCGCTCCTGCGATTACAATATCGATCTTGAGATTGCACAGCGTTTTAAAACTTTAAAACCAGATTTAAAAACAGTAGTGGGTGGTGTTCATGTTTCTATCGACCCTGATTTTGTGCAGGGCTTTCGACAGTATGACTACATAATAAGCGGTGAAGGGGAGATTACATTCGTAAAATTACTCAAGGCATTGGATAACGGAGAGGCATTCCCTCGTTTTACCGTCGGTGAAAAACCGGATTTAGATAGTTTACCATACGTTGACCGGGAGTTATATCCTTATAAAACCTCGATCGATCTGCCAAATTATAATGGTGTATTCCGACCGCCAATGGTGACGATGCTTTGTTCTCGTGGCTGTCCATATAAATGCTCATTTTGCTACCCTCATTCTGAAGTTCATTTTGGGAGAAAGATCCGCATGCGCTCGGTAGATAACGTAATCGACGAACTAGATTTACTATTCGAACGGTACCGATTCAAGTGTGTCAAATTTTATGACTACTCATTCGCCTTGGATAGAGCCTGGACCAAAGAGTTCTGTGATCGGTATGCGCATATAGGAAAGCCTTTCTGGATTCAATCACGTGCTGACCTTGTGGTCAGGCAATCTGATTTAATTGGAAAATTAAAAAAAGTCGGTCTCAAGATGATAGGCATAGGATTTGAATCGGGGTCTGACAGAGTCTTAAAAGCACTACGAAAGAAAACCACGCGTGATATCAACCTTAAGGCGGCACAAGTTTGTAAAGAGCATAAAGTCCTTATTTCCGGATCTTTCATGCTTGGAACTCCCATTGAGGAAGAGGATGATGTTCAGGCAACAATCAGTTTGGCCAAAGAAATAAAACCCGAGTTCACTTCCGTTTCTTTCTTTACTCCCATACCTGGGAACGAATTATATAGAGAATGCAAGGAAAAAGACTTGATAATTTCTGAAGATCCGGAAATGTGGGTAGAATTTTCCCCTGAGATTCCGAAGATCAAAAATAAAGATTATGGACGACTTAAGAATGCAGCTGCGGAGATTATGGGAGATCGCTTTGGTGGACGGCTAATTGGGAAGGTGATCCGTTACTTTTACGTGAAGACTAAGTATCATTATCGGCTACGCAACTTCTTAGTATATATATATTCCAGGTGGGTTAGAAGTTTGGGATACCGGATAATCCGAAAATGCTTCAATTGACCTATAGAAAAAGTGCAAGTTTTCCTATGAATGAAGTTCAAAGGATTAAAGAAGCTTATAGCAAAAGGAAAAACAAAAACAGAGGAAAATATTCTCATTTTTTCTCAAGACAACGGGAGTCAGAGATAAAGGAGGCTATAAGAAAAGCAGGAATCATTTCTTTATCCAGGAAAAAGATTCTAGATGTTGGCTGTGGAAATGGAACTGTTTTAAGCTATTTTTTAAAAGAAAATGTACCTCAAGAAAATCTTTACGGAATCGACCTTCTATCTGATAGAATAGCAGAGGCTAAAAGACTTTACAGGGGTATATCGTTTACTTGCGGAAACGCTGCGCGGTTACCCTACCCGGATGAGTACTTTGAAATAATAACCCAAGCTACTATGTTTACTGCTATTTTGGATCCCACCATGAAAAAACAGATAGCGCTGAAATGCTGCGAGTCTTAAAGCAGGATGGAATCTTAATCTGGCATGATTACAGATTTGATAACCCCTTTAATCCTAATGTCCAAGGCATCGGGAAAAGAGAGATAATGATTTTGTTTCCCGATTGCCTGTTTGATTTCAAGTTGATCAATCTTAACCCGATTATTGCCCGTCCGTTGGCTGAATTTTCATGGGCACTGTGTGAAATTTTAGAAAAAATACCACTTCTACGAACTCTCTGGCTGGTTATTATTAAGAAAAACAATTTTCACCTTTAATAATAAAAACCAAACGAAATACCCCTTAAAAAAAATACATTATCTATCATAAGTCTCATTCTCAAGGTGCTTTAATGTATTGGAAAATTATAAATTATTTCCGGGATTACTGACAGCTTTCACTGGAATATGCATTCATTTACCCGGGCTCTGAAGTAAAAGCAATATTTTCGTCTTTAAAATCAGCCCATTTCATTCTTTTATAATTATTGACGACAGCTATAGCAAAGCCGAACATTATCCACATGGGAAATAAATAAATCACTGTGCTTGCACTAATAGCCCCAATAATAAACCCCAGCATGGAAAGTGATGTTGCAGAAGCATAATACTTTAAATACTTGTTTTTTGTAACTGTCCGTATTTTATAAAGGATAAAAACTAAATACACATACCACACATAAAAAATCAAAGCGAATAAAATTCCACTATCAACCAGCACCTCAATCCAAAAATTATGCATGCTTGTAACCTCTACTCCCCCAACAGACTCCTGCATAGCAACCGAGCCTCCACCCCCGACTCCCAAACCACACGATTCAATCAATGCATTTATGCCGTTCCTGATTACCTGTAGCCTAATTCCTATTGACTCTCCTTCTACCCCCCCTCCATATAAAAAATTTTTTAAAGCGTTGTAAGAATTAATAGACCCGCGTATAATGATATTCCTGGGGGTAATTATACCATTCATATATAGAATAATTGAGCTTAATAATAAAATTGATAGTATAGATAAATTTATAGGAAAATATTTTTTATTATATACAATGGCGAACAAAAACAAAATAACAGCAAATGCTAATAAATTTGCCCTTGAATCTGTTTTTAATACTATGAGCAATATGGATGCAGTACCTGATAATTTTATATATATTTTTTTTTGAAATAAGAAAAAAGGTAATATTATTATCATAGTTGCAGCCAGTTTATTAGGATTCCATTGAAATCCTGTAGGTCGTGAAAAAATTATTGATAAGATCCTTTTTTCTATATCCATATTTACCTCCATCTCTCTTCCAAAATACACAGCATATTTAGAATAAGGTGAAACTGGTAATCTGAACACTGTAAAACTTTCCATAAGTGAAAAGATTATTTCAATAATAAATATTACTGCTAATACTTTAAATATGATATTCTGCTTCTCAACAGTAGTAGAATACCGAATTATTATTAAGATTATAAAAATTCCATAAAAAATATAAAATAAATATTTGATGCTATACGCTCTTTTTACACTCCATATTATCGATAAACTATACCATCCAAACATGCCATAAAAAAAATAATGCAATTTGGATGGTAACTTTTTAATTTCAAATTTAACATCCGAAGTTATTTTATAAAAAAATAATAGCAACACTATAGCTGATACAATATGAAACAAATAAATATAAGAATAACTTATAGCTACCCCTACAACTGCTGATATAAGGAAAAAAATTTTAACAATATCGTATTTAAATTTCATTTTTCAATATTTTCTTTTAATTTTATTCAAATAAATTACATTTCAGGTAATATTCCTTATTTATGTCGCAAGCGATGTATTAATGACAGGAGCACAAGCAATATTGAGAATACCGGTTTAGTATTCACAATAAGCAGGGTCCACCACAGCAAGTATCGTTTAAAAGAAAACCTATCGTTTATAAATTTTTTCATCACAGTTTTCGCAGATTGAAAAAGAAATTGCCGGGTAAATAACCACGCGAGCTCAGCATAGGCCGAATCAATGCCTATATCCTTCTTTTTCAATAAATCTCCAAAAAGTTCCTGGGCGGAGAAAGATTCTAAAGCTCGAACATGAACCTGATCCTTACATGCTTGATGCATTCGGGATTTGTGGCTAAGATTACTGGAGTGCCACCGATATTTTATGAGTGGTAACGGAATATGGCCAAATTGATAACCATTCTTTAACAATCTGAACCACATGTCACCATCAGAATCAGTGGGAAGAGTTTCGTCAAAATATCCAACCTTTTCAAAGGAGCTTCGACGAATTAGTACAGAAGAACCGTTGATGAAGTTTACTCTCAGCATCTCTCTGACGAAACTTTCTGAGGGTGGTAAACGTGAGTTCACAACTTTTAATTCCTGACCTTGTGAGTCGATCATAATCCAGTCAGTGTACACCAAAGCAAGCGAAGGTTCATTGTGAAGTTTTCTAACCTGATATTTAATCTTTTCTGGTAAAAATAGGTCGTCAGAGCTAAGCCATGCTATCAATTTCCCCTTTGCGTTTTTGATACCTTTATTAAGTGCAGCTGCTGTACCTTGATTTTTTTGGCGTATATAAACAATCCTGTTATCAAATTCCTTTAAAATCAGTGAAGTATTATCTGTAGAACCATCATCAACAACGATAACTTCAAAATTATCGTAATCTTGATTGAGAGCGCTTTCAACACTCTCGCGAATATATTTCTCATGATTATAAACAGGAATAACAACGCTTACACTTGGATTATCTTTGATCATTCGTTTTCTGATAAAATTACCATAATACTTTTTTAGATACCTATTGCGGGTATATTTTATTTTACTCAATATTTCTAAAATACCCAAGAACAATTTTAACGATTGTATCGCTAACATTATCTACCAGATATTCCGGTGGTACTTTCCACCGACAACTTTGGCTTAAAACGGTATTCACACACAGTAAAATCTTGTCTGGATCTACTCCACTAAGTATATTGCTTCCGCACTCAATCGTTTCGGGGCGCTCGGTAACGTCACGGATAGTTACGTTAGCGACTTTAAAGATGCTGCATTCTTCCTGTACAGTGCCGCTATCACTGATTACACAATGCGCATTTCGCTCCAGAAAAATAAAATCGAAAAAATTAAAGGGAGGTAGAAAACGTATTTTTTTATTATTATTAATACCGATCCCAAATGCATTCATTTTTGCCTTTGTCCGCGGGTGCGTGCTGATAATAATTGGAATGTTATACTCTTTTTGCAGCCGGTTCAAGGCTGTATTAAATCCTTGCAACCTACCTTGAATATCAACATTCTCTGCCCGATGCATTGTTACTAAAAAGTACTGCCCTATGGTAAGAACAAGATCCTCTAATATTCTCGATTGAGCAATCTGCTCTTCATAGTTGTTAATTACTTCTAAAATCGGATTTCCTGTTACATATATGCGTCTGCCGGGTATTCCCTCATGTAATAAATTCTGTCGACTGCGTTCGGTATATGGCAACAGAACATCACTTGAATGATCAATAATACGTCGATTCACTTCTTCCGGAACTCTATCGTCATAACACCGATTACCGGCCTCCATATGATAAACCTCAATCCCAAGACGTTTAGCAGCAATTGCCGATAATCCACTATTAGTATCTCCTAAAATGAGCAGCCTGTCTGGTTTCTCTGCCAACATAAGACGTTCACTCTCTGATAGTATCCGGCCGATTTGATCACCAAAAGTGCTGCTGGAAATGCCCAAATGATAATTTGGATTTCGAACCCCAAGCTGCTGGAAGAAAATATCGCTGAGGTTTGGGTCAAAATTCTGTCCGGTATGAACCAGTATGTGATTACATAACCGATCCAGTTTTTTAATGATGCAACTAAGCCGGATGATTTCGGGGCGTGTCCCCAAAATAGTCATTATTTTCATATAGTTTGATCTTCGTCAAATGCGGCGTTATCTTCCACTAAAAGTCTGTGGCTCCTTAATAATCGCGATAATTCATCTTTTGCCATAATATTATCTGCTGAACTAAACTCCTTCCCCAGGGGTTTTTGCATCACTTCCTTCAATTTCAGTTCAGGCAACATAGGGATAATCACGTAATATCCGCCTCTTTCGATTGTACGATGAGCTTCCTCTTCAGAAAGCAGAATTTCATGTACCTTTTCTCCCGGCCGGATTCCGATAACCTTCTTTTCGATTCGGCGATCATCGATTAGCACATCAGCAATATCAACAACTCGCGCGGATGGAACGCGGGGGACATAGATCTCTCCTCGATTCGCCTCCCGGAGTGCGGCAAAGATTGTATCCACGGCTTGATCAAGACTTAAAAGAAAACGTGTCATATTGGGTGCGGTAATCGTAAGTGGACCTCCCTGTCGGATTTGCTCATGGAAAAGAGGAATTACAGATCCCCGGGAAGCGAGTACATTCCCGTAGCGAACACAAATGAAACGAGTATCTAGATAATCAAGATTTGCATTGACAAAAATGCGCTCCTGCATTGCTTTTGTCATACCCATTACATTTACCGGCTTACACGCCTTGTCGGTAGAGATTCCAACTACGGTCTCAACCGGCAGCTGAAATTCCCGTATGGCACGAACTATATTCTCGGCACCTATTATATTTGTTTGAACCGCCTCAAACGGAAAGTACTCGCAGATCGGCACCTGTTTGAGCGCTGCCGTATTGAAAACGATATCAGCTTTCCGAAGCACAGAAATGATGCTGTGATAGTCTCGCACATCACCTATATAAAACTGTAAGAGCTGCTCAAAATTATGGTAAATTACCTCATCAGTAGCAGTTGTGCGTCTCTGATAAGCCAGCCGCATCGCATGCTGCTTAGCCTCATCCCTTGAAAATACTATAACTGTCCTGGGTCTGCCGAGTTCTTCAGACAACAACCTTCTTACTAAAACCTTCCCCAGCGAGCCGGTTCCACCTGTAACAACAATATTTTTATTTGTGAGCATATGCACCCCTAGATTTAGAATAATTTTCAGTATCTTTATTCATTTTCAAAATCATGTCTTTCCATGCGGGTGGTTCAAATCCCGTTGTCTGTCGAAAGCGATCATCATTCAAGCTACGATCGCATTTAAAAGAATCATCGGGTTCAATCTCGATATTCAATCCATAAACCTGCTTCACAATCGTAAGCAAATCGAATTTATTAATCGGTTTCGACGCCACATGCCAGATTCCCTGCAAGTCTGTTTGATTTCTGATAATATTTGCTATGATCTCTCCAAGAGTGTATGTTGTGAATCCACTAAAAATTGCCCCTCTAAAACCGCGAATTGTCTTCCCCTCCTGACCAATAAACCACTCTAATAAACCGTGTGAAGTCTCAAGCTCAGGTCCAATTATAGAAGTTCTCAAAGTAAGACATTTATCATAATTAACTTCACCTAGGGCTTTGGTCCTCCCATAGAGATCCTCAGCATCGGTTTTATCAGTTTCAACATAATTTCCTTTACTTCCAGAGAAAACACAATCAGTACTCATATGGATCAAACGGCTATCTGCTGCCTTACATAGCTGTGCAAGACAATGGGGAAAAAGAGCATTGACCTTAATACTGATCAGCGACTCTTTCGCTTCAGATGATTGTTTCACAATACCAATACAATTTACAACAACATTAGGTTTGATTACCGAAAACGCCTTAACAAAACTATCAAAATCTTCAACGGACACACCTGTCATTGTATGCTCCGGGTTTAAAAAATCATGGTGAGAGTAAGACCTCAAACCCCCGCGTGTTGTTGTAAATGTATCAAATATTCTGGAAAAAATCTGATATAACTTATGTCCCAGCATGCCGGTTCCGCCAAGAATTAATACTTTCAATTACCTGACCTCCAATCTATATTTTCTTACTTTCTTTACACTTATCGAAAATTTTCTCATACATCTTGATAACCTGAGATTGAATAACCGAGTGGTTCAGACGCTTGGCAGCCAGGCGGGTATTTTGCACAGCGGCACCATCAACAAGAGCATCATCTAATATCGCCTTTCTGATTGCCAATGCTATTTTTTCCGGGTCTTCCGGAGGAACAATTAATCCCGTTTTACCGTTGCCTATCCATTCATTGGCGCATGATGTACACGATTGAATTGGAAAAGCACCCATGGTTATTGCTTCCAGCAGTGAGGTGGGGATAGCATCTGATATGCTTAAACCCACGTAGATACGAGCGTGACCGAGAAGTTGCAGTATTTCCTCATGGGGACTATCGGGAATTATATCTATCTGAATTCCAGTAGATTGCGCCACTAGTTCAGCCGCCAATTGAACCTCTGAACTGGCGAGATACACGGCAATGCGGTAACCTTTAAGTACGTCAGCACACAATTCCAGGGCGTGCAAACCTACCAGCGCACGTCGAGCCCAATCCTGATAGCCTTTTAAAACAATTAAACGTCTGGATGAAGTAGGCCCCTTCTGGCGAAACTTCTCGATTCGCGTTAAATTGAAACCTCCGGTATTTGGTAATACGGGGAGGACTTCTCCTTGAAAACCAAATGCTCTCCCCAGATCTACATCCCGCTGACATTCGCAACTATAGTAATCACACGCCGCCAATACTGTTTTAATTCTTTGGGAGTGCTCCTTTAATCGGCCGAATAGATAGATATCACTCCCCCAGTTCGTAACAATCCATGTTGGAAAAGATCCAGTTAAATGCTTCCGGGCATCATAAGTCAGATATCCTGCGCGTTGGATTTCCAATGAGTGAATAATATCCGGCTTAAGAGTACGAATGATTCTAGCTAAACGTTTGCCGCTGTCTGACCTAAACCGCGCGAAGTTAAGGTAAGGTGAACGTCTCAAAAGTCTTAAAAACCCATCAACGTCCTCAGCGCTCTTAGCAAATGGCCATTTCCAGGCACGCGGAATACTTACTCTATTATATAAACAGGAGGGTTTGATGAGTAAGTCGTGGATAGTCAGATTTTCTAAATCTGAAAATCTACTTGAATCTATAGATGGAAAAAGGTGGATATCCCAGCTTTGATCAGATATTTGTTTAATCCAGCGAGCGGTATGAACACTACCTGCCATCGCAACAAAAAGGATTCGCATTATTGTGTATCCTCCCACACTTGCGGGAAAATATAAAAAATCTCTTGCATTGTGGATAGCGTCATATAATTTTCAAATGCTGCTCATACATTTTAGCAATCTCTGAATATAGTTTTACATTTGAAAACAGTTCATTAAATTTCTCAATAATATAAACTGTTTCAAGAGAGTAACAGCACACCCCGCCTATATTTTTCTCAAAAAAATGTGCTGGAGAAGCATAGTGTGGACCCTTGAATAGTACTGAGCATCCAGAAGCTAGATAAATATTAAATTTAGATTTTAAATGGTGCATCAATTAAATTTCGATTTTTGTAGAGGAATTTATTTCGTTAATTTTCTTAATTATTTCTCCTTTTCTCATACCAAAATTACTCAACTTATAAAAATTTATTTCAACTCCTTTAAAAGGGACTGAAGCTAATTCTATAATAGATTCTCAAAAAGTTTTAAGAGGCGTCTTACTTCGCCCCATTCGATATTTTTTACTAAGGTTTTCAACCTCTATTATTGTAACATTCATACTTCATACCACATCTGCGAAAATCTTTTCCATTTTTTTAAAATAAAAAATCCCGGAAATAAAAAATAATGTTGTAATTGTAACAGATAGAAAAAGACCAAATAAAGGAATTGATTTATATCCTAAAATAGAAGCCCGAAAACTTTCAACAATCCCTGCCATTGGGTTCAAGTATAATATCCAGCTATACTTCTCTGAAACAATACTTACAGGGTAAATAACCGGCGTTAAAAACAATCCCAAACTTATAAAAAAAGGGACAGCATACTTTATATCTCGGTACATTACATTTAAAGCTGACAACCAAAACCCAATGCCAATACTGCATAAAAAGGTGAGAAGAACGAGAGCCGGGAATAATACTATCCCTTTTGCAGGTAAAAATTTGTAATAGATCATTAAAAATAGTAGAATTATAAAAGAAATAAAAAAATCTACTAATGCTGACAATGAAGCCGATATTGGAGTAATAAGCCTGGGAAAATAAACCTTTGTTATTAAATTTGCATTTATAACTACACTTTCTGAAGAGCGGGTTAGACTTTGAGAAAAATATGTCCATGGAAGAAGTCCCACATAAACAAAAATGGGATAGGGTATACCTTCAGAGGGAATTTGGGCTATTTTTCCAAAAAAAACAGAAAATATAATCATGGTTAATAAGGGTTGTATAACTGCCCATAAGATACCCATTACAGTTTGTTTATAACGGACCTTTATGTCACGCCAAATAAAAAAGTAAAGAAGTTCCCGATAACGCCATATTTCACTTAAATTAATATGGCGCCAGCCATTTGTCGGCTGAATAACAAGAACATTTTTACTTTTTATTTTTTTATTCTTAAATAATTTCATCATCCTGTATTGGTACGCCGGGAATCGAACAAAAGGGCATTCTGAGTTAAGGTGGAAATTGTAATGTTATGAATCTCTCCCTTTTACCATAACCTGACAAACACCACACCAGGTCCGATACTAAATACCCTTTTGCTTGAAACGACCCCTCCTCATGTCTTTTAATACTCGGTTCTTATGAAAAACCGCGATAAAGAGCAATACGATCCTTCCAAACTCCCGGTTTCAATAAGCTGATTCAAACAACCCAGAATTCTAATAACTTTTTATTTAACTTTTCGGCCTTCTCTATACTTTTTGACGATTTGTAGATATTTGTATTTGCTTGAGGTTGTAACTCTTATAAACATACACCACAATAATAATCTATAATATAGTATATATCAATGGATAATATAAAAATATTTGTAACAGTTCACCCCCCTGTAAGATTTTTATGCTACCTTTCTGATTACAATTTCTTTTTTCGTAAGAAGTATAGATGGGCATGGCAGGCTATGATGATTCGCATATATTGCTACTCTAAAAAATTCAAAAGTACTTCTATTCTGAATACGGCAAGTTTGAGATACAGTAAGTAGTCTGGCTAATAAAAACTGTCCTTCTTTGCTTCTCGTGCAATAGCTTATTTTCCTTGATAACACAGCTGCCCGAATCAATCTTTCTGCTAAGAGCTGACTCAAAAATAAATTCACATTCTTGATGGCTGGATTGTGTAATTCCAGTCTCTCAGATTCTCATTTTTCACAAGGGGAATCGTGGCCATTTGGGCGTCTGAAACGCTTTCACCTTTCTTGGTACCAGCAACATTACGTAACTGCCCAAATTCTTCACAAAAACCCAGGGCAGAATCAGAAAACGGTAATTGTTGGTCAGCAAATGCAAGTTTTTCTTACGTGCCACAGAATCCCAGCCAAGAAAGCTGTATCTTGGAGCTGTCTTCCAGGCAGCAGAGCCATAGAGAAAGCGAGCAAGGGCTCGGCCTTATTTATTAAAAGCCAGATACTATAAATTTTCACCTACACTTCTGTTAAATCCAAGGTAATGGTAGAGAGAAAGAAAAGTATCAAACTGAGCTTTATCTTCCGAATCTTGTACGATTTTGATTTCTATGGGCAACAACTCTTTTAACTCTACTTTAATAGGGGTGGTCTCATAGAGAATATATTGGGTACATCTAATTTAAAAGCGATTACTTCCAGAATGAATAGGTTCGGGTAGAGTAAAATATACAAGTTATCTAGCTTTCGAAGAAGGGATCGGTATGCTATGTCTTTATATTATCCATTGGAAGTCTTCCAATCCCAAATAGTACAGATTTTCTTTGAAAGCCTGGTTCTATTCCAGGAGGGATTTTCTTTGATTAATCTTTTTATTAATTTAATATCCGTTAGGGTTATATGACGTGCTTGAATTATCATGGCCGTTTTCACAGCCAAATATTGCATTACATTTTTTGAGGAGTCCAGCTTTATATTTTGTATTTTTATTAAAAATTGCTATTTATAGGCACTTTTTAGTAATTTTTCTATTTGTAGGAGGGGCTGAACTGTTACAAATATTTATAATTTATTGACGCTACAATATCTATAATATGAAATTAGTCAATGACTTAAATCTACCGAATTTTCTTGACATAGATTCAGCACATTGTGTAATTTGAAGTGGCTTTTTAAATGAAAAAGATTTTTATTACTAAATTTTGCTTAAACAAAATCTTTTATGAGGAAAACCAAACAATGTAAAGATGTAATTTTTCTATCAATAGATAATAAAACAAGTTGAATATCATTACATCAACCGGCCCATCTTGCTTTGTGCTCAATATGGATCATCTTGATAGATAAAAGACTTGGAGTTGAACTGAGGGGGAGTCCAAACAGGCTTGGAATTAATAGGGCTGTATTTGATTCAGTCTACGTTTTTTCATATGGTTGGTGCATCATCCTAAAGCCAATAAAAACTCCTTTTAAGCAGAAAACCAGGAAGTTATGGATGGATTTTGAAAGTGTCAAGGATACCAAGTCATCTCTTATAATTCGGGTTAGAGAAACTAATTTTGGGAGACCGAGGGAGTTGTTTGGGGTGTGTATAACCGGGTCATTTCTTGCCTTTATTTGATAAGAAGCGTCCCACGTATCATTCATACTGTAATGTTTAAGAGGAATGATTAGACTTTCACTTAGTCCACTATTGCTTTTCTAATCATTACTTTTATTTTTCGTCTCGACTCGCTTGTTTTCGACAAGCTGAACGTTTTTTAAAAGTTGATATGAGGTTATTGTGAATACGGTAATTAAAATCGAAACCCTTTCCAAGAAATACATCATAGGCCATCAGAAGCAGGATGCGTATCTCACCCTGCGTGACAAAATAGGTCAGAAGTTCAAAGAACTCGGAAACAGGTTGCTCCATCCGTTTCGTTCTTCCTCAGGGCAGCCCTTAATAGGATTGCCTACCACAGAAGAGTTGTGGGCTCTTAAGGACATCTCCCTTGAGATCAACCAGGGCGACCGGATAGGCATCATCGGTCACAATGGTGCAGGTAAGACCACTCTACTGAAAATCCTAAGCCGTGTTACTGAACCTACAATTGGTCGAGTAACGATCAGGGGGAGGGTGGCCAGTTTGCTTGAAGTGGGCACCGGTTTTCACCCTGAACTTACAGGGCGCGAAAATATCTTTCTTAATGGCTCAATACTTGGCATGAGCAAGGCGGAGATTAAAAAAAAATTTGACGAGATTGTGGCTTTTGCAGAGGTGGAGAAATTTTTAGACACTCCTGTGAAACGTTATTCTTCTGGGATGTACGTGCGGTTGGCCTTTGCTGTGGCGGCTAATATGGATCCAGATATTTTGGTGGTTGATGAGGTCTTGGCAGTGGGGGATATTCAATTTCAGAAAAAGTGCCTCAGAAAAATGGAGGATGTATCTGTAAAGGGCAGAACGATTTTGTTAGTAAGTCATAATATGGCCTCAATACTCGCCCTTAGTACAAGATGTATGCTGCTTTCAGAAGGGAAACTCATAAAAGAAGGTCCTAGTCGGGAGATCGTGAGAGCTTATCAAACTAGCTTTCTAGACAAATCGCTCGGACAAACAGACTTATCTGACGCGGGACGTTATGGAAACGGAAAAGCACGATTTTTATCAATATTCATGAAAGCACTCAATGACCGCGGTGAAATACTTCCATTCCCGGAGACTGGTTGCGATATTGAGTTTGAAATTAATATAGAAGCACAAAGTGAAATAAAACATACTACAGTAGCTCTTATTATCTACGATGAAATTGGTAATCGCATTATTGATGTTAATAATTTAATAAAAGGTGAGTCTTTAAGCCTTGGAAAAAATCAGCAAGCTACAGCCAAATTTTTTCTTAAGAATGTTCTCCTCAAACCAAATGTCTACACTGTAGGATTATGGCTTGGAATCCTGAATTTTGCTGACATTGACGGTATACGATATGCAACCTCATTTCAGGTTGAGGCACAAAGAAAACACATACTATATACTACTCCATTTCCGGGCGTTTATGCATGTGACTTCGACTACGAGATTAATAAGACATGCTCATATGCAATTTCCTGAATAGTATTATAAATAACTTTATAAAAGTAGTAAAAATAATTCGTAACACAATAAGCCGATTGCTTTTTAATGATATTTACCATAAGTTCATGTCTCCCCATTTTAAGGAGATGAAATTTATTGCCTTCGATTCGTTCGAAGAACTCCCTGTACTGAAAGGAATCGATGCTCTAAATGGCTATTCAAGTCATTAATACACGAGTCAATTTACTTGTTCCGAAGAAGACTTTTTACAGAACCTAACCCGGATAAGCCAGAACCAAAAAGGTAAAATCCATCTTACAATAAGTAATCATTTTTGTAGTTATAGAGTCAACGTATGTTTCTTACTAAACGATATAAAGATCAAATTGCCGGGGTTCGATCATGTTATGACTGCGTAATTCTACACGGCACATTGCTCGGCTAGTGATACGACAAAGGGATGACCGAGTTTCTGTTTATACACAAGATCAGGATATTTAACTATCCACAATTTAAGCCCGATCAATGTTCTAATTAACTACTATATAATGAATTAAAACCCTATTTTGAAAAAGTAACCCAAAATATCTTTAAAAATAAGCGTTTAATGTACTTTCTTGGCTATAAATCTAAAAAAGTAACCCAAAATATAAGTACCAAAATTGAGAAAGTAACCCAAATTTTTTGAGATTCACTTAAGACTCTTAAATCATACAAAATTATACTATATAAGTAATTATTGAATGTTATACTTATCCTCTGAACCCTGATAATATTGAACACCATTATTGAACAGGGGTTCAG